>OIFG01000073.1_pt1 | contig 77107 bp, 77 predicted proteins | sample 1582031 | NCBI WGS metagenome assembly OIFG01 (sample SAMN07501051, study PRJEB24779) | human gut metagenome | isolation source: stool | host: human infant | place: USA: Pittsburgh, PA | reverse complement strand
AAATAAAGAAGCCAGTAAATGAATTTGTTAAAACTCATTTACTGGCTATTTCTCTAGGGTTTATGTCCCAGACTCTTCCTCTGGAAATTTAAGCTATATATAATTTTCTCAAAATATTAAGCTAATAATAAAGGACTTGAGAAAATAACTAAAAATACAATATTTAAAATTAACATTGTAATATTTATGGCTTTATTGCCTTTCAAGATGCCTAAGACATTTGCAATAATAGCTAATAACATCACAAACAATCCTGGAAGAAACCAGAACATGCTCGTAAACATGATAGAAACTACTAATAAAAATGATAATAAGCATAAAATACCTGAAACTAAATTAATACTATTTAAGTTCATAAGTTGCTCCTTTCAATTGGTGTTACACAGTATTATATACTAAAACTATTTTGAATTGAGCAAAATCTTTATAACAAAATCGACACATCTTTGTTATGTGTTGTTTTATAGATTTTTATAATCTTTTAAATAATTGATAAATTCAAGCATTTAAAGGGCTGGTTCCTATTTATTTAGAAACCCGCCTTTACATTGTTATGACAGCGTTTGTTAGACGTACTTCCTACTAACTTCAGACAAGCGTCAGTCTTACCTGTCAAGCCTTTAAACAAATTTCCAAGTGCTTCTTGAGAAATTTTTAATAACCAATTATAAGCGCAATCGACATCGCCACAGCACAAATAATTACCCATAATAGTATCAACTTCCACACAAATTTAATCCATTGAGTATAAGTAATTCGTCCAACAGCTAATGCTCCCATTAAGATTGCTGAAGTTGGGAATAAAATGTTACTGATTGAATCACCATATTGGAAAGCGAGTACCGTTAACTGACGATTAATATGCAGTAAATCTGATATTGGTACCATTAATGGCATTGTTGTTAATGCTTGACCCGATCCAGATGGTATAAAGAAATTAAGTAAGAACTGTAATATAAACATAGCAATAATAACAAATGAAGCTGGTATATCTGATAGCAATGTTGTCATGCCATGAACAATCGTATCGATGATTTTACCATTTTCCAAAATAACAACGATTCCTTTAGCGAATCCAACAATCATTGCGCCAAATAAAATGTTCTGCATTCCTTCAATTAATGCGTCAAATGTACCATTTAATCCAAGTCCGCTTACTAAACCTGCAACAATACCAGCAAGTAAGAAATTGGCGCTCATCTCATTAAACGTCCAATCGAATACAAATATGCCAAATACGTTAAATAGAATTGTAGCAACTATAATAAGTAAGCTAGCTGCTTGTCTCTTACTAAAGTGTTGATAAGTGATTTCTTGAATAATATGACCTTCTTCTTTTTCTAGCTCATACACAATACTTTTTGACTTATCTTTCTTCACTTTACGTGCATATAACATAACTGTAGAAATGGCTGCAGTTAAGATAAATAAATAGATAATTGTACGTAAACCCCAGCCTGAGAACATTGGTAGTTCAGCAACGGTTTGTGCCACACCAACTGTAAAGGGATTTAACATACCTCCACTGAAACCACTGGCAGCACCTAAAATAACCATTGCAGCACCTGTTAAGGCGTCGTAACCTAATGTTCGAGCGATTATAATGCCAATTGGAACAAAGATAATTGTTTCTTCTGCTAATCCAATTGTAAATCCTAATATAGAGAATATCGTCATCGTCAATGGAATCATTAGGAAATTGGCCTTCCCTAACATTCTCATTGCTTTGTTTACACCATTTTCGAAAGCACCCGTCTTATGAATAATGCCAAAGGCACCACCTACTAGGAATATATAGAATACGATTTCTCCGCCACTGATTAGTCCTTCAGGAATTGACCTGAATATTTCGAGGAAATTGACATTTGCCGATTCCACAGTATGGTATGTTCCTGAAACGACAAGTGTTTGATCACCTTTCTTTTCACGCGCATATTCACCAGCTGGAATAATGTAAGTTAATAACCAAGCTAGAAAAATAACAAACATTAATAAAGCATATGTATGAGGCGTCTTAAACTTAAATTTCTTATGCTTCTTTTCTTCCATAACTCATCAACACCTTAAATAAAATAGAATGTATATCATCAGATGATTATATACATCATACCCTATTTATCAGCTGATATACGATTACAATTTAAATTACATTTATTATTTTCGTCATTTCAGCGCTGGTTAGACCTATAAATACTTACAATTAAAAAAGCATCACCAAAATGAATAAATGATTCATTTTGATGATGCTTGTATTTCAAAAACGTCTATTTTAATTGTCCGTTATCATCGAAATCTTCTAATTTATGATATTGAATTCTAGGAATGTCATCGATATGTTTTAATTTCTCAGCTAATTGTTCAAGATAGTCACGTCTTACCTCTTCGCTATGGCTAACTTGATAAGCAATAAATGGTTCTAATGGTGTCATACCAGAGAAATAAATCATACCATGGTTAATATGGAATAATACTTGCTCATAAATATCTCCTGAAAAACCATTTGCAGCATAGCTTCCTTCGGGTGAGCCAGTCGTAGTTGAGATCATGGCTATTTTATCTGTTAATCGGGCTTTGTCATAACGGTCGTATTCTCCGCCATAAATGCCACCAAACATAAAGATTTTATCAAACCAACCTTTAAGTATGGCTGGAACACTAAACCACCATAGTGGAAATTGGAAAATAACTAAGTCTGCCCATAACAGTTTTTCAAATTCTTCCTTAATCACTGATGTTAATTCATCGTTATCATATGCATTTTTTTGTTCGACTGCGTATTTGAAGAATTCAGGATCTGTTAAGTTTTTGAAATCTTCTTTTCTAGCAACTGGATCAAAATCCATTGCGTATAAATCCGAAACTTTAACTTCATAACCTTGTGCTTCTAATGTTTCTACAGCTTTATCTTTTAATGCACCATTGAATGACTTTGGTTCAGGATGGGCATATACAATTAATGATTTCACATTCTCACCTCAATAGAATTGGAATACTTATACGTTCAAGATACTATGAATTTCTTTTATCACAAACATATATGCTCGTTTAAATGTAATTAGCATGTTGTCCTTACAAATCCACTCTAAAACGTAAAAAAGTGAGATAGACGAATCATAGACGAAATATCCGTTACCTCACTTAAGTTATTCTCGCTAAACTAATCAATTATCTTTAAAGAGTATACTTCCAATTAATAGTGGCGAAATATGTATATTCAACTATGTATATATCTAAGCCTTATATTACAATGAGGTTAGACTGCACGGTGTATAAAAGTTAGCAATTAACTGTTTGAATGGTCGATTTATACATTAACATTTTGGGATGGTGAGCAATCTAACTTCTCTTGAATATACTTTAAAATAGTATCAAAAAATTTAAACCCTATGTTTGTCTATTCTCAAAAGATACGTATGAATGCCTAACTGTTATTCCCATTGCGAATTATGATTTTCTCCTTTTAAAAAATGAGTAATGTAAGAAATAGTCCTAGCAACGTGAAAAAGAGTACTGGAATCGTAATGACTATTCCTGTTTTAAAGTAAACGCCCCATGATATTTTGACATCTTTTTGAGCTAAAACGTGAAGCCATAATAAAGTGGCTAATGAACCTATAGGTGTAATCTTCGGACCTAAGTCAGACCCTATTACATTCGCATAAATCATACCTTCTCTAAGGATACCTGTCACTTGTGACTGATGTATTGCTATCGCATCAATTAAAACGGTCGGTAAGTTATTCATGATAGATGATAAAATTGCAGAAATAAAACCTACACCCATAATACTCGTAAACAAGCCATGCGCAGATATAGATGCAAATATATGACCTAAGACAGTTGTTATGCCAACATTTTTAAGTCCAAATACGACTAAATACATACCTAATGAAAAAATCACGATATTCCATGGTGCACCTTTGATTACTTGTCCAGTAGAAACAACATCTGATTGGCGTGCCAAGAGTAGGAAGATAATAGCGACAATTCCAGCAATCAGAGACACTGGTACGTGTATAAACTCACTGACAAGATAACCTATTAATAGTATTGCTAAAACAAGCCAAGATATGCGAAATAGTTTCTGATCTTTAATCGCGGCACCAGGACTTTGAACTTTTCGAATATCAATGGTCTTTGGAATCGTTGTTCGAAAATAAATCCATAATACAATGATACTTGCTAGAAGTGAGAATATATTTGGTATTAGCATATGACTCAAATATTCTACAAATCCAATGTTGAAGTAATCCGCAGAAACAATATTTACTAAGTTACTCACCGTAAAAGGTAACGACGTTGCATCAGCGATAAAGCCACTTGCGATAATGAAAGGAAAGATCACTTTCTTACTAAATCCAAGATGACGTACCATCGCTAAAACGATTGGCGTTAAGATAAGTGCAGCACCATCATTCGCAAAAAATGCTGCCACTATCGCACCGAGGAGCATAATATAAACAAACATTCTGAAACCGTCCCCTTTAGATGCTCGAACCATATGTAATGCAGCCCATTCAAAGAAACCAATTTCATCCAGAATAAGTGAAATCAAGATGACAGCGACAAATGTTAAAGTTGCGTTCCAAACAATATCTGTTACTTCCACGATGTCAGACCAACCAACAACTCCAGTAATAAGCGCTAAAACTGCGCCTACAACAGCAGTAATTCCTATATCTAGTCCTTTAGGTTGCCAAATAACAAAAATCAAAGTAATAACAAAAATGAGAATGGCTAAAAAAGTCATCATAAACGTTCACCTACAAAGTGTCGTTGATGACGATGTGAAAAATGAGTTATAGATGATATATATTTGTCTTTCATATCAGTCAATTCCTCCTATGTCATCAATAAGCATATCATGAGCTATGATGTGAAATCTATGTAGCAAAGTTATGAGGCGAATTATTAAATAAAAAATAGAACCTCATACATATAAAATGTTTGAGATCCTATTTTCGCGAGATTCAATGTCCCTTTTTCTTTTGCTTATTTTTTTGAACTTTAAGCTGTCGTTTGCGTGCTTTCGCCTGTTCTTTCTTTAATTTCTTACTCTTTTTACCCTGTACTTTTTTCATTTCTTGCTCTTTTTTGATTGCTTTTTGAGCATAAGTTGAAGTTTTAGGTTGTTTCTGTTCTTTAGCAACTTGCCTTTGTAAACGTTTAGGATTTACTTTTTTTGGTTTCTTTTTTTCAATGGAAACTTTCGTTTGATTTATCAATTCATCTAAATGACCATAAATAAAATTAAAAATTTCAGCACTATTTGGCTCAGTTCCAAAGGTAAATTTCACCAACTTAACCCTATCTTCTTCCCTATATTCAACCAATCCTATGAAAAACTGACCATCATGAAATATTGATAATTCCAATGATTGTCCCTCCTCTATATATAACTTGAAATGAGGGACGACCTGAGGAGGAAGGTTACTGACAAATGATTACATTTGCATTGGGACTACCAACCCAATTGTGTTTTTACATTTCTCTATAAGCATAACTGATATACACTAAGAAACCAATATGAATCAATTAAAAATTTAATCATTTAATATGTACAAATATCTTATGTATGAAGTGAAATTTTTTTATATTATCTACTTTTGTTAATTGCATAAAATTATGAAATAATTGTGTAGATGATTTAATTTTTATAAGGAGTTTAGTTATGAATATTTATCAGACTTATGCATTATTGGTAATCGGTATTATCATATTAGGCTTGATTGTAAATGTTGTTGTGACAATAGTAGACAGGAGGAAATTGATCAACCACATACATACACTTTGGCGTAATAAGAAGCCTATTGAGAACTTCATACGTCCAAATTCCCGCTTCGATTATCAATTCAAACTCAAACGTGACCAACATAATAACCTCATCGATGATAAAACATGGTCAGATTTAAATATGGAAGAAATCTTCCATCGTAGCAATTTTAACTTCACGGCTATTGGAGAGATGCGTTGGTTTGCCACATTACGCAATATGTTTAAGGTCAATAACAAACAACTATTAGACCAATTTAATAATGATGAAACATTTAGGGTCAATGTATCTTATCATCTCGCTTCTATTGGCAAAGTGGTGTACCCTATCTTCCCTGATCAACTCAAAGCAATAAAGCGAAATAATTTATTTATGATTTGTCCATTTATACCATTTATTGGACTCATTATTTGTTTCATTTCTCCATCAACTGGAGTACTTATAACCCTATTTTCGATTCTATTAAATATTGTATTATCCGGTACACTGAAACGTACTTATGATCAAGATTTAAAGTCATTATTCTATACCGCGAAAGTCCTTAAGGAAGGTTATCATCTCGACCAAATTAAAGGCACACCAGAAGTTAATACGAACTTTAGTCACTTTAAAGGGGCACGTTTATTTAGTGGTCTACTAGGCAAAGTGGGAGATCAAGATATTGGTGGCGCATTTATTATGCTACTCAAGATGGCGTTCATGGTAGATTATTTCCTCTTCCATATCATCCAGTATACGTATTATCGATATCAAGACGAGGTGATGGCCTGCTATGACTATGTCAGCACCTTAGACAATCACTATTCATTAGCCATGTATCGACGCATATTAGACACTTATTGTGAGCCGACTGCCTTTTCAAATGAGCAAACATTAACATTCACTAATTTGATTCATCCTTTACTGGAAAATGCAGTCCCAAACGACCTCGACATTAACCACAATATTCTACTAACGGGGTCGAATGCATCAGGAAAATCAACATTTATGAAAGCTTTAGCAATTAACCTTATTCTTGCACAAACGATAGAAACTGCGACGGCGGATGCGTTTAGCTATCGTCCCGGCTTAGTTTATACGTCAATGGCCAATGCCGATGATGTTCTGTCAGGCGATAGTTACTTCATGGCTGAGTTGAAATCTATTCGTCGTCTATTCGATATAGAGACGCATATGCCAGTATACTGCTTCATCGATGAAATCTTTAAAGGTACGAATACAACTGAACGTATTGCAGCATCAGAATCTGTATTATCATATTTGAATCATCAACCAGAGTACAGAATTGTAGCAGCGACACATGATATCGAACTTTCAGAATTATTAAAGGACAATTATCAAAACTTTCACTTTAATGAAACGATTGAAAACGATGAAATCCACTTTGATTACAAGATTAAAAAAGGTAAAGCGAATACGAGAAATGCAATTGAATTGTTGCGAATTACTAACTTCCCTAACAAAATCTACAAACGAGCCAAGGATCAGGTTAAAGATTTGAATTAACATTGTTTCATGTAAAACATTATCAATATAAGTAGGGTGATGAGATTAAATTATAATTTTGTCGACCCACTTCTTTATGGTTGAGTTGATGATTTAAGATAGATTTAAGACAAAATTATGATAGATTTTATCATTATTGTTTACTGTGAGTATTGAGGTGACATTATGAAACGAATTACAATTGCTGATAGTTTAAGAGGGTTCAGCTTATTAGGTATATTTCTTGCCAATCTACTTATATTTCAATTTAGTTTATCTGGTAAAGACTACATCGAACATTTCCATTTAAGTCCTGTAAACCAAGGAATATTCAACCTTATCATCATACTTGTTGAAGAAAGTTTTTTACCTATTTTTGCAATACTCTTCGGCTTTTCAATGGATAAACTGTATCAGTCTATGAAATTGAAAGGATTGCCACGGCCTAGATTAAAGTTATTACGTCGTGCCATTTTCTTACTTATCTTAGGCTTTATCCATGCAAGTTACATATGGGAAGGCGATATATTATTGGCTTATAGTTTAGCTATGTTATGTGTAATACCTTTTATTTCACTAAGTACCAAAGCTTTCAAATGGTTTAATATTGTAATTATTTCTTTCATGCTCGTCATGGGTATTTGGTCTATGTTTGATGATTCACAAACGTCTACATCATCTGACAAATATGATTCCGCTTCGTATATTCATAAAGTGCAAAAGATTTATACAGAAGGTAGCTATAATGATATTCATCACGTAGATGATATAGCGACATCTCCAAAATTTGCAAAATTAGAAGATCAATTAGGCGATAATAAAGGTGCTATCTTCTTGATAGCTATACTTTTTGAAGTACCATTATTCACTTTAGGTATCTTCCTTTCTAGATGTGGATGGTTCGAGAAAGATGCGAAACACTTTTGGACGTCGAAACTCTTTATATACCTTATTCCAGTATCTATTTTTGCCAAATCAACCATACTCTGGTTGGATAACGAGGCTATTTCAGGTACGCTTGTAGCTATATTTGGACCGATTTTATCCTTAGGTTACATGAGTTTATTTAAATATTTATACCAACGTTATGAGACGCATCCAATTTTTAAAGGTTTGGAAAATGCCGGCAAAATATCTCTTACCATTTACATTAGTCAAAGTATCATTGGTACACTCATCTTCTATAGTTACGGTCTAGGATTATTTGGCAAAGATATACTCATTTACACAAGCATTTTATTCGTAATTATCTATATAGTTTTAGTACTATTAGCAACATTGCATCAAAGATACTTCCGATACGGTCCATTAGAATATCTCCTGCGCATGTTCACATATTGGAAATGGCATGTAGGTAAACGTAAATAGACATAATAAAAAGGTTCAATGTGGTTAATCATTAACTGCACGTTGAACCTTAATTTATGTTGCTAAGCATATTGAATTAGAACATTGGGTTATTCATAATGTCCTTTGAATTTAGGGCTTTCTCCATATTTATTTTTATTAAATTTACTATTTAAGCATGTGATTACTATTTGGTAGATTGAAACAGCAAATTGTACTAGGGAAAATAGGAGAATAAATAACAGTGCCCAACCATTTTCACCATTGGGGTCATTAATATTCCAAATCAATTGCACAATAAAAGATATCACACCTAATACAACTGATAAGATAGGAATAAACATCGTACGATCAGTGTCATGGAATCGTCTGACTGTCATCGCTAAATTAGGAATGAATGTAATAATTGCGTATAAAATCATATAAATGATTGTGATAACTAACATAACTACGCTTAAAATTGATAAGCCTTCAGATTGAAACCCTGCTGCGAACATAATCATGATTAATGCCATAATATAAAGAATCAGAGCGGGTCCATAAAAGATTAAATGCCATAATTGCATAAACCAGAATTCACTTCGTCTTGAACGACCTTTGAAATTAAAATAATTTTTCCAAAACAACTTAAATGCTTCGCCAAAACCTACTTTTGGATTCATAAGCATAAACTCCTTTGCGTAATTTTAATTGCCGTCTTTCCCTTACCTTTATCGTATCATACTGGCATAATTATAGAACCCTATAAAAAAGTTCTCAGTCTAATTTAATTAACCTGAGAACTTGGGTTTGAACTTATTAATTTTCTTGCTTAATGACTTTACCGTTAGCATCTAACTTAATAAATTTATTATTTTTAGTTTTATATGTACCTAAAATTTCGCCATCTTTATTTCGATAATTCACAATCCAATCGCCACTATGACCGACCATTTTAACATCGTCCCATAAATAGTTGGTCTTACCTACCGCAATACCTTCAAAATCCGAAATCATTTGATACACTTGGTTACGGAAATGTGTATTTACTGTTCCTGACTTCTCTAAGTATTCAGCAGATAATGGATTATTATTTTCCTTATCTTTTTTAGATAAACTATCTACAATATTTATCTTATCCGTTAATTCTGGTAAAGCTTTGTTGTCTTTATTCGCTTTATAGACATCAATTAGTTTTACTTCTTTACCTTTTCCTAATAAATCTTTGTAATCTAATGAACCAGATTGCATGCGTCCGATAAAGATTTTATCGTTACTAACTCCGATTAATGCTTCAAAGTTCCCTTTATTAGGTGATACATTATAGAAATTCATACCTTTTGGAGCATTTTTGATACTATCATCGTACTTCACAAGTTTGAAATCAACTAGTTTAAAGTTTTTATTTCCAGTCGCAAGTTTGTATTCATAAATTCCAGTTAGAATTTCATTCTTAGTCAATGTATATCGGTCAACATCCTCCACACAGAAGGCAAGTGCTAATTTTTGTTTTTCAGATAGCTTTGCTACTTCCTTTTCCAGCTTTTGTTCTTTTTTAGACTTCTTAGATTTTGTTTGTTCCGCGTTAGATTTCGTTTTAGCGCTATCTTCTTTAGAACCATCATTAGAACCACAAGCTGCAAGTAAAAGTAAAAACACCCCACACATAAATAATAGTTTCTTCATCTATGTCTCCTCATATAATTTGCATTTTTAAAATCAATTAATTATACTATATTTTATTTATAAAAGTGTACTTTGTAAATACTTATTTGAAAGTATTTCTTGCAAAAAAAGTGCTCCATTATAATTTTTGGAGCACTCTTTTTAATATAATTTATTAATGTCGTTCCAACTATTTTCAACAGCTTGTTGAATCGTTCGAGTAAATTTATTCTGATTATTTTCTATTAAAGACAATACATAAGCTCCAATTACGGGTGGGAATTTAGGTATTATAATTTCATTACTTGGATATGTCTTCTTCAACTTAATAATAACATTATCTTTAAACTCAAGATTAGAGAATAGACCTCCACATAATACGATAGGTGGTTTATATTGTTTTTTATCAATTAAAAGAAACGCACCCTTAACTAACTCAATCAATGAATCTATACTGTTATTAATAATTTCTATAGCAACATCATCACCACTTCGAGCAACTTCAAAAACTACTTTTGCTAATGAAGCGATATTTGATCGCATCTCTAAATTTTGATACACGTATGGAATTATATCTGTTTCATGTCTTAGACTTAAATGTTTTTTAAGTGCTTCAGTTAATTGAGTAGACTTACCTCTTCCATCATAACTTTTCATTATTGCAACAAGTGCTTGCCTACCTATATCATATCCACTACCTTCATCACCTAGTACATATCCCCATCCACCAACTCTATTTAATTCATTTGTTTTCTTATTATAGCAATATGATATAGATCCAGTACCAGCTATAAGTACAATACCGGACTCTCCATATGTACCCGATGCCAAAGCAGATATGGCGTCATTTTCAACAATAACTTTTATCCTATGCAATTTGTACTCTTCCAATGATTTAATGATTAAGTTTTTTTCTAATTCTCTCCCGGCACCACTTAGAGATAAATATATAGTGTTAATATCATTTAACTCTATCTTAGCTTGTTTTCTTAATATCGATATCATATTCATTAATGTCGTTTTAACAGAATCTAACCCTTTAACCTGTATATTTGTAGATTCAGCCATAGTATACCCGACGATTTCTCCATAGTTGTTACCAATCACACCTGCCGTTTTTGTTCCTCCGCCATCAATACCAATATAATATTTCTTATTAATATTCATTGTTAAATCAATCCTATTCTTTCACATTCAACACGAAAGATTGCCAAGGTTCTATTAAATCTAATAAAAAATGTTCATCCTCATTAATTTTACCAATAACATTTTTCACACCACTATTTTCCATATTTTGAAGTGCTATCTGCATTTCTCCCTTATAATGACCATAAGTTTCATTACAAATTAAAATATCTCCCTTTTCAATTTTAGAAGTATTATGTGGTGGAAATTCTCTATCTTTAAAATGTACTCTACTCATTGTTGAGCGAATAACATAGTCTGAGACATCGCCACGATTAAAGTGCTCTTCTTCCAAAACAATCTTTTTTTCTAAATTTGAAATATCAGGATTTAACTCTATATTGAGTGTAGGCATTGATAAATTAATCTTGGATAATGCATATAACTCTTCATCGGTAGCATAAGCGTTACTTATAATAATATCATCAATTAGCCCAGTCATTAATAAGTGCTTCGCTTGAACTTCAATCGGCAAATCTCTATGGTCTTCTAATGTAGGTAAACCTTCCATTACCTTCCATGGTCCTATATTGCCATGTTGAGATGTCACGAATGCTGCAGTCGTCAATTGATGTTGTTTATATGATTCTGATGTTTTTTGAAAATGATTAAATGATAAACCTGTATATTGCTGTGGATAAAAGTTGTGACATCCTATCAAATTGTCTTTATTAGGCTTATAATTTGAAACATCATTAATAAAGGTTGCACTCGTACTTATATTTAATTCAATAAACATATTTTGCTTATTATGAGTCATTTTTGCTACTTCTTGTGCTGAAAAACCTGAATCAATTCGAATTCCAGAAACTCCCAATTGATCGAAAAATGCTAAATCTAAATTATCTATTTGAAGGTCTTTAAACACTTCCCGATTAATATCAGCTATGACCTCCATATCGTTCTTATTGGCATATTTAACAATTTCCTTAAACTTTTCAAAAATTTCACGTTCTTCTTGTTTCACTGATAGCAAATTAGTAAATATTCGTTTAAAACCATATCTCACACTATTATCAATGTAATCTTTCATCATCTCTAAGTCAGATTGTGTAGGATAAATTGAGATACCTAATCGATGCATTTATTTGCCCTCCTCAGATTTGTAGATAACACCTTTAATTTTTTTATTTTCAAGTAATTGTCTTGATTTTTCAAAAAATAAAATACTATTGAATATAATCAAAAAATATATAATTGTCCATCCGAGTGTATTAATTTCATCGAAAATCATAATTGGAATACCAATGATAAATGGCATAATTACTAAAAGTAACCATCTGTTAATCGCTACTTTCCTAATAATCAATTGTGATAGCTTACGGCAAAAAACTAATAAAATTAATAAACCTAATATATACAAAAGTCTCATAGAATATCACTTCTCTTCTAACTTTTTATATAGTTCAATCATCTTCTCAATTAAACTTTTTTCACTCAATGCTGTCATAAGATGATCTTGTGCATGAATCATTAATAGCGAAGTATCAACTTTTTCACCATTAATTTCATCTTGAATTAAACGTGTTTGTGTTTTATGAGCTTCCGCCATTTCATGCTCTGATTCATCTAAAAGTTTTTTTGCTTCTTCAAAGTTTCCTTCAGCAGCACTATTTAATGCTTCATAAGCTAAACTTTTCGCATTTCCTCCATGTGCAATAATTTCAAATATCTCTGCTTCATTTTTATTTTCCATAACAAGTCACCCATCCTATTCTTTTTCTGCAGAATCTTCATTAAGACTTTGTTCTTGAGCTAACATTTCACGCTCATATTTTTTAAAGAAAGGATAATAAAGCACAATTGCAATAAGTAAATTAATTAATACTAATATCAGTGCTTTCCAATCTCCGCTAGTAGCAAACAATGCACCGATAGGTCCCGGTAATGTCCATGGTGCTAAAATTGTGATTTTTGCAATTAATCCTAATTTAAAAACAAAATACGTGATCGTCGTTAAAACCAAAGGAATAAATATGAATGGTAAAGCTAGAATAGGATTCATTACTAATGGAGTCCCAAAAATTAGAGGTTCATTTATATTAAATATACTAGGAATAATTGAGAATCTCCCTACTTTTTTAAGATACTCTGATTTAGAGAAAACCATTAATATACATAGACTTAACGTTGCACCTGCTCCTCCAATCCAAACAAACCATTGGAAAAACGGTTCTACAACTATATTAGGAAGTTGCTCTTCAGCTGCCTTAGCATCTATGTTTTGATCTAAAAGCGAGAACCAAATCGGTTGGAAAACAGCACCCATAACAGCAACACCATGTATACCTGCAGCCCATAAAAGAACAATAAAGAATACTGGTATTAAAGCACCTAATAATGAATCGCCTGCAAATTTGCCAAGCGGTTCAAATAGCATGTTAACAATCTTATTTAAATCTATATTTAATATCACACGAACGAACCATGAAATGATAATAACTAAAGTTGCTGGAATTAAAGATTCAAAAGATCTGGCAACTGAACTAGGAACTTGTTCCGGCATTTTAATAGTAAAACCTGATTTAATAACTAATCGACTTATTTCTACTGCAAATATCATAGAAATGATAGCTACAAATAAACCAGAACCTCCTAAATCTGCCATAGGCAACACATATCCAACAACATCTTTTTTAGCTAATTTATCATCTAAATTTAATGGAATATTCATCATTAGAAAGGTAGCTAATGAAAGTAAACCACCTGAAAGACCATCCATTTTGTATGATTTTGATAAATTATACCCCATACAAAACGCTGCATATAAAGCCATTAAACCTAATGTCATTCTATTTGCGATCATTATCTTCTCAGCATGTGGTTGTACTAAATCTGCAAGATAGGGTATTGGTGGTGACGCAAATAAAGTGAAGAATGATCCGACAATAATCAATGGTAACGTTGCAATAATACCATCACGAATGGCAACTAAATGTCTTTGCTCAGATGCTTTTGCCATTGGTGTCATTAATACTTTTTCAAGCCATTGTAATATCTTTTGCATAAAACCATCTCCCAAACATTTATATTATTTATCGTATCCTTTAATTTGTTTTAAAATTTTAGGCGCACCTATTGGTGTATAACCCATTGGATCAACTACATCAACTGGTTTCCCAACTTCATCTCCCATTTTTTTAAACTTATCTAAACGATGCTTAACTTGTGGAGCAACTAACCCTAAATCATAATTTTCAATTTGATTCTCAAATTCCTCTGACCCGACTGCTTTAATTTCAAGATCATAATTTTCCTTCTCTGCTTGTTTCTTTATTGAGTCAACAACCATTGCGCTTGACATTCCACCTGAACAAACCATAATTACTTTCATTTAAAACACTCCTCTATTTTAATTTATTATTTTTTATAGCTTTTCTTGTATTTTCTAGTTTCTGACGGTTGTTTAAATAATCATTACTAGCAATGCAAATATATAAAATATCAATGATATTTAACATTGCAATTCTTGAACTCATTGCTCCGCTTCGTTTAGCTTTTTCGGAAGAACTAACAAACAGCTGTACGTCTGATAAATTAGATATAGGATTATCACCATATTTCGTTATAGAAATTATTTTTGCACCTTTCTCTTTAGCTAACTGAGTAGAATTAACTATATCTTTAGTTTGACCTGAACTTGATATAGCAATTACTACATCTTCTGAAGAAAGATTAGCACTTAAAGTAACTTGTTCATCAAAACTTCTTCCGACATCACACCAATAATCGATACGTGTTAGTTTTTGCTTAAAATCTTGTGCAATAAGTGCTGAAGCCCCAATACCATAGATACATGTTTTTCTTGAATTAACAATTAATTCAAAAGCATGTTTAATATTTTCTGTTGATAAAATTCTTTCTGTATCTCTTAAAGTCTTAGTATTGTTATGAAATACAGTTTGCGTAACTTCTTCAATTGAATAATCTTTATCTATTTCTGCATAGCCACGTTGAATATTCCCCGGTTCGTTTAAGTCATAAGCGATTTTTAGCTTTAAGTCTTGAAAGCCCTTACATTTCAATTTTTTAGATAACCTAACAACCGTTGCCACACTGACGTTTGTTAGGTCTGCTAGTTTTTGTACAGAATAATTAATAATTTCATCTGGATGCTCAAGAATATACTCTGCAACTCTACGTTCCGAGGGATTTAAATCGCTTAAAGATGATTCAATAATAATCAAACTACCATGCAATAAACATCACCTCTAAAAAGAATAATATTTCACTTCAAATACAATTTACAAAATATTATTACATTTGTCAAAATCTAATTTATATGTAATATTGTTATATCTCGTCTTAATACATTTGTATTTTTATGCTAATGTTACATTGTGATGAATAATATGATATTAAAATATTTTTGGAAAGGAATTATATTGTGAAGAAGTTTCTTACAATTTTAATTTTGAGTACCTTAATTTTATGTGCTTGTAACTTTGAACAAGACGTAGAAAATAAGCATGATCGTAATGCATCGACTAAAACTACTGGCAATGAACAAAAGAAGAAGGAAGTCATAAACGGTAGAACATACTATGACGGCATTTTAATCGTTAATAAAACAACTAAACTACCATCTGATTACAATCCTGGTGAGAAACCTAAAGCACAACGTGCATTACAACGAATGTTTACTGATGCAGAAAAAGATGGTGTGAGTCTTTATAAGATTAGTGGATTTAGAAGTTATGAAACACAAGTGAATCTATACAATCAATATGTTGCGCGTGATGGCGAGCAAGCCGCTGATCGTTATAGTGCACGTCCTGGCACTTCCGAGCACCAAAGTGGGTTAAGTTATGATGTGGGTGCTATTGGATCAGCTTGCAATTTACGTGAACAGTTTGGAGAAACAAAGGAAGGACAATGGATTGCGCGAAATGCCCATCGTTATGGTTTTATCATCCGTTATCCAAAAGGTAAAGAACAGATCACAGGCTACCAATATGAACCGTGGCATTTGCGTTACCTAGGAAAAAACAATGCGGCTAAAGTACAACACTCTGGCCAAGCCTTAGAGGAATATGTTAGATATAAAGATCGCTCAAAAAGCTAATTTATTGCATTCTGAGCGTTTTTATATACTATTTAACCTTTTTTTCTTTAACTACATTTCCATTAGCATCAAGCTTTTGAATTTTGTCATTCATATTTCTATAAGAACCAACGATTTCTCCATCTTGATTGCGATATTGTACCGACCAATCTCCATTTGAATTAAGTAACTTCACATCTTCCCACAAATAACCTGAATCTGTTAAACTAACACCTTCAAAATCTGCAATAATTTGATAGATTTGATTTCTAAGATGTAATCCTACGCCACCCAATCTCTCCAACTGTTTATAAGAGATTCCATTCTCATCATAACTAATGTCAGGATACTTATTATCAATATGCATTTTACTTACTAATTCTGGCAATGCTTTATTATTTTTATTTTTTAAATAGACATCTTTTAAATTTACTTCTCTTCCATGTTGCATTAATTCATTATAATCAATGATTGCAGCTTGCGTTCCTCCTAAGAATATCTTCTCATTATTCACACCGATGATTGCAACAAAATTTCGCTTATCAGGATATACAGTATAAAAATGCATATCTTTTGGCGCGTTTGCAACAGGTTTATCATGCTTAACTAACGTGAAATCGACTAATTTATAATGATACTCCCCAGCTGGTGCTATAGCTAAATAAAATCCAGTTAAAATTTCATTTTTAGTTAATGTATATTGGTCAACATGGTCGACGCAAAAAGCTAAAGGCAATTTTTCCTTTTCAGAAAAGTTAGGTATAATATCTTTGTTTTTTTCTTCATCTTTCTTTTTATTGTCAACCTTGTTTTGTTTTTTATTGTCTTTTGTTGTCTTAGTATCCGTTAGTTTCGTATGAAATTCCGTTTTATTTTCTTTAGATGGTTCATGTGTACTGCAGGCTGTTAACACTCACATAAACGTGGTGCTAAGTAATAGAAATTTTTTCATTAAAGATCCCTCTAATCTTATAACACTTTTATATAATATTATTATACTATACAAATGTTATAAATTTAGGTAATGTTTATAACACTCTGATACATAGCCCACACAAAAATCCGATAGCTTTTAAGCTACCGGATCAAATCAATTTTACTATTTTAGACTGCCGTCACACTTATTTATTTGATTATTGTTCCTTCTTTTTCATGAATCATTTGAATAATTTCATTCTTTTCATTCATAACAGCCACTTTAGGCGCATGGTCAACTAATTCACGTTCATCTAATTGTACATAGGTCATAATAATCACCACATCGTCAACTTCAACTAATCGAGATGCTGCACCATTAAGACAAATCTTGCCACTACCTCGTTCACCAGCAATAACATATGTTTCAAAGCGAGCACCATTATTGTTATTTACAATGGCTACCTTTTCATTAGGTAAAATATCGACTGCGTCTAAGATATCGGCATCAATCGTAATACTTCCAACATAATTTAAATTTGATTCAGTCACACGTGCTCTATGGATCTTACCGTTCATCATCGTTCTAATCATAACTTACTATTCACTTCCTAAAATTATATTATCTATCAATCGTGCTTTCGAGAATTTAACAGCTAAAGATATAAAAATTTGTCCTTGTATTTCTGTCGCAACTTCTAAATCAGGGTAACTATAAATTGCAACTTCATCAATATGACCACTTGTATGTTCCGATAAATATGTCTTAATCTCACCAACAATAATATGGCTACGTCGTTCTCCTTGTTTATACAATGTTTGAGCTATTTCCAAACTTTTACTCAAGTGAACAGCTTCTTGTCTCTCGTCGTCAGTTAAATATACATTTCGCGAACTACGTGCAAGTCCATCCTCTTCACGTACAATATCAATACCTACAATTTGAATTGGATGATTAAAATCTTCTACCATTTTTTCAACAATTGCGAGCTGTTGTGCATCTTTCTTACCAAAGTATGCTTTATTAGGACTCACAATATTAAATAACTTGTTTACGACCGTAACTACACCATCGAAATGACCTGGACGTTGTGCACCTTCTAAGACTTCCGCTAGACGTCCTACCTTTAATGTGACACTTAGCTCGTTTGGGTACATTTCTTCTACTGCTGGATGGAATACATAATCAACATTAATTGCTTCAACTAAGGCTACATCTTGATCAATTTGACGTGGATAGGCATCGAAATCTTCGTTTGGACCAAATTGTAGAGGGTTTACAAATACACTAATCACAGTAATATCATTCTCTTCAACTGAGCGACGCATCATACTCAAATGACCTTCATGTAAGGCTCCCATCGTTGGAACGAAGCCAATCGTTTTACCTGTACGCTTCAATTCCTGTGTAATTTGTTGCATCTCAGATACGGTTTGAATCACTTTAGTCATTGCTGTTTACCTCATTCAATATCTTTTTCTTATATGTGTGGGCTTCAGCTGGAAAAGTCCCTGCCTTAACTTCTTCGTCATAATGTTTGATGGCATCAATTCCTACTGAAAAATCGCCAAATTGTTTTACAAATTTAGCATAGCGATCAACGCCATAATTTAACATATCGTGATAAACCAATACTTGACCGTCTGTGTCTTTTCCTGCGCCAATACCAATAACGGGTATATCTAATTGCTCACTAATTAAACCAGCTAAGTCACTTGGAATCGCTTCTAATACTAAAGCAACTGCGCCTGCTTCTTGAACTGCATGTGCCTCTTGAATTAACTGTTCAGCCGCATCTTTCGTGCTACCTTGTAATCGATATCCCATAACACCAACGCTTTGTGGCATTAATCCTAGATGCGCTACGATTGGTATTCCAATTTGTGTTGATTTCTTAATGAAATTAACTAAATGTGCACCTTCTGCTTTTAACGCATTGGCATTTGTTTCCTGATAAAGTGTTATCGCATTTTTCAAATCATGTTCATCACTTACACCAACTGCGCCAATTGGTAAGTCCACTACTACAAAAGTATCATCAGCACCTCTACGTACCGCTTTGCCGTGATGAATCATGTCTTCTAATGTCACTTGTGTTGTCGTTTCATAACCTAGTACCGTCATTCCAAGTGAATCACCAACTAAAATCATATCTATATTTGCATCCTGTGCTTGTTTGGCACTTGGAAAGTCATATGCTGTAATCATCGAAATTTTCGTTTTGTCTTGTTTCATTTCAACTAATTTTGCTAAATTTTTCATTTTAAATTAACTCCTATTATTTATGTCCACATTTTTAAACAAAACTTTATAAATTGCTAGTCCATTATTTCAACTCAATATTATATATCAACTTCCATATAAAATCATATCATTTTCTGTTCTAAGATTTATCTTTGTTTATCCATCTTTTTTAGTTTAAACAATAATTTACATAGAAAAGTAAAATGATTATACTATATGATTATATTTAAAGTGCGCACATGCTCCTGTACATATTTGTGTGGACCTAACCAGAAAGGAAAGTTTAAAATGAAAATTGCTGTTATTGGACCAGGTGCGGTTGGTACGACGATTGCTTATGAACTGCAACAATCACTGCCAAACGTTACATTAATCGGTCGTTCTAATAAGATAATGACCCTCCAACCTGCAAATGAAACTATTAAAGTCCAAAGTATTGATGACATAAATACGCAATTTGATGTTATTATCATTGCGGTTAAAACGCACCAACTTAATCCACTAATTCCAAAATTACATCACTTCGCACATAATGAAACATGCTTTATTTTAGCTCAAAATGGTTATGGCTTATTGCCGCAACTTCCTTTCAATCGCAAATATCAGGCAGTCGTATACATAAGTGGTCAAAAGTCTGGAAACGAAGTGGTACATTTCCGAGACTACCGTTTACATTTGCAAAAAGATACTACCACAACACATCTAAAAGCATTATTCGATACAACCAAAATTGAAATTGTTTTAGAAGACAATATTGAAGAAAAAATTTGGTATAAATTATTAGTGAATTTAGGTATTAATTCTATAACTGCACTTGGTCACAATACTGCTCAAATCTTAAAAATTAACGAAGTCAAACATCTATGTCGTCAATTATTAAAAGAAGGTCATCAAGTAGCCGAAGCATCAGGTATACAGTTCCCACATACAATCGTCGATGACATTATGCAAATCTATGCCGGCTATCCTGATTATATGGGGACAAGTATGTATTACGATATAATCAATCATCAGCCATTAGAAATCGAAGCAATACAAGGATTTATCTTTAGACAGGCAAAATCTCATAACGTGAACACACCACATTTAGATACAATTTATGCATTGTTACGTTCTCATCAATCACTTATTAATTAAAAAAGATTCTGAGATGATTTACAGTCTCAGAATCTTTTTATTTCAAACATATTTAGTTCTTACTTTGTTTTAATTTTAAAGGCACTTTAATTTGTTTATTTACAGAATCGCCTTTCATTAGGCCATTAACCACTTTAATTGCTTCTTTACCCATAAGTTCAGGTTGTTGAGCTATTGTCGCATCTAGTTTGCCATTTTTTATTGATTTCATTGCATCCTCGTTGCCATCAAATCCAATGACTTGAATATCCTTGTCCCCAATAGCTTCAATGGCACCAAGTGCCATTTCATCATTTTGAGCAAAGATTGCTTTGATATTTGGATGCGCTTCTAGCATATTTTGCGTTACGTTTAATCCTTCTGCTCTATCAAACTTCGCACTTTGTTTGGCAATTACTTTTAACTGTTTATCAGCAATCTCATGGAAGCCTTTTCCTCTTTCTCTCGTCGCACTTGCGCCTGGAACTCCTTCAAGTTCTCCTACTTTTGCATTTTTACCTACTTTATCAACTAAATACTTACCAGCCATTTTACCGCCTTCAACGTTATCGGATGCGATAAATGACGCAACGTCTCCTTTATCCACTGATCTATCTAATGTGATTACAGGAATACCCTCATTGTTCGCTGACTCCACAGCACTTGAAATCGCACTTGAATCTGTTGGATTAACAATTAAGTAATCAACTTGTTGTTGAATTAAATCTTCAATGTCATTCGTTTGCTTAGCTGAATCGTCTCGAGCATCTACAACTTTAACTTTCATTCCTTGAGCTTTAGCATCTTTTTCAATTCCATTTTTAATTTTAACGAAGAATGGATTATTTAAAGTTGAAATACTTACGCCTATTGTAATTTCTGATTTTTTCTTATTGGTTTTGCCATTTTTATCATTTTTCAATGGTGATTCTAAGGAACACGCTGCTAAAAATAGGACGAGTGCTAATGTAATGGCTAATAATTTTTTCATATTGTTATCCTGCTTTCTCTTATTTTTTACGATCAATTAATACCGCAATTAAAATAACTACACCTTTAACGACTTGTTGGTAGAATGAAGAAACACCAAGTAAATTTAATCCATTATTTAAAACACCTATAATAAGTACACCTATTAATGTTCCAACAATTCGTCCTTTACCACCTGTTAATGACGTACCACCAAGTACTACGGCAGCAATAGCGTCTAACTCATAAGAAGTACCCGCTGTTGGTTGTGCAGAATTTAAACGTGATGTTAATATGCCTCCTGCTAACGCTGACATTAGCCCTGAAATTCCATAAATTAAAAATTTAATTTTATTAACTTTAATACCTGAAATTTTAGCAGCTACTTCATTCCCACCAATTGCATATGTATGACGTCCAAACGTTGTTTTTTGAAGAATAATAAGCAAAATCACAAACACGATAATCATTGTTACTGCTGGTACTGGAATACCGATAAAGTAGCCCTTACCAAATAATTGGAATAAATAACTATCCCCTAAATTTGTTATTGGATTTCCGTCAGTAATAACTAATGTTAATCCACGGAAAATCGTCATCGTCGCAAGTGTTGCAATAAATGGCGCCATATTTCCTTTAGTAACTAATAAACCGTTCACTGCACCTAAAACAAAACCAATCAGTACGCCAATAATTAATGCAATTATTGGGTCAACACCACTCGTAATCATTAATGCAATAAACGCCGATGATAATGCAAGAATTGAACCAACTGATAAGTCTATACCACCAGTTAAGATAATGAATGTCATACCAAAGGCAATCAGACCATTGATAGAAATTTGTCTTAATAAATTGAGTAAATTAGATAAATCTAAAAATGATGGGTTTAAAATACTCACTACAATAATTAGTAAAATCAGACCAATAAATGGAATAATCTTTTCCATGAACGATGTTTTAGCTGTTAACTGTTTCATTTAAAGTTCCCCCTGTAGCTAAAGTCATAATATTTTCTTCTGTAATTTCATTTCCTGTTAGATCCCCTTTGATATTACCTTCGTGAACGACCATCACTCTATCGCTCATACCAATGACTTCAGGCAATTCAGATGAGACCATAATAATAGACACACCACGATCCGTAAGTTCATTCATAAGTTGATAAATCTCTCTTTTTGCTCCGACATCAATACCTCGTGTAGGCTCATCTAAAATAATGATTTGCGCACCGGTACCAATCCACTTTGCTAATACGACCTTTTGTTGATTACCACCTGATAATGAGCCAGCCGGCAGTCTACCTGGAGATTTAATATTAAGTCTTTTACGCATCGTATCAACAAATTGCTCAGAACTTTTATCGTCTACGATGCCATGTTTTGAAAAACTAAATAACGAAGGTAACACCATATTGTCTTGAATGGAGAAGTCTAAGATTAACCCTTCTTCTTTACGATTCTCAGTTATAAAAGCAAGTCCATGTTTCATCGCTTCGATTGGAGACGTTATAGATACTGTTTGTCCTTTAATTTCAATTTCATTATCTGCTTTATCGACACCGAACAAACTTCTCATCATTTCTGTACGACCTGCCCCCATTAGACCACTCACGCCCAATATTTCACCTTTTTTAAGATAAAATGATTGATTCTCAATATGATGTAGCGGATTATTAAGTCGCTTTACATTTAAAACAATATCTTGTGGTTCATACGTTCTATCTGGAAACTGTTCATCTAATTCACGTCCAACCATTGCTTTAACAATTTGGTTGTATGTTAGATTTGTCGTTTCATCATACATAACAGAAACGCCATCACGCATCACTGTTATTTCATCCGAAATCTCAAAAATTTCAGCCATTCTATGTGAAATGTATACAAAGGACACATCTTTAGCTTTTAAATTATGAATCATGTCGAACAAACGTCGTATTTCTTTATCTGTTAATGTTGCTGTTGGTTCATCCATAATAATGATTTGTGCTTTTGTCATCATCGCTTTAGCTATTTCTATCATTTGTTGCTCACCAATTGAGCAATCTTTGACCACTTTGTTTAATGGAATATAGAAATCTAATTCTTTAAACACTTGCTCAGCTTGTTGCTTCATTTCTTTTTTATTTAGTATTCCTATTTTGTTTCTGATTTCTTTTCCAACGAACAAGTTATCAAGCACTGTTAATTCTGGATATAAATTCAGTTCTTGGTGAATAAATGTTAATCCTTTTTCTTCCGCTTCTTTAGGATTGTTATAGTCGATCTCAATATCAGAATTAGTGATAACACCTTGGTCTTTTTTATGAATCCCAACTAAAATTTTCATGAGTGTTGATTTACCAGCCCCATTTTCTCCCATTAGTGCATGCACTGTACCTGGCTTTAGAGTAAAATCAACTCCCTTTAGAACCTCGTTGTCCCCGAAGTCTTTATGGATATTAGTCATTTGAATCATTAATTTCACCCCTTAAAATATGACACCACTTTGAAGTATGATGTTTGCATATGGCGTTGCTTCCCCTGTTCGAATAATTGCTTTAGCGTTTTTAGTTAATGCTTTAAATGTTTCATGATTAACTTGTTCTATTTCTGAAAAGTCCTTTGTCACTTGTTCAAAGATAGGTGCATTGTCTACTTCCATTTCTTCAGCTATCGTTACGTGTTCAATTTCCATGTGTTGCTTAAGTACTTCATAAACTTCTAGAAAACTTGGCTGTCCTAATGTTAAAGCAAGGTCAATCTTCTTAACGTCTTTAGGAACGGGTAACCCACAATCAGCTATTACAATTTGATCTGTATGTCCTAAATCACTGAGCACTTTTGAAATGTCGCTATTTAATATGCCTGTTTTATACATCTAATTCACCTGCAATTTCTGAAAAGGTTGGCATGCCACCTTGAGCGCCCATACCTGTTACTGAATGACTTGCTGCTAAGTTCGCAAGTTTAAGTGCTTGTGCAATTGAATATCCTTTTTGTAATCCTACTGCGAAAGCACCATTGAATGTATCTCCAGCACCTGTTGTATCTTTAACTTCTCGCTTAAATCCATCAATTTGAACCTTTTCAGTGCCGTTATGATACATAGCACCTTTATCTCCTAATGTAATTATTAACTTGTTAGGGTAACTCTCTAATGCTTTATCAATGTCAGTTTGGAACATTGCATTGCTCTCTGTTTCATTAGGTGTAATGTACGTTGCTTTATCAATAACATCTGCCTCTACTTCTCGGAATGGCGCTGGGTTAAGAATTGATATCATATCGTGTTCATCGCAATATAAAACGACATCTCTTACTGTTTCAGCGGGAATTTCTTGTTGAATTAAAACAATGTCACCTGCTTGAGCTTGACTTAAAGCTTCCAACGCGTAATCTGACGTAACATAGTTATTAGCTGAAGGTACAACGATGATGCTATTATCATTGTCAGATAAAGTGATATGTGCCGTACCAGATGCAGATTGTGTAACGGGTTTCAGAAATGTCGTTAAAACATGATTGTCTTCTAAGTTTGTAAAAATTTGATTCCCGAAGTCATCATCACCGATGCGTCCTACCATATAAACATCATCACCGAGTCTTGCAGCCGCTACTGCTTGGTTTGCCCCTTTTCCACCAGGTGTTGTAAAAAATGACTCACCTAAAACGGTTTCACCTTTACTTGGTACTTTATTTGTAGAAACTACTAAATCAATGGATAAGCTTCCAACTACATATATACTTGTCATTATTTCTTCCTCCTTGTAGATTCTCTGTGAATAACATCAACATCCAATACGACTTTCGTCGTTACGTCATTATGTTCTAATTGATTAATCAAACCTAATGCTGCTTGTTTCCCAATTTCATACGCAGGTTGTTCTATCGTTGTCAGACTTGGATAAAATAACTTGGCTAATGGAATATCATCATATCCAATGACTTGTACATCATATGGAATATGGAAGTGTAAATCATGTAACCATTTCATGATTTTAAGCGCAGATACGTCGTTACTACATATCACACTATCGATATGGTTATGGTTAACATATGCTTTCAGTTTATCAATTGTGATGTCATGCTCATCCTCAATCCACAATTGAATGTCATGGTTCTTTAGAGTAGTCCTTGCACCATTAAATCGTTCTTCAAAAGAGCGATAATTCAAATCTTGATGTAACAATAGTACACGCTGTGCATTTCCTTTAATAATTGTCTCAGCTTGTAGTTTCCCACCTTTATAATGGTCCGCTTCTATACATTGCTGATTATCTGTTACACGGTCAATAAGTACATAGGGTAATTGATATGAATTAAACTGATCAAAGGCAAATTGAGTTGATAACTGTGAAGCAATAACGCCACTACAATTATTCACTTTAAAAGTGGTTAGATAGTTTAGTTCTTTATGCTCTTGCATTTCACCATTGCCAATCATGACGTGGTACCCTTTTTGAATTGCTGTGTCCTCTACACCTTTAGCAACAATCGTAAAGAACGGGTTACTCATATCTGGTAACAACAATCCAATTGTTTTTGATTTTTTCGTAAATAAAGTTCTTGCAGTCTCATTTGGATAATAATCTAATTCTTTGATGACTTGTTCAATTCGTTTACGTGTAGCCTCTTTCACATAACCACTTTTATTAATTACTCTTGAGACTGTGGCTACTGACACATTTGCTTGTTGAGCCACTTCTTTAATCGTTCTCACTTTGCCACTCCTTTTATGTAATCGCTTACATGAAAATTTATCACTTTTTTCTTTTAAATGCAATATTAAATAAAACATTTATAAATTAACTCTTTTGTGAATGGCCGTCGTCTTAATATTTATGTTTATTGATATATCGCGACTTTTTAATTTTGGAATTATACACATCGTAAAAAGAATATGATACTATATAATTAATTTTCAAAGTAAATATAGAATTGATGCAAAGGGGACCCAATTCTTGGATAAATCAACTCGTATACTAAATATTTTAACTTTGCTTCTTAAAGGTCACGTTGTTACGCAACACGACTTAAATCAATTTACTGATGTGAGTAAGAAATCGATTCAGCGTGATATTAATACCATTAACACGTTCTTTTATGAAAATGAGTTTTGGAGTCATAGTAATACTAGAGTCGTTTATAATCATCAATTGGCAGGATATGAACTTAAGCAAAAAACACAAAGTAAACATAGTTTAGGCATCCTTAGTTTACTCATTAAACTTCAAAGTTTAACACCCATATTGCATCACGATATTCACAAATTTTTACTTAGCTCAATCAGTTCAATGAAGGTTTCAGATAAACACGTTTTAATGAGTACGTTAAATCAATTTAAAATTAGACAGGAATTATTGCCCGGGAAAAATCTTATGATTTTACAAAAAGCGATTGTGAATAAAGATATTGTTCGCATTGAGCTTGAAGACAAAAAGATAGTCATTAAACCATTATCTATTTTGTATATGCATTATGATTATTGGTTTACGTATGAAGAGGATCATGAAATTGAGACGATTCTACTTCGTGATATCTTGTCTGTGAAAGTTTTAAATTTGAAATTCAAGAAGGATGGCACTTGTAATCCTGTTTTATTCCAAATACACACACACTTTTGGAACCAATTCCAACAGCAATTTTCTATTAAGGAAGTTGTTGAACGAAGTGAGGATTATATCACGGTATGGGTGAATTGTACGCGTTTCGATGCGTACTATATCGCTTATCAATTAGCGCCACATGCTAAAATTCTAAAACCACAATCATATATTGATAGTTTTATAGAAAGATTAGATGAAATCAAAGGTATTTATAAATAATGAAAGTGTTCGTAAAGTAGTTCATAGATAGATTTCGCTTGCTTAAGTTATTTCGCTTTCCTATGGGAAAGGCTCTAAATTAGTTCTGTGATTTTAATCATTAGAACTACTTACGTAAGTGTATAAACACTTACGTTCCTTTTCCCCAGCTTGCTTTGCTTGTAGATTTTCTTGTTGAAAACCTCTTTGCTGGGGCCCCACGCGCAACAATATTCGTAATTCATCTATGTATCTCCAAAATACAATAAATTAGGCACCTCGTTAATTTAGTGAACATCACTAAGCTAAATTAACGAGGTGCCTTATACATTGTTATCGTTTATTTTAAAGGTTTATTCTTCTTCGCAGTTTTCATCATATTTCGTAACGCTACCGTCTGAGGTTACAATATATGATCCAGCTAATTCACCATCTTTATCAGTAAATGAGAAACCCCAATCTCCGTCAGAATTTTTTTCTGGTTCTTTATATGTGTATGTGTCGGTATCTAAGGTATGACCTTCATATTCTTCGACTTTATCAATGACATTATCACGTGTCACCGTTTCGTCACTTGAACTACTATCAGAGTCTTCTGAGCTACTGTCATCTGAATTTGAACTATCATAATGTTCAGGTTGTCTAGGCGTATCAGATGTAATGTAACTTGCTACTTTTTCAATATCTGAATCTAAAGCATTCTTAATCTTCTTCGTTTGACCATTTTTCAAAATTCGAGCTGTTTCTTGTTTAGAGTAGCCATCTTCGGTCCAACGATGGTCTTGGAAATGACTTGGTACATCGTAAAATGTGACTGTCCCATCATTATTATCTTTAAAAGTAATGTGACCTAGAGCTGTAACGGATGGACTTAATACAACGGTTCCTTCAGGATATACTTCTGAAGCATCTTCATTATATGGATTAATCGGTTCACCGGACATATCTACAGGTTCATACGTATGGTCCTCTTCGTAAAATATGTCATCTGCGTCATTTCGTGCCGTCAGCCATATTTTAGCAAAGTATTCTTTCGTATTTTTATCATTACTATTAGCAGAATGTGCACTATTAGAACCACCACTAATAGAAATTTGTTTTGCGACTTTTTTATAATCTGAATCTTTGCCATATTTATGATATAAATCTTTAACATCAAGTTCATGTCCTAAGTCAGATTGAATAAATTGTCGGTATTTCCCTGGACTTTGCGTACCTATCACTGCTACTTTATCATCACTAACACCAATTAAAGTCGCGAATGGCCCTCTAGCAGGTGAAGCACTATAAAATGTCATCCCTTCTGGTGCGTCTTCAACTGCTTCTCCAGTTGCTTGTAATTCGTATTTATCTATACTTTTTTGAGTTTTCCCACCATTACCATTTTCACTATATGAATGACGTTTTAAATCATTTGCAGTTATGGCTACATTAGATACACTGTCATCACTTAATGCTAGTGCGACTTTCTCAGCTTGATTTAAGTCTTTAACACTGTTTTCTGAATTCGCATCATTATTTTTCTTATTATTAGTACTATTATCAGATTTCGAATTACTATCTTTATTCGATTTATCCGTTTGTGATGATTTGTTTTTATCGTCAGAAGCTCCATTTCCAAGTCCAAAGTCACTTAAACTACAACCAGCTAATAACATTGTTCCAGTCAGCGCACCAATCATTAAATAATTTCTCTTCATTTCTCTCCACCCTTTATTCCCTTTTTAAAATAAATTGCGAAACGCTTGTAATTCAATTTATTCAATCAGATTACTTAATATGTTGACGAACAAATTTGCCAACATATCCTTTGAAAGACTCTCCTCCAGAAGCTTCTTGCTTAGCATACATATCAGTCGCAGTACCACCTAAATTGTGTCCATACGTTCTCATACCGTACATTGTAGTATATTTGCTATTTAACATAGGCGAGCCTGACGCACCTGATCTAAAAATGTCTTTCGTTTGAATTTCTGAACCATTAGGAGAAAATTGTGTTACGCGAAATTTACTAAGGTATGGTTTCGTATTGTCACCATTAATTTTTGAGTAACCTAATGAATATAGAGGTGTATTAAATTTCAATTTCTTAATTTCAGAATCTGTCGCAATACGCATTGGTTTAGCATACTTCGACATATTTTCTTTAGTGTGGACTATCGCAATATCATATTGCGGTACCTTAATGACTTCATTTGCATGAAAAGTATAAGGTATTGATTTACCATTACGATTCAATTGAAATTTAATATATTTTGGTGCTGCAGCTTTACCATATTTATCATCAATAACATGTCCATTTGTAACAAAGGTATGCGCACCAATAACCGTACCAGTACCCATTGAGTCTTGACCTTTATATTCTGGAATCCCCACTTTCCAACCATTTAAATTCGAAACACGACCAATAGATTTCAAATTACTTTGGGATGCCTTTGGATAATATTTGTTTGAAATTGAACTGTTACTGATCTTTTTAGCTTTTAAATATCCTGAGTACTCACCTGCATGTAAGCCATCATAATAATAGTTACCAACAGCTTGCGCGTCATCATGATGACCGGCATAACCAAACATCGTTGTTCCAATCACTACACTTGCAATAAATGTTTTACCAAATTTTGATTTCCACATATTATTCTCCTCAATACCTTTCTTTTATATAGCTATGTCATGACATACATCGCTCAATATAATAATTATTCAATATTATTATATGATATTAGTCGGACAATATACGTCTTTAGATGTATTAATTAATAAAACTTTAGACTTATTTTTTAATTTAATAACAAAAGCAAAGTATTTTTTGTTTACAAAATAAAGTGATAGAGGTAAAATATAAAACATATTAAAAAAATATATTTATGGAGGGGTACTCAAGCCTGGCTAAAGAGGCCAATCATTTATGATTGGTAGGAGCTTTTTGCTCGCGTTGGTTCAAATCCTTCCCTCTCCGCTATTTTACGACTGAAACGATTATCGTTTCAGTCTTTTTTATGATTTAAAGATCGTCCCAACTCGTTGCCATATGAAAACGATTCCTACTAAGTCATTGACAATTGTTAGTGAGCAAGGTTACTATTTGTTTAAATTACTTTGAAAGAGATACGTTTTTTCACTTAAGGTATCCTCGCAATACATATTTTTTCACCTCATTTTGTAAACGCTTTCTCTTTTAAAATAAAAGGGAGGTCATTATGGAAGCTATTAAAACGATCTTTAGCAAATTGTTTGAATTCTTGCCACGAGCAATCATTAATTTATTTATCTAATATGGATTCATAGATTTTCATTTTCAAAAATTAAATACAATAGAGGTGCTGTTTATGAAAACAAGAGAGAACAGATTTAGTATTCGTAAATTGAGCGTAGGCGCGTCATCAGTTGTAGTAGCAACGTTGCTATTCATGGGAGGTGGCTCAGCACAGGCAGCCGAGAAACAACAGGAAGTGGGAACTCCTGAAACGGCGTCAGCACAATCTATTGGGGATAAAGACACACACGCGACTCAAAAGGGACAAGTTCAATCAACTGAACAAGATAAGTCGCAAGCGTCTCAAACTGAAAATAATACAAATAATTCACAAACTAGCTTACATAATGAACATAATCAAACTGACGATGCATCTACAACGAATGAAACTACTACAACTTCAAATGAGACGCATCAAAGTACCACTGTAAAATCTGAGAAGCCAGCTTCAAATAGCGATAACCAACAAACTGAAGCTAAACAAACTTCTAAACCAACTACTAACGACGGCATAACAAAGCAACAATCTGAATCATCTAAACAGGAAGAACCGTCAACGCAATCAACTGATACAGCTTCTAAAGAAGACGACACAATTAAGAAAACAATTGCACATACGCAATCACAAACTGATGAAACGTCTGATAATAAAAAAGAAGCATTAAATCAACTACATTCAAATGTTGTTAAATCTGAAGATGCAAATACTTCTTCAAATGAAACTAATCCAAACACAATTAAATCAACTGAACAACAACAATCAATAGAATCAAATACGTCAGATAAACCAAAAGTCGACAATCAACAAGCTCAATCACAACCAAAGGATAATGACGACAATCAAGGTGACGCACTTAAAACCGCAACACAATCTCAGCAACAAACGTTAACTAAGAAGGAAGCGACAACCTCTGAAGTATCGAATCGTATTAATACACAAAGTAGCGATAATAATAATATTTCAATTGATGGGCAAACTAACCCTACTTTAGATGGTGATAAGTCTTCTAAACAAAATAAAGATGCACAATCTGGGTTAAATACACTTAAAAATAACGCAGTCGCAACGACAAACACTCAATCTAAATCACAAGCTGCAACTGGAACGAAAGATCAAACCAATAAAGTTGCGAAACAAGCTCAGTATAAAAATCAAGACCCTATTATTTTAGTTCACGGATTTAATGGTTTTACTGATGACATAAACCCATCCGTACTAGCGCACTATTGGGGGGGCGATAAATTAAATATACGCCAGGATTTAGAAGAGAACGGCTATGAATCTTATGAAGCGAGCATTAGTGCGTTTGGTAGTAACTACGATCGTGCTGTCGAACTTTATTACTATATTAAAGGTGGAACTGTGGATTATGGTGCTGCACACGCTGCCAAATATGGTCATGAACGTTACGGTAAAACATATGAAGGCGTATATGAAGATTGGCAACCAGGCCAAAAAGTACATCTTGTAGGACATAGTATGGGCGGTCAAACGATTCGTCAATTAGAATCATTATTAAGAAATGGTAATCCAGAAGAACAAGAATATCAACGTGTACATGGTGGCGATATTTCACCTTTATATCAAGGTCAAAACGATAATATGATTTCATCAATTACGACACTTGGAACGCCACATAACGGCACACATGCGTCAGATTTATTAGGTAACGAAGCGCTTATTCGTCAAGTTGTCTTTGACGTAGGAAAAGTACTTGGCAATAAAGATTCACGTGTAGACTTCGGTCTGTCTCAATGGGGTCTAAAACAACAGCCTAACGAGTCTTACGTTGACTATGTCAAACGTGTTAAAGATTCAAAATTATGGCAAACCAAAGACAATGGCTTTTATGATTTAACACGTGAAGGTGCGACAAATCTTAATCGTCAAACATCATTAAACCCTAACATTGTGTATAAAACTTACACAGGAGAATCAACACATGCATCGTTGTTCGGACGTCAAAAATCTGATTTAAATTTATTCTTCCCATTTACACTTACTGCTAATGTAATTGGTAAAGCATCTGAAAAAGAATGGCGAGAAAATGATGGCTTAGTGTCTGTTATTTCATCACAACATCCATTTAATCAAGCTTATACACAAGCAACGGATACAAATCAAAAAGGTATTTGGCAAGTAACACCAACAAAACATGATTGGGATCATGTAGATTTTGTCGGCCAAGATAGTACTGACACAAAACGTACTAGAGCTGAATTACAACAATTTTGGCATGGCTTAGCAGATGATTTAGTCCAAAGTGAGAATTTAACACGCAACGCTTAATACATTTCAAGTTTAATCAAGAGGAGGTCTCGTTATGTCTGGTACTTTTCTTCAATTAATAGGTTCTCTATTTAACATCTTAAAAGTATTATTCTCATAAATGCGTCATAACATGATAAGCACCACCTATTAAAAAGCATTCGCTTTTCATAATAGGTGATGCTTATTTTCATTCGTATATTGCTGTTGAAATCAAAAGTTCTTACACTAACATTTTTAATAATCACTAATGTTTATTCCGCGCCTTTATTAACAAATTGCGAGCTACTGGAGGCACTGTCTGCAGCAGATAAGGTCACTTTAATTGCGTCATTTGATTCATCGACTTCGTGCTGCAACTCACTATTGAGTCCTAACAAGTTATTCGCTTGTGTTTCATCACTATTAAGCTCTTCCAAACCATTTACAACCTCAGTCGCTAAAAATTCACATGCATCGTCACTTTCAACATACACTTTTTCTTTTACAATACTTTCAATTACATCGATTAATTCTGATTTTTCAATTTGAATATCAATCATGAAAATTACTCCCTTAAATTGTTGTTGACATAAACAAAATTTTATGTCTTTAATTTTATACCCTTTTTAAGCATAGATATTCAAAATTGCATACATCTAATAACCCTAAACCCCTTATAATATCTAGCTTAACAAGCTACTTGGAAGGCTTGTTAAAGGCATTATACATTAATTTAAAAGGAGAAAATACTTAATTTTTTTAATATGACAAATGTGTCATATTAATGAATAATGATATGTTTAAATTACTTTAATTGTCGACCTTTTTCGGCACAAAAACTTCTGCCTCACTATCATATGGATAGTAAAATCCATTAGGTACCGTTTGTAATTCAATTAAGCTTCCCCACGGACTTTTTACATAAACAGTTTGATTACCTTCAGTGTCTTCATATTTCGTATTCACATGTGGCTCTGAAATAGGTTGACCTCCAGCTTGCGTCAACTGTTTAACTGCCTCATCAAAGTGTTCTGCCTCGATATAAAAAGAGATATGCGTATAACCAATGTCTTGTAACGTTTGCGCTTGACCTTGATGTGCATCTTTAAATTCAAACATTTCAATATTCGGTCCATTACCAAAGACCATCATACGTTTATGAATAATGGATGCCCCTTCTTCTAAACCAAGAATGTGTTCAACTATTTCCCCACCACGAGGTTCATCCGTCTTTCGTTGACTATCATAAGCAATCTTTCCGTTGAGCCCTTCTTTGAAAAAGGCTGTCGCCGCTTCAATATCGGGTACTGTGAGTCCGATATGATTGATTCCTCGATTTATATTCATACACCATCACCTCTAATAACAATGTTTTAATATGCGAGTTACGTATTTTCACCACGACGGACGCAATCAATAATTTTTGTAGTCTCTTACGTTTATCTTCCTCATTTTCAACAAAAAAGACAGCACCTTCTCCTTCAATCGCAACCCAAGGTGCAATAAATAGCATTGAAATCTAGGTCTTGAATCAATTCCAGGCTTTTAATGGATGTTTGTCGGTCACTTGAATTGAGAATAACAGTACGCTATTCCCCATCATCTACACACAAAAAGGCCTCTGTAAAAAGGAAACGATGTTCGTCATTATCCCACAGAAACATCGTCGTACCTGACGTATGTCCTGGAGTAGGAATGACTTCTAAATCATCTGCAATCGTCTCACGTTGTTCAAACTGTCCATCAATCGGTACCGTTCGATTGATTGCTGCTACATCATCACGATGAATCCAAAATGGTATATCTATACTAGGTGTTCCGCCTACGGATTCATGCTCATGATTCATTAAAACGCATGAAGCACCGCCTAATAATTGGATATCTGTCACTACTTCATTTAAACCTGATGAATGATAAATGACTATATTGCCTTCTGGTCGTTCTAGCACAAATGACTTAATACGGTAGCGTTTATCAAATGGAAAGACTGCCTTTGTTGTTTCATATAATCCTTTCTGAATACGTGTTAATGTCTCTAATTATTTATTATCCATAAATGAATCACCCTTTTCGCAATTTGATGTCTTAAGCTATACCCTTTTTCTTCATCATAAATATGATTAGCACTGACTCTATACATCTCTTTATTAAAAAAGCGGAACAGTATTCATAATGAACACACTGTTCCGCCCCACCGCATGAGTGACTTTAACTAAAAAACTTGATATAAGCGTCTTATCTTTTCAGTCAGTTACGCGTTTTTTCATTATTAAATTGAAGTATTATTTATAATCGATTACACGATCAACTGGCATTCTAAATGATGTGTGTGCCTCTTTAGCTTTCTTGCCTATTGCGACAATCATCACTGGAACATAACGTTCTAAATCATAGCCAAACGCTTTACCGATTTCTTCATGTTCAAAGCCACCAATTGGATTTGTATCATAACCGTGTTGTTTAGCAACTAACATCAATTGCATAGCAGCTAAACTACTGTCTACTTTAACAATGTCATTCATTGATTGGCGTGTGCGATTTTTATAATTTTCTAAAACAATCGGTAACATTTGTTCTTTAACTTCTTGTGGCATGTGACCATTGACAACCGCTTGTTCATAAATATATTCGCCTTCTTCATAGCATTGTAAACCCCCCAAAAATGACAATCATTGCTGATGATGTATCATTTTGGTTTGTATTAAATTGAATTAATGGACGCAATTTAGCTTTCGCTTCATCACTTTCAACCACAACAAAACGCCAAGGTTGCATATTCACTGATGAAGGTGCTTTCGTTGCTTTTGCAATCATTTCATTCATTTCTTCATGAGGAATTTTATAATCTGGGTCGAAACCTTTAACTGATTTACGACCTTCTAATATTTCATTAAAATCATTAAGCATGATTAGCCTACTTTCTATCTTTTTCTATAGTTATAATTTAAATGCAATTTACAAATATGTACAATTATATGTTTTTAAAAATTTTATATTTTAGACAGTAGGCAGTCTTAATTATAGGTATTATAGCCAAAGAAATGCCTATTTCACGCATGATGATATCATACACCTTTCTTATTTACACTTACTATTAATACGAAAATTTGTATAATTCATTGATTAAAAATTAATAAATAGGGTATCATTAATTTTAACAAAAAAATTAATTACATAATTTAATACAATTAATTAACTAATCATACAGAGTATTCCTAGTCAGTCATAATTTTAAGTCACATATATACTCATGAAGGGGACGAACATTATGGCAGATAAACTGCAAAGGGAATTAAGCAATAGGCATATACAACTTATTGCAATTGGTGGTGCGATTGGTACCGGATTATTCCTAGGTGCAGGTGAATCCATTCACTTAGCAGGTCCATCGATTTTACTTACTTATATTATCGTTGGTTTCGTATTATTTATGTTTATGCGAGCAATGGGAGAAATCTTATTGTCTAATCTAGGATTTAAATCATTTGGTGATATTGCCCATCATCATATTGGTCCAATGGCAGGCTTTATGGTCGGTTGGACATACTGGCTAACTTGGATTATTTCAGGTATGGCTGAAGTAACAGCCGTTGCTAAATACGTTGAATTTTGGTATCCAGCAATACCTAACTGGTTAACAGTTGCATTTACGATTCTTGTACTTGTAGGTATGAACTTATTTAGCGCCAAATTATTTGGTGAACTTGAATTCTGGTTATCACTAATTAAAGTTATTACGATTATCGCATTAATTGTTGTAGGTATTGTTATGGTCATCTTTGCAATGAAGACTGATTATGGTACAGCAAGTGTAGCGAATATTTGGAGTCATGGTGGATTCTTCCCTAATGGCATATCTGGATTCTTAATGGCATTCCAAATGGCAATCTTCTCATTTATTGGTATTGAGTTAATCGGTATCACTGCAGGGGAAACTAAAAATCCATATAAAACGATTCCTCAAGCAATTAACAATGTACCTTTCCGTATATTAATATTCTACATTGGTTCATTAGCTGTTATTATGTCAGTTGTACCTTGGAATCAATTAGATCCTGCGGAAAGTCCATATGTAAAACTGTTTGGTTTGGTTGGTATTCCATTCGCAGCGGGAATCATTAACTTTGTAGTTTTAACAGCGGCTGCATCTTCATGTAATAGTGGTATCTTCGCTAACAGTCGTACACTATTCGGTTTAGCTGGAAGAAAGCAAGGTCCACCATTCTTACATAAGACGAATAAACATGGCGTTCCATATTACGCTATCTTACTTACTTGTGGTTTATTAAGTATTGCGATTATTTTAAACGCAGTATTTAAAGATGCTACAAAGGTATTCGTTCAAATCACAACGTTCTCAACAGTACTCAACATTATGATTTGGACATGTATTATGATTGCGTATCTAGGTTTCGTGAAGAGAAACCCTGAATTACACAAAGATAGTAAATTTAAAATGCCTGGTGGCAAATACATGGCATATGCCATTCTTGCCTTCTTTGCATTTATCTTTATCGTTTTACTTATTAATAGTACGACACGTTTTGCAGTACTATTCGCACCAGTTTGGGCAATCGTACTTGTCATCATGTATCAAAAGTATCGAAAAGAATCTGAAAAAGCGACAATCGCTATGGAAGATGAAAAAGATTTAGAAAGAGAATTAAAAGATAAATAGATATTAATTAACTTTATCTAGTAATATCAAGTCATATAATTAACTCCCTCAAAGTAGCCATGATTTTCAAAGCTTACTTGGAGGGAGTTTTATTTTAATTATTTTTCTTTTAAACGTCCATCTTCCATATGGAAGACTTTATCACAGAACTTCGTTAATCGTTCATCATGTGTAACGATAATACACGTTTTATGACGTTGTTTAGATTGTTCTTTTAAGATTTCCATAACTGCCATCGCATTTTCAGTATCGAGCGATGCAGTTGGCTCATCAGCTAAAATAATAGAAGGCTGTGTATAAATTGCCTTAGCAATCGCGACACGTTGTTTTTGTCCTCCTGACACTTCAGAGGGTAATTTGTTCTCAATTTCTTTTAAGCCTAAATCGTTCAACAATTTATCATATTCTTCAGTACTTAACACATCTTTTTTATAACTCTTCAATAAATGGAATTGTTGTTTGACTGTTAAGAATGGCACTAAGTTCGTCGCTTGTAATATAAAGCCAATTTCTTTGATTCTCATTTTAGCTAATTGTTTCTGACTCATTTTTGAGATTTTCTTATCATTAATATATATTTCACCGGATGTTGGTGTTTGTAACGCACCAGCCATTGTTAAGAACGTACTCTTACCGGAACCAGAAGGGCCAACAATAGCTATAAGTTCACCTTTTTCAAAAGATAAAGATGTCGGTTTAACTGCTTCAATTGTATGATTACCATCTTGGAATTCTTTAGTCACTTCATCAAATTTTAACATGGTGGCACCTCCTTACCCGATCGCCTTGAGTGGGTCTATTTTTCTAATGGATAATACTGAGAATAAGCTACCAACAAGAGATGTTAGTATTAAAACGATACCAAAGATAATGAGTGTACCGATATTAAATTGGACAGGTACCGCTTCAGGTAAGACTAAACTTGTCAGTAATGTCAGTATTAAGCCAATCAAAGTACCGATTAAGGCTAATATAAAGGTTTGTGCTAACACCATCTTCATTAAGAACCCATTCGTAAATCCTTGAGCTTTTAGTACTCCGAATAAATTCTTTTTCTGCAACGTGATGACATATAAGAATACGCCAATGACTGTGGCAGAAATAACAAATAAGAATGTAATCATAAAGTTCATTGTTAAGTTTTGTGGTTTGTAGCCTGGTAGGTTCTCTACAAAGTCATCTATTCCTATAACTTCTAAATCTTTATCAACATTTTTATCTTTCCAATTACTGTCTTTTACAACTACAGCATTGGTTTTATCTGATGATAATGCTGGATTAATTTTTTCAATCGTTTTGTCATTTGCGAAAATAACAGGAGAAGCATTATATTTAGCACTTTCTGATACGCCAACGATATGTAGTTTCTCATCAGATTGAGATAGCGTGATGGTGTCACCAACCTTAAATCCCTTGTCTTTCAATGATTGATCGATCACGACATCATTATCTTTATTAAATTTTTTGCCTTCCTTAATCATTGGAATCAAGAATGAGTTTGATGATACGCCAAAGAGTAATGCATTCTCTTCACTATCTCCGTTCGATGCAATAACGCCAATTTGTTTTAACGGTGCCTCTTCTTTAAATTTGCCTTCAACGTCAGACGATTTAAAGACAGATTGTTGAACCGTTTGGTTGGCATCTTTATTTAAAACAATCGCATCTGCTTTCCATTTCTTGATGCCTTCAGTGTTCATATTAATTAAACCACTTGCTAACCCGGATAGTAAAAAGAGTAAGTAACTAATTAATACTAGAATGCCTATAATTAATCCGAATTTAAGCTTGTTGCGTTTAATTTCGTTCCATGCAAGAAACATTTAATTCCCTCCTTTATGTGTATTATTAACAAGTATAGCAATACTTATATTAAAAATTACAATGAATTAAACTATTTAAATATTATTCATATTGAACATCATAAGAAAGTTCTACAAATTGGTTATATTGTGTCACGGCTGTTAAATTCAATTGAACTTGGTCAGCAATATCATAAAAAAGGAGGACATCGATATGACCTATAAAAATAAAATTCAATATTTAGAAGCCATTCAACGTTACGGCAGTATTTCACATGCAGCCAAACACCTTTATATTTCTCAACCCTATTTAAGCCGTTATATTCAAGACGTTGAGAATAACTTAGGTGTGACATTAATTAACCGGGACAGCAACCCGCTAGAACTTACGTATTCAGCTGAGCGATTTCTAGATTATTTACATGAAATTGAGGATATTGATACTCGAATGCGTGATGAATTGCAGACAATTTCTAATTTGAAAAAGGGCGTATCCGTATAGGTGTTAACCCTATTTTAGCTACACATACGCTTTATAGTATCTTGCCAAAGTTTATAGAACATTACCCGGGCGTGGAGATTGAATTAGTAGAAGAAGTAGCACATCGAATTGAACAAATTGTTTCCGATCAAAAAGTGGATATAGGTGTGACGATATTACCGTTATATACCGAAGATTTATCTTATGATATTTTATACACAGAAAATGTATATTTAGCGTTACCTCCAGGACATCAGCTTATCGAACAAGCTAAAGCACACGCTGACGATGGTGAATTTCCATTTCATTTGTTAGATAATGAGAAATTTATCTTGCTCAAGCCTGAAATGACATTACGCCAATTATCTAATCAAATCTTAAATGATTATAATGTTGTACCTGAAGTGATGATGGAAACGGTTAGTGTCGAGAATGCGCTTCGTCTCGTCAATGAAGGTATCGCAATCACATTTGTCCCTAAGAGTGTTAAAGATATGACGTCTCATCGTTTTAATGGCACGTTTGTCCAATTGAACCCACACCACTATTACAATCGAGTCGTATTAGCATACAAAGAAAATGATAAAAAACCACTATCTAGAGCAGCTAAGACATTTATCCAAATGGCGAAATCCGGAATGAAACAAGATATGAATTAACAACTACTTTATTAGACATAGAAAAGACAAAAGACGTGGGACAATGAATTCATAAAGAATTCTGTTCCACGTCCTTCGTTTGCTTATTCTCAGACAATAATCATTTAGCTTTAAAATTAATCGTTCAATATATTATACTTGTTCGCCAACGACTGTGAATCGCTCGTTAATGTGAGCTACATTTTCAGCTTCGTCTACAATTGCAATAGCGTAATCCGCATAGCTAATGTAGCTATTACCTTGACTATTTACAAGCAATTCATCTTTACCTAATGTATAAGAACCTGTACGTTTACCTTCTGCATCGAACTCTGCTGATGGACTAACAAATGTCCAATTAATGCCCTCGCTATCTTGAAGATCTTGGAGATTACGTCCTTGACCTTTAGCAGTTGGTTTAAACATATCTGGGAAATCTGGTGTTTCAAGTACACGTGTTGTATGTGCCTCATCTACGAATAAGCTACCTGCACCACCTACTACAATCACTCTTGTATCTACTTCTTTAAGCAATTTAATTAAAGCGCGTCCCGCTTCTACATGGGCTTCTTCCTCACCTAATGGCGCACCAAATGCATTTACAACAACATCAAGATCTTCGATGTCATCTACTGTTAAACTGAAAATATCTTTTTCAATCACTTTCACATCTTGATCATTTAGTTTGCTCGCATTTCTAACAATTGCAGTGACTTCATGACCACGTGCTTGTGCTTCTGTTAATACTTTATTTCCAACTTTACCTGTTGCTCCGATAATACCAATTTTCATGATTTATTCCTCCACATTTTTATATTTATGGTGATGTCAGTCAATTAGGTCGTTGTGAGGCAGCTTCATTATCGCACTTGCACTTGTAACCATAATAGTTACATGTAAGATATAACGGACGACGACTTATCCGTTTCGTTGCAAGATGTCTGTAACAATATCATCCATTGTGACATTAGCCAAGACACCTTCCATCGCATCTTGTGCACGTAAGAGAATGATTTCAAGCACACTCTGGATATTGGCACCTACAACACAATTTACATTCGTGTCTTCATGCATTTGGAATAATTCGCCTTCGTCAACGACTTCCACCGCTTGATACACATCAAGTAATGTAATGTCTGTTAAAGGCTTTCTTAGTTGAATGCCACCACTCCCTTGCTGTGTTTCGATTAAATTCGCTTGCTTTAATTTACCTACTAATCTTCTAATTACTACAGCATTAGTGTTCACACTACTAGCAATCCAAGAGGATGTTAATGGTTGCGACTGTTCAACTTTGACTAATGCTAGAATATGCACAGCCACAGTGAAACGACTACTAATTTTCAATCTTCTCACCTCATGTAACCATTATAGTTACAAGTTAATTTATAAGTCACTGTTTTTGAATTTAATTAATTTTGGTTTTAAAAAAGACCCAATCATCAAGATTTTCAAAATCTCAATAATAGGGTCATAATAAGACATAATAATAATATTAATTATATAAGACTAAATTCACATTAATTATATTCATCTTCGATATCGCCAACGATTTCTTCAAGAATATTTTCTAAAGTAATGATTCCCTTGAAATCAGCGTCATTATAAACTGCTGCGATATGCACTTTTCTCTTTTTCATCATTTCTAATATGTGTTTCAATGGTGTATTCATTTTAACGTTAATAATTGGATTAACGAACGTCTCTAGTTTAGATGGTTGTTCCACGTTGAACAATGATTTGGAATGTATGAAACCAACAATTTGATCATCTTTAACAGCTGGATATCTTGTAAACGCATCTATTTTAATTTGCTGTATAGCATCATCAAAACGTGTATTTAAATTTAACGTTTTAACATGTTCTTCATCAATCATAATATCTTTTGCGACTAAATTATCAAATTTAAATGCTTGGTTAATATGGTGTAATTCACTGTCATTAATTTCGCCACCTTCATGGCTATCGTGAATTAATTGTTTCAACTCTTCCTCAGAATGGAATACTTCACTCTCTTTGGCTGGTTTCATATTGAACATTTTCAATATCAATCGTGCTGCACCATTTAATAACCAAATAAACGGATACATTAATTTATAGAAAAAGATAATCGGTTTCGCAAATAACAACGTAATATATTCTGCCTTTTGGATAGCAATCGTCTTAGGTGCCATCTCACCTACAACAACGTGTAAAAATGTCGCGATAACAAATGCGCCACCAATTGTAAATGGATGTATCCAAGCTTCAGGAATACCAATACTGCTGAATAAAGGATGTAATATAAATTCAAATGTAGATTCTCCTACCATACCGATACCTAGTGCGGTAATGGTAATACCTAATTGGCAGGCAGCTAAGTATTCATCAAGATGATCGACAACCTTCTTAGCGGCTATCGCTTTCTTCTCACCTGCATTAGACAATTGTGCAATTCTTGTTTCTCTGACTTTAACAATAGCGAACTCTGTCGCCACGAAAAAAGCCGTTAGGACTAATAATAATATAAAAGTAATAAGACTAAGTGTGGTCCCCAAATATGTTCCTCCAAAATAAAAAATTGTAGACTTGCTACTATACTAATTATATCAATAATATATATATAATCAAAATATTTAAATTTTAATTACTTATATAAATAGTACTTAATTCAAAAGGTAAAATTGAGAACCCTTCTTTTTTATCAGTAGTGATTTAAAGCTTCATAATGGAACGATTTAGACTTACCCCATGGCGGTCAGTCTCAAATAGCTGTAACGCATACATACAATGTTCACCCGGAAGATGTTGTTCAAATTCGTCCCAAATCCACATTGCAATATTTTCAGCAGTCGTATTCATATCAGGCAACGTTTCATTAATGAGTTGATGATTTAATTTAGGTTCAATCACTTTATTATAAATCGCATCTACTTCATTAAAATCTAATCCAAGACCATAATCACCAATTGGTGAAAGTACGTCTACATACAAGCGATATGAATGATTATGCAAATCTCGAAATATATCTTCACTAAAATAAATTCGATTATCACACTTGAAATCATATTGTTGTTTTAACACAGTTCGGCCCTCTCTATATTTAAATTGATTGGGTGGTTGGATATGATTAAAGCGATTAGACATGATTTCTTCCTCCTTAAATTATCTATTCACTATTTCAGGTTTTTCCCACAGTTTATCCACATTATCCTTTGATAGTTCACCTGCATTAAATTGAGCTAAATGACTATCATAGGTATCTATCTTATATTTCAATAAATTTCTAGCTTTGTGCATTACTTCTAATTTAGCATCTAGTTCACTTAATTGTTCATTAAGTATCTCTTTTTGACGTTGCTGCGTGTCTTCATTTGAAGGTAATTGCCCTAGTTTACAAAACTCTATAAGTAATTCAATTTTCACACCAGCAAGACGTAAGTTTTTTACTAAATATATCCAGTTCAAGTCGTTTGTTCTATAATCACGATAGCCATTTTGATTTCGTTCAACTGGTGGTATAGCGCCCACTTTCTCATAATATCTCAATGTATCTTGAGATAATCCCATAAATTCTACAACTTCTTTCGTATTCATAGCACATTCACTCCTTATCGTTCCCTATGTTATACCATAATTTAAAAATTTTAGTCATTTGAAATTTTTAAAAATTAGTACTTGCTATGGAGTTCACTCCATAGTTTAGACTATTACTATTCTTCTAAAGGGACGTGTCAATATGTTTAAAAAGAAAAATCAAATTATACTCTTCATCATTTTATTTAGTTATTTTTTAATATTAATGGATAACTCAATCATATTTACAAGTACTGTCAAGATCGCTCAAAGCCTACACATGGATAAAGCGTCCTTATCTTGGGTATCAAATGCTTATACAATTACATTCGGTGGTTTCTTATTGTTAGCGGGTAGACTAAGTGATTTATTAGGGCGCAAACGTATATTTTTAAGTGGTTTAGTGTTATTTGGGATATCAAGTTTATGTATCGGGCTTGCACAAAATAGTATACAAATTATTACTTTTAGAGCAATACAAGGTATTGGTTCGGCGATTATTGCACCTACAACACTCGCTTTACTTATGGGCCATTTCGAAGGTAAGGAAAGAAGTAAAGCCATTAGTTACTACGGCGCCACTCCTGGTATTGGTTCAATCATTGGTTTACTCCTCGGTGGTTGGTTAACAAGTACAATCAGTTGGCGATCTGGCTTCCTGATTAATGTCCCTTTCACTATTATTTTAATTATCTTGACGTTGCTTTTTGTAAAATCTACAACGGTTCATCGTGTACGAATTGACTTTATTGGTGCAATACTTTCAGTTATTGCGATAATGACACTCGTATATGGCATGACAAATGAATCTATCATTGCAGTCATTATTGGGTTCATTCTATTAATTATATTCGTAATATTTGAACGCAAATTACCATTTGCATTAATGCCAATGTCATTATTTAAGAATAAGGTGCGCACAGGCGCTTATGTCGGTCGTTTTATATTTATGATGGCAATGTTATCTTATTGGTTTATCTTGCCACAAATGATGCAACATTTATATCATTACACACCGTTACAAGCTGGTATAGCTTTCTTACCTTTAACCATTATTAATTTTATTGCGGCATTGTATCTTCCTTACTTTACTGAAAAATTAGGCAATACGAACGTGTTATTACTCGGCCAAATTATACTGACTTTAGGACTAATTGTTACAGCTAGTTTGAATCCGTTACATGGATATTGGCTAGCGATAGGTATCCCCATGTTACTCGTAGGTCTAGGTCAAGGTTGGCTACTGGCTCCTATTACAAGTGCCGGCATTCACGAAGTAGATGCTAGTTTATCAGGTGCCGCAAGCGGAATGACTAATACCATGCACCAATTAGGTGGTCCAATCGGCTTATCAATTATCGTCTTTTTCACATCAAATATAACACATATTATTCATTATTATCACGTTGTGATGTGGTTAATTGTTATTTATATGATTATCGGCTTCATTGTGTTATGGATGACTCAACGCCAAACTAAATCAATTTAAATGAAAAAAGGAGAAGGATAGATATTTATTAAATTCATAGTCCAATGCTCCTTTTTATAGTCGTTATTAAATAACAATCTCACTTTGACCTAAACTTAAAACTCACTTTCACTCATTCCAAAAGCTTCTAATTTTCTCTACATCTTCAAGTGCTTGAGCTTCTCCAGCTTTGAAAATGTCAGGTCGAATTGATGGATCTACTGTATTACCGCCTAGTTCATTTAATTTATCAAATACTGCTTTACTAGGTGTAATTAATTTGACTTTAGCGCCACTTTCTTCAAGTTCTTTAATGGCATCTTCTAATTTATATGGTGTTGAAATAGGAAGATTCGTTGCAAGAATAAGTACTTTCTTAGCACCTTTAGCTAAATCTGCATTCTCCATGGAATGACATCCACCATCAAAATGTTTGTCACCCTCAATCGTCGTAGCCGGCCAAACACCTGGTAACGAACCACTTGAAGCCATAGCTCTATGCAAGTTCACTTGACTATCAGACGTTAGTGCGACACGCTCTGCCTTACGCGCATTAATAGCAGTAATCATCAAATTAGATGGCCATTCAATGCCTTTAATTCTATGTTCTAAGCGAGTGATATGCACGCTCTCATTAAATTTATGATCTTCTAGTGCATAGACACTATAATTCTCAATCCATTCTTTAGGTGACTTCGAATGCTCTTGTATTTGAGCATATCTTTCAAAGATACCTGACATGTCTTTAACTGGCGGCGTTTCATTTGATTTAGGTGCAATTTGCTCATCATAAATGACATCAAAACTCTTGTCAGATGTTAAACCTGTAGCAGCTTGTGCGCCACCTGATGTACCTATCATTAAATCTGCATGACGAACATCTATACCTTGATTAGATAATGTTAACAGATAGCCTAACTCCCAACCTATGGCTAGCGAACCACCACCGCCAAGTACAATTGCATGTTCTAAACTGTCTTTTTTATTCATATTACATATCTCCTTTAGTCAATTACATTGAATATAATCTCTTTTTATTCATATTACAAAAAAGAAGTCTAAGACAACCATTATAGTTGTCCTAGACCGATAATTCATATTAATCTAAATAATTTTCAGCATGCTCAAGACCGAAATGTTCATCTTTAGCTTTTTCTTTTTCGTATTCTTCTTGAGAGATTTGTGTAATACTCTCAACTGCATAACTTACTTTTTTCGCGAATTGTTCAACTTCTTCTTCATTTTTAGCCAATACAAATACTGTTAAGATATTATCATCAACAATATCTTTATAATGTTGATAACGTAATTTATAAATATTCATGTGACAATCCCCCTATAAATTAAAAACCTCATGCCGTTTCATTTTTCATGAAAGGTTTAATTAGTAAAATATGCCCTATTTTTATTACTTCCAAACTTCTATATTGCTTACGATTTAAAAAATTCTTAATCAAACCAAGTATTTCAACATGTTCTTATTTATATGCATTAAATCTATAGCTTATTACACTAAATATGAAACCTAGTATAAGTAATATCATTGCGAAGGTTAACGCCAACTGATAATTATTTGAGTCTCCGATGAGTACTCCGGCAATCATTGGCGCTATCATTTGTCCGACACTATAAATGACTGTTAATAACGATACAAGATTTAACTTTTGATTTGTATGATACATAAGTTCTTGGCTTTTCGACATAAATAATGTTGTTAAACCTAAGAAGGTTGCACCAAATAGCATCGAAGCAACGATTAATCCTAGCATATGATGTGAAAAGATAGGCAAGCCTACACTAATAATTTGTAATATTAATGCACTATATATCGCCTTTTTGTACCCAAACTTTTCAGCAAATAATGACCAAATTAACGTGGCCGGCATAGCGCCTAGTCCTACAAACATCCAACTTAATGCAGCGTAATCTGCGTATGCAGGTATAGTCTTAATAAGTGCGACTAAAAATGTTCCTGTAACAATATAGCCTGCTCCCTCAAAAAAATAGGCAATCGAGAATGGAATAATAAATGCGCGATTTAATGCCTTTCCTTGATTCTGATTTGATGACGCTGAATGTTTAGAAATTGAAGGGTTGTCCTTCATGCTAGTTAATATAATGATACCTGCCATTAAAGCCACAACACCTAATATAATCCATGTTGCTTTCCAAGTCTGAGCTTGTGTATAAAGAAATATAAAAATACTACTAGAAAATATTCCTATTCCTACTGCACTATATAAAATTCCCGAAATACTCTGTTTATTAGCCATTCTTAATGCTTCTAACGCCACATTTGATGCTACAACAAAGATCGTACCACTCGTTATGCCGGCAATTATTCGCAGAACTGACCAGATAAGAAAATGCTCTGAAAATCCCATTAAAATAACAGAAATCACATTAATCATGACATACAACTTTAAATCAAAGACTTTAGATTTTATCGTAATAAACATAGGTATGATAGCACCCATTAGATAACCTAAATAATTGAATGTCGCTAACAGACCTGCATTTTGGTTATTCATCGAGGTATCTTGTTGCATAAATGGCAAAATTGGCGTATATGCAAAAAGCGGCTAATTGACATTGCAATCATTAATGCCAGCATGCTTAATACCAATTGTTTATAAGCTTGTTTAGGTATCATAAAAAACCTCCCGTCCAGTATGTACCATTAAGTATATACCTTATCAGGAGGTTTGACTCTAATTATTCAATTGTTCGAGTTGTAACTGAACGCCTTTAAAGCGACTCAAGACGTACGCATCATGTGAAATAATGATTAATTGCGTTTGCTTTAATGCGATTAACATTTGAAGTATTTCTTCCTCGTTAATCACATCTAAGTTTGTCGTTGCTTCATCTAATATCAATATCTCTGGTTCTAGAATAAGTGCCTTCGCTATCCAGACACGTTGAAATTGCCCACCACTTAGCGTTGAAATGCTTTGATTGAGTATGCTTTGTGGTAACTTGCATTGTCTAAGCACCGCTTCTATTCTTGATGTGTAACTCTGCTTATCAAATTTGTAATTCTTAAGTGGTTCTAATAACGTAGATAATACGGTTTTACGCTGATTTAATGTGTCACGTTGATACTGAGGCACATATTGAATGTGTTTCATCCATTCTTTTGCCGTATATGACTTACGTAATTGGCCATTAAAGTATAAGTCACCTTGATAATTCATATCTAATCCGGCGATAATCTTGGTTAACGTAGACTTACCGCAGCCACTTTCACCACTTATAAGTAAATGTTGGTCATTAATTGCACATGATATATCTTTGAAGATAAGTTTCCCATCAATGTATTTAGTTAATCTTTCAATTTTAAGCATAGGCCTGTCTCCGATGTGCGATAGCAATTAAATTTTTCGTATAGCTATGTGTGGGGTTAGCTAAAATAGATGATGCTTCACCACTTTCAATCAATTGACCTTGCTGCATAATACTAATATGAGTGGCATAATCCTTAACTAAGTTAATATCATGTGTAATAAAGACAATTGTCATTTGATAATGTTCCTGTGCCTTAATCAAATAGTGCATAAACTTTTTAACATTCTCTTGATCTAGCGCACTCGTCGGTTCATCTAAAAATAAGTAGTCCGGACGTCTAATTAATGACATTATAAAGGCTACACGTTGTGCCATACCCCCACTAAGTTCAAAGGGATATCGTTTAAGTAATTGTTCACCTTGATTTAAACCGAGTAATTGCATTTTATCTAAGACGTCTTCCTTGATATCTTGTTTAGATAGTTGTGAATGGTTAGCTTCATAAATATATTGGAAATGTTTAGCCAAGGTCACGTTTTGAAACATATTACTTTGAACATCTTGAAAAACGGCATCCGTCTTATTTAAATCAATCTTGATATCTCCTTGATAGCTTAGTTGTGATGGCTTCATTCCAAGAATAGTTCTCGTCAATAATGACTTCCCACTACCACTCTCACCTATAATGCAATGAAATGCCCCTTTAGTTATTGTCAAATTAACATCGTTTAACAATGACCGATTATGATCTAAGATGGATAATTGATTGACTTTAACTACAGTATTCATTGCGTTATTTTTTTGTTGATCATTTGACATAATAAGGCGAAACCTCCTAACAGTACACCAGGGAAGAAGAAGAGCCAAGGTGCACCATTGAAATAACTTTTCCCGTCAAAGAGAATGGTTCCTAACTCAGGCGTCGGTGGTTTAATACCCAGGCCTAAAAAGGCAAGTCCAGATATACTTAGCATCATTTTGCCAAAGTCAGCCGTGACCAAAGCAAATATATTACTTAGTAAATGCGGAATCACGTGCGTCACTGTCGTTTTAAACGTTGAGTTACCACTTAGTCTTGCATAACTGACAAAGGGACGCTTTTGAATATCTCGTGTTAAATTTCTGAAATAACGTAAATAACGGCCTATCCATCCAATTGTTAAAGCAAGTATCAAACCTAGCATTGAATTACTTACTAAGCTTAAGATGACTAATGCAATAATAAATGAAGGAATTGCCAATAGCATATCGGCAATAAACATGATGATTTGGTCTAACCATTTTCTTTCTATACCTGCAATTAACCCAAAGACCAGTCCAATACAAACACTTAATAGAATTACCACGCTAGTTAAGCTTAATGTGACTAGACTACCTACAATCAGTCTGACTAAGAAATCTCTGCCTAGTTGATCCGTGCCTAACCAATGTTGGCTATTAGGTGATTGGAGTGGATCCAAGTTTTGTGTGTCTTGCATAAAGCAATATACAATTAGCACAAACATCACACTTAATATTGCACTTATGGCGATGTAAGTTTGATATTTTTTCATCACGACACACCTCTTTTCTCATGGGCTTGGCGTTTGGTATGTCGTCGTCGAAGTCTAGGTTCATTGTTTAAAATGATAATGTCGCCTAAATAATTAATGAACATAATTAAGACGATGATAAAGACCACAATGCCTTGAATAAGTGGATAATCTCGTTGATTGATAGCATTAATTAATAATTTCCCTATACCAGACATGCTGAAGATTACTTCAAGTATGACTACTTTTCCTATTAAATGAATCACACTGTTAATTGAAATGGTCATGAGTGGTGCAAATATCTCTTTAATCTGGACAATGATACGCGCCTTTAATGAGTAATGTCTTAACTGAGCAAGTTGATACGCATCGTTATCTAATGTTTGCGCAATAAGGTGCGATGTCATCAATAAGATATGACATCCTTCTATAACAACAATGGTGAAGATGGGTAGCACGAAATGTTGCCAGGAATCGCTACCTACAAAAGGTAGCAACTGCCAACGTACTCCTAAATAATATATAAACAAAATGGCTAACCAATATTCCGGCATAGAAGTCATCACTTGAGCGAATCCACGAATACCATTCGCGTATCGAGTATGTGGGCGCGTCCCAATAAAATAACCAACCATATAACCAAATGGCAACATGATACAACTTGAAACAACGATTAATATTAATGTTGGAATGACGGCCTCCATAATCATAGTTGTTACTGGCTCATTTGTACTAAAACTGTATCCCAAGTTACCAGTAAGTGCATGTCCAACCCAATCGATATATCTTAATAGAAAATGTTGGCCCAAACCAAGTTTATGTTGTGCTGCTTCAATATTTTCCTGGGTAATCGACGTATAACCATGACGTTGTAAGTATAGTATCGCTGGATTACCTGATGTCTTCTCGACTAAAACGAATATAATAAACGAACTCACGATTAAGTAAAGTATTAATTTTATTGTTCGTTTAAGCATTGTTACTCATTAACTTTCAACGCTTTATAATCAATAGGAGCATCAGTAAGTCCAGAGAATTTGAATTGCTTCACTTTATCACTAACGACAAAGGTTTCATTTGGATAAGCAATAGGCACACTATAATATTGTTGATTAAAGTGTTTAAATATTTCATCAAATGAACGCTGTTGTTCTTTTTTAGATACAGTTGTTGGGAAATCATCTAGCTGCTGAGTCAATGTTTTATCATTAGCTAATACACCTGACTTACCATCATTATTTTTAAATACTGAACTCATGAAATTATAAGGCATTAAGGCATCTGAATACGTTCTATAGAAGATGAGGTCATAATCTTTTTTCGTCCATAACGTATCATAGTATGATTGTGAATCTAACGTTTTCACATTTAACTTAATGCCAGCTTTTTTAAGTTGACGTTGAACTTTTTCCGCTTTATCTTTCCAACTTGGGAATTCTGCAGTTTGAATAACCAAATTAAACGTTAATGGTTTACCGGTTTTTTCAAAAATACCGTCACTGTTCTTGTGATAACCTGCTTCTTTAAGTAACTTCTCAGCCTCTTTTACATCATAGTCGTGTGCCTGTTGATTATCTTTGTTTACAAATTGCACGTTCTTCTGGAATAAACCATTTACAGATTTACCCGCAATATCTTTTGTATCGATGCTCTTACTAATGGCTTCACGGATTGTACGTTGTTTTAATACATCATTATCCGGATTAAATGCCATGAAATGACTTACTGTACTTGGCTTATCTTCAACAGTTAAGTTTTTATTTTTCTTGTCTTGCTTAATTTGCTGATCTGACAGCATTCCTAAAGCACCACCAGAAATATCAACAGAACCACTTTGTACTGCTGAGTTTCTTGAATCTCCATCTTCAATCGTTTGGAACGCAAGATTGTAGTTTACGGGATGGCTATGGTTGAAATATTTATTTGGCTTCATTGTCGTTTTTTCTTTGCCAGTTTTATCAACGACAAAGGCACCTGTTCCAATCGCTTTTTCAAATTTGCCATTTACTTTACCATTTTCAACGGAATGTGGACTCATAATACGTAACGGTCTCACCTGTGTTAATTCATTCAACACTTGATTTGATGGTGACTTCAATCTAATTTGGACAACATGATCACTTTTAATAACAACCTTATCCAATTTTTTTAACGTTTCTACAGTCGTATCTTTGTTCATCGCTTTCGCACGCTCAATTGAGAATTTCACTGCTTTAGCATCTAAAGCTGAGCCATCTGAGAATTTAACGTTCTTTTTTAAATGGAATTCATAGACTTTTCCTGATTCATCAACATGCCATTTTTCTGCTAAGCCAGCTTTCACACCTTTGTCTTTATCGTATTTAACTAATGCATCATATACTGCACTATAGACTGGCATTGCGGCGTCATAACCTTGTGCGTCAAGTTTATCTGCTTTCGCTTCAGTAGGTAGCGATACTGTGATATTTTTATCTTCTTTTTGGTCATTCCCACAACCTGCTAATAAGAGCGTTGCGCTTGCTGCCATTGTAATTAATACACGTTTTTTCATTTCCCAATACCTTCTTTCACGCTTGCTTTAATTAAAAATGATTCCTCATAAAGTGTTTGTAGATAATCATTTGGTGATAGATAAAAATCACTATAATGTGTTAAATCAATCACGTCAGGCACAGGTTCTTTCATTACTGCAACTTCAAACCCTGCATCAACAAAACTATCAACGATATGTTTTAAAGAATGGTTCTGAGAAGGTGTTGCGCCGTATTGATTAATCGTGTCATCCATAAATTGACGACTAGGATTATTGGTTAAATCGGCGAATGAAGCATAGTAAACGCCTCCCGGTTTCAACACTTCTTTTAAATCTTGTGCATGTTGTGGAATGTCTTCGATTAAGTACAGGACAGATGTACTTACAGCAGTATCAAATGTTCTATTTGTCTCTTGTGGTTTATCGGTTAAATAATATGTAAGTGGACGTTCACCTTTTAAAGTTTCGGCCTTTTCTAAAGATAAACGTGCTAAATCTATACCGACACCTTCTTTAAATGGCGTTGTGTCATATAATTTTCTTAAAAATCCGCCTTGATTACATCCCACATCTAAGATTGTCTTCCCTTTGATATCCGATGTATCAAGCATTTCTATAGTTCTCTCCCAAGCTTCTTGATGGTCACGCGCCATATCATCATCTGATTCTTGGCCTTTTTGCCACCAAACATCATAACTCTTAGTCATCTAGTTCTCCTCGCTCGTTTTAAATCGTAATAATTACGTTTTAAATAGTACTACACTATGTACAATTACACAATAAGAATTTTAAAAGTTATGATTGAATGCAAAAAAATAAGCTATGGGAGCGAGACAGAAACAATTTTTTTCAAAATTTATTTCGTCCCACCCTAGCCTGCTTAGCTTGTAGAATTTCTTTTTGAAATTCTCTTTGCCGGGGCCCCATCTGGCAGGTAAGGTTGACTAGAATTAAAAAGATGCTTGTTACAAGTGCATTTTAATTCAGTCAACTACTGCCAATATATATTTTTAGCCTGAGACATTGATTTATGTCCCAGGCTTACATGTTATTACTTAATATTTATTGTGTTTGAGTTTGTCTACGAGAACGAATTAAATAAACGATAAGTCCTACTACAAATCCTATGATTGCCGGAACAATCCAACCCATTCCAATTGTGAAGAACGGTAAATAACGTTCAGCGAAACTTATTAATGCTTGTGCAAATGATGTCTTTGCAAGGAATTCTGGGCTTGCGTTTACACCATCAAAGAACGCTGCAAACATTGTAAAGAACGTTGTAAATTTATAAACAATGGTCGAATGATTAAATAATGGACTGACAAGCGTTAATAAAATCAGTGTAATCGCTAACGGATAGATAAACATCAATACTGGCGTTGAATACATAATAATTTTAGTTAACCCGACATTAGCGAAGATACAAGCGAGTATCGCTACACCTGTTGCTAACCAAAGGTAATTCATTTTCGGGAATAGTTCTGTAAATGTCTCTGAAAATGCAGTAATTAAACCAATAGCCGTCTTCAAACAAGCAACAATAATGATTAGAGATAAAATGATAATACCGTAATCTCCAAGATAATGCTGCGCAATTTGAGCCAGTGCGATACCACCATTTTCACTCACTTTAAAATGACCTAAACTCATCGTACCCATTAAAGCGAGCAATGTATAAATAACACCCATGCCTACGATGCTTATAAAACCTGACTTGAATGTTTCTTTAGCGATCCCATTCGGATTAGTAATACCTAATTTCTTAATTGTCGTCACAATGATAATACCGAATGCGAGTGATGCGAGTGCGTCTAGCGTATTATAACCGTCAATAAACCCTTTTAATAAGACACTATTACTATAGTTTGCGCTTACCGGGGCATGACTAATACCGCCCATTGGTTTAATAAATGCTAAGACAACTACGATACCTAGTAATACTAAAAATACTGGATTTAAGAATTTACCTATGTAATCTAAAATTTTAGATGGCTTTCTTGAGAAAAACCATGCTATAAGAAAGAATAAAATACTAAATATCGGTAATACAATTTTTCCAGTACCTGCCGAAATAAATGGTGAAAATGCAATTTCATACGATGTTGTTGCAAGCCTCGGTAAAGCAAAGAATGGTCCAATGACTAAATATAAGGCAATCGTAAATGCGTACGCATAGCCTTTACTCACTCGAGATGAAATATCGAAGACGCCATTTGTTTTGGAGATACCAATCGCTACTATACCTAGAAAAGGTAGTCCAATGGCTGTAATTAGGAAACCTAAATTCGCAAGCCATACATTCTCGCCTGCTGTTTGTCCAAGATGAATAGGAAAGATTAAATTTCCTGCACCAAAGAATAAGCCAAACAACATAGAACCAATAAAAATACTTTCTTTGATTGATAGTTTTTGTTTCATCATGTGTTATATCTCTCCTATTATACGTTTACTAGCTATTATACATAAATTTAGTGTCGATTTGTTCAAAATATTCAATAAATTTAAATCATCAACAATTTGAGTTGTTCTTTTATAAAAAAAGACACCTCGCAACAGAGCGTTAACTTACTTTAACGCAATGTGCAAGGTGTTAAAGCCATCTTAAGTGTTACCTTTAAAATATTATTGCTTTACTATGTTGTATGTTTAAGCTTTTCGAATTTGCCAATGATATGGATCTTCTAATTGATTCCAGTCGCTATCAACTTCATCACCATTGACTAAGCACTGGTCTAATTCTTTCACAATTTTTTCTTGATCTAATTCAGTACCTATAATCACAAATTGTGTATTTCTGTCACCATATTCTATGTCCCAACTTTGTGCAACATCAGGTCGCTGATTTAAAATTTGTTCTCGTTGTTCTTTGGACATCGCAGCCACCCAATAGGTTACTGGACTAATATTACAAGATGAACCTGCTTGTGATAGTAGACATGCAACTTGATTATATTGTGCCAACCAGACGATACCTTTTGCACGAACAATATTATTAGGTATTTGTTCTAACCAATCGTTGAAACGTTTCGCGTGAAACGGTAATCGTCTCGAATACACGAAAGAACCAATCCCATACTCTTCTGTTTCAGGTGTATGTTCCGCGTGACCACCTTCAGTTAATTCCTTTATCCATCCCGCAGAGTTACTCGCTTGTTCAAAGTCAAAGCGACCTGTGTTTAATACTTCGTTAATATCAACTTCGGCATTTGTCGTTTTAATTAGATGTGCATCTGGTTGTAACTTTCTTAAGATATTTTCTAATTTTGTTAATTCTGCTTCGGTTACTAAATCTGTCTTATTTAGCACTAAAACATCACAGAATTCCACTTGATCAATAAGTAAATCAGCAATTGAGCGCTCATCTGTTTGATCTGCACCTTGATCACGATCCACAAGTAAATCCTCGGAATTAATGTCATTAATAAATCGATTAGCATCCACAACGGTTACCATCGTATCGAGTTTACAGATTGACGTTAAATCGATACCTAATGCTTCGTCAATATAAGAGAATGTTTGAGCCACAGGTACCGGTTCAGATATACCTGTAGATTCAATCACGATATAATCAATATTCCCCTTTTCTACTAAGCGCTCAACTTCTTGTAATAAATCGTCCCTTAACGTACAGCAAATACAACCATTTGACAGTTCTACTAGTTTTTCATCCGTTCTTGATAGTCCACCCCCATCTGCAACTAAGTCTTTATCAATATTGACCTCGCTCATATCATTAACAATAACCGCAATTCGACGACCTTCCCGATTATTTAAAATGTGGTTAAGTAATGTTGTTTTACCTGATCCAAGGTAACCACTCAATACCGTTACAGGTATCTTGCCCATAAAATCATACCTTTCTTTTTATAAATCGTAATAATTACGTTTTATATTTTACATTTAATTATTTAATTGTCAATCGAGCCACGGTTCATTAAATACAGCAATATCAATAATTAAAGCCCACTTTAGACCTTACTTTCGGAAACAAATTTATACTATTACCACATTTTAATTGACTATCTCAACTTGACACACACTGTTTTCGGTGTTTATTATAAAATAAATTAGGTTAACCTAAACTTTTAATTAGGAGGTAATTGATTGATAGACATTAGCAACATGAATTTGCATTTAAATCATAAACATGTGCTTAAAGATATTACTTTGAAGATTCCAATTTCAGGAGAAATTATTGGCATTATGGGGCCCAACGGTGCTGGTAAATCCTCTTTATTAAAAAGTTTAATTGGATCGTTTAACGCGAGTGGCGAGATGAATTTATATGGCAAATCCATACATAAACAATTGCAATATATTACATATATTCCTCAAAAAGCACAATTAGATTTGGACTTTCCAATCAATGTTGAAAAAGTCATCTTGTCTGGTTGTTACCAAACCATCGGCTGGTTCAAACGCGTCGATCACGCGTCAAAAATGAAGTTTCATAAATTATTAAGAGATTTGGATCTAGAATCATTACAATACAAACAAATTTCTGAGCTTAGTGGTGGGCAGCTACAACGTGTACTTGTGGCAAGAGCTTTGATGTCTGATAGTACCATCTATCTATTGGACGAACCATTTGTTGGCATCGACTTTAATAGTGAACAACTCATTATGGAAAAGCTTCAACATTTAAAAAATCAGGGCAAACTTATTCTCATTGTGCATCATGATTTGTCGAAAGCTGAACAATATTTTGATCGAATTCTTTTACTTAATCGTACAGTTAGATTTTTCGGTCCTAGCCATCAAGCGATGCAGCCACAAAATTTAAACCGGACATTTCTATTTAATGTGACTTCTACTCTAAAAGAAGGGAGTGACATATCTAATGACTGATTTCATTCAACATTTATTCGATTATCAATTCTTAAATCGAGCTTTAATTACATCTATTGTCGTAGGTATTGTGTGTGGAACTGTAGGAAGTTTGATTATCCTCCGTGGATTGTCGTTAATGGGAGATGCGATGAGTCATGCTGTTTTACCTGGTGTGGCATTGTCATTCTTATTCAATATTCCAATGTTCGTCGGTGCATTAGTCACTGGCATGATTGCAAGTTTATTAATTGGCTACATTTCAAATAATAGTAAAACGAAACCTGATGCAGCCATTGGTATTAGTTTCACTGCGTTTCTCGCAACGGGTGTCATCATTATTAGTCTGATAAATAGCACGACAGATTTACATCATATTTTATTTGGAAATTTACTAGCGATTACACGACAAACATTTTGGACAACCATCATTATTGGCGTCATTGTGATACTACTCATTGTCATACTTTATCGTCCATTAATGATTTCAACGTTTGATGCGACATTCAGTCGTGTGAGCGGATTGAATACAACAATGATTCATTATTTTATAATGCTGTTACTCGCCTTAGTAACCGTCGCGAGTATTCAAACTGTCGGCATTATCTTAGTCGTTGCATTACTTGTTACACCGGCGTCGACTGCCTTTTTAATCACAAAGAATCTATATTCAATGATGATCGTAGCAAGTTTAATAGGCATTGTAAGTTCTATCATAGGATTATACTTTAGCTTTATTTACAATCTACCGAGTGGTGCAACGATTGTTATTGCAACATTTAGTATTTATATCTTGATTCTTCTCTTTTCAAAAATAAAAACAAAGTATAGAGGTGTACAAACAACATGAAAAAATTTATTCCATTACTAATTGCATTAATCTTAGTACTCGCAGCTTGTGGTTCAAATTCAAGTGAGCAACACTCTAAAGGTCATGACAAATTAAAGGTCGTAACAACTAATTCTATTATTTATGACATGGTCAAACAGGTTGGTGGAGACAAGGTTGACGTTCATAGCATTGTGCCTGTCGGACAAGACCCGCATGAATATGAAGTTAAACCGAAAGATATTAAACAACTTACTGACGCGGATGTTATCTTCTACAATGGTTTCAATTTAGAATCTGGTAACGGTTGGTTTGAGAAAGCTTTAGAACAAGCGGGTAAATCTACTAATGACAAGTCAGTCTTCGCGGTGTCTAAAGGAGTTAAACCAATTTATTTAAACGGAGAAACTGGTAATAAAGATAAGATTGATCCACATGCGTGGTTAAGTCTGGATAATGGTATTCAATACGTTAAGAATATTCAAGAACAACTCGTAAAAGCAGATTCATCACATAAAGCTGATTATCACAAACAAGGTGATGCTTATCTTGCTCAACTTGAAAAGTTAAATAAAGACAGTAAAGATAAATTCAATGATATTCCGAAACAAGAGCGTGCCATGATTACAAGTGAGGGTGCTTTCAAATACTTCTCAAAAGCCTTCGATATTAAACCAGGTTATATTTGGGAGATTAATACTGAAAAACAAGGTACACCATCACAAATGAAACAAGCAATTCAATTTGTTAAAGATAATCACATTAAACATTTATTAGTTGAAACAAGTGTTGATAAAAAATCTATGAATAGCTTATCTGAGGAAACAGATAAAAGTATTTACGGAGAAGTATTTACAGATTCAATTGGAGAAAAAGGATCGAAAGGAGATTCATATTATAAAATGATGAAGCATAATATTAAAACAATCCATGGCAGCATGGAATAGAATGTATTCATTCATGTAGTAAGTCCATGGAAATCATCCTCCTATTAAAATTGCCAGTAAATGAGTTTTAACAACTTCATTTACTGGCTTCTTTAGTTTCAATAGTTCTAAAGTAGTTCTCTAAAGGCGATCTTAGATAGATAATCCACTCACTTAAGTTGCTTCGCGTTCCTGGGGTGCCGTCTCTATAGCAATTCTATAATGGATTTTCATTCCACTTTAGTTGAGATGCTTGCCTAGGGGGCTGGGTCGAGCCGAGGTCTCGACACTCATCTGTTCTCTCAGGCGTCACTCAACTAAGTTTCATAATCCATTTTAGAATTACTTACCTAAGTGCTATTGCACTTAGGTTCATTATTATTTGATTACTTTAATAAAATCTTTGTTTGCTGTTAGGAACAAATCTTCTTGTGTTACTAAGCGAGGTGTTGAGTTGTTCGTATAAATGATGTCTCTAATAGTTAATACATCACCTTTTTTAAGTTTACGTACTGTATTGTCTTTAAAATCACGTGAATCATAGAGTTTACATGCTTTTACAACTTTAACTTTCTTAGGCACCTCAGTAATATACTTGTTTAATCCCGATGTGTTGATTAAGGTAATAAAATCTTTATTCGCTGTGATTATACTACCATCATCTAATACCAGTCGAGGTGTGCCTTTCGATGTATATTGAATATCTGACGCTTCAACTCTAGTACCCGCTTCTAGACTACCTACTTCTTCTTTAAATGATACATCTTTGTATATTTTAATTTTTTTCAATGTCATCATTGGATTCGTTATTCTCTTGAAATATTCACTTTTACGGTTTGTTACTTGTTGTGCTTTGTTCTCATTCTTTTTATGCACAAATTCAACTTTGAAATTTTGGCGTTTCATTTTAAATACATCATTGAAACTTGGATATGAAGCATACACCAATGAGCGTCCTGACTCACCATAATTCACATTAAAATTAATATTGATATCTTTATTTAACTTTTCAAATTCCTCATGTGGAACATAAATTCTATCGTCGCTATATTTATACGTCACTTCATATTCATTCGCCGCATTGTTGATTTCAATGAGACTCACTGATTGAATGCTTATATCGTCTGGTTTCATGACACGAATGACTTCGTATTTGTTTTCTCCCATCATTTGCGTACCTTCGTAAACTGGATAGCAATCAACAACAGTAGGTTTAATCATGTCATATTGATGAACGAAATCTCTAAAGACAATGCCATCTTTAATAATATAGCGCCATTGGTCATTAACGACATCCTTGGTAAAATTAACAAATACTGATTCATCTGCATGATGATATAACGTGTAGATTTGCTTGAATACTGGATTCGTAATCAATGTATTGATATCAATGCCTTGCTCTTTTATTTTTTGTTCAACTTTTTCAATTACTGCATAAAATTTCTCTTTATCTGCAGATTTAATAAATGTCTTCGTACGAAGGAATCTTGAAATAAAGTCTACTTCAATTATTCTAGCTAAAGCCATATGCTTTAATTCTGAAGACATATCCATATGACAGGTTCTATCCAGGACTTCTAAATTTAAGTTTGCTTTATCTAACATTGATGTTTGCTGTACTAACGATTTATTTTCATCGTAACGATTTACGTGATACATAGGTATTGTGGACATTGTGATATCGTCCACTTTTCCAAATAGTTGAAAGAAAAACAACTTATCCTCGCCATATTTCATATGTTCAAATTCAATATGATTATCCATGACTAGACTTCGTTTAAATACCTTTCCTGGTGGTCCTACTGCTCTAAAAATCTTACTAATGTCTTGTGGTTTTAAATGTGATGCTTCTTTATAAGAAGTAAACTTAGCATGATACTTCACGTTTTTAGCCTTATGTTTATAACTTTGTCCATAACCAAGGTCGGCATCATCTGCATTCACTTTCTCAATCACTTGAGGGAACCCCTCCTTATCTAACCAATCATCCGCATCAAGTAACGTAATATATTTCCCTTGTGCCTCTCTCATTCCAATGTTTCTTGGTTCAGAAGGGCTACCTGTATTTTCAGGTAATTGAATTAATTTTATAAAGTCATAGTCCTTTTCATAATGCTTGATAATGTTAACCGACTCATCAGTTGAACAATCATCTACAAATATCGCTTCAATATTATTCTTGTCCATCTTTAAATCAATTAAAGACTCTATGCACTTTTCTAAAAACTGCCCCTTATTGTAAACAGATACAATAATTGAAACTAATTTAGTCATACTTCTCCCACCTTTTAATCCACTAAACTTTGTTTATAACTTTGATAATACGTTTCATACTTCATTTTCCCTATACCGCCAACAATATACTTACCAAATTTACTTAAATTCATTACATAAGCGATACATATTGAGAATGTCACTGTTAATGTAAACGTAAATAGGATGTTTAACAGCGGATGATCGTGCAGCGCTCCTAATCTATGCACAAAGAAGTAATGAATTAAATAAATTGAAAATGAATAATTACTAATGAAAATAATAAATCTTGGAACGTATTTGAAATAAGATGCGATTAAAAAGAATAATAAAATAACCATTGTTACATAAATAGGTGTATCAAAACGTTTAGAGTCGACTAAAGTCAAAATTCCAAATAAATAATTGCAAACCACAAAAATGGTAACAATTACCGTTCCGCTCACAATATGGATTGTGTATTTTTGAATATGGTTCATTAGTTTCTCATAATGATAACCCATATAGAAACCTAATAGGAAGTAACTCAACCATCCAATAAATATCATCCAGCCTTCTCTTTGCCACAACCAATTAAAATAAATTGATTCTGGTGCGGGTATGAAGTTTCTCATAGCCCAGAATAAAGTGGTAATTATTAATGAGTAGATAACTAATTTGATTGGATTAAGTTTGACCAAATGTTTAGCAAATATTATATGTAGTAAATAGAACTGAAAAATAATTACAATAAAATAAGTTAATGTCCCACCATGGAACATCATAAATACAACAGAATCCATATAATCCTCAAAATTTTTAGGATGTCCATACACATACGCAAGTCCTAAATTAATGATGATATATGGAATGCCTAACGTTAGTAGCTTTTGCTTAAAGAATCCATCTTTCACTTTCGTTTTATACTGCTTAGCTAACAAGAACTCTGAAATAAAAACAAACATTGGTGTCGCGTATAGCAATAACAATTGAAAAATTCTTAACAAGTAGCCTTCATTCGGCATGTCGAATTTATAAAAAGTCGTTGTTATTGTATGTATCATTACAACACTTAAACACGCGATTGTCCTCATCCAGAATATAATCGATGTATAAACTCTCATTTGTATCTCCCTTTTACATACTAAACTAAGATTGCTTTATGTTTGAATTTTTAAAAAAATCGCAATCAACACTCATTGTACAATAGTCATTTATATAACTTCAAAAGAATACAAATGAATTATTTTGATTTTTACAAATAAGTCGTTAAAGGGAGTTGGACAGAAATAATATTTTCTCAAAATTTATTTCGTTGTAACCCCAACTTGCTTTACTTGTAGAATTTCTTTAAGAAATTCTCTTTGTTGGGGCCCCGCCTACCCCGGCAAGGATGATTAGGTTTGAAAAAAGCTTGATTCAATCGCATTTTCAAATCAGTCAGCTACTGACAAAATGATAAAGTAGGCTGAGACATTTTATTTTGTCCCATCCTCTAGATAAAAATATTATTTATTTTTTAGCTTTGTAACTATGATATATATGCCTATCATCACTAAAATCACTTGGAAAAAGTTACCAATTAACAAGACGACAATGTAAAACGGGATAATGAAAAGCATTGTTCCAAAGAATATAGAGAAAAATAGTATAACAAAAGACATGTTCTCAGAAACGTTGATATTCAAATTGTTCCCCAACAACAACCTGATTAAATCATTTACAAACCACACACATTTCCATATACAATACATAAACACTGCCAGCAAAAATATAGAATAAGGTACTACTACTAACATTTGAATAAATGCAATGATACCGTCCATCGATTATCTCCAATTACATATAATATTTTTATTACTGTATAACGTAGGTTGAGTATTTATTCATGCACTATCTCATTAAAATAAGCACACTGCCATGCTTGTGTCTTAGCTGCTGTTTTATTTAATTCAGTTTCCCACGGTGGATACACCCTCAATGCCATTTTCCCTTTAGAATCATCACTTTTTAAAATACCTTTCTTGATCAATATATCCTTAGGAAATATAAACTGGCCTCTCCGATTATCATCCACAATATTAACTATTAATTGATTCTCTAAATCATCCTCAGTAAAAGGTATATTCGTATGATTCTCATCTTTTTTCCACATTGCGAAAAAGTAGCCTTTTTTGTTAGGTGTCTTTTGAGCTAACCTACTTTTAAAATGTCCATTTCGAGTTTTTATTTCTACCGCTTCATATTGTTGATTCCATTCTTCTAATACATAGGAAACTTCAGAATTTGAAAATAACAATTTCAACAAATGGTAAGATTGCATCGTTTCAATGGTCTTCATAAATATCCCCTTTTATGATATTAATTTCACTTACAGCCAATATTATTTGCATTAAATATACTCTGATTTATTAAAATTAATATATAGAACTGTAGTTAAAATTACTAAGTAGACAACCATCCATATATTAATTATAAGAAAATCCTTATTTAAGATAAGCATTATATCTTCATTTAACATCATCATAAAATCACTTATCGGTGGGAAGATCCATAGAACATAGCTTGAAATAGAAAAAGCTTCAATTATAACAACTCTTAATATTGAAAACAGAAAAATCAACATCATTATTAACCAAACAAATTTATAAGATAGTTTTGGAATTGTTTTTAATAAGGTTGTAATAAGAACGCCCACGATTATTGTAATTATATGACTATAAATACCAATTACAATTTCTATTAGGTTAGGTATATGCTCAAATCTAAAAGTAATTATAGGATAAATAATTGCGACTATACCCAACGGTAAAATAAGTAATATTGAAAATATTAATTTATTAGTCAAATATGTACTTTTAGATTTTAGTTGAGTAAATAATAATTGTTTTTCTTGGAGAGATTCTGCGTCAATAATTGTTACAGTTATCCAACCAGTTACAAATAAAAGAACCATTGATGTGCTAGCAAAACTAGACATGATTGGTTGACCAGAATAAAAATATATAATAATTAGTAACGTAAAAAATGTCACAAAAGGTGCTATTAGCTTATAAGTTCTAATATAGTTTTTTAATTGATACTTAATTAACGCCATTTTTTGTATACCTTCTTACTTCTTCAATAAAATATCCGTTATGGATTAATAATGCTATCACTTGATTACTTTGAGATGAATTTACAATAATACTTCCATCTTTGCTCATTTGAAAGTCATGTTCTTTTAAAATAATAGATAATTCTTTTTCTGACACTTGTATAATTTTAATCAACATCTTCATATCCGCATTAGTTGAACTATTATCTATTAGATGATTTTGTTCAATATTATATCGATGGGTAACAAACGTAAAATCTACTATTTGTTCATGTGAAGTTAGTACTATTGTTGCAAATTGTTTGAATTGAATTAATAACGACTTTAACTCTGCGATGGCATTTTTATCAAGACCAGAAAATGGTTCGTCCATAATATAAATATCTGCTTTTTTAATTAAACACTGGATTAAATTCACCTTTTGTTGAGTACCTTTAGAACATTCATAAATTCTTTTTTGCAAAAATGGTTCTAAGTTAAACAGATGCGTCAATTGACTTATTTTAATGTCAGATTGATTTTTAATACTTATACTATCAATAAAATCCAGATATTCTTTAACAGTTAAATTAATAGTCATTGGCAAATGATCTGGTGCGTAACTTATGTTACCTTTAACACTCATCAATCCACTAGAAGGTTTCATTATATTGGCTAGCATTTTTAAAGTAACACTTTTCCCTGAACCATTCTTACCTTCAATTAAAATAATAGAGTTATTTGGAAAGTTCATACTCATATTTTTAATAATTGCTTGATGATTAATTTCTTTTGAAATGTTCTTACCTTCTACAGAAAATGTGTGCATTTCAATACTCCTAAATCTAAAAGACGTTATGCTTATTGTATCTTTCTTACTTATAAAAACAAAATTTTACTATTCAAATACATTATATAATTATTCTACAATTTTCATATTTATATTTAATATCTAGACATTAAAAAGCCTATCAAAGTGTTCATACTCTGATAGGCTAGGTTGATTCAAAGTTACATCATTAAACTAATAACGCTTTACTTTCAATTTCATGTTTTAACTTTTCAATAAATGCTTGAATATCCATTGTTTCGTTATCATCATGTGCATATTTTCTAACTGAAACAGTGTGATGTTGTTGTTCATCGTCTCCTAATACTAATGTGTATGAAATTTTATTCAACTGACTTTCTCTAATTTTTTTGCCAAGCTTTTCTTCTCTATCATCTATAGCAACACGGATATTCTCATCTCTTAGTGCTTCTGCAACTGTACGAACGTATCCATCATTATTATCTGATACGCCAATTAAATTCACTTGTACAGGTGCCATCCATAGTGGGAATGCGCCTTTGAAGTGTTCGATTAAAATACCGAAGAAGCGGTCTAGTGAACCGAATACTGCTCTATGCAATACAACTGGTCGTTCTTTTTCATTTTGTTCGTTAATGTAAGTTAATTCGAATTTCTCTGGCATTTGGAAATCTAATTGCACTGTAGCACATTGATGACTTCGATTTAATGCGTCTTTAATATGCACATCAATCTTAGGACCATAGAAGGCTCCGTCCCCTTCATTAATAGAATAATCTAATCCAAGGTCATCCAATACATGTGCCAATGATTGTTCCGCTTCATTCCATAAGTCTAATTCTCCTAAGTAATCGTCAGGACGTGTTGATAATTCAATACTATATTCAAAGCCAAATACTGAATAAATATAATCAATTAATTTCAGAATTTCTTGCACTTCTGATTTGATTTGAGACTTCATAATAAAGATATGCGCGTCATCTTGGCAGAACGTTCTCACGCGTAGTAAACCATTCAACGCACCACTAAATTCATGACGGTGCACTTGACCAAATTCAGCAATTCGAAGCGGTAAATCTTTATAAGATCTAAGTTCATTTTTGAAAATTAACATATGTCCCGGGCAATTCATTGGTTTCAACGCGTAATCATTTTCATCCACCTTAGTGAAATACATGTTCTCATGATAATGGTCCCAATGTCCTGATTCTTCCCAAAGTCGTTTGTTCATCATTAACGGTGTTCTTACCTCATCATAATCGTGTTTCAATTGAACCTCTCTCAAGAAACTTTCCATTTGATTTCGAATGAATTGACCATTAGATAGATAGAATGGCATACCTGGCGCTTCTTCAGAAAACATGAATAATTTCAACTGTTTACCTAAGCGTCTATGATTGCGCTCTTCCGCTTCCCTTAAAAATTCAAAATAGTCATCAAGTTGATCTTTAGAACGAAATGCTACGCCGTAAATACGTTGCAACATCTTATTATCACTATTACCTCGCCAATAGGCACCTGATACTTTAGTTAATTTAAAATGATTTACAAATTTAGTACTTGGTACGTGTGGCCCTACGCATAAATCAATAAATTCCCCTTGTTGATACAGTGAAAGTTGATCATCTTTATGTTCTTCTATAAGTTCCAACTTGTAAGGATTATCTTTAAAAATATTTTTAGCTTCTGCATAACTTAAATTTTGTCGTTCAAATTTTAAATTTTCACTATGGATTTTCTTCATTTCTTTTTCAATTTTATTTAAATCTGCTTCACTAATGGATTCATCTAAATCGATATCATAGTAAAAACCATGCTCAATGACAGGACCGATTGTTAATTTTACATCGGGATATAATCGAGTAAGTGCTTGTGCTAAGACGTGGGCGGCAGAATGTCGCATTACATTTAAACCTTCTTGATCTTTAAGTGTGTAAAATGTGAGTTCACAGTCTTCTTGAAGAGGATGGGTCAAATCAACTAAACGGTCATTCATACGACAAACGACTGCTTCCTTATATAAAGATTGGCTAATGGATTTCGCTACATCACTAGCAAGCACTCCAGCTTGATACGCTTTATTACTTCCGTCTGGAAATTGAATATTGATTTGTTGATTAGACATGATACATCTCTCCTTAAACATTTATATAAAATAAAAAACCCGTCCCTACAAGAGGGACGAGTTTGTAACACCCGTGGTTCCACCCAACATTCCATCTCAATCAAGAGATGGCACTTTAGCCATGCATTAACGCGCATGAAACTTTACATGTTTCCATGTAATGTATGAAAAGGTAGTAAACTATATTTTAGATTAGGAATATCTCAGCGTTTATCCCCTCTCTGTGAATCGACAATATAGCTCTTGTCCTTCAATCATGTATTAATTTTTTTATAATCATATACCTATCATAATTGTTAGTCAAATATGCATCAGAATAATACATTAACTACATTAGTTACCTTTTTGATAGTTTATAACTTTTAAAAATTAAAAAGTCTAGCCAAAGCAATTACACATACTTCAACTAGACATTTATAATTTTAAACCTGATATTTAAAGATATTAGGATTATAGATTTTTAATACTTTTACAAATAAATAATGGAAAAATAGCGCAGAAATTAATGGAACAATGATGTACACAATGGCGATAATCAATAAGCCACTGGCTGTACCCATTTCCAATAAATTTAACGATTTAATCGGTCCAACAAGACCAATGAGTCCGAAACCTGCTGAATCGGGTGTACCTTTAATATTGAACAACCCTCCAACAAATCCTGACACACCTGCAGTACAAACAATGGGTAGCATCATCATTGGATGACGAATCAGCGTCGGCATCATTAATTTTACTGCTCCAAGTAATACCGTAATCGGAATACCGGGTTTATTTACGCGCCAACTACCGACTGCAAGCATAATTGCACTCGCTGCTACACCAACTGCAGCCGAACCAGCTGCTAAGCCTGAAATGCCAATTGCCAAACCTATCCCAATTGATGATATCGGTGAAACAATTAATATAGAGAAAATCATCGCGATCAATATAGTCATGATAATAGGTTGTGTATTGGTTAACCCATTGATAACATCGCCTAAGCCTAATGTAATCAATTTAGTATATGGCAAGATCAATAGTCCAATTAAGCCCGCCACTGCACCACCAACGATTGGTAACACAATCATATTTAAACTACCTAATTTATGACTAATCAATAAAATGATACCGACTGCAATCGATGCAGTAATCATCGTATTAATTAAATCTCCTATACCAACAATGACCCACTTATTATCTGTGAAAGTAGATGCACCTGATCCTACAAAGGCAGCTGCACCTGTAACGGCGGTTTGTAATTGCGTTAATTTAAATTGTCCTGCAATTAATACACCTGTCAGAATTGGAATCGAATATTGAATTCCTTGTGTTACAAAGGCTACTTTCGTAAATATATCGTTATATTGACTTAAATACTTACTTAACTCTCCTAATATTGCGTTTGGAATCATACCTACTACAATTGCTAAAGCTACACCATTTAATACATTAAATATAAATGTTCTGGGTGTTATCATTTCTCTCTCGCCCATAATCCTTATACCTCAAAAAGCTTTCTCTTTTTCTAAATTTTAATCTTGATTTTAAAGTATTGTAGAAATAATTCAATCACATTATTTAAAACCTTTTAAAAATAAATATGTAACATTCATCATTTGTTCACAACTTCGATATTATATTACATTAACAATTACTAATGTAACCCCATTTTGACCACTATATCATTTTGCATGTAATTTTATAAAATAAATTAGGATGAATATTCATTATAATGTTTATAAATTACACTTTATGTATAGATAATACTAATATCAAATTTAAGGTTGGGATACATATGCGTACTTTTCAAGAGGAAGATAAAATTAAGTTACTAGCAGATATTATTGAAATTCAGTCAGAAAATGAAAACGAAATTGAAGTCTGTCACTATATACAAAACTTATTAGCTCAATACGATATACCTTCTAAAATAATAAAAGTGAGCGAGACAAGAGCGAACTTAGTAGCTGAAATTGGGAGTGGTTCGCCAATATTAGCGATGAGTGGCCATATGGACGTAGTTGATGCCGGGCATCATGAAAAATGGACTTATCCGCCATTTAAACTTACAGAACAGGACGGCAAATTGTACGGACGTGGAACGACAGATATGAAAGGTGCCTTGATGGGCATGGTTATCGCACTCATTGAATTAAAATTGTCTGGAGATTTATCTAAAGGAACAATTCGTTTACTTGCGACAACTGGAGAAGAAAAAGAACAAGAAGGTGCCAAACGATTTGTTAAAGAGGGTTATTTAGATGACATTGATGGCTTAATCATCGGAGAACCTACAGACAACGGGGTATTCTATGCACACAAAGGTTCAATGGCGTGTAAAGTAACTGCCACTGGGATTGCTGCACACAGTTCAATGCCATTTTTAGGGAAGAATGCAGTAGACACATTAGTACAGTTTATCAATCACTTAAATTCAAAATATGATGATATCAAACAGCATGACCTTCAACATGAGTTAGATGTTGCACCAATGGTAAACAAATTTATGAAGGGCACATTAAGCGAAGAAGAGGAGAACTTCGCATCAGGATTTACAATGATGGGGTCTATTATCAAGGGTGGCAAACAATTTAATTCTGTACCCGATGAAGCATCTATTGAATATAATGTAAGACCAGTACCCGAGTATAATAATGACTTTGTTAAAGATTTATTCCAACAAACGATTGATGAAGTAAGTCCTAAAGCATTGTCGTTTGAAGTCGTAAGTGATCATCGTCCCGTCACAAGTGATAAAGATAGTACTTTAATTCAAGTAATTACAGATGTAGCACCTCATTATGTGAGTAAAGAAGACGTCTTTGTTGCAGCATTCATAGGTACTACGGATGCTTCAAGTCTGTTGGGTGATAATCCTAATAATGTAGATCTTGCTATTGTTGGTCCAGGAATTACGATTATGGCCCATCAAGTGGATGAATATATTGAAAAGGACATGTATCTTAAATATATCGATATCTACAAAGACGTTGCAGTGAAGTACTTGGCTGAAAAGTAATTTTTGAATATAAAACGAGACGTAGCACGGACATTCATACCTTAGTTGGTTATAGATGTCTAATGCTACGTCTGTTTAGTTAGTGTATTTATTTGTGGTCCTGGGGTAAGACTAACATGTTAGTGACCGTAGTCTACCTTCCCTATAACGTTCACGTTGTTTTAATACCACCTGCGACGACAACTATGACAGCTTCCCCAATTAGCAAATGATTAACGTAAATCATTCTTTATGTCTGAAAATAAAGTCTCGATGTCTTCAATATCACTGATATTAGGTATGAATATCATCTCTTTCGCATTCCGATACGGCGATACTAATTCATATCCTTCTAGCTTTTCGAGGGAAGAATTTGAGGCTTTAACTAACAATCTATTATCCTACAAACCACCTATCACTTTGCCATCATAGTATACGAGATACTCCCCCATCATACTTCTCGTTTTGATTTTGCTTGAATTAATTTTATTTAAGAATGTTTCATGAAAAATTTTGTCTGTTGCCATTCATCATCTCCCCTTTATTCTATGGATACCCCGTAATTAAATAAATTGAGCAATTTTAGATTAAAATCATAGTTATTTTGATATTAAAAATATATAATAACGCTACTTATTAATGCCCACCCAGATTTTAATAATGAATCAACGTATACCGCCAAATTAAAAAATTTATTTCTAGATAAATATAAAACTACATTTCCAAACGAGGAAATTGAAGAATTAAATTTATATGATATTAATGTACCTCGTATCGAAGGTGATCAATTATTAAATGTTTGGAACAAGCAAAGTTTAGGCGAGTCCTTATCAGATGATGAAACAAAAATTGCTGATATGTCGGCATTCTTATTAAATCAATTTAAAGCTAACATCGCATTGTCATTCTAACACCACTTCACAATTTCAATATCACATCTAGATTAAAAGACTACATCGACAACATTATGATTGCTAGAGAAACATTTAAATATACTGAGGATGGTTCTGTTGGCTTAATGACCGATGATTATAAAGCACTATTATTACAAGCAAGTGGTGGTGTCTATACAAATGACGACCGTTATACGCCACTTGAATTCTCATATTACTATTTAAAAGAAATGTTTAAAGAAATCATGGGATTTGATGAGTTTTACATCGCTCGTGCCCAAGGTACGTCAGTCTTACCTGAAGACGAAATCTTAGATGCTGCAAACAAGGATTTAAACAACGTATTCGATGCGTTTTACACACAAAAATAGATCCAATTACACATAAAGTGAGCGGGATATTGACATTACCCTAGTTATGTCATCCCGCTCACTTTTTTAAATTTATTAAATTAATAAATCACTACACAATATTATCAATAATTTCTTTACGTAATTTACCTCTGATTTCAGCCATCGTATTTAAATTATATTTTTTATAATCTCCTGAGTTTAATCGGAACGCATGGACACCAATGACTTCATTTTTACTATTTAAGACTGCCCCACCAGAAGAACCTGGTTCAGCCATCATTTGATAATAGCCAATCGGGTTCACATTACGTGCAGGCATCGTATATTTCCCTTTTGAATGATACATTGTACCGGCAGGATCATTTTTATATTTACCAGTCGGCTTACCATAATGGTACATGTGAATAGGCGTATTTGCTTTCATTGCTTTAATTGAACTTTCTGATGCAATCTTTCTTATCTTCATATACTTTGAAATATCTTCATACGTATACACTAGAGAAACATCACCATATTGCAACATTTGAACACCAAAGACTTCAAGTGTACGCACAATTTTAGATCCCTCTTGTAATATGTTGATACGCATATTTTGTGGTTGTGACGGTGTCAAAGGCTTATGCGCACTTTGATCATTTACAACATGATTTGCAGTTAGAATCGTATGCTTTCCAATTGCTGTACCAGTGCCATATGTTAATTGTTTTGCTTTTGGATTCCAATTATAAACTGTTGCGATATTGGCATCTTTCGCCTTAGCATGTTCAATGGTTACACCTTTGTTTCCTGATTTCTTCATAATTTTTAAGGCGTCATCAATACCTGATTCTTTCGTCGTTTGACCGAAATCACGTACATTATCACCACCAGGCACATTAGATGGCCAACGCTTAGGTGCTTGATTGTAATAATTCTTCTTCGTCGTTGATGATGCTTTTTTAGACGCTTTGACTGTTGTTTGTGCACTTGGTTTCGCAGTTTTAGACTTAGTTACAACTGCCACTTTCGTAGATGGTTTACTTGCCGATACTTTTGACGAAGTTGGCTTACTTCTTGTTTTAGTAGTTTGCGCTAATAACTGTGGTCTCGCGGATTGCGTGCGTGTTACTTTTGATGCTTTTTGTGGTTTTTTATTTGTTGAGACAACTTTTTTGTTAACCTTAGTTGGTTGCTTTTGTTTTGAAAAGTTTTGCGATGAAGGTTTTACTTTAGTACTTTTTGGTGTCACATGTGTTGAAGTAACATGTGCTCGTTTAGAAGGTGCCATTGTCTTTTGTAACGAAGCTTGATTGCGATTTGTTACCTTAGACGGCGTTTGTACCTTAGTCTGCGTTGCTACAACTTTATCTTTAGATACATTTACTGACTTATTTTGTTGTTTAACGACAGGTTGTTGAGATGTTTGTTGTACATCTAATTTATCACTTTTAGTAGAAGCATTCGCTTCATTAAATTGAAAATGAAAAGATAAACACATCATTATCAGAAAGACAACTAATATAAGTGAATATCTCTTTAATGCTACCCCTTTGTTCACTATACTCATCCCTACTTTCATCATGTTTCAAATTAATAAATTTTTGCTTTAATTTATTATATACCTTAATCAATGTACACTACAATATTCATTTTTATAGTTTTTTAACTTTTAATAAATATTACAATTATATAATATCGAATTACCATCACTTTGATTTATAACAATTTATTCACACGTTCATAAATATACAAAAGACAGCTAGTAGAATTTAATCTGCTAGCTGCCTATTTTAATAAATATTTATGATTATTTAGACTTACTATTTTTTTGTTTTCTCTTTTGCAGATAAACGCCAAATACAATTGCCATTCCGACTATTATAAAGAATAGCGTATAAAACATAACATGAACCAACGTACCTAAAGACATTTCTAATGAACTCCTCTAATGCTACATTTCATTATCACCGTAACATTAATCCCTGCCTAGTTCTATCTTCCTTCTATAGGGAGGTAAGACTTACCTCTTCTTCTAATAAATAAAGACCTCATGACTATCATCACGAGGCCTTGATATGAAGCATTAATATTTTTTATCTTATATCGTATTATTCATTCTTAAGGGCTTTTTCAATCGCTTTAACGTTCTCTTTCATAAATGATTGGTACGTATTTTTGTCGTCATCTTGTTGTTTCGTATGTGAGCCCATATTGTAGAATTTAATTGTTTTTGCGTCAGTCTCTCTTCTAACTGTGTCGGCAACTTTGTTAGATACATTTTCTTCAGCTAAGATATATTTCACTTTATCTTCTTTAATTTGTTTAACAATATTTGTTAAATCTTTTTGGCTAGGTTCTTCAGCATTCATATTTTCAATACCTTCTTGTTTGAAGTTATATCTATCAGCTAAATAACCAATAGAGTCATGTGAAATATAAACTGTTTTACCTTCATTACCTTTAACTGCTTCTTTCATATCTTTATCGATGCCTTTTAAGTCTTTAACTAATTTATTATAGTTATCTTCATAGTAATCTTTATGTTTACTATCTTTCTTAACTAATTCATCTTTAATTTCTTTAGCAAATTTTTGACTAATCACAGGATCTAACCAGATATGAGGATCATACTTGCCATGATGATGGTGCTCATGCTCTTCGCCGTGTTCATGTTCTTCACCATGTTCATGCTCATGTTCGTCTTCTTCACCTTTTAATAAGTCACTATTTTTATCTAATGTTGATTCTAAAGATAATGTTTTATCTTTATCATTAATTGCTTTTGCAATTTTCTTAGCTACGGGATCTAAATTATCACCTGTGTATACGAATAAATCTGATTTGCCAATATCAACCATTTGTTTCTGACTTGGGTCATATGTATGTGGGTCTACTCCGTTTGGATAAACTGATTCAACATCAACATATTTACCACCGATTTGTTGCGCAAATGATTTAAGTGGGTAAACTGTCGTCTTAACTTCTAACTTACCTTTATAATCAGATGATTTATCACTATCACCTTTGCCACATGCTGCAAGTGATAATGTTAAAACAGCTACAAATAATAAAATAATACTTCTCTTAAACATGTACACATCTCCTAAATCAAAATCATTACGTTTTATTATTTACATTAATTCGTCTAATTGTCAATGATAATTTTTAAAATTATTAATGTTAGACATCGGTAATGCATTTAATCTCTCTTAATTTATTCATTTTTTGAAAATGTGTATCGATTTAGGTATACTTTTTAAATAGTAATAATTACGATTTGATTATTGATTTATTTCCCTACCTCAATAACACTGTAAAATCGTAGCGTCGGTATCTCATTCAAAGTTAGGAGTTTATTATGGAAATCATTATTGTTGGAGGTTTCTTAGGCAGTGGCAAGACAACAACATTGAACCATCTAATTAAAGACGCATTGAATCATGATATAAAAACTGCATTAATTATTAATGAATTCGGAAAAATGAGTGTCGATAGTCAACTCATTCATCCAACTATTCCTATCAGTGAGATTGTAGAAGGCTGCATTTGCTGTGCTATGAAATCAAACGTTTCACAACAATTGCATGAAATATATTTAGAACATCAACCAGATCTTGTGTTTATAGAATGTAGTGGTATCGCTGAACCATTGTCCGTTGTTGACGCCTGTCTAACACCTGTATTAGCTCCAATTACCACTATTAGAAGTATGCTTGGCATCATTGATGCAAAGTTGTACGAGAAGATAGAAACATACCCTAGAGATATTCAAGCGTTATTCTATGAACAGCTAAGTTATTGTTCTACGCTATTTGTAAATAAAATTGATATTGCTGATTTTAATCAAGTCGCTCGCTTATTAAGACATCTAGAGGTCATTAATAGAGACGCAAACATACAAGTAGGACAATGGGGAGAATTAGCGTTAAACACATTGTTAAACGTGAAACATTTAGATGCTAAACAAAGAGGTACACTCCATCACGCCATCAATCATCAGTTGATAGATACGCCTCGCTCACAAACAAAAGCAGATTTCATTGAAAGGTTAACCCAACTCCCACAACAAGTATACCGTGTGAAAGGATTTGTGCGTTTTACAGATAGTAAATTGATACATTTAGTTCAATACGCTGAAGGAGAAATCGAATTAACACCGATTCAATTCAAATCAGATGTTCCTTTGTATTTGGTAGTTATTGGAAAGCACTTAGATGCTATCGAGTTAGACTTATAACACTAAAAAAATCCAACACGAGATCGTGTTGGATTGTCATATAAGCTTTTACTAAACAAAAGTAAAGTAAGCGCTAGTGAATGATAATGCCTTTATCCGTCGTTTCAATTGTGGCATTCTTCGGTGCTTTAATCATTTTCCAAACCCAGTAGAAATCGCCAGCGCAACATCCTGCATGAAATGTGGCAAAGAAGAAAAAGAGCCCCCGTGGAAACCACCCTAAAAATAACGTCACTATAAATAGCATTGTGATAATGACAAACGGTGCAATACTACTAATTAAAAATGTGAGCGGTGTAAACGTTCCGCCTGGTATCGCACAATAAATCATACCGTTAGCTGCACCGAAATAGACTTTATTCTTAGGTGAAAAGAGTTTGAAAAATATCCCGTGAATACACTCATGAACAACAAACATAAGTACAATAAGAATAATCACGAATAATGCGTTAACTAACAAAGAATCAAAAAATTTAGGTGTATCCGAAAACTTCATAATAATATAAAAAATGATACCGAAAACGACAAAGCTAATATATGAATATATAGCTAGTTTATTCGCTAATTTTTTATCTTCTAACAAGTTAATTTCTTCCAAACATAACGCCCCTTTTGAAAGTTTTGTTACTACAATCGTAATATGATTTCGTGAAGTTCACAATGCATGGTTGTTTCATTTTTGATTTATTTTACTTTTAACTTTAAAGAAGCACTCTTATTATTCGCTTTATCTTTGGCATACATAATGAGTGTTGTTCCTTTTTTCTGTGGTCTTATATTAATCGTAGGTTCTGTTGCAAAGTTAAAATTATATGCACATCTATACAAAACTATAAAAGCAAATATTGTTTTAACAGTAAAGCG
>OIFG01000070.1_pt1 | contig 78617 bp, 67 predicted proteins | sample 1582031 | NCBI WGS metagenome assembly OIFG01 (sample SAMN07501051, study PRJEB24779) | human gut metagenome | isolation source: stool | host: human infant | place: USA: Pittsburgh, PA | reverse complement strand
AATCGGTGGAGCTGCATGACAAAGTCATCGGGCATTATCTGAACATAAAACACTATCAATAAGTTGGAGTCATTACCTGCATAATGTATCCATACGATTACTGCGATTATATAGGTATACATTGAAAAGCCGAGCAATTCAAATTAGTGAGATTGATTCACATAGATATTCACATAAAACATAATTTGGTTCATTACTATTTATTATGATAATACGTGATGCACTTTTAATTTTTCATGGGGTATGGATGACTTATATTAATTTACGAACTTAGTGGCGTTGACATGCAAAATTAGACACCTACTTCTTCATAAAAATAGTGTTCCTTAAGCGATCCTAACCAATCAGCAGCGGGGCTAAACAGCGGAACCACTACTTTCCAGCGGTTGGTTGAATATTATAATTATATCAAATTTATATATAACAATTATCAAATGGATGGTTTAAACATGCTGCATACCAGCCGTGTGCGTGGTTAATAAGTAGACAGATGTTTTTCAGACCACAAAACAAAAAACCCCGCCGGAGCGAGGTTTTTTTTCAGTGTTTGCGGCTGGTGACCGCAGAGCACACTGTGTTACGTCAACGCACGAAGTATACGCGATCGCACAGGAACGCGCAATTTACGGCACGGATTTTGACGCATTTGAGTATGGCTCCCGCTTCACGTTTTGTCCATAAATTACTGTTCATATATACAGTATTTATCTATACTGGGTGTGTTCACAGGGTGTGAGGGGAGCCGCTCGTAGTACACCGGCGCAACGAAGTCCTGGCTGAAACGGGTGGTGCCGTCAGCGCCTCCACTCCCCACCTGAGCACACTGTGTTACGTCAACAAAGGTGCTGGTCACAGGCGGCGGAAAGGTACGCCAGCATCGTGCTCCTTAACCAGAGGAGACGCGTATGAGCGTAGTGGATATGGTTGTACTTATCCTCAAACTCATTGTTGCAGCACTGCAACTGCTTGATGCTGTCCTGAAATACGTTAAGTAACTCAGGTTCAAGCCGCACCAAAGAGGGGCGGGAAACCGCCCCTCTTTAATAACGAGGGAATGCTATGTTGCGTTTGTTAATTGAGCCTGTCACGCCGGACGAACCGGGGTATATCGCGCTTAAAACCGAGAGCACCGCGCTCAATTTCAATATGTTGCGCAGGCTGGAAGAGAGCTGGGAACGGGGTGAAAATCGCTTTAACGCTCCCGGTGAAAAACTGTTGGGTGCGTTTCTGAACGGCAAACTGGTAGGGATTTGCGGGTTAAACCGCGATCCGTTCAGCCAGCAGCCGCGGGCCGGTCGTATCCGCCATCTCTATATCAGCGAAAGCTGTCGTGGGCTGGGTATCGGCAAGCAACTGCTCGCCGTCGTGATGGCCGATGCCAGCGTCTGGTTTGATTTTCTCAATACCCACGCGCCTGAGGCTGCCTGGCCCTTCTACCAGCGTGCTGGCTTCACGCTGGTTGTGGATGAACCGCGCGTCACGCACCGGTTATTCTGCGCAGTGTAACGGGCGGGCCATATCGGTTTGCGGCACGACGGATCGCGGCTGCGCCAGGCCCGATCCCGTGGCAACTTTAGTTGCCGTTGTTGTTTATTAATCCTGCCTTTCTGCCGCGATTCATTCATCACCGCAATACTTAACTTGTCATCTCACTGTGGTAGATTCCACGCGCATTTATGGGAATGCGTAGTCACTTATTCTTTATTTATCACTTTGGCAGAAGTTTTCAGCAACATGAAAAGACAACGGAACGTTAATTTACTCTTGATGTTGGTATTGCTGGTCGCCGTCGGTCAGATGGCGCAAACCATCTATATTCCGGCCATTGCCGACATGGCAAACGCTCTCCAGGTGCGTGAGGGTGCCGTCCAGAGCGTAATGGCAGCCTACCTGCTGACCTATGGTGTGTCGCAATTATTCTACGGCCCGCTCTCGGATCGCATTGGTCGCCGTCCGGTAATTTTGGCCGGGATGACGATTTTTATGATCGCCACGGTGATCGCGATGACCACCCACAGCCTGAGCGTGCTGATTGCCGCCAGCGCATTACAGGGCGTCGGCACAGGGGTCGGCGGAGTGATGGCGCGTACGTTGCCGCGCGATCTGTATGAAGGCAGCCAGCTGCGCCATGCCAACAGCCTGCTCAATATGGGCATTCTGGTCAGCCCGCTGCTGGCCCCGCTGATTGGCGGCCTGCTGGATACCATGTGGTCCTGGCGCGCCTGTTACGGCTTTTTGCTGGTGCTGTGCGTTATCGTCACCTTCAGCATGGCGCGCTGGATGCCGGAAACCCGACCCGCGGAAGCGCCGCGCACCAAACTGCTCACCAGCTACAAAATCCTCTTCGGCAACGGAGCCTTTAACTGCTACGTGCTGATGCTGGTGGGTGGCCTGGCGGGGATCGCGGTATTCGAAGCCAGTTCGGGCGTACTGTTGGGCGCCGGGCTGGGCCTCAGCAGTATGGTGGTGAGTATTCTGTTTATTCTGCCGATCCCGGCGGCGTTTTTCGGCGCCTGGTTCGCCGGGCGCGCCAATAAACGCTTCACCACCCTGATGTGGCAGTCGGTGGTGAGCTGCCTGCTGGCGGGGCTGATGATGTGGATCCCGGGCTTGTTCGGGGTGATGAACGTCTGGACCCTGCTGGTCCCGGCCGCGCTGTTCTTCTTTGGTGCGGGGATGCTGTTCCCGCTAGCAACCAGCGGTGCAATGGAGCCGTTCCCGTTCCTCGCGGGCACCGCCGGGGCACTGGTGGGGGGGCTGCAAAATATCGGTTCCGGCGCGCTGGCCTGGCTTTCGGCAATGCTGCCGCAAAACGGACAGGCGAGCCTCGGGCTGCTGATGACGCTAATGGGTCTGCTGATTTTGCTCTGCTGGCTGCCGCTGGCCTCCCGCGCGTCACATCACGAGCAGGCGGTGTAAGCGGATCTTGCCCCCAGGCCAGTTTCCTGTTTTCTTAAGGGAATACGCCTGTGAGGATCCTATGACGCCACAAACCCTGAAGTTAATCGCACAATACCCTCTGCTCAATGCGCTGATCGCCCTGCAAGAGACCACCTGGCTTAACCCAAAAGCCACCACTCTGGCCGCAGGGCTTCCCCATGTCGGACTGACCGAAGCCGATGTGGAGGATGCCCGGGCGCGCCTGAACCGCTTTGCGCCCTATCTCGCGAAAGCCTTCCCGGAGACGGCAGCCACTAACGGCATTATCGAATCTGAGCTGGTTGCCATTCCGGCGATGCACAGACGGCTGGAGAAGGAATCTGGCGCCCCCCTTCCCGGCACCCTTCTGCTGAAAAAAGACAGCCATCTGCCGATCTCCGGCTCGATTAAAGCCCGCGGCGGGATCTATGAAGTGCTGACCCACGCCGAAAAACTGGCTCTGGACGCCGGGCTGCTCAACCTCAACGACGATTACAGCATCCTGCTTGAGCCGCGCTTCAAAGCGTTCTTCAGCCAGTACAGCATTGCCGTGGGGTCAACCGGCAACCTCGGGATGTCTATCGGCATTATGAGCGCCCGCATCGGCTTTAAGGTGACGGTGCACATGTCTGCCGACGCCCGCGAGTGGAAAAAATCCAGACTGCGCAGCCACGGCGTGACGGTAGTGGAGTATGAACAGGATTACGGCGTGGCGGTGGAGCAAGGGCGCAAAGCGGCGGAAAACGATCCGAACTGCTTCTTTATTGACGATGAAAACTCCCGCACCCTGTTTTTAGGTTATGCCGTGGCAGGCGAGCGCCTGAAGGCGCAGTTTGCCGAACAGGTCGTGTGGTGGATGCGGATCACCCGCTCTTTGTCTATCTGCCGTGCGGCGTGGGCGGTGGCCCTGGTGGGGTGGCGTTTGGGCTGAAGCTGGCCTTTGGCGACCACGTACACTGCTTCTTTGCCGAACCGACCCACTCCCCGTGCATGCTGCTGGGGGTGTATACCGGTCTGCACGATGAGATTGCGGTGCAGGATCTGGGGATCGATAACCTTACCGCGGCGGATGGCCTGGCGGTGGGTCGTGCCTCTGGCTTTGTTGGCCGTGCCATGGAGCGTCTGCTCGACGGGTTCTATACCCTCTCCGATCAGAGCATGTACGACATGCTGGGCTGGCTGGCGCAGGAAGAAAATATTCGTCTTGAGCCATCCGCGCTGGCGGGCATGGCCGGGCCGGTACGCATCGCCGCTTCCGGCCACTATCCGCTGAATAACGCCACCCACCTGGTGTGGGCAACCGGCGGCGGCATGGTGCCGGAAGAGGAAATGGCGAAGTACCTGGCGAAAGGACGTTAATTCACCCGTTGGCTCTGGCGCATCAGAGCCATCAGCTCGACAGGTGAACGGCGATAACGCATTAAATCGCGCATCACCCGCATGTGCGGGGCGGAGTGGCGGAAGAACGCCTGATACCCTGCGCAGAGGGCGTTTTTGCCCTCAACCCACGGCTGCGGGGTGTCACTGTTGCACAGATAACGAACCGGGCACGCCTGGCATTCGTCGGGAAGGGGGAAAGCGCAGATCGGCGGTGGATTGCCGCGCCAGATCTCCAGCGCCGAGTCAAAGAGTTGTACAGAGATACGACCGATATCTTCCCGTACCCAGACATCAAACACCGCCGTCAGGAACGCGGCCCACTGCTGGTCGGTGATGGACGCCGGGTTATCGCGTGCCTGCAAGGGAATAAACTGTAACTGCCGCGAGCCCTGGCTGCGCAGATCGCGGTACAACCGCTCCGGCTGGCAACAGTTCTGGCGGTTGATGAGCGTTACGAGCACTTTGGCCTGACATCCTGTCATGCAAAATCCCTGATAAAAATAATGAGATGGTGAACATGACTAGCAGCAAACAATAATGCGAGGGATAACACTGCGAGGGAGATCAAAAATTTAATACGTACAGGTCGGGATGCTGAAAAGTCGTACAGCGAAACGTCCATCCGCGCGCGGTTGCGGGTGTAATGCCAGAGGATCAGCGCTACCAGTGCCAGCACGCCCAGCGCTACCCAGAACAGCGGGCCAGCCTGTTGCCAGTTGTGCCTGACCGCCAGCACCATCAACGCGCCGTAACCAAACAGCGTGCGCAGCCAGGCCAGCGAAGTGCGCTCCGGCTGCAATCCCGGATCGGCCACCCGACGCGCCTTACGGCTATCCGCCATACAGCACCAACCCCATCACAATCACCGCGACGAACAACAGGATCAGGCTGATAACCAGCAGGCTGTGGGTGTAGGGCAGATCGTCTTTCAGGCGCATGGCTTTTTCATTACGCAGCCAGCGCAGGTAACCGTAGATCGCCAGCCCCCCGGAAAAGAGGCACAGCAGCAGCGCCAGCAGCTGGCGGATCACCGGCGTGGCAAAGTCGGGGGCCAGCTGGTCAAGGCCGACACCCGCCGCCAGAAAACCGAGCGCGGTGCGGATCCACGCCAGAAAGGTACGCTCGTTTGCCAGCGAGAAGCGATAATCCGGCGCTTCGCCGAGGCGGGAAATTTTCATGACCACTCCTGTCTGACTGCCCGTTGTACAAAACTGCGGCAATGTTAACGTATCCAGGGCAGTATTTCTCGCCTTAACCCATCCCCCAGAACAGCACCGCCAGCAGCTGCGGTGTGATAATGCGCATAAACATCACCAGCGGATAGACCGTGGCGTAGGAGAGCGCCGCCGCACCGCTGGTGGCGTGCAGGTTGTTGGCAAAGGCCAGTGCCGGCGGATCGGTCATCGAACCGGCCAGCATGCCGCACAGGGTTAAATAGTTCATCTTTGCCAGCAGCCGCGCCAGAATGCCCATGGTGATCAGCGGGATGGCAGTAATGAGGATGCCATAGCCAATCCAGCTGACCCCGTCGCCGCGGGCCAGGGTCTCGATGAACTCCCCACCCGACTTTAGCCCCACTACGGCCAGGAACAGAACAATCCCCAGCTCGCGCAGGGCGAGGTTGGCGCTCGGGGGCATAAACCAGTAGAGCTTGCCCACGCAGCCGATGCGCCCGAGGATCAGCGCCATAATCAGCGGCCCGCCTGCCAGCCCCAGCTTGAGCGCCACCGGGAACCCCGGCACGTACAGCGGAATGGAGCCGAGCAGGACACCGAGACCGATGCCGATAAAGACCGGCAGCATCTGCACTTGCTGCAGTTTTTGCTGCGCGTTGCCTACCATATTGGCAACGGCATCAATGGAGGCCGGACGCCCGACAAGGTTGAGGATGTCACCAAACTGCAGGCTGGCGTCGGGGCTGGCCACCAGCTCAACCCCGGCTCGGTTCAGGCGCGAAATCACGACGTCATAACGCTCTTTTGCCTGCAAATCGCGGATTTTTTTGCCCAATACCTGCTCATTAGTCACGACTACCCGTTCGACGCGCATGTCGGTGCCGCGCGTCGAGAGCGAGGTATCGACCTCCTGGCCGATCACCAGTTGGGCGTTGTGCAGATCGACCGGTTGACCGACGAGGTGCAGCAGATCGCCGGTCTGGATCAGGGTGCCGGGCAAAGGCACCATCAGGGTCTGCTCGCGCTTCAGGCGGGAACAAATAATGTTGGCGCTATTAAGGATCGGCACATCCTGGATCGCCAGGTTGTTGAGATTGGGATTATCGACGCGGATGTTGATGGTTTTTATCAGCGCCTGACCCTGAGTAAGGGTGGATTCATGCTGCTTAGCTTCTTGCTCTACGTTAATGTGAAACAAAACACGCATCAGCCACATGGTGAGCAGAATGCCGCAGATGCCGAACGGATAAGCCATGGCGTAGCTCATGCCCATATGATCCACGATGCCTGGCTCGATACCCAGATCACGCAGGATTTGCTGCCCGGCTCCCAGCGCGGGGGTGTTGGTGACCGCACCGGAGAAAATCCCCAGCACCACTGGCAGCGGGATGGCGAAGAGTTTATGCAGCAAGGCGGTGACTAGCCCGCCCATCACCACAATCCCCATCGCAAAAAGGTTGAGGCGCAGGCCCGAGACACGCAGCGAGGCGAAAAACCCCGGCCCAACCTGAATGCCGATGGTGTAAACGAAGAGGATCAGGCCAAATTCCTGAATGAAATGCAACATCTGCGCGCTGAGCATGATGCCCAGCTGGTCAGCAAAATGACCGACAAAAATTCCGCCAAACAGCACGCCGCCAATGCCGAACCCGACGCCGCGGATTTTGATATTGCCTATCCACAACCCGACCACCGCAACCAATGCCAGAATACTGACCGTTAACGCTATATCACTCATGACGGCATCCCTGTGAATAACATTATTATCAGAAGGGATTTTCGCAGAGCGCAGGCGGGTTGTATGGGCGATGGCGCACAAAAAGCCCGCGCTAAAAGTAAAACGGCCACCCGAAGGTGACCGTTTGAGTTTTTACCCTCTCCTGTGGGAAAGGGTTGGGGTGAGGACATCAGGCCGCATCACCCGATACACGGGTATTAGCTGTTCAACGCCGGGCGTTCGCTAATGGCGATCCGCTGCGGAGCAATTTCTTCCGGCACGTTGCGGGTAATGTCGATATGCAGCAGCCCGTTGTTAAAGGTTGCGCCCGTCACTTCCATATGTTCAGCGAGGGTAAAGCTCAGGCTGAACGGCTGAGTGACCAGCCCCTGATGCAGCCATTTGGTTTCGGTCTCCGGTTTTTCCGGGGTACCTTTAACCGTCAGGCGCGTGCCTTCCAGCTGGATATCAAGGTTCTGCTGGCTGAACCCTGCCACCGCGAGCGTAATGCGATAGTGATTATCGTCGCTCTTTTCAATGTTATACGGCGGGAAGGTCTGGCTTTCGGTGGTGCTTTGCAGCGCGCTAGCCAGTTTGTCAAAACCAATCCACTGACGCAGCAGGGGGGATAAATCGTAGTTACGCATACTAAATCTCCTTCTGAGAAGCGAGTTCGGCACAGTTTAATTTTGTGCGCAGTTGTTCCTGCAAATCCTGATGGATTCACATATGCTCCCGATATCGGCAAGCATTCAGGTATGGGCCGCAGATGCGACCCGGACAATTAATTAATTTCGATACGGCGCGGTTTTTTCGCTTCCGGGATCACACGTTCCAGATCGATATACAGCAGGCCGTTTACCAGGTTCGCGCCGTGAACGTGAATGTTCTCAGCTAACTGGAACTTACGTTCAAAGTTACGTTCTGCGATGCCCTGATAGAGGTAGGTACGTTCTTTCTGCTCGCCCGCATGAGCGCCTTTTACCACCAGCAGGTTGTCCTGCGCGGTGATCTCCAGTTCGCTTTCCGCAAAACCGGCGACGGCAATTGCGATGCGGTAGTGGTTTTCGTCAACCAATTCAACATTGTATGGAGGGTAGCCATTGCTCTGGCTTTGGTTGTTTTCTAAATGATTGAACAGACGATCGAAGCCAATGGCTGAACGATAAAGCGGAGAAAGATCAAAGTTACGCATACAGTTAAAACTCCTGAAATCAGCAAGAATTGTCGCCTTCCACCGTGGACAGGCTGGGGTATCCCAAACGCCCCTCAGGCACGTTTGTTCATTGATACACTCTTAAAATGGGTCTGCTTCCGTCCTTTTCAAGAGCAACGTAGCGAGAATTTTTTGCACTTTGCGGGTACTGGAATAGACTGGGACTACAGCACGTAAGGTTAAAATGCGATAGGTACCACAGAGCGGTACTTTTCAACTATTCATTTTGATCATGGCCCGTTATAAACCCGGTTGCGGGTCTGTATTGGGCCATTGATGATGACTGACTGATAATGAAAAATGTTCTGATAAAGCTGACGATGTTTAGCACGGTGGTTTTGCTTTGCGGGTGTTCGAGCGTGATGTCTCACACCGGCGGTAAAGAAGGGACATGGCCCGGGACGCGCGCCAGCGCGAAAATGATCGCGGATGACGACACCAACTGGGGGACTAAATCCCTGGTGGTGCTGGATATGCCGTTTACTGCTGTTGTTGATACCCTGCTGCTGCCGTGGGATCTCTTTCGTAAGGACAGTTCTGTTCGCTCCCGCGTGGAGCAAAGCGAGGAGAAGACACTGGCCACCAACGCCGTCATCCCGCCCGCTGCGATGCCTTCTCGCTAATTAGCGCCCGGTTTCTGTCACCCAGAGCTGACGGAAGCCGTCGATCTCTTCCATCCAGGCAAGATAATGCCCGTCAGGCGAGTAAACCACAGCATCACCTGACGGCGGATTGCCGTGATCGGATGTCAAAAAGGTTACTTCGCCCGTGGCGGCATCACAGCTGGCAAGGCGATTATCCAGCACAAACCCCAGCGAATGGCCCGCCGGATGCCAGTTAAACGCCGACTGAATATCGCGTTGATTATGGGTGAGCTGACGAGGCTCTCCCCCTTCCGGCGCGATGAGCCACAGCTGCACCACACCCTTATCATCACGCATCAGGAACGCGATTAGTGTCGCCTGCGGGTTGCTGCGCACCCAGTGTCGCGGCACGTTCACCAGGCCCGGGAAGCGGTGGCTGTGGGTGAAGGTTAAACGGCGCTGCACCACCCCGGCTGGCGGGGCGGGCATGCACTCCGCCGTGCCCTGCAGCGGTAAATCCCCGGCCTGTTTCCAGCCCTGCTCCTCTTTCGGCAGATCCACGATAAACAATTCCGGCACTTTTTCACCCTGAGCGGAAAGGGTATCGCCGATAAAGGCCAGCCTGTCGTTACCGACCCAGCCCTCTTCATAGGCGCGGTTGATCTCATCGCTGCCCGGCTGCGGCGTGGGGGTCGTACGGCTGACCAGTACGCTCCAGTGCGTTCCACCATATTCACGCGGATGGTTGCCAGCAGGCGTCACCGGACCATAGGGCGCGGCCACGCCCACGTTGCGTAGATCGCGCTTCGGGTCGAGCGTATGCAGAACATGGTCGTTATAGGTAAAGCTGACGAACTGGCCGTTAGGGCTGAAGACGTGCACGTGGCTGCCGCCGCGCAGCGCGCCGGGGGTGAAGGGCGCGGTGATATCCATTGCATCGAGATTGCTTATCTGCCCCTGTGCAGCAATCACCCCCTGCCGGTGATGAAAGTCGTACTGCCAGTGGGCATCAGGATGGTTTGGGCCGTGGATAAAGACGTACTTATCTTCCGCAGGATGTACGGTCACGACCCCAACATGCGCGCCGTTTGTGGCGCGATAAATCACCTCTACCTCACCCGTTTCGACGTTAACCCGCTCAATGGTGTCGCCGGTAAACGATGCCCCGGACGGGCGGACGTCAAAGACCAGCCATTGGCTGTCTGCAGTCCAGGTGCGGGTGTTGGTGAGCTGATGGTTGCGGGGAGCGAAGGTGATTTGTTTCATGAGGATACCCTGATGCGCGGATGTCGCATCAGGGTATAGCATTGCCGGGAATTAGCCTACCCGTTTCACGTCGCCCACCAGCAGGATGTAGGAGAGTGCGGGTTTTGCCGGGTCTTAATTAAGAACAAACTTCTCAATAGCGTAAGCCACGCCATCTTCGAGGTTGGATTTGGTGACGAAGTTAGCCACCTCTTTCACCGACGGGATCGCGTTTTCCATCGCCACGCCTAAGCCAGCATATTCCAGCATCGCAATGTCGTTTTCCTGATCGCCCAGGGTCATGATCTCTTCCGGCTTGATCCCCAGCGCGTCGGCCAGCGACTTCACGCCAGTGCCTTTATTGACGCGTTTATCGAGGATTTCGAGGAAGTACGGCGCACTTTTCAACACGGTGTATTTCTCTTTCACCTCTGCCGGGATACGGGCAATGGCTTTGTCCAGGATCTCTGGTTCATCAATCATCATTACTTTCAGGAACTGAGTGGCGGGGTCCATCTTCTCCGCTTCGCAGAACACCAGCGGAATGGTGGCGACGAAGGATTCATGTACCGTGTAGTAGCTGATGTCGCGGTTGGCGGTGTAGAGCGTATTACGGTCGAGAGCGTGGAAGTGCGAGCCGACCTCGCGGGAGAGTTGTTCCAGATAACGGTAATCGTCATAACTCAGCGCCGTTTGCGCCACCGTGCTGCCATCGGCTGCTTTCTGCACCAGTGCGCCGTTGTAGGTAATGCAGTAATCACCCGGTTCATTCATGTGCAGCTCTTTCAGGTAGCTGTGAACACCTGCGTATGGACGACCGGTGGTCAGCACCACGTTCACGCCTTTCGCACGGGCTGCGGCAATTGCGTCTTTAACGCCAGCAGAGATAGTGTGGTCTGGCAGCAGCAGCGTGCCGTCCATATCGATTGCAATGAGTTTGATAGCCATGGGATCCCCGGTTGGAATGAGTCTGGCTTCATGCTAACGCGATTCCGCTCAAAAAACAGCAACACCGGAGAAGGAAAACGGGGCTGAAAGTACAGGAAATATTCCCCGTTTAGGCGGCAGCAATCCGGCAGCTTGGCTACCGGATTGCTACGTCTGTCTTTAGATTGCCGCTTTCTTTCGACCGCCAAACATTAACAGCACGGCTGAAATAATGGCCAGCGCTCCAACCAGATAGAAAGCTGAATAATATTGCCCGGTGCCCTGGACAATGAAACCAGTCAACATAGGCGCAAACACCCCGGCCAGGTTCGCCAGAAAATGGATAAATCCACTGACTGCACCAACGTTGTTGCCTTTTACCGTATCCTGCACAATGGCCCAGTAGCAGGAGGTGGTGACATACATGGCAAACATACCGACGGACATCAGACCAATTGCGCTATACAGGCTGGCCACCAGCGCCGACGCGGTAATACAGACAGCAGCGATAATCAGCCCAACGACAATAATAACCTTTCGGGAAAACAGCAGATTATTGGTGATTTTATAAATGTAATCAGAGATAAAACCACCCGAGATCAGCCCAACGAACCCCAACAACCACGGCAGGACGTTAGCGATACTCATATCGTGCATATTCAGCCCGCGCGCATCCAGCAGATAGCTGGGGAACCAGGTCATAAAGAAAAAGAGTATGTAGCTGTAAGCGAAAAAGGCCAGCGCGGTGAAGAGGATAATCGGCTGCTTCAGATAATAAGAGAGCTTTTCATCCGGCAGACAGCTCTCTTCACTATCAACGGGGGAAGCCTGGTGCTGCGTATCGCTCTGATCGCCGGTACGGTTTCTTGTCGCAGCCAGCCAGATCACCACCCAGACAAAACCGATCAGCATCATGCCGATAAAGGTCATCCGCCATCCAAATGCCAGCGCAGCGGCAGCAACAATAGGCGCTGATACTGCCCCACCCATTGGGTTGCCGGAAAAAGAGACGCCCACGGCGCGGGCGCGCTCCTTCGCAGGGAACCATTTAACAATCGTTTTATTGGTGACTGACCCCATCGGGCCTTCAGCGGCACCAAATATCACGCGGATGATAAACAGCGAAACAAAATTGAACGCCATGCAGGTTAAGCCTGCAAAAAGCGACCATAGCCCCATGGCTCCAGCAAAAATGCGCCGTGGGCCATATTTATCAGCCAGCCAGCCGCCAATAAAACAAAAAACAGCATAACCAATAGCAAAGCTACTGAAAATAAGGCCCAGCTCAGCTTTATTGACATTGAGATCGGCGGTTATATAAGGGGCGAGAATAGATAAAGCCGCCCTATCGATATAATTTATCATCGATGCAATAAAAAGCAGAACGAGTATAAAATACCTTCTATTGGTATACATATTTCTCTCCATGATGTAGGGTACGTCCAGTTATATTTATTCAGGATTAATAATAAATAAGATAGATATCATCCTCTCCATGTTGTCGATTGTATCGTTTTTAATTCTCACTGGTTAAATACTGGTAAATACCTTCAGCTACCGGAATGCCCTCGCGCTGACATTTGGCTTTATAAGCCATCTGAGGATCGTTCGGAGCAAGGACTTTTTCCACACCAGGAACCGGTCTTACCGCCCGCAATTCATCCCTCATGGTCTTCATCGTCGCGGCAAAAAAGGCATTACCCAATTTGTCTGGATCGATGGCAATGACCAGGCTCGCCAGCTTACGCATTTTGTCGTAGTCACCGTACATACGTACAATATGGTTGCCGAAGTTGGCCCCCATTAAGATGCCGGTCAGGGCATCTATCGCCAGCGCAATCCCGGAGCCTTTATGCTTACCAAAAGGCAGGAGGTTTTCTATTTTGTGCGGGTCAGTTGTCACGTTGCCCTCTTTATCCAGCGCCAGCCCTTCACCAACAGGCTGTCCGGTCTCCTTGGCATGTAAAATTTTGCCAAAGGCAACGGCGCTGGTGGCCATGTCGACAATCATTGGCGCTTCATCTTTTACCGGAAAACCAAAGGCCAAAGGGTTGGTCCCCAGAAAACGTTCCGCACCGCCATAAGGCGCTACGCAGGTGTCTGTCTGCGTCATCACAATGGCGATAGCCCCCTGGCGGGTCGCACGTTCGGCAAAATAGGAGAGTGCGCCGCAGTGAGAGGTGTTTTTGATGCCAACAAAACCTACCCCAGTCTCTTTTGCCAGCTGTACCGCACGATCCGTGGCGGCAAGCAGCGCTGAATGCCCCATACCATCATCTGAATCCAACACGGCGACAGAAGGTGAAATCGACTGGAATGCCATCACGGCAGCCGGATTTAACCCCCCCGCCTGCAGGCGCGTGCAGTAATGTTCAACTCGCATAACGCCGTGCGAATGGACACCCGTCATGTCGGCATGCACCAGCACATCGGTGACCTCTCTTGCCGTGTTGTCATCCAGACCGGCACGAGTTAATTTTGTTAAGACTAACGCTTTTAATTCATCTTCTTTAATTAATACGCTGGACATCGAAATCTTCCTTAAAATTTAATGACGCCTTTAACTAATTTTTTATTTTCGACAACGTCTTCTTTATAACCGTCACCGAAGCTGTAAAAGTCATATTCCTTATTAACCATTAAACCTTCGTGTAATACCCCGTCCGCCATTAATGCGATAACGCACTCGAAGTCTTCGCGCGTGGCATTACGGCTGGCTAAAAGCGTGGTCTCTTTTTTATGGAATGTCGGGTCATCAAGCTGCAGTTCGCCAATATAGAGTCCAATAAAGACAATTTTCCCACCGTGTCGAATAAGGTCGACCGAACGTGACATTGACGCTTTATTTCCTGTAGCGTCCATAAGGACACAGGCTAACTGGCCGTCAAAGCAGGCTTTCAGATCTTCTGGATAGCTTTGCAGGGTCGGATCCAGGGTGGCTACCGCCAGTTTTTCACTGATTTGCTGACGGCGGCCCGCATCAATATCGGCAACCACAACGCGCCCGCCCTTCGCTTTGGCTATCGCAGCCGCCGCCAGTCCAATCGGGCCAGCACCCACAATCAGCACATTTTGCTGCGGCCTGATATCGGCCCGACGAACCGCATGGGCGCCAATGGCAAAACACTCTACCAGCGCCCCGGCGTTATCACTCAGGCTGGACGGCAACTCGACCAGGTTCTCTTCGCGGACAGCGAGATATTCGCTAAAACCGCCGTCCTGATGCACGCCATACAAAGAGACGTTTTCGCAGCAGTTAGTCTTGCCCTCCTGGCAGGCGGCACAGCTACCGCAGGGAATGCACGGAATAACGCTATAGCGCAGCCCTTTTTTGACGCGAGTGCATGCGCTGCCTGTCTCTTCTACTACGCCGCAAATTTCATGGCCCAGTACCCGTGGGTAGGAAAAGAAGGGCTGCCGGCCCGCAAAAGCATGGATATCGGTGCCGCAAATCCCCACCGCGCGGGTTTTAAGAAGCGCCTCACCCTCTTTTAATGAAGGAATGTCTCTTTCGATGTACTCAATCTGGTGCGGTTGTTGGCAAATAAGCGTTTTCATGGATTTTCCTGCAGCAATAGATTTTTGATGGCGTCACGAACGCCCTCAGATTCGATGGTAAGAAAAGCGAGACGGATTTCGTGCAAAAATGAGGTGTTGTCACAGGCAAGCGTGCCGAAGATGCTTTCGATCTGTAGCAAGGCGTGGGCCTGTTTCCATGAGGAGTCAAACTGGCTCACCCGCGCATGAAACTCTGCATTTAGGGGATCGGCGATGGCCTGGCCGCGAGAAACAGCACCAATAATGTAATGAAGCCAACCGGCGATCAGCACCGCCAGTGCCGTCCCTTTTACCTTGCGCGCCTGTAGCGTACGCCATGGATCTATGGCGCGTTGCGGAAGCTTCTGCGAACCATCCATGGCGATCTGGCTGGTTCTGTGTTTGATATGCGGGTTGCTGAAGCGGGCAACCAGCAGCCGGGCGTACTGTTCCACATCCAGGTTTAATGCCGGGTTAAGGGATTTGGCTTGCTCTTCCACCATCAGGTGGAATACCGCGGCATTAAGAACGGGATCGGCCATGCATTGATAGATAAATTCATAGCCTGCCAGGCTGCCGTTATAGGCCAGGAACGAATGGCTGCCGTTTAACATCCGCAGCTTCATCTCTTCGTAGGGCAATACGTCGCTGACGAACATCGCTCCGGCCTTGTCCCATTCTGGTCTTCCGGCAACAAAGTTGTCTTCGATCACCCACTGCCGAAAATCTTCGCAGACCACGCCGCAGGGATCGGCATAACCCATTTCTTCTTCAATAACGGCAAACTGTTCTGCCGTCATGGCGGGAACGATGCGGTCAACCATGGTACCAGGAAAGGTCACATTGCTTTCGATCCACTCAGCCAGATCGCTATCAATCTGCCGCGCAAAGTCGAGCACCGCGTGCCTGGTCAGCAAGCCGTTTTCCGGAATGTTGTCACAGGAAAGAACGCTAAAGGGTGAGAGTTTTCGTTCGCGCCGTATACGCAACGCTTCCACCAGCAAACCGATGGCCGACTGAGGTGTGCGGGGTGATGTGACATCATGGTGAATCAGCGGATTGCCGAGGTCCAGTCTGCGTGATTGCGGATCGGTGCAGTACCCTTTTTCAGTGATGGTCAGCGAGACGATTTTTACCTGCGGTTCAGCCAGTTTATCGATCGCGGCCTGAATACCGCTCGCAGGCGTATGAAGTGCGCCAGCCATCGACCGCACCTGGCGGCAGGTGGTTGAGGTAGCGGATTTTTCCACCACGCTGAACAGGCATTCCCGGGCATTCAACTCATCCACCAGCTCCGCGCTGCCAAACATATTAATGCCAAAAATTCCCCAGCGTTGTTCCATGCTTTCATTGCAGAGATCGGTATAAACCGCCTGGTGCCCGCGATGAAACGCCCCGAGTCCGATATGTACGATATCGGCTTTCAGCGCTTGTCTGTCGTACGTTGTCTTTTCCATTATAAACCCTCCACGAATCGTCGACCAATAATGCCAAACAGGTTTACCAAAACAGTGATAATGATCTCAAATGGTAAACAAAGAACATGAATGAAATCCTAATTAAATTCAGATCCCAAACCAAATACCATTAATATCAACAGGATAGTTAAAACAAGAGACAAAAAAAGAGCATGCTTATTGAAAAGTGTGATAAGCATCGAATGAGCCACCAGAAAAATTGGTGTACCATTAAATAAACCACAGGCCCACCACGGGCAATCCATTGAATTTAAATGATTTAAACCAAAGACACTCATCAAAACGCGTCAATCTGGTTTACACAATTAGCAAAACAGGCATACCAAAGCATTGAGCAAATGAATTGAATAATGGGAATTAAGAGGACCAAGAAATGAATACGCTTATCAAACACGTTCAAACCCGACTGTTCAAAGTGCCGCTGGCGGAAATACTGGTGGATGCGAAACATGGCGATCACAGCCATTTTGAACTCATCACGACCACGATTACCCTGGAAAATGGCGCGACCGGCACCGGTTATACCTATACCGGCGGTAAAGGGGGTTATGCCATTAAGGCGATGATTGATCACGATTTGGCTCCGGTCCTTGTAGGTAAAGACGCGGCGGAGATCGATGCCATTTACGACTTTATGGAGTGGCATATTCACTATGTTGGACGGGGAGGAATTGCCTCGTTTGCAACCTCAACGGTCGATATTGCGTTATGGGATTTGAAGGGCAAACGTGAGCAATTACCGCTCTGGAAAATGGCGGGCGGTGCCAATAACAGCTGTAAAGCCTACTGCGGTGGCATTGATCTGGCGTTTCCACTCGATAAGCTGCTGCGTAGCATCCAGGGTTATCTGGACAGCGGCTTTAACGCCGTGAAAATAAAGGTGGGACAGAAAAATCCACAGGATGATATCGACCGTATCAAGGCGGTTCGCCAGCTTATTGGCCCTGACGTAACCTTTATGATTGATGCTAACTACTCGCTCTCTGTTGAACAGGCTATTGCGCTCTCGAAGGCGGTTGAGTCATGCGATATTAGCTGGTTTGAAGAGCCAACCATTCCTGATGATTACGACGGCTACGCCCGCATTGCTGAAAACACCACTATTCCACTGGCGATGGGGGAAAATCTGCATACCATTCATGAATTTGGCTATGCGCTGGATCGCGCCAGGTTAGGGTTCATTCAGCCAGATGCCTCGAACTGTGGTGGGATCACCGGTTGGCTGAAGGCTGCCAGATTGTCGACCAATTATGGTTTGCCGATTTGCTCGCACGGTATGCAGGAACTACACGTTAGCCTGGTATCCGCTTTTGATACCGGCTGGCTGGAAGTACATAGTTTCCCTATCGATCGCTATACGAAACGTCCGTTAGTGGTAGAGAACTACCGGGCCGTCGCCCCAGATGAATGCGGCATTGGTGTTGAATTTGACTGGGATAAACTCAACCCATATGAAGTCTGATGGTTGCCGGGCCTGCCACCATGCAGGCCCGGCGCAGAATCAGGTGGCAAAGAAAAAGTCGTCAAAATCATCCAGCGACTCGTCCTGATGGAAGATTTTCACCAGTTCGTTTTTGCTGTTTTCAAGGTGGTTCCAGGATGCCTGACGGGCTTGTTCAGCATTACGCTTCTGTAGGGCGAGGAAGATAGAGCGGTGATCTTCAACCCACATCATGCGTAACTCTTTTTTATGCAGGTAGTGGTAATTCAGGCGTTTCCAGCGGGGGTTTTCCGTTCTGACGGCTCGCCAGAGCTCTGCAGATTGCTTCATCAGCACGCGGTTTTGCGTCGCCTCGGCAATAATATTGTGGAACTCCCGATCCAGCTCTTCGAATTTGTCGCTATCACCGTCAATCAGCTTAACCTGCTGGGCAATGATTCGCTTAAGCTCGCGTAGCTCATTCAGCCTGATCTGCGTTGCGGCAAAACCGGTAATATTGCTCTCTATAACCTGCCGGGCCTGAAGCAGTTCGAAAGGGCCGATATCGGAATAGGGCAAAAGAGCTTTTTGATTTAACTTTTCAGGGCTATCAATGAAATAGATGCCAGCACCCTGACGAACTTCCACCACGCCCTTCAGCTCAAGCATGATAATAGCTTCACGGATTGTGGTTCGACTGGTGTTAAAACGTTCTCCGAGCTCTCTTTCCGAAGGAAGCCGCTCTCCTGCTTTAAACACCCCAGAATAGAGCAGCTCCTCTATCTGGAGACCAACATCATAATAGCGCCTTTTAGTGATCGCCTGTTCCATGCTTACGCCTATAAAAAACCGACAATTCAACCCGATGATAGTGTGAAGCAAGCTGATCCGCGCCTTCCCGTAAGGAAAGCGCGGAGGCAGACTTAGATATCGATGTTCGCCGCTTTCAGCGCGTTCTCTTCGATGAAGGCACGACGTGGTTCAACCGCATCGCCCATCAGGGTAGTGAACAGCTGGTCCGCTGCAATCGCGTCTTTTACGGTAACGCGCAGCATGCGGCGACTCTCTGGATCCATGGTGGTTTCCCACAGCTGATCCGGGTTCATTTCACCCAGACCTTTATAACGCTGAATGGAGAGGCCACGACGGGACTCTTTCACCAGCCAATCCAGCGCCTGCTCGAAGCTGGCAACCGGCTGACGGCGTTCGCCACGCTCGATAAAGGCATCGTCTTCAATCAGACCGCGCAGCTTCTCGCCCAGAGTACAGATACGACGGTATTCCGCACCGGTCACAAACTCATGATCCAGTGGGTAGTCGGTATCCACACCGTGGGTACGCACACGGATCACCGGCTCGAACTGATTCAGTTCGCTGTTCTCGTTCACGTCGAACTTCCACTGGCTACCGTGCTGCTCGTTCTCGTTCAGATCGGTCACCAGGGTGTTCACCCAACGGGTCACGGCCTGCTCGCTGCTGAGGTCGGCTTCGGACAGCGTCGGCTGATAGACCAGCGCTTTCAGCAGCGTGCGCGGGAAGCGACGCTCCATGCGGCCAATCATCTTCTGGGTAGCGTTGTACTCAGAGACCAGACGTTCCAGCGGTTCACCCGCCAGCGCCGGGGCACTTGAGTTAGCATGCAGGGTCGCGCCATCAAGGGCGATAGCGATCTGGTACTGATCCATCGCTTCGTCGTCTTTGATGTACTGTTCCTGCTTGCCTTTCTTCACTTTGTACAGCGGCGGCTGGGCAATGTAGACGTGGCCACGCTCAACGATTTCCGGCATCTGACGATAGAAGAAGGTCAACAGCAGCGTACGGATGTGCGAGCCGTCGACGTCCGCATCGGTCATGATGATGATGCTGTGATAGCGCAGTTTGTCCGGGTTGTACTCGTCACGGCCAATGCCGCAGCCCAGGGCGGTGATCAGCGTCGCCACTTCCTGAGAAGAGAGCATCTTGTCGAAGCGCGCCTTCTCAACGTTAAGGATTTTACCCTTCAGCGGCAGGATCGCCTGGTTCTTACGGTTACGGCCCTGCTTCGCAGAACCGCCCGCGGAGTCCCCTTCCACGAGGTACAGTTCGGACAGCGCCGGGTCGCGTTCCTGACAGTCTGCCAGTTTGCCCGGCAGGCCTGCTAAGTCCAGCGCGCCTTTACGACGGGTCATTTCACGGGCTTTACGCGCTGCTTCGCGCGCGCGCGCCGCGTCGATAATTTTGCCGACCACGATTTTGGCGTCGGATGGGTTTTCCAGCAGGTATTCGCTCAGCAGTTCGTTCATCTGCTGTTCAACCGCCGATTTCACCTCGGAGGAGACCAGCTTGTCTTTGGTCTGAGAGGAGAATTTCGGATCCGGCACCTTCACGGAGACAACAGCAATCAGGCCTTCACGGGCATCGTCGCCGGTGGCGCTGACTTTTGCTTTTTTGCTGTAGCCTTCTTTATCCATGTAGGCGTTCAGGGTACGGGTCATCGCCGTACGGAAGCCAACCAGGTGTGTACCGCCATCGCGCTGCGGGATGTTGTTGGTAAAGCAGTAGATGTTTTCCTGGAACCCGTCGTTCCACTGCAGCGCAACTTCCACGCCGATACCGTCTTTTTCGGTAGAGAAATAGAAGATATTTGGGTGAATTGGCGTTTTGTTCTTGTTGAGATACTCAACGAACGCCTTGATGCCGCCTTCGTAGTGGAAGTGGTCTTCTTTGCCGTCGCGCTTGTCGCGCAGGCGAATAGAGACACCGGAGTTCAGGAATGACAGCTCGCGCAGACGTTTGGCGAGGATATCGTATTCAAACTCGGTGACGTTGGTGAAGGTTTCATGGCTCGGCCAGAAACGGACCTGAGTCCCGGTTACGTCAGTTTCACCGGTAACCGCCAGCGGAGCCTGAGGTACGCCGTGCACGTAGGTTTGCTGATGCACTTTGCCTTCGCGACGGATCAGCAGTTCCAGCTTCTGCGACAGGGCGTTAACCACAGAGACACCCACGCCGTGCAGGCCGCCGGATACTTTATAGGAGTTATCATCGAACTTACCGCCTGCGTGCAGGACGGTCATGATAACTTCCGCTGCAGAGACGCCCTCTTCAGGGTGGATACCGGTCGGGATGCCACGGCCATCATCGGTTACGGAGACGGAGTTGTCGGCGTGGATCGTCACCACGATGTCTTTACAGTGACCCGCGAGCGCTTCGTCGATAGCGTTATCCACAACCTCAAATACCATGTGGTGCAGACCGGTGCCGTCATCCGTGTCGCCGATATACATACCCGGGCGCTTACGCACCGCATCCAGCCCTTTCAGGACTTTGATACTGGAGGAGTCATAAGAATTCGACATCAACGTTTCTCGCTCATTTATTCTTGGGTTAATCCGTTATTTTACCCTTTTCCACGGTGAACATCTTCGAATTTTTGTCCGACATGTCCATTACGTGTTCAGCGCTAATCGCACTGACGAAAACTTGTGACTGCGTGGCTTTTAAGCGGCTGGCAAGCAGTCCGCGCCGCGCGTCGTCAAGTTCCGAGGCAAAATCATCAATCAGGTACAGGCAGCGTCGCCCACTCTCACGGGTTAAAAATTCGCCCTGCGCCAGGCGCAGCGCGCACATCAGGAGTTTGAGCTGCCCGCGTGATAAGGTGTCTTCTACCGGCGCACCGTCGGCACGAATGCGGAAATCCGCCTTGTGCGGGCCGTGTGCCGTGTAGGTCAACATGCGATCGCGCTCGAAGCTTCGCTCCAGCACCTCGGCATAGTCGGTCTCCTTCTCCCAGCCGCGCTGGAAGGAGAAGCTTAAAGAGAACTCGGGTAAAAACTGTTGGCAGGTATCTGCCATATCCTGCGCGATCCCGGCGCTGTACTCGGCGCGCCAGCGGCTGATCTGCTCCGCCAGTGGGATCAGCTCTTTGTCCCATGCCCGCAGTTGGGCATAGCGGGTTACCTGGCGTAGCGCGGCATTGCGCTGCTTGAGCAACCGTTTAAGGTTGCTCCAGGCGGTAAAGAAGCCCGCTTCGTTATGGAAGCATCCCCAGTCGAGGAAGGCTCTTCTGTATTTGGGGCCGCCGTTGAGTAAAGTAAACCCCTCGGGGGTGATCAGCTGCATCGGCATCATCAGTGCCAGTTCGGCCACTTTGTGCCCGTCGGTGCCGTCGATGCGCACCTTGCTGTCGCCATGCTTGTCTTTGGTCAGACCGATAGCCGTTTCGTGATCCTGGCCCTGCAAACGCCCATGTAAAATGAACGCTTCCTGCTCGTGGCGAATGACGCGGCCAATCTGCAAACTGCGAAACGCCCGACCATGGCCGAGCGTATAGATGGCTTCCAGGACGCTGGTTTTGCCGCTGCCGTTGGCGCCAACCAGGAAATTAAAGCCGGGAGATAAAGCAAGATCCGCGCTTTCGATATTGCGGAAATCTTTAATTAAAAGGCGCGTCAGTGACATATCTGGGTTTCTTCGGGCCAGGGCGTAATCGGCGCAGCCAGTTTCAACGCGGACTGCGCACAGACCCTGAAGCGTACACGGAGTACGTGACAGGGGCGAGCACAGCCCAGGTTGAAAGTGGCAAGTAAGATAGCCCGATAGTTATCACTACAGTCTCATTGGCATAACAACATAGGCTGCCGACTGTGATGCAGCATCTTCAATCTGTACACTCGACACGGAATCCGTCAGCAGAATACGCACGTTTTCGCACTTCAGTGCGTTCAGCACATCCAGCACGTAACTGACGTTAAAGCCGATTTCCATTTCGGTGCCCGCCGCATAGGTGACATCGAGGATCTCTTCGGCTTCTTCCTGCTCCGGGTTGTTAGCCGTAATCTTCAGCTGGTTTTCGCTGACATACAGGCGCACGCCGCGGAACTTCTCGTTAGAGAGGATCGCCGCACGAGCAAAGGCCTGCTTGAGGATATCGCAGCCCGCTTCCAGCGTTTTGTCCGGGTTCTTCGGCAATACGCGGCGATAGTCCGGGAAGCGACCATCCACCAACTTAGAAGTGAAGATAAAGTCACCGACATGCGCGCGAATGTTGTTGCTGCCAATCTGCACGCGCAGCGGGGTTTCGCCGCCGTCGAGCATACGCATCAGCTCAATCACGCCTTTACGCGGCACGATCACCGAATGGTTTGGCAAGCTCACGCCAATCGGCATGGAGCAGACCGCCAGACGGTGGCCGTCGGTGGCGACGGTACGCAGCTCTTCACCTTCGGTTTCGAACAGCATGCCGTTTAAGTAGTAGCGAACGTCCTGATGCGCCATCGAGAACTGGGTGGCTTCAATCAGGCGCTTCATGGTTGCCTGCGGCAGGGTGAATTCGACTTCGCTCTGCCAGTCATCGAGGTTCGGGAAGTCGATAGCCGGGAGCGTGGAGAGCGAGAAGCGGCTGCGGCCGGAGCGCACTAACATGCGATCGCCTTCCAGCTGCACGGCAATCTCTGCCCCTTCAGGCAGGCCACGGCAGATATCAAAGAACTTACGCGCTGGAACAGTGGTAGCGCCCGCTTCGTGAGGCTGAGAAAGCGTCACGCGTGCGACCATTTCCATCTCGAGATCGGTGCCGGTCAGCGACAGCGTGCCGTCTGCGACCTGTAGCAGCAGGTTACCGAGAATAGGCAGCGTCGGGCGGCCGCCTAAGGGGCCACTCACCTGTTGCAGCGGTTTTAATAAGTGTTCACGTTCAACGGTAAATTTCATAGCGTCACGAAGATAATGTTCTGATTAAATTGGAGAAGTCTTCTTTTATGTCGTGGCTTTCTTCACGCAGCTGCTCGATCTTACGACAGGCGTGCAGCACGGTGGTATGGTCACGGCCACCAAAGGCATCACCGATTTCCGGCAGGCTGTGGTTGGTGAGTTCCTTTGCCAGCGCCATCGCCATCTGACGCGGTCTCGCCACTGAGCGGGATCGACGTTTGGACAGCAAATCCGCCACTTTAATTTTGTAGTACTCCGCCACCGTCTTCTGAATATTGTCGATGGTGACCAGTTTTTCCTGCAATGCCAGCAGATCGCGCAGCGCTTCACGCACGAAATCGATGGTGATCGCCCGTCCGGTGAAGTTGGCATTGGCGATGACGCGGTTCAGTGCGCCTTCCAGCTCACGGACGTTGGAACGCAGACGCTTGGCAATAAAGAACGCCACCTCACCCGGCAGACGAATGTCGTTCTCGTCGGCCTTTTTCATCAGGATCGCTACGCGGGTTTCCAGTTCCGGCGGCTCGATCGCCACGGTCAGGCCCCAGCCGAAGCGGGATTTCAGACGATCCTCAACCCCGTTGATCTCTTTCGGATAACGATCCGAGGTCAAAATGATCTGCTGATTGCCTTCCAGCAGGGCATTGAAGGTGTGGAAAAACTCTTCCTGAGATCGTTCTTTATTAGCAAAGAATTGAATGTCATCGATCAGCAGCGCATCAACGGAACGGTAGTAGCGTTTAAACTCTTCGATCGCGTTGTTTTGCAGGGCTTTAACCATGTCCTGAACGAAGCGCTCGGAGTGCATATACACGACTTTGGCATTCGGCTTACGCGCCACGATGCCATTGCCAACCGCGTGCAGCAGGTGCGTTTTACCCAGACCGGTGCCGCCATAAAGGAACAGCGGGTTATAGGCGCCGCCCGGGTTATCCGCCACCTGACGGGCCGCCGCGCGGGCCAGCTGGTTCGATTTACCCTCGACGAAGTTATCGAAAGTGTGTTTGACGTTAACGTTGGAGCGGTATGTCGGCTCAGCCGGGGCCGGCACGTTGTCCCAGCCTGAACGCGGTGCAGGAGCGACGCGCGGCATGTGAACCTGCGCGGTTTGCGCGGGTGCTGCGGCGACGTTAACGGTCTCTTTAAGGGTTTGGGTGACCGGCTTTGTGCCCACTTCAAAACGCAGCTGTGGGGCATCGGTACCGCAAAATTCGTTCAGCAGTCCATTGATGTTATTAAGGTATTTGTCCCTTACCCAATCGAGCACAAAACGGTTTGGCGCATACAAAGCCAGCGTGTTATCGCTCAGCTCCGCCTGCAACGGGCGGATCCACATACTGAATTCTGTGGCTGGTAACTCATCCTGCAATCGGGCAAGACACTGCTGCCAAAGCGAAAGTGACACGGCGGACTCCACTCGAACATAAAAAGAAAGCTATTGAATAGTCATGATTGTAGACACACGTCGAAAAGACCCGGCGTTAAGGGGGACGTGCGAACCGCTATTTGCGGTTTTTGCCCGACCAGGATCCTGGGATCCGATCAGGACCGCGGATCATAGCTTAAACTGAGCCAGAGATCTTCTGTTTCTCACAGTTTCTTCCCGATTTATCCACAGGAGGATCGAAACGGGGTAAGTGTAAACGATCCTGAGGATACGCCCCCACGATTTAGGCCGCATATTGGAAAAATTAATGAGTAAAGACGATTTTTTGCTGAAATGATCTAACGAAGATCCTGGACGATCCTTGCGATTTGCCCTGGAGGCCGTATAATTCCCCACCCGGCGCGTGGGACTCTAAGACCTGCGTCTGACGCTGTTCAATTTGCACGCTAAAAACGTGCGGAAAGACGCGGGAAATAAGGAAAGAGAATTGACTCTGGAGTGTACAATTATTACAATCCGGCCTCTTTAATCACCCATGGCTTCGGCGTCCATTGTTCGTTATTCGTTCGGACTCCACAAAAAGTCATTGAATTTATTCAAGTTTAGGTAGAAATCGCCATGAAACGCACTTTTCAACCGTCTGTACTGAAGCGCAACCGTTCTCACGGCTTCCGTGCTCGTATGGCTACTAAAAATGGTCGTCAGGTTCTGGCACGTCGTCGTGCTAAAGGCCGTTCACGTCTGACCGTTTCCAAGTAATTAAGCTAACCCCTGCGTGGTTAAGCTAGCATTTCCCAGGGAGTTACGTTTGTTAACTCCCACTCATTTCACTTTCGTCTTCCAGCAGCCACAACGGGCTGGCACGCCGCAAATCACCATCCTCGGCCGCCAAAATTCGCTGGGGCATCCCCGTATCGGTCTCACTGTCGCCAAAAAAAATGTTAAGCGTGCGCATGAACGCAATCGGATTAAACGTCTGACGCGTGAAAGCTTCCGTTTACGTCAACATGAACTGCCTTCAATGGATTTCGTGGTGGTGGCAAAAAAAGGGGTTGCCGACCTCGATAACCGTGCTCTCTCGGAAGCGTTGGAAAAATTATGGCGCCGCCACTGTCGCCTGGCTCACGGGTCCTGATCGGCCTTATCCGGGTCTATCAACGCCTGATTAGTCCGCTACTCGGGCCACACTGCCGTTTCACGCCAACATGCTCAAGCTACGGAATTGAGGCATTGCGCAGGTTTGGAGTGATAAAAGGCAGTTGGTTGACGGTGAAACGCGTATTAAAATGCCACCCTTTACACCCAGGTGGAGACGATCCCGTCCCTCCAGGACCTTTTGATACCAGAGAACACTAACGATGGATTCGCAACGCAATCTTCTTATCATCGCTTTGTTGTTCGTGTCTTTCATGATCTTCCAGGCTTGGGAGCAGGATAAAAATCCTCAACCTCAGCAGCAGGTCACGCAGACAACGACCACCGCAGCGGGTAGCGCCGCCGACCAGGGCGTACCGGCCAGTGGCCAGGGTAAACTGATTACGGTTAAGACCGATGTGCTTGAGCTGACTATCAACACCCGTGGTGGTGATGTTGAGCAGGCACAACTGGTAACTTACCCGAAAGAGCTCGGTTCTAACGAGCCGTTCCAGTTACTGGAAACCACGCCGCAGTTTATCTACCAGGCACAGAGCGGCCTGACCGGTCGTGATGGCCCGGATAACCCGGCTAACGGCGCACGTCCGCTGTATAACGTCGATAAAGATGCGTTTGTGCTGGCTGATGGCCAGAACGAACTCGCGATCCCGATGACTTACACCGATGCTGCGGGCAACACCTTCACCAAAACCTTCACCCTGAAACGCGGTGAGTATGCGGTGAACGTGGGCTATAACGTGCAGAACGCCAGCGCGAAACCGCTGGAAATCTCCACCTTTGGCCAGCTTAAGCAAACCATCGATCTGCCGTCGCACCGTGACACCGGAAGCAACAACTTCGCGTTGCATACCTTCCGTGGCGCAGCGTACTCCACGCCAGATACTAAGTACGAGAAATACAAATTCGACACCATTGCCGATAACGAAAACCTGAACGTCAGCTCAAAAGGCGGTTGGGTGGCAATGCTGCAACAGTATTTCGCGACTGCATGGGTGCCAAATAACGCCGGTTCCAACAACTTCTATACCGCAAACCTGAACGGCGTTGCCGCTATCGGCTATAAGTCTGAGCCGGTTCTGGTTCAGCCGGGTCAAACCGGTACGCTGGGCAGCACCCTGTGGGTCGGCCCGGAAATTCAGGACAAGATGGCCGCTGTAGCACCGCACCTGGATCTGACCGTAGATTACGGTTGGTTGTGGTTCATCTCCCAGCCGCTGTTTAAGCTGCTGAAGTGGATCCACAGCTTCCTGGGTAACTGGGGCTTCTCCATCATTGTTATCACCTTTATCGTTCGTGGCATCATGTACCCGCTGACCAAAGCGCAGTACACCTCCATGGCGAAGATGCGTATGCTGCAGCCGAAGATTCAGGCTATGCGTGAGCGTCTGGGCGATGACAAACAGCGTCAGAGCCAGGAGATGATGGCCCTGTATAAAGCCGAGAAAGTGAATCCACTGGGTGGCTGCTTCCCGCTGCTGATCCAGATGCCAATCTTCCTTGCGCTGTACTACATGCTGATGGGTTCCGTTGAGCTGCGCCATGCGCCGTTCGCCCTGTGGATCCATGACCTGTCTGCACAGGACCCGTACTACATCCTGCCGATCCTGATGGGCGTGACGATGTTCTTCATCCAGAAGATGTCACCAACCACCGTGACCGACCCGATGCAGCAGAAGATCATGACCTTTATGCCGGTCATCTTCACCGTGTTCTTCCTGTGGTTCCCGTCAGGTCTGGTGCTGTACTATATCGTCAGCAACCTGGTCACCATCCTTCAGCAGCAGCTGATCTACCGTGGTCTGGAAAAACGTGGTCTGCATAGCCGCGAAAAGAAAAGCTCCTGATTCTGAGTAGGCCGGGTAAGCGAAGCGCCACCCGGCAAAAAGAGCAGTGATGACAGGGCGGTCTATTGACCGCCTTTTTTATTGCATTAAGAAGAGATAAACCATGAGCCATAACGACACTATCGTCGCCCAGGCAACCCCACCGGGACGCGGTGGTGTGGGCATTCTGCGTATCTCCGGCCAGAAGGCGCGCGAGGTGGCAGAAGCGGTGCTGGGTAAATTGCCAAAGCCGCGCTACGCCGACTATCTGCCGTTTAAAGATACTGACGGAACTGCGCTGGATCAGGGCATCGCGCTGTGGTTCCCCGGCCCGAACTCCTTCACCGGCGAAGACGTGCTCGAATTGCAGGGCCACGGCGGGCCGGTGATCCTCGACCTGCTGCTGAAACGCATTCTGACTTTGCCAGGACTGCGTATTGCCAGGCCGGGCGAGTTCTCCGAGCGCGCCTTCCTGAACGATAAGCTCGACCTGGCGCAAGCCGAGGCGATTGCCGACCTGATCGACGCCAGCTCCGAGCAGGCCGCACGCTCCGCCCTGAACTCACTACAGGGTGCTTTTTCTGCCCGCGTGAATCATCTTGTGGAAGCACTTACTCACCTGCGCATCTACGTAGAAGCGGCGATTGATTTCCCGGATGAGGAGATCGACTTCCTCTCCGATGGCAAAATCGAAGCCCAGCTTAACGCCGTGATGAGCGATCTCGACGCGGTACGCGCCGAAGCGCGTCAAGGCAGCCTGCTGCGCGAAGGGATGAAAGTGGTCATTGCCGGGCGTCCAAATGCCGGGAAATCGAGCCTGCTGAATGCTCTGGCGGGTCGCGAAGCCGCAATTGTGACCGACATTGCCGGCACCACTCGCGATGTACTGCGGGAACATATTCATATCGACGGTATGCCGCTGCATATCATCGACACCGCGGGCTTACGCGATGCCAGCGACGAAGTGGAGCGCATCGGTATCGAGCGCGCCTGGCAGGAGATCGAGCAGGCTGACCGCGTGCTGTTTATGGTAGATGGCACCACTACGGCGGCGGTCGACCCGGCGGCGATCTGGCCGGACTTTATTGCCCGTCTGCCAGCCAATCTGCCGATCACCGTGGTACGTAACAAAGCCGACGTCACGGGTGAAACGCTGGGCCTCAGCGATGTGAATGGTCACTCACTTATTCGCCTGTCGGCGCGTACCGGCGAGGGCGTAGATGAGCTGCGCGACCACCTGAAGCAGAGCATGGGCTTTGATACCAGCATGGAGGGCGGTTTCCTTGCCCGTCGTCGCCATCTTCAGGCGCTGGAAGAGGCGGCACAACATCTGGATCAGGGCAAAGCACAGTTGCTTGGTGCCTGGGCCGGAGAACTGCTGGCGGAAGAGCTGCGTCTGGCGCAGCAGGCGTTAAGCGAGATCACCGGGGAGTTCACTTCGGATGATCTGCTGGGCCGCATTTTCTCGAGCTTCTGTATCGGGAAATAAGTCCGTTTCCGCCAGCTGTTAAAAAGCCGCATAACACTCCTGTTATTGTGGCTTTTTCTTTTTTTATATTCTCTGAATAAATAGTAAATATATCGGTTATATTCTCTGTGATTACAATCACAATTAATATCTCTGCACATAGACAAATATTCTCATTAGAATAGTGTAGTAACGTGTCTAATGAGGATAAATCAATGATGATTATCTTAAATACATACATCACGTCTAAGTGGTTCAATATTGACAATAAAATTGTCAATCACCATCCGTAATCTCCCTTCGCCTCTTTTTCTCTATGCAACCTGAACAGACTCATAGTCTGTTTATCCGGTATGCCTGAAATCATTGCGCTTATAAAACCGCAATAGTGCCTCTGCACGCCTGTATTGTTGAGAATTAATCTCGCGACTGCGTGGCGTTATAAATGGCTCAGGTTTGCCGCTTTTTATGGTTATTAAAAATAACCACCAGCACCGCTGCGATAAAAACAGGAATTATATAATGGAAAACTTCAAACATTTACCAGAACCCTTTCGCATCAGAGTTATTGAGCCGGTTAAGCGCACTACAAGGGAGCATCGCGAAAACGCGATTATTCAATCAGGCATGAACCCCTTCCTGCTGGATAGCGAGGACGTGTTTATTGATTTACTGACCGACAGCGGCACCGGCGCAGTCACTCAAAATATGCAGGCCGCTATGCTGCGCGGTGACGAAGCCTACAGTGGAAGCCGTAGCTACTATGCACTGTCCAACGCCGTGAAGGAGATTTTCGGCTATCAATATACCATCCCAACACACCAGGGACGCGGCGCTGAGCAGATCTATATTCCTGTCTTAATCAAAAAACGCGAACAAGAAAAAGGCTTAGATCGCACGAAAATGGTCGCCTTCTCAAACTACTTCTTTGATACCACCCAGGGTCATAGCCAGATAAATGGCTGCACCGTGCGCAACGTCTATATTAAGGAAGCGTTTGATACCGGCGTCCGTTACGATTTTAAAGGCAATTTTGACCTGCAGGGACTGGAAAACGGCATCGAGGAAGTGGGTGCGAGCAATGTGCCTTATATTGTCGCGACCATCACCAGCAACTCTGCCGGTGGGCAGCCGGTGTCACTGGCGAACCTGAAGGCGATGTATGCGATTGCCAGAAAATACGATATCCCGGTCGTCATGGATTCCGCGCGCTTTGCAGAGAACGCCTACTTTATTCAAAAACGTGAGGCGGAATATAAAGACTGGAGCATTGCAGAAATCACCCGCGAGACCTACAAGTACGCGGATATGCTGGCCATGTCGGCGAAAAAGGATGCCATGGTGCCGATGGGTGGGCTGCTGTGCATCAAGAATGACGATTATTTCGATGTTTATACCGAGTGCAGAACCTTGTGCGTCGTCCAGGAAGGCTTCCCGACTTACGGCGGCCTGGAAGGGGGTGCCATGGAACGCCTGGCTGTCGGCCTGCATGACGGCATGGGCCAGGACTGGCTGGCATACCGGATTAATCAGGTGCAATACCTGGTCGATGGCCTGGAAGCAATCGGCGTAGTTTGCCAGCAGGCGGGCGGCCATGCTGCCTTTGTGGATGCGGGCAAGCTTTTACCGCATATTCCAGCGGAGCAGTTCCCGGCGCAGGCGCTGGCCTGTGAGCTTTATAAAGTCGCAGGCATTCGCGCAGTGGAAATTGGTTCATTCCTGTTAGGCCGCGATCCGAAAACGGGCAAGCAGTTACCTTGCCCCGCAGAATTACTGCGTTTAACCATTCCACGCGCAACCTATACGCAATCCCATATGGATTTCATCGTCGAAGCCTTTAAGCACGTCAAAGAAAATGCGATGAATATTAAAGGATTAACCTTTACCTACGAACCAAAAGTATTACGCCACTTCACTGCCAAACTCAAAGAAGTTTAACTTCACTCCCTGGGTGGCTAAATAATTTTAGCCACCCGAAAAAAACTATATCAACAACATCAAGCTTGCCACATTGATGGGGGCACCATGGAACAAAGTTTAGAGTTAGAAACTAAACACTCCTCGGTATGGGGTGTCATGGTTATAGCAGGTACAGTTATTGGCGGGGGGATGTTTGCTTTACCCGTAGATTTGGCAGGGGCATGGTTTTTTTGGGGCGCGTTTATTTTAATTATTGCCTGGTTTTCAATGCTTCACTCCGGGCTGTTATTACTGGAAGCTAATTTAAACTATCCTGTCGGTTCCAGTTTTAATACGGTTACAAAAGATCTGATTGGTAACAGATGGAATATCGTAAGCGGTCTAACGGTTGCATTTGTTCTTTATATCCTGACGTATGCCTATATCTCTGCCAATGGCGCAATAATAAGTGAAACTATCGCCATGAATCAGGGGACGCACGTCAATCCCCGCATCGTGGGTGTGTGTACAGCGCTCTTTGTCGCGGCCGTGTTGTGGTTTAGCTCATTAGCCGCCAGCAGAATTACCTCGCTGTTTTTAGGCATTAAGATCATCGCCTTTATCGTTGTATTTGGATCATTCTTCTTTCAGGTTGATTACGGCATATTAAGAGATATCAACATCACATCAGCCAGTCATACCAACTACTTCCCCTATATCTTCATGGCCCTGCCCGTCTGCCTGGCATCGTTTGGTTTTCACGGCAACATTCCCAGCCTCATCATCTGCTATGGGAAGCGGAAAGATAAGCTGATTAAAAGCCTGGTGTTTGGCTCACTGCTGGCGCTGTTTATCTATCTGTTCTGGCTGTATTGCACGATGGGGAACATTACCCGCGACAGCTTCAACGAGATCATCTCGTCCGGGGGGAACGTCGATTCACTGGTAAAATCCTTCCTCGGCACCCGGCAGCACGGCGTTATCGAATTTTGCTTACTGGTTTTCTCTAATCTAGCCGTGGCCAGCTCCTTCTTTGGCGTCACACTGGGGTTGTTCGACTATCTCGCCGACCTCTTTAAGCTCGACAATTCACCGTCCGGTCGTCTGAAAACGATCATGCTGACCTTCCTGCCCCCCACGACTCTCTATCTGATCTTCCCGAACGGGTTTATCTACGGCATTGGCGGTGCAGGACTGTGTGCGACCATCTGGGCGGTGATTATTCCTGCGGTTCTGGCGTTGAAAGCGCGGAAGAAATTCCCGAATCAGATGTTCACCGTCTGGGGCGGTATGATGATCCCCTCGCTGGTGATCCTGTTTGGTGTCGCGGTCATTATTTGCTGGTTCGGGAATATCTTTAATTTCCTGCCGCGCTTTGGTTGAGCCAGCCTGACGTTTACACGCGGTCTATTCTGAGGTGATTTCCTGTAAGGAAATCACCTTTGTCCAAATGGCAACTCGCCACATTTCCTTTCTCCCCCTATGCTTCATGCCTGTCTTTATGGGGGTGTTATGGCTCGTTTTCTGTTTTGTAGTTTTGCGCTGGTGCTGCTTTATCCATCAGGCATTGATATGTATCTGGTGGGGTTGCCGCATATCGCCCGCGATCTGGGCGCCAGCGAGGCGCAGCTGCATATCGCGTTTTCGGCCTACCTCGCGGGGATGGCGTCGTCGATGGTGTTTGCCGGGAAGGTTGCTGACAAAGCCGGGCGGCAGCCGGTCGCCATTACCGGGGCAGTAATTTTTGCGCTCTCCTCCGTGCTGTGCTCGCTGGCAGAAGAGAGTTCGCTGTTCCTCACCGGGCGCTTTATCCAGGGTGTCGGCGCGGGCGGGTGCTACGTGGTGGCCTTTGCGATCCTGCGCGATACCTTAAGCGCCCAGCGCCGCGCCAAAGTGCTCTCCATGATGAATGGCATCACCTGTATTATCCCGGTTCTGGCGCCAGTGGTGGGCTACCTGATTATGCTGAAATTCCCGTGGCAGAGCCTCTTCTGGACGATGGCGGCGATGGGAATGCTGGTCTTTATCCTGTCGATCACGGTACTGAGAGAAACCCATCCCGGGGCACAAAACAGGGGTCATACCGCGTCGATTCCCCCGGATGAAAAGCTGCTCAACCGCTTCTTTATCAGCCGGTTGTTGATCACCACCCTGAGCGTGGCGGTGATCCTCACCTATGTAAACGTTTCCCCGGTGTTGCTGATGGAGACCATGGGCTTCGATCGCGGCGAGTATTCCATGGTGATGGCCTTAACCGCGCTGGTCAGTATGGCCGTGTCGTTCTCGACCCCCTTTGCTCTGAATCTCTTTAAACAGCGTACGTTGATGCTCACTTCACAGGTGCTGTTCCTGGTGGCCGGAGTGATTCTGGCGACGGCCAGTACCCACGCCCTGATGCTGGCGGGTATTACGCTCATCTGCGCCGGGTTCTCGGTAGGTTTTGGTGTGGCGATGAGCCAGGCGCTTGGCCCGTTCGCCCTGCGCGCCGGGGTGGCAAGCTCGGTGTTGGGTATCGCCCAGGTCTGCGGCTCTTCGCTGTGGATTTGGCTGGCGGCCATAATGGGACTCAATGCGCTGAATATGCTGATCGGGGTGCTGATTGGTTGTAGCATGCTCTGCATTCTCCTCCTTTTGCTTATCCGACCGGCAGCGCATCATGAAGAAGCCCCTCAGCAGTCTCGATCTTAATCTCCTGTTGTGCCTGCAGCTGTTGCTGCAGGAACGCAGCGTAACGAAAGCCGCGAAACGGATGAACGTCACCCCGTCCGCGGTGAGTAAATCGCTGGCGAAGCTGCGCGACTGGTTTGACGATCCGCTGTTTGTGAAGACCCCGCTGGGGCTGCTGCCAACACCACTGACGGTAAGCCTGGAGCAGGACCTGGCCGACTGGATGCAGATTGGCAACCAGATCCTCGATAAATTCCACCATGACTCTCCCGGCGGCCTTACCTTTGAGCTGGCGGCAGAAACGCCGTTAATGCTGATCCGTTTTAACGCCCTGCTGGCGCAGGTGAACCAGCGTTATCCGCAGGCCACGGTAAAGATGCGCCACTGGGATTACGATTCGCTGGACGCCATCACTCGTGGAGAAGTCGATCTCGGTTTTACCGGGCGCGAAACGCACCCCCGCTCCCGGGAGCTGTTAAAGCTCATGCCATGGTTTATCGACTACGAAATTCTGTTCAGCGACCGCCCCTGCGTCTATCTGCGTGAAGACCATCCCGCGCTTCAGGAGGAGTGGAACCTCGAAACTTTTCTGCGTTACCCGCATATCAGCATCTTCTGGGAGCGCAGCGACACCTGGGCGCTGGATGAAGTGCTAAGAGAGATGGGGCGAACCCGTAATATCGCCATGAGCTTGCCCGGATTCGAGCAGTCCATGTTTATGGCGGCGCAGCCGGGTCATAACTACATTGCCACTGCCCCGCACTACTGCCATCACTACAATCAGCTCCACCAGCGAAAGCTGGTCACCCTGCCGATCCCCATTGATGAAGCGCAGGCCCAGAAACTTACCGTGCCTTTTACGCTGATCTGGCATAAGCGGAATAGCCATAACCCGAAAACGCTCTGGCTGAGAGAGACGATCAAGACGCTGTATAGCCCGCCGCTACGCCAGGCACCTGTTTTCGCCTGAGAAAATGTAAAGTTCCGCCGTAAAACTTTCCTTACTTCCATTTAGCCATTAAAACAATAAGTGAGTTAAGCGATAATGATGTAACCGTTTAACCTAACCACTGACCATTATCATGGAGCGAAAAATGGCTACGCATTTTGCACGAGGGACACTGACCGAGGGGCTGCAGGTTTCATCCAGACTCTCTTCATCCTGTCATAACGAAGCGCGGAAGCTTCCTGAACATCGTCGAACACGATTTTTGGCTTCCCGGGCGCTGCTCGCTGAACTCTTGTTTATGCTTTATGGCACCAGCGAGCTGCCGAAGATAATAACCGAACCCGAGGGTCGCCCTGTTTTTGCCGATCCCGAGCTTCCCCGTTTTTCCATTGCCTATGCCGGCAATATCGTGGGCCTGGCGCTGACGACAGAGGGCGATTGTGGTCTGGATATGGAACTACAACGCGCGTTTCGCGCCCCGGATGGATCCCATGCCCATGACGTCTACCCGCTCTCCAGCAACGAGAACTTATGGGTGCGTAACCAGAACGATCCCTACGAAGCCAGAGCGCAGCTGATTACCCTGCGTCAGAGCATCCTTAAGCTTTCAGGCGAGGCCAGTGATTGCGCCAGCCTGCTGCAACTGCTACCTGGCTCCGGCCGTCTGCGGGCCTCCAGAGCCGGACAGGTAGAAGCTTTAAGCGACGCCGAAGATTTCCTGATCTGGTCTATCGCCGTTACTCCGGGCATTGAACGATTAAAAATTTGGGAGTTTGACAGCCGCCTCGGATGGCACAGCCTGCCGGACGTTCCCGCCCGGGCGAACGAACCGGCCGCACGCCTGATGCGTCTGACCAGTCTTCCGGCAGAAAAAGCCATTATTCTCACCTGACCTTTCATAAAGGAGTCGTGATGTCTGATACGTTGAAGGTTGTTACGTTACTGGGAAGCCTGCGTAAGGGTTCATTTAACGGGATGGTTGCCCGCACGCTGCCGAAACTGGCGCCTGAGGGCATGGAGGTTACCGCCCTGCCGTCGATTGGCGATATTCCGCTGTATGACGCGGATGTGCAGCAGGAAGAGGGTTTCCCGGCTGCCGTAGAAGCGCTGGCAGCGCAGATCCGCGAAGCGGACGGCGTGGTGATTGTCACCCCGGAATATAACTACTCGGTGCCGGGTGGCCTGAAGAACGCCATTGACTGGCTTTCTCGCCTGCCAGAGCAGCCGCTGGCCGGTAAACCGGTGCTGATCCAGACCAGCTCAATGGGGGCGATTGGCGGCGCGCGTTGTCAGTATCATCTGCGCCAGATCCTGGTGTTCCTGGATGCGATGGTGATGAACAAGCCGGAATTTATGGGCGGCGTGATTCAGAACAAGGTGGACCCACAGACGGGTGAAGTGATCGATCAGAGCACGCTGGACCATCTGACCGGTCAGTTGAGCGCGTTTGGGAAGTATATTCAGCGGGTTAAAGCGTAGGGGAAGAGTTCAGGGTGAGTGCGGCTAGCGCCCTCACCCCGGTCCTCTCCCTCAGGGAGAGGATGCAAACACTAAAAACAGCAACCTAAGTTGCTGTTTTTAATTTTATTACGCATCAATAAACGCAATTTTCAGCACGAACAGCAGCGCAACAACCATCACGCACGGGCTGATTTCACGCCAGCGTCCGGTGCCCGCCTTCATCACGCAGTAAGAGATAAAGCCCAGCGCAATCCCTTCGGTGATGGAGAAGCTAAACGGCATCATCACGGCGGTAATAAATGCCGGAACCGCTTCGGTCAGGTCGTCCCACTTCACGCGCGACAGACTGGAAGTCATCAGCACGCCCACGTAGATCAGCGCGCCAGCGGCCGCGTACGGCGGCACCATGCCCGCCAGCGGTGAAAGGAAGATCACCAGCAGGAACAGCAGACCCACGACCACCGCGGTCAGACCGGTACGGCCACCAACGGAAACCCCGGAAGAGGACTCGATATAAGCGGTCACGGACGAGGTGCCGATAAAGGAGCCGGTTACGGAAGAGATACTGTCCACGAACAGCGCCTGCTTCATGCGCGGGAATTTGCCCTTCTCATCCGCCAGACCGGCTTTGTCGGTCACGCCAATCAGCGTCCCGGAGGAGTCAAACAGGTTTACCAGCATGAAGGAGAAGATCACCCCGGCCAGACCCAGGTTCAGCGAACCTGCCAGATCGACATGGCCAATCACGGTAGTCACGCTTGGCGGCGCAGAGACAATGCCGTTGTAGTGCACATCGCCCAGCATCCAGCCCAGAAGGGTGGTAACGATAATGGAGACTAAAACCGCCGCGTGGATATTGCGTGAGGCCAGAATCGCAATGATAAAGAAGCCCAGCACGCCCAGCAGCACGCTGTGAGAGGTCAGTTTACCGATGCTGACCAGCGTTTCCGGGTTTGCCACGATCACACCGGCATTTTTCAGCCCCATCATGCCAATGAAAAGACCGATACCGCTGGTGATGCCCACACGCAGGCTGACCGGGATATTGGCAATCATCCAGTAACGCACGCGGAAAATGGTCAGGATCAGCAGGCCAACCGCGCCCCAGAAGATCGCGCCCATACCCACCTGCCACGGCAGGCCCATAGCCTGGACCACCACGAAGGCGAAGAAAGCATTCAGACCCATCGCAGGTGCCAGAGCAACCGGCAGGTTAGCGAACAGCCCCATCAGGATGCTGCCGAAGGCGGCGATCAGACAGGTAGTCACGAAGACGGCGCTGGTATCCATGCCAGCAACGCCCAGAATTTGTGGGTTCACGAAAACGATATAGACCATCGTCAGGAAGGTAGTGAAACCCGCGATCACTTCGGTGCGTGCCGTTGTGCCGTGTTCGCGCAGTTTAAACACGCGCTCAAGCAAACCCGCGCCAGAAGACTGGGTAGTGTGTTGTTGACTCATTATCTATTTCCGAACAAGGAGGGAAAATCCGTCGCTATCCTATACCAAAATGCGACAATAGGGGTGGTTGAGAAGCACTTTTTTTCATTGAATTTGCTTATACGGCAACGATTGCGTCTCAACGTAATGCGGTACGTAAACGTTAAACTTGTTAAGAAAGGGAAATGCATGTCTCAGATTGATGCGGTATTTTTCGACTGCGACGGTACGTTGGTCGACAGTGAGGTCATCTGTTCCCGGGCGTATGTCACCATGTTCCAGGAATTTGGTATCACGCTCGATCTCGAAGAGACGTTCAAACGTTTTAAAGGCGTGAAGCTCTACGAAATCATCGACATTATTAACGCCGAACACGGCGTCAGCCTCGCGAAAGCGGATCTGGAGCCTGTTTACCGCGCCGAGGTCGCACGCCTCTTCGACTCAGAACTGGAAGCAATCGCCGGGGCCAGCGCCTTACTGGATGCTATGGCTGTGCCGATGTGCGTGGTCTCTAACGGCCCGGTGAGCAAAATGCAGCACTCCCTTGGCAAGTTACAAATGCTGCACCACTTCCCGGAAAAACTGTTCAGCGGCTACGATATCCAGCGCTGGAAACCCGATCCGGCCATGATGTTCCACGCGGCGAAAGCCATGAACGTCAACGTGGAGAATTGCATCCTGGTGGATGACTCCAGCGCAGGCGCGCAGGCGGGGATCGCGGCGGGCATGGAGGTGTTTTACTTCTGCGCCGATCCGCACAACCCGCCGCTCGACCATCCGAAAGTGACCACCTTTACCGATCTGGCCCAGTTGCCAGAACTGTGGAAAGCACGCGGCTGGCACCTTACCCGCTAAAACGAATAAGCCGTAAAGCGAGTCGCTTTACGGCTTTTTGCTATTTAAACAGCTTCTGGACGAATTCCGCGTAGGCAGGTCGCCAGACATCCATCTCATGGTTCAGACCTGGATACTCGTGATAATCGAATGCAATCTGGCGTTTCTCCAGCTCCTGCTTCAGCCCGGCGATATCCTTACCCGTCACCACATCTTTCTCGCCCACCACGACGGTGAAATTGCGTAGCTGCTTATTGATGGCCTGAGGATCGTTAAGTCGTGCGCTGACCCCCGCATCCGGCACCGTAGTGGTGGTCACGCCGCTAAACGTGGCCAGCCAGCCAAAGTGTTCAAGATGATTCATCCCGGAAACCAGCGCCTGATAGCCACCCTGCGACAGTCCTGCCAGCGCGCGCCCTTCGGCATCATCGCGCACGTTAAACCGCTGGCTTATCAGCGGAATGATGTCGTTCATTAGCTCCCGATCGGCAGCCTGAGCATTTAGCGGGTAGAACGCTTTGCGACGCTCATTCGGTACGAAGGTTTCAGGAACAATCCCTTCAGCATCGGTTTCCGTGTCCGGTACCACCACCAGCATTGGTTTAATCTTTCCGGCCGCGAGCAGGTTATCCATGATCTGCGCGATACGACCTTGATCGATAGCCGAACGTCCCGTATCACCGAAGCCATGATAGAAGTAGAGCACCGGCAGCGGCTTTTCTTTTCCGCTGTAGCCCGGCGGCGTCCAGACGAACAGCTGACGCTCCGACTTGAGCGCCGACGAATGATAGGTCAGGGTAATCAGATCGCCATGCGGCACCGGGTTAACATCCAGAATACCGCCCGGTACCAGCACCATGCTGGTGTTCACCTGGCGCTGCGGCTTGGTCATCGCCGTGCCGGTATCAATGCTGCGCACGCCGTCGACGTTGAAGAAGTATTCATACAGATTGGGCTGCATTACCGGTCCTTGCCAGCTCCAGAGCCCCGAGGCGTCTTTGGTCATCGGATGGATATTTTCCGGGGTCGGAACACCCACCACCACCGATACGCTTTTTGCCATCGGAGCGAAGTAGCGAAACGTCACCGTATTGTCGGCATTAACCTGAGTGACATACTGGCTCAGTGGATGAGCAGGATCCGGGGCGGCGGGGAGATCTGCCGCAAACGCCGATGGCCCAAGAGATAAACAGAGCGTAATAACGGATAAAGCTGTTTTCATGCGTTTCATTAATAAATTCCTTAATGCGATCCGGTTACCACCAGATTTCAGCCTGCGCGCCAATGGCAAACTGATCCTTTTTTTGGTCTTCAAAGGTGAAATTATCTAAATCCGTCTCGTCCGCTTTAATATACGTTCCATAAAAACGCAGTTCCGGGCGGGAGGTCAACATACTGGTATTTACTTTGAAGGTATGGAACAGCGTGGCTTTATAGCCTGACTCATAATATTTATTGCCGGTCAGATCGGTATTTTGCTGTCTGAAATAACCCAGCTCAACGCCGGTTTGATTATATTGATCCCAGATATAGGCCGGGCGAACAACGGCGCGAATGGACTCGAAATCGGAATGGGCTCCGGTTTCATAGCTGTAAATGTCATTGCCGAAGGAGTAGACCAGCGCATTGGCCATGATGATGTCATCCCGCAGATACATCTCCCCCTGCGAGGCTACCCGTACCGCCGTCCCGTTGGTATGATCGCCGTAATATCTGCCGTTGAAAGTGGTAAAGGGGCTGGAACCGGCATAACGCGAGAAGCTGCTGGCAATGGAGTTATTCGCCAGCAGGACGGAAAACTCGTTGAAACCGCCCGTATCCAGTTTTTGCGTTAAGGTGGTGCCAACCATCCAGGTGTCTTTCCACGGATAATAGCCGTTATTGTCCTGATTATACTTCTCACTGGAGCTTTGATTGGCCGCGACGTAGCGCCCGCTAACCATCAGCGAGGCTTTGTCCCACAGCGGCAGCTCCTTATAACGCAGGTCGATGGTATTCGTATTCAGCTGCTGCTTGTTTTTAAGCTGGCGGTCATAGTCATCCACGTCTTCACGCACCAGCGCAATATCCACCTTGCCTGGACCCACTTTCCAGTTTTCCAGCCCGACGCCCGCAGCGGCATCCGTTCGTTGGGTTTTCCAGTCCAGCATCTGGATTTCGATCTTCGGCGCGCCATGCTTCCCGACCCAGAAATCCGCCTCCGGGGCAAACGGCAGGAAGCCCTGGGTGGTGACGTACATATCGGAGAACTGCAAATAGTTCTCTCCGCCCGCGTTATCGCCAAACCAGCCGGTGGAGTACTGCTGACTCACGTTGCCATCCAGCATCACAATAGCATCGACGCGTTTATTGCCTTCGTGATAGACCCGCTGCTTAAGCTGTAAGTCGAACCAGCCGGAATATTCGTTGCCCAATCGCCCCAGCGAGCCAATAGCCCAGGATTTTGGGGCGCCATGGGATGCGGTGCCCCAGCCGGAGCGGAAGTAGCCGTTATAGCTGAAGCCAATTTCATCCTTCACGAATTTACTGAAGTCTTTCAGGGTGACAGAGGAATAACTATCCCCGGTATGGGTGTCCTCCGTTTTAACCAGTACGGCATCGGGCTTTTTCGCCGGGCTGGTGGCCTGTGTTTTGACGATCTCCTTATCCTTATATAGCTGAAGCTCTGCCTGGGTCTCTTTTAACGCCTTTTCCAGCAATTCAAGGCGCTGCTCCACCGTTAACGACGCCGCGCCTGCCTGAGCGAGAGGGGTCATCATTAAAATGGCCGAGGTAATAAGGGTTCTCCTGAACATAATACGCGTTCCTGTTTATTTATTTTAAAAATAAAAAAACCTGAAAGCGATTTACCTCTGCATGGAGATAATCACTTTCAGGTTTTGCCCGCTTAATAGCGGTAACAATCCAGTTTTGCTTAATAACGTAATTAGCGCATTAACGTATTTCTGGGGCTTGCGTTAACGTCGGAATGTTTTAAGGGAGAAGAGAAAAGAAAACAACCGGAAAAATATTGAAATGTGACTGTCGGCAATATTATTGCACGAGAGAGAAAAGAGTTATTCGCAGGGGAAATATTTAGATATTTAAATATAACGCCAGCTTAGCTGGCGTTACGGGAGGCATTACTCTTTCGGATCTTTTCCGGCGAGCATTTTGTCCAGTTCATCCCCGCCAACGTGACGGAAATCCTGGCCCTTCACGAAGTAGAAGATGTATTCGCAAATGTTCTGGCAACGGTCACCGATACGCTCGATAGAGCGGGCGCAGAACAGAGCAGTCAGGACGCTTGGGATGGTGCGCGTGTCTTCCATCATGTAGGTCATCAGCTGACGCACAATGCCTTCGTACTCCTGATCGACCTTCTTGTCTTCACGGTAGATACGTATGGCTTCATCCAGATCCATACGCGCAAAGGCATCCAGCACGTCGTGCAGCATCTGCACGGTGTGACGGCCCAGCGACTCCAGACTCACCAGCAGCGGCTGGTGCTGCTGGGAGAACTTCTCCAGCGCGGTGCGGCAGATTTTGTCCGCCACGTCGCCAATACGTTCCAGCTCGGCGATGGTCTTGATGATCGCCATGACCAGACGCAGGTCGCTCGCCGTCGGCTGACGCTTGGCGATGATGCGCACGCAGGCTTCGTCAATCGCCACTTCCATCATGTTGACGTGTTTGTCGCCTTCCACCACACGCTTCGCCAGCTCGCTGTCCTGGTTGTGCATCGCGGTGATGGCATCAGAAAGCTGCTGCTCTACCATTCCGCCCATGGTCATCACCTGGGTGCGGATACTTTCCAGCTCTGCGTTGAACTGGCCGGAAATGTGTTTATTAAGATTGAGATTATCCATTGCGCACTCCTGAATCAGCCGTAGCGTCCGGTGATGTAGTCTTCTGTTTGTTTCTTCGCGGGCTTGGTGAACAGATCGTCCGTGTTACTGAACTCAATCAACTCGCCCAGGTACATAAACGCCGTATGGTCTGAACAACGTGCAGCCTGCTGCATGTTGTGGGTAACGATCACCACGGTGTAATCCTGTTTTAACTCGGTGATCAGCTCTTCGATACGACCGGTAGAGATCGGATCCAGCGCTGAGCACGGCTCATCCAGCAATAACACTTCCGGGCGAATGGCGATACCACGCGCAATGCACAGACGCTGCTGCTGACCACCGGAGAGAGAGTATCCGCTCTGGTGAAGTTTATCTTTGGTTTCGTTCCATAATGCGGCCTTGGTCAAAGCCCACTGTACACGCTCGTCCATGTCGGCACGGGAGAGCTTTTCAAACAGGCGCACGCCAAAGGCGATGTTGTCATAGATGGACATCGGGAACGGTGTCGGTTTCTGGAACACCATACCCACTTTCGCCCGCAGCAGGGCGATATCCTGGGTATTAGTCAGAATGTTGTCGCCATCGAGCAGGATTTCGCCTTCGGCGCGCTGCTCTGGATAGAGCGAATACATCTTGTTAAAGGTACGCAGCAGCGTGGATTTCCCGCAGCCCGACGGACCGATGAATGCCGTGACCTGGTTCCTGGCGATATCCAGGTTGATGTTTTTCAGGGCATGGAACTTGCCGTAGTAGAAGTTCAGATCACGAACCGAAAGAATACCTGGGGCAGTATCGACCATACTCATTGACTCATTTCCTCATCCGGCGCCGCTGAGTGCCACGCCGTCAATAATTAACCGTGTTTCTTCTTCGCGAAAATAACGCGCGCCAGAATGTTCAGTAACAGTACGCACAGGGTAATAATCAGTACCCCGGCCCAGGCCAGTGACTGCCATTCGGCAAACGGGCTCATCGCAAATTTAAAGATCGTCACCGGCAGGTTGGCGATCGGCTGCATCATGTCCGTGCTCCAGAACTGATTAGAGAGCGCGGTAAAGAGCAGCGGTGCGGTTTCACCGGCAATACGGGCCACGGCCAGCAGTACGCCGGTCAGGATCCCGGAAACGGACGCTTTCAGGGTGATGGCAGAAATCATCTTCCACTTTGGCGTACCCAATGCGTAGGCCGCTTCACGCAGGCTGTCCGGCACCAGTTTCAGCATGTTCTCGGTAGTACGGATGACGATAGGCACCTGCAGCAGCGCCAGCGCAATCACCCCAGCCCAGCCGGAGAAGTGTTCCATCTGCGCCACCACGATGGTGTAAACGAACAGACCGACCACAATCGAGGGGGCAGAGAGCAGAATGTCGTTAATGAAGCGGATCACTTCTGCAATCCAGGACTTACGGCCGTACTCCGCCAGATAGATCCCCGCCATGATGCCCAGCGGCGTACCGAAAACGGTCGCCCACAGGATCAGCAGGCCGCTGCCCGCCAGGGCGTTTGCCAGACCGCCGCCCGCCGTGTTCGGTGGTGGGGTCATCTCCGTGAACAGCGCCAGCGACATGCCGTCGATACCGCGCGTCACGGTGGAGAACAGGATCCAGATCAGCCAGAACAGACCAAATGCCATGGTTGCCATCGACAGCGTCAGGGCGATGCGGTTTTTCATGCGCCGTCTGGCCTGCATTTTGCGACGAGATTCTGCCAGCTCCACGGTGTTTTGCATTTCAAGCGTTGCCATTAGCGTGCCCCCTCATTTTTCGCGAGGCGCATGATCATCACTTTGGAGATCGCCAGCACGATGAAGGTGATAACAAACAGAATTAAGCCCAGTTCCATCAGCGCGGCAACGTGCAGGCCCGATTCCGCTTCAGCGAATTCGTTAGCCAGCGCCGAGGTAATGCTGTTACCCGGCATGTAGAGCGAGGCGCTGTCGAGCTGGTAGGTGTTACCGATAATAAAGGTCACGGCCATGGTTTCACCCAGCGCACGACCCAGGCCCAGCATAATGCCGCCAATCACCCCATTTTTGGTGAACGGCAGAACGATGCGCCAGATAACTTCCCAGGTGGTGCAGCCGATGCCGTAGGCCGACTCTTTCATCATCACCGGGGTTTGTTCGAAGACATCGCGCATTACCGCCGCGATGTACGGAATAATCATGATGGCGAGGATCACGCCTGCGGCCAGAATCCCGATACCGAATGCCGGACCGGAGAAGAGGGCGCCCACAAACGGGATGGCGGAAAGGACGTTGCCTACCGGCTCCTGGAAGTAAGTCGCGAACAGCGGCGCAAAGATAAACAGGCCCCACATGCCGTAAACGATACTCGGGATCGCAGCCAGCAGCTCGATGGCGATACCCAGCGGACGCTTCAGCCAGTTTGGTGCCAGTTCAGTCAGGAACAGGGCGATACCAAAGCTCACCGGTACGGCAATCAGCAGGGCGATAAATGAGGTCACCAGCGTGCCGTAGATCGGCACCAGCGCACCGTAGATATCGTTCGGCGCATCCCACTCTTTGGTCCACAGGAAGGAGAAACCGAATTTCTGGATGCTTGGCCAGGAGGAGAAAATCAGAGACACGATAATGCCGCCCAGCAGCAATAGCACAATCAGCGCAGCCAGTTTTACCAGCGCGCTGAAAATCATGTCACCTTTTTTACCCGGAGGGTTAAATGCAGGCTTGGTTGCAGCCATAAATTACTCTTCTGTTTGAGACGTCTTACGAATATGCCCGGTGGCGCTAACGCTTACCGGGCCTACAGGTGGAGCCGTAGGGCGGGTTAGCGCCAGCGCCACCCGCCATCTTCGTCAAAAATATCCTGTTAGTACAGCGCTTTACCGCTGCTGTCTTTCACGTTGGTTTTCCATGCAGCACGAATCTGCTCAACCACGCTGTCCGGCAGGCTGGCGTAATCCAGGTCGTTAGCCTGTTTGCCGCCATTTTTGTATGCCCAGTCGAAGAACTTCAGCACTTCAGTGCCCTGCTCTGGTTTCTTCTGATCTTTATGAACCAGGATGAAGGTGGTGGAGGTGATTGGCCACGCGTCGTCACCTTTCTGGTTAGTCAGGTCCTGAGCGAAAGATTTGCTCCAGTCAGCGCCTTTAGCGGCGTTGGCAAAGTTCTCTTCCGTCGGGCTTACCGGTTTGCCATCAGCAGAGACCAGCTTGGTGTACGCCAGGTTGTTCTGCTTAGCGTAAGCGTATTCTACGTAGCCGATTGAGCCAGGCAGACGCTGTACGAAGGCGGCGATACCGTCGTTACCTTTACCACCCAGACCGGTTGGCCAGTTAACGGTAGAGCCGGAACCGACTTTGGATTTCCACTCTTCGTTCACTTTCGCCAGGTAGCTGGTGAAGACGAAGGAGGTACCGGAACCGTCAGCACGACGAACCACAGCGATGTTCTGCGAAGGCAATTTCACGCCCGGGTTCAGTTTAGTGATGGCTTCGTCATCCCATTTCTTGATTTTTCCGAGGTAGATATCACCCAGAGTTTTGCCATCCAGCACCAGCTCGCCGGACTTCAGGCCAGGGATATTCACGGCCAGCACAACACCACCGATAACGGTCGGGAACTGGAACAGGCCTTCCTGCGTCAGTTTTTCATCAGACAGCGGAGCGTCAGATGCACCGAAATCAACGGTATTTGCGGTAATTTGTTTAACGCCACCGGAGGAGCCGATACCCTGGTAGTTCACCTTGTTACCAGTCTCTTTCTGGTAGGTATCAGCCCATTTGGCATACACCGGCGCAGGGAAGGTTGCACCAGCACCAGTCAGGCTTGCCTCTGCAAACACAGAGAACGCGCTCATCGATAAGGTCGCGGCGACAACAGTTGCGACAGTGGTACGCATAACTTTCATAATGTCTCCTGCAAGATTTTCGTAAATCATTGTTTAGTGGCTACGATGAGCAAAATAGGACAAACAGGTGACAGACAAATGTACGAAATATGACAGTTTTATGACAGTGAAATTTGCGCCAGGAATTTAGCAAAATAAGGATTTAATATCAGCAAGTTAGATAACAACGTGACAGATTTTTTTCAGAAAAATTTTCTTTCTGTGACAAAGCAAAAAGTAGCTGAAGATGACAGATTGTCATATACGGAAGCGGGAAAAAACGGATGAAAAAGCGAGCGGGGGCAGGTTAAAAAAGCTCCACCCGAAGGTGGAGCCTGGGGGGATTACTCTACGGTAACGGACTTCGCCAGGTTACGCGGCTGGTCAACGTCGGTGCCTTTAATCAGCGCCACGTGGTACGCCAGCAGTTGCAGCGGTACGGTATAGAAGATTGGCGCAATCACCTCTTCTACATGCGGCATCTCAATGATGTGCATGTTGTCACTGCTGGTAAAGCCGGCATCCCGATCGGCGAAGACATACAGCACACCGCCACGGGCGCGCACCTCTTCGATGTTGGATTTCAGTTTTTCCAGCAGTTCGTTGTTAGGTGCCACCACGATAACCGGCATATCCGCGTCGATCAGCGCCAGCGGGCCGTGTTTCAGCTCGCCTGCGGCGTAGGCTTCCGCGTGAATGTAAGAGATCTCTTTGAGCTTCAGCGCGCCTTCCAGTGCGATTGGGTACTGATCGCCACGACCGAGGAACAGGGCGTGATGCTTGTCGGAGAAATCTTCCGCCAGCGCTTCAATGCGTTTGTCCTGAGAGAGCATCTGCTCAATACGGCTCGGCAGTGCCTGCAGACCGTGAACGATGTCGTGCTCAATCGCCGCATCCTGGCCTTTCAGACGAGCCAGTTTAGCCACCAGCATCAGCAGAACCGTCAGTTGGGTGGTGAACGCTTTAGTTGAGGCCACACCGATTTCGGTGCCCGCTTTGGTCATCAGCGCCAGATCGGATTCACGCACCAGTGAGGAACCCGGTACGTTACAGATCGCCAGCGAACCGAGGTAACCCAGCTCTTTGGACAGACGCAGTGCCGCCAGGGTGTCAGCGGTTTCGCCGGACTGGGACAGGGTGATCATCAGGCTGTTACGGCGCACAGCTGATTTGCGATAGCGGAATTCAGAGGCGATTTCCACGTCGCACGGCACGCCAGCCAGGGCTTCAAACCAGTAGCGAGAAACCATACCGGAGTTGTAAGAGGTGCCGCAGGCCACGATCTGAATATGCTCGACGTTAGCCAGCATCTCGTTGGCGTTTGCCCCCAGCTCGCTCAGATCCACCTCACCATGGCTGATGCGCCCGGTCAGGGTGTTTTTGATGGCGTTAGGCTGTTCGTAGATCTCTTTCTGCATGTAGTGACGGTAAGCACCTTTGTCACCTGCGTCGTACTGCAGGCTGGATTCGATGTCCTGACGCTTCACCGGCTCGCCTGCTTTATCAAAGATCGTCACGTCGCGACGGGTCACTTCGGCAATGTCGCCCTCTTCCATGAAGATAAAGCGACGGGTCACCGGCAGCAGCGCCAGCTGATCGGAGGCGATAAAGTTCTCACCCATTCCCAGACCGATAACCATCGGGCTGCCCGAACGGGCCGCCAGCAGGGTGGACGGGTCGCGGCTGTCCATGATCACGGTGCCGTAAGCGCCGCGCAGCTGAGGGATAGCACGCAGTACGGCTTCACGCAGCGTACCGCCCTGCGCCAGTTCCCAGTGAACCAGGTGGGCAATCACTTCGGTGTCAGTTTCAGAAACGAAGGTGTACCCGCGTGCAGTGAGTTCTTCGCGCAGCGGCTCGTGGTTTTCGATGATGCCGTTATGCACCACCACAATATGTTCAGAGACATGCGGGTGCGCGTTGCCTTCCGAAGGTTCACCGTGGGTCGCCCAACGGGTATGGGCAATGCCTGTGCCGCCGTGCAGCGGGGTTTCTTCCGCGGCTTGTGCCAGCATGTTTACTTTACCGAGGCGACGCAGACGGGTCATGTGCCCTTCTGCATCGACCACTGCCAGACCGGCAGAGTCATAACCACGGTATTCCAGACGACGTAACCCTTCGAGAAGGATTTCAGCAATATCACGCTGCGCGACTGCGCCAACAATTCCACACATAGTTTTAGATTCCGAATAGAGGCTTTCGCCTGCGTTGTCGCTGACCTGTATGTGCCCTTTTTGGGCGCCCCGAGCCTTGTAGAGAGTGGGGTTATATTTATTAGATACTGCCTTTGGGCGGGGGATTATGTTATCCCCTCGCCCCAAACACCGCACGATCCCCCCTCCCCTTTGGGGAGCGAGTTAAGGTGAGGGGTAAATCTCTTACTTCTTCTTCACAGGGCGTTTCCAGCCCTGCTTATGAACCTGCGGCACACGGCTTATGACCAGTTCGTTTTCCGCGACATCGCGCGTAACGGTAGTGCCTGCGGCAATGGTTACACCGTTGCCGATAGTCACCGGCGCCACCAGCTGCGAATCGGATCCCACAAACACGTCGTCACCAATAATGGTCTTAAACTTGTTCGCGCCATCGTAGTTACAGGTGATCGTACCGGCACCGATATTTACGTTGTCGCCAATCTCTGCGTCGCCCAGATAAGTCAGATGCCCGGCTTTAGAGCCTTTGCCCAGACGCGCTTTTTTCATTTCGACGAAGTTGCCGACGTGTGCGCCTTCCAGCAGCTCTGCCCCTGGGCGCAGACGGGCGAATGGCCCGATCGTGCAGGCGGCTTCAAGGTGGGCATCTTCTACTACGCTGTAAGGGCTGATTTCACAATCGTCGCCAATCACGCTATTTTTGATCACGCAACCGGTGCCAATTTTGACGCGGTTACCCAGCGTGACGTTGCCTTCCAGAATAACGTTAGTATCGATCTCGACGTCGCGCCCATGATTGAGCACCCCACGCAGATCGAAACGCGCCGGATCGCGCAGCATCACGCCCGCCAGCAGTAATTTTTCTGCCTGCTCGGCCTGATAAATACGCTCCAGGCGGGACAGCTGCAGACGGTTATTCACGCCATCCGTTTCGCTGATACGCGCCGGATGAACGGCAGCAATCTCACGTCCTTCCTGATACGCCATCGCGATGATGTCGGTGATGTAGTATTCGCCCTGCGCATTGTTGTTGTTCAACTGCGAGAGCCAGCGTTTCATGTCTGCGCCATTGGCGATCAGAATACCGGTATTAATTTCCTGGATTTCACGCTGTGCGTCGGTCGCATCTTTATGCTCAACGATGCCCGTCACTTTGCCGTTTTCACGGGTGATACGGCCATAACCGGAAGGATCGTCCAGCTTAACGGTCAGCAGACCAATACCGCCCTGCGGCTTCGCAGCACGCAGACGGGCCAGCGTCTCGACGGAGATCAATGGCACATCACCGTAAAGCATCAGGATATCTTCATCGTCGGAGAAGAACGGGGCCGCCTGCTGCATAGCGTGACCGGTACCCAGCTGTTCTGCCTGTAGCACCCAGTTAAGATTGTCGTCACGCAGCGTCTGCTTCAGCAGATCGCCACCGTGGCCGTAGACCAGGTGGACCTGGCTGGCACCCATTTCATTAGCTGCATCAATAACATGCTGCACCATCGCTTTCCCTGCCAGGGTGTGCAGCACTTTTGGAAGATCGGAATACATGCGGGTGCCTTTGCCTGCGGCAAGAATGACCACGCTCATTGCATTGTTCAACATACACGTCCTGACTGTAATTTGAGTGAAAAGTAAAACCCTTTGGCGTTGAAAATTCTACATATTTTGCGCCATAAAATGGAGAGGCGGTAAAACAGGCAACCTCACCGGTTGCGGGCAGTTTAACGGTTCTTTTTACAGCAGAGTAAAGGACTTTGCCTATGGAATATAGCGTCCTTTAGAGAAGTCTCCAGCCCGCACAGCAAGTTAGCTATTTTTTCGCGTCATGAATAAAGATGCTAATAATCAAAACACTGTTTTAATTATTGAAATATGTGACATATAAAAAAGAAACGCCGTTTTATTCTGATAATAATAGTGCTCAATTATTACTCAGGAGAATAAGATGAAGTCTAAAATACCTCTGGCCCTGATGATGTGTAGCGCCTTTTCCGCAACAGCTAACGACCAGCCTCATATCTGGAAAGCCATTGCGTTTGGGCAATCAACCGATGTGAATTTTTCTTCCAACGTGCTGCCCGAAAAAATTGGCGTCAATGATGTCACTATCGACGGCAAAAAACTTCTGCCGCAGGAGAGTGCCGATCTGGCAAAAGCGATTACGCTGGAGAGCCGTGGCGGCAAAATAGCTAACTCCCACGACGGGTTAACCTTTTTCTATACCGAGCTACCGACAGACGAGAATTTCGTTTTACAGGCCAACATCCGGGTCGATCAGTTTGGACCTGAGAATGGCGCAAAACCCGCTGCACAGGAAGGTGCCGGGCTGCTGGTGCGCGATGTTCTCGGCAACCCGCGTCAACAGCCGCTAAAAGCCGGTTATGAAGAGTTCCCGGCGGCGTCGAACCTGGTGATGAACGCTATCATGACCCAGGATAAAAAAGATCATCAGCGAGTGAAAATGCAGGCCATCACCCGCGAGGGCATTCGCCATCCGTGGGGCGATGCCGGGGCTGCGATTAAAAAACAGAGTTATAAAGAAGAGGTGGATCTGAGCCAGACCCCCGAGTTTCGCCTCAAACTCCAGCGAACGGACGACGGGTTTATTACCGCGTGGGCACCGCTGGGCAGCGACAATTGGGTGAGCAAGAGCGTGCCACGCGCCGATCTGATTTCGGTGCAAAACCAGGAGCACTATTATGTTGGCTTCTTCGCATCACGTAATGCCAAAATCACGGTCACCCAGGCCTCGCTGACGACAACCCCTGCCCATACCGTGCCTTCAACGCCGTGGCAGGCAGAGCCGCTGCCGCTCCTGGTGCAGCTGGCTTCCGGTAACGTCAGCGCTTCCGGGGATTACCTGTTGCAGGCGCGCGCCAATGAAGACGGGGTATTCAGCGTCAGGCAAAACGAAGTGGTGATCGGTAATGAGAAAGCGGTAAAAGCGGGAGAGATGTACACCCTGCCCGCCCGTCTTGAGCAGACCAGCACCTTTACGGTGGCCTTTACCCCCTCTCAGGGCACGCCGGTAACTCAGCAGCTTACCGTGGAACGCGTCGCGGACAGGAATACGGCGCTTCTCTATGCCGCACCAGACGGCAAAGCAGATGCGAAAGGCACACCCGATGCGCCGCTGGATCTCGCCACTGCCATCGCGCTGCTGGCCCCTGGCGGTAAGCTGGTGCTGAAAAGCGGCGATTACCCTCGCAGCGAGATCCCACTCTCTGCCAGCGGCAGCCGCGATAAGATCAAAACGCTGCAGGCTGAGGGTAAAGTGGTGATCCATGGTCTGCTGCTCGACGCCAGTTACTGGCACATCGAGGGAATCGATGTCACGGACAAAAGCATGCGGGTCCAGGGCAGCCATAACCTGATCGCGCGCGTCACGGCGTATCGCAATGGCGACACAGGCATCCAGATATCATCCCCTGAGAAGATCGGTCGCCCGTTGTGGGCAAGCTATAACCGGGTGGTGGATTCTGAATCATATGCCAATGAAGATCCCGGCAAGATTAACGCCGATGGCTTTGCGGTGAAGATGCGGGTGGGGGAAGGTAACCGGCTGGAGAATTGCTATGCCCACAACAACGTCGACGACGGTTTTGATCTGTTTAATAAGATTGAAGATGGGGCAAACGGCGTGGTGGTGATTGAGAACTCGGTCGCCAGCAACAATACCAGTAACGGCTTCAAGCTTGGCGGGGAAGGGCAGCCAGTGGCGCACCAGATCCGCAACAGCAAAGCGACGGGCAATCATCTGGACGGCTTCACCGATAACTTTAACCCGGGCAAGCTGGTGGTGGAGAACAACCTTGCGGTGGATAACCAGCGCTTCAACTATATCTTCCGCCCGAGTCCTTACGGAGACGTAACAACACAGGGGACGTTTACCGGCAACCTGTCGATCCGTAATCAGCCAGGTGAGTATGATGATGCGGTCGTGGGAAACATTGATAACACGAATTACTTTATCGTGAAGGGTGAAAGCGTGAATACAGACGGGAAGGTGTTAGACAAGACCCAGGTTAAGGCCCTGTAACCTGAGCGGCGCTTCGCTTATCGCACTACAGTAAGCGTGGCGCCACCCGGCAGGTCAGCAATTACAGATTGAACGTGCCGAAAGAGACGTTCATGTTGCTGAAGAGGGCGATGATTTTGTTGATGGTTTTCATGATGGCATCCTGATGTTTTTGGAGTTCAGTTATGTGACATTCATCACAAAAACGAGTCTACTCCTCAACATTTTGCCGATCAATCTTTTTGTGAGCTAAATCACAAAATAATAAAACATCGTTTTAGTTTCATTTTTAGTGAAACAGAGCCATAAAAAAAGCCAGCCTGGGATCCAGACTGGCTTTCGTACTTTCAAGCCGGTGTTACATCGCTTTTTTGGTCAACTCGATAACGCGCAGTTTCGCGATCGCTTTGGCCAGCTCTGCAGACGCCTGAGCGTAATCCACGTCGCCATGAGAGCTCTTAATGTGCTCTTCTGCTTTACGCTTCGCTTCCAGAGCTCGCGCTTCGTCGAGATCCTGGCCACGAATTGCGGTATCAGCCAGTACGGTCACGCTGCCAGGTTGCACTTCAATGATGCCACCAGACAGATAGATAAACTCTTCATGACCGAACTGTTTAACGATGCGGATCATACCAGGCTTAATGGCGGTGAGCAGCGGGGCGTGTCCCGGGAAAATACCCAGTTCACCTTCGCTACCCGTTACCTGGATTTTCTCGACCAGACCAGAGAACATTTGTTGCTCTGCGCTGACGACGTCCAGGTGGTAAGTCATTGCCATATCACCCTCCGATTAAGGCGTTAAAGTTTTTTGGCTTTTTCCACGGCTTCGTCGATGGAACCCACCATATAGAACGCCTGCTCCGGCAGGTGATCGTATTCGCCTTCCATGATGCCTTTAAAGCCACGGATGGTGTCTTTTAGCGCAACGTATTTGCCCGGGGAACCGGTAAATACTTCTGCTACGAAGAATGGCTGGGACAGGAAGCGCTGGATCTTACGTGCGCGTGCTACCACCAGTTTGTCTTCTTCAGACAGTTCATCCATACCCAGGATGGCGATGATGTCTTTCAGTTCCTGATAACGCTGCAGCAGGGACTGTACGCCACGCGCGGTGTCGTAGTGTTCCTGACCTACTACCAGTGGATCCAGCTGACGGCTGGTGGAGTCCAGCGGGTCAACGGCCGGGTAGATACCCAGAGACGCGATCTGACGGCTCAGTACCACGGTTGCATCTAAGTGAGCAAAGGTGGTGGCTGGTGATGGGTCAGTCAAGTCATCCGCAGGTACGTATACCGCCTGAACGGAGGTGATAGAACCGGTTTTGGTAGAGGTGATACGTTCCTGCAGAACACCCATCTCTTCCGCCAGGGTCGGCTGGTAGCCTACTGCTGATGGCATACGACCCAGCAGTGCGGATACTTCCGTACCGGCCAGGGTGTAACGGTAGATGTTGTCAACGAACAGCAGTACGTCACGACCTTCGTCACGGAACTTCTCAGCCATGGTCAGGCCGGTCAGCGCAACGCGCAGACGGTTTCCTGGTGGCTCGTTCATCTGGCCGTAAACCAGGGATACTTTGTCCAGAACGTTGGAGTCGGTCATTTCGTGGTAGAAGTCGTTACCCTCACGAGTACGCTCACCCACGCCTGCAAACACGGAGTAACCGGAGTGCTCGATCGCGATGTTACGGATCAGCTCCATCATGTTTACGGTTTTACCTACACCCGCACCGCCGAACAGACCAACTTTACCGCCCTTCGCGAACGGACACATCAGGTCGATAACTTTGATGCCGGTTTCCAGCAGTTCCTGAGAGCTGGACAGCTCTTCATAGGAAGGTGCTGAACGGTGGATAGCCCAACGCTCTTCTTCGCCGATGTCGCCTTTCATGTCGATCGGCTGACCCAGGACGTTCATGATACGGCCCAGGGTTGCTTTACCTACTGGTACTTCGATTGGGTGCTCGAGGTCTTTAACTTCCAGACCACGACGCAGACCGTCGGAAGAACCCATGGCGATGGTACGCACAATACCGCCGCCGAGCTGCTGCTGAACTTCCAGCACCAGGCTCTCATTACCATTCTGAACCTCAAGAGCATCGTACACGCGCGGTACGGCATCCTGAGGGAATTCGACGTCAACCACGGCGCCGATTACCTGGACAATTTTTCCAGTAGCCATCTTGAATCCTCTACGAATTAACCTGGTTATACCGCGGATGCACCACCGACGATCTCGGTGAGTTCCTGAGTAATGCTGGCCTGACGAGCTTTGTTGTATACCAACTGCAGCTCTTTAATCAGGCTGCCGCCATTGTCGGTCGCGGCTTTCATCGCCACCATACGTGCGGCCTGCTCGCTGGCCAGGTTTTCTACCACGCCCTGATAAACCTGGGATTCAACATAACGACGCAGCAGGGTATCCAGCAGCGGTTTTGGATCCGGTTCATACAGGTAATCCCAGGCTTTATGCTTCAACTCTGGCTCGTCTGATGCCGGTAATGGCAGCAGCTGAGTGATGGTTGGAGCCTGAGACATGGTGTTAATAAATTTGTTGCTGACAACGTACAGCCTGTCCAGACGGCCTTCATCATAGGCCTGCAACATCACTTTTACCGGGCCGATAAGCTCGGACAGGGACGGGTTATCACCCATACCGGTCACCTGGGCAACAATATTGCCACCTACGGAATTGAAGAAAGAGACGCCCTTAGAGCCGATCATCGCGATATCGCTCTGAACGCCTTTATCGGACCATGCTTTCATATCCGCCAGCAGCTTTTTGAACAGGTTAATGTTCAAGCCACCGCACAAACCACGGTCGGTAGACACCACCAGGTAGCCCACGCGTTTAACGTCGCGTTCTTCCAGGTAAGGGTGCTTATATTCCAGATTACCGCTCGCAAGGTGACCAATCACTTTGCGCATGGTATCTGCATAAGGACGGCTGGCCGCCATACGCTCCTGCGATTTACGCATTTTGGAAGCGGCGACCATCTCCATCGCTTTAGTGATCTTTTGCGTGTTCTGGACGCTTGCGATCTTACTACGTATCTCTTTTGCGCCGGCCATGAGCTTCTCCTCAATGCCTTGCGGTCTGCCCTAAGACAGACCGCCAGACGTTACCAGGACTGGGTTGCTTTGAAGGAATCGAGCAGGCTCTTCAGCTTGCCTTCGATTTCATCGTTATAGCCACCGGACTGGTTGATCTCTTGCATTAACGGAGCGTGGTCACGGTCAGCGTAAGCCAGCAGAGCGGCTTCGAAGCTACCGATTTTCGCCAGTTCTACATCTCCCAGATAACCACGTTCTGCTGCGAACAGTACCAGACCCTGCTGTGCTACTGACATAGGGGCATACTGTTTCTGTTTCAGCAGTTCAGTCACTTTCTGACCGTGGTCCAGCTGTTTACGGGTTGCATCGTCAAGGTCGGATGCAAACTGGGAGAACGCTGCCAGTTCACGATACTGTGCCAGCGCGGTACGGATACCACCGGACAGTTTCTTGATGATCTTGGTCTGCGCTGCGCCACCAACACGGGATACAGAGATACCCGGGTTAACTGCCGGACGAATACCGGAGTTAAACAGGTTGGTTTCTAGGAAGATCTGACCATCGGTAATGGAGATTACGTTGGTCGGAACGAACGCAGAAACGTCACCCGCCTGGGTTTCGATGATTGGCAGTGCGGTCAGAGAACCGGTCTGGCCTTTCACTTCACCTTTAGTGAAGTTCTCAACGTATTCCGCGTTAACGCGGGATGCACGCTCCAGCAGACGGGAGTGCAGATAGAATACGTCGCCCGGGAATGCTTCACGTCCTGGTGGACGACGGAGCAGCAGGGAAACCTGACGGTATGCAACGGCCTGTTTAGACAGGTCATCATAAACGATCAGTGCATCTTCACCGCGGTCACGGAAGTATTCGCCCATTGCGCAACCGGCATACGGTGCCAGGTATTGCAGTGCAGCAGATTCAGAAGCGGTTGCCACAACAACGATGGTGTTAGCCAGCGCGCCGTGCTCTTCCAGTTTACGAACCACGTTAGAAATGGTGGACGCTTTCTGGCCGATAGCCACGTACACACATTTGATGCCGGAATCACGCTGGTTGATGATCGCATCGATTGCCATCGCGGTTTTACCGGTCTGACGGTCACCGATGATCAGCTCACGCTGGCCACGGCCGATTGGGATCATGGCATCAACGGATTTATAACCGGTCTGCACAGGCTGGTCGACTGACTGACGGTCGATTACACCCGGTGCGATAACTTCGATTGGCGAGAAGCCATCGTTATCAACCGGACCTTTACCGTCGATTGGCGCACCCAGGGTGTTCACCACGCGACCCAGCAGGCCGCGGCCAACTGGAACTTCAAGAATACGGCCAGTACACTTAACCTTCATGCCTTCGGCGAGGTCAGCGTAAGGACCCATCACAACTGCACCTACGGAGTCGCGCTCCAGGTTCAGTGCGATAGCGTAACGGTTACCCGGCAGGGAGATCATTTCACCCTGCATACAATCGGCCAGGCCGTGGATGCGGATAACACCGTCGCTTACAGAAACAATAGTACCTTCGTTGTGAGCTTCACTCACAACACTGAACTGAGCAATGCGCTGCTTGATCAGTTCGCTGATTTCGGTGGAATTCAGTTGCATGCTCCAGTCCCCTTAAGACTGCAAGACGTCTGCAAGGCGCTCAAGACGGCCGCGTACGCTGCCATCAATGACCATATCACCCGCACGGATGATTACGCCCGCCATTACAGACTTATCGATATTGCAATTCAGCTTCACTTTGCGTGACAGACGTTTTTCCATCGCGGCGGTGATTTTCGCAAGCTGTTCGTTACTCAGCTCAGTCGCAGAAGTTACGTGAACTTCAACGGTGGCTTCACTGAGGGCACGCAAGTGCTCGAACTGCTCAAGAACATCCGGGAGCGCTTTCAGACGACCATTTTCTGCCATAACCCGAATCAGGTTCTGACCGTTGGTGTCCAGCTGCTCACCGCAAATGGCGATGAACGAACTGGCGAGGGTTTCCGGTGCCAGTGCACCCGAAAGCATCTCAGCCATATGTTCGTTTTTCGTTACCTCAGCGGCAAACGCCAGCATGTTCTGCCAGCGATCGACATTTTGGTGTTCGATAGCAAAGTCAAAAGCTGCTTTGGCGTAGGGGCGAGCTACCGTAACAAATTCAGACATCAGCCCCTCCCTCCTTACAGTTCAGCGACAAGTTTGTCCACGATGTCGCTGTTAGCAGCTTCATCCACGGAACGTTCGATGATCTTCTCGGCGCCAGCAACAGCCAGAATCGCGACCTGCTTACGCAGCTCTTCGCGAGCACGTTTACGCTCGGCATCAATTTCTGCCTGCGCTTGCGTCACGATTTTAGTACGTTCCTGTTCTGCTTCAGCTTTCGCTTCGTCCAGGATCTGAGAACGACGTTTGTTCGCCTGTTCGATGATTACCTGAGCTTCCGCTTTCGCTTTTTTCAGCTGGTCGGTCGCGTTGGCCTGTGCAAGGTCCAAATCTTTCTTAGCGCGTTCTGCAGAAGCCAGTCCGTCAGAAATTTCTTTCTGACGTTTTTCGATGGCTGCCATTAAAGGCGGCCATACGTACTTCATGCAGAACCAGACAAAGATAACAAACGCGATGGCCTGGCCGAGGATTGTTGCGTTCATGTTCACAGCACAATACCTCTTTAAATTTACAACTGTGGCTTAGGGTTTAAATCTACTTACTACGCGACAGCAAACATCACGTACAGACCCAGACCTACAGCGATCATCGGGATAGCATCCACCAGACCCATAACGATAAAGAACTGAGTACGCAGCAGAGGAATCAGATCCGGTTGACGCGCTGCGCCTTCCAGGAATTTGCCCCCGAGGATGCCGATACCGATCGCAGCACCGATCGCCGCCAGACCCATCATCACAGCGGCAGCCATGTACAGCAGATCCATATTCAGGTTTTCCATGACAGTCTCCAGTTTGTTTCAGTTAAAACGTAGTAGTGTTGGTAAAGAATCAGTGCTCTTCAGACGCCATCGACAGATAGACAATCGTCAGAACCATGAAGATAAAGGCTTGCAGCGTAATGATCAGGATGTGGAAAATGGCCCATGGCACATTCAGAACCCACTGTGACCACCACGGCAGAAGACCCGCGATCAGAATGAAAATCAGCTCACCCGCATACATGTTGCCGAACAGTCGCAGACCGAGAGAAATCGGTTTGGACAGCAGGCTAACGCCTTCCAGGATCAGGTTGATCGGAATAAACGCCCAGTGGTTGAACGGCTGCAAGGTAAGCTCTTTCACGAAGCCGCCTACACCTTTCATTTTGATGCTGTAGAAAAGAATCAGGATGAATACGCCCAGTGCCATAGACAGGGTGATGTTCACGTCAGCAGACGGCACCACACGCAGGGCAGGCAGACCGAAGATATGCTCGCCGATAAACGGCAGCAGGTCGATCGGCAGCAGGTCCATCAGGTTCATCAGGAAGACCCATACAAAGACGGTCAGCGCCAGCGGTGCAATCACCTTGCTCTTGCCGTGGTACATGTCTTTGACGCTGCCATGGACGAAGCCAATGATCATTTCGATGAAGGTCTGGAATTTTCCTGGAACGCCGCTGGTTGCACGTTTGGCAACGCCGCGGAAAATGGCCAGGAACAACAGACCCAGTGCCACCGAGAAGAACATGGAGTCGATATTGATCGTCCAGAAGGTGGCTGGGGGGTTATGCGGATCCACCAGCGAGAATGTACGCAGGTCCAACTGAAGGTTGTTCAGATGGTGACCTATGTAATCCTGCGGCGTCATATTTTCTGAAGCCATGATGCCTTTTACCCTTTGTTATTGATTACAGCTGGCGCCAGAACTTGTACCACCAGCACCAAAACCCACGTCACTATCAGCGGCAGAAATACCACTTTAAAAACAGCCAGCGCCATCACCAGAAGGACAAAGGTCAGCAACACCTTACACACTTCGCCCAGAGCGAAGGACCAGGCCATGCGGCCTTTGGCAGGTGTATGCGCCTGATGACGCCAGGCAAAAATCATAAACAACATATTCGGCACAACGACTGCCAAACCTCCGCTTACCGCAGAGATGCCCCAGAAGGGGTCTTTGAGGCAGAACAGCAATCCGCTTGCTATCACCGCCAGAAACTGAATGAACAGAAGCTTACGAGCAACGTTTCGACTCAAGAGCGACACAGACATCACGTTTTTACTCCTGCTCACTTCGAGGTATGTCGCGTGTCGTATAAAACTTCCTTTAAGGCTCAGAGTCAAGCAGCAAAAAGCGGTCAAATTATACGGTGCGGCCTCGTGATTTCAAACAATAAGTAGCGAAAAGGTGAATAAATGTTTAAATATTTTTCCCCAGCGCTATTTCTTAACTTTTCGTCAAACTGTGAATGACTCGTCAAAACTGCAAACCACGCGGAAACGTTGGCGATAAAGCGTGCACGAGATCACAAAATACACATTTACGATAAGGTTGAATAAATTAATTCAGTAAATCGTTATATTTCATCTTTTTGATATTACAGAGTAATTTCGGTAACTATTTTCAAAACAGCCCTGTATACATCGGAAACCTTTTATTGACATTTATAATAAATATTTAACATTGCAATCTGGTTACCCGATCCTACTTTTAGCAAGCTGATATTTTCAAAGTTTATTATATTGTGGGTTAACTACACCCTCACGTTAACCCAAAGAAAATCCATAGTAAAAAAGCGGTTAAATTAAGACTGTCTATTTCTTAATCGACCGCCCGCTTTTTAACATACTATGAACAGCACAAATTCCACATTTTTTATTATTATTTTAAAAATTGTTTGGCTTAACGATCACCAGGTGGCGCTCACCCTCCAGCTGTGGAACACGCAATTTGATGGCAGACTCCACGGTGAACCCTTCCGGCAATTGCGCGATTTCGTCTTCCGGCAGTATCCCTTTCAGGGCATAGAATCGTCCGTTCTGCGCAGGCAGATGCTTGCACCAGCTGATCATGTCATTGAGTGAAGCAAACGCCCGGCTGATCACGCCGTCGAAAGGCGGCTCGGCAGGAAACTCCTCTACCCTACTCTGCACCGGATGGATATTTTCCAGCTTCAGTTCATGCTGAACCTGGCGCAGGAAGCGCACGCGCTTACCCAGGCTGTCCAACAGCGTGAACTGGCACTCAGGACGCACGATTGAGAGCGGGATACCTGGCAGGCCAGGGCCGGTGCCGACATCGATAAACCGCTCACCCTGGAGGTGAGGAGCTACCACGATGCTGTCGAGAATATGACGCACCAGCATCTCATTCGGGTCGCGAACCGAGGTGAGGTTATAGGCCTTGTTCCATTTGTGCAGCATATCGACATACCCCACCAGCTGATTTTTCTGGTGATCGGTGAGCGAAATACCGGCTTGATCCAGCAGACGAGTGAGTTTGTTGAGCACGGTGAATACCTGTTTAAAAAGAATTGCCCGGTAGCGCTACCGCTTACCGGGCCGACGAAATGTTTGGCGGGGATTACGCACTGCGGCGCAACATACCCTGTTTTTTCAGCCAGACCAGCAGAATGGAGATGGCCGCAGGCGTGACGCCAGAAATACGTGAAGCCTGGCCGATCGACACAGGTTTGTGATCGTTCAGCTTCGCGATCACTTCGTTGGAAAGACCCGACACCTGACGATAGTCCAGCATTTCCGGCAGCAGCGTATTTTCGTTGCGCTGCTGTTTCTCGATCTCATCCTGCTGACGGGCGATATAGCCTTCGTATTTCACCTGGATTTCGACCTGCTCGGCAGCCTGTACGTCGTCCAGACCCGGCGCGAACGGTGTCATCTGGATCAGCTGGTCGTAGGTCATCTCCGGGCGACGGAGCAGATCTTCGCCGCTGGCTTCACGTGACAGCGGTGCAGACAGGTGAGCATTCACTTCGTCTACAGATTCGGTGGTTGGGTTAACCCAGGTGGACTTCAGGCGCTGACGTTCGCGCTCGATGTTTTCCAGCTTCTCGTTGAAACGCGCCCAGCGCGCATCATCCACCAGCCCCAGCTCACGACCGATTTCGGTCAGGCGCAGATCGGCGTTGTCTTCACGCAGCATCAGACGATATTCCGCACGAGAGGTAAACATACGGTACGGCTCTTTGGTGCCCAGGGTGCAGAGGTCGTCCACCAGCACGCCAAGGTAAGCCTGAGAACGACCCGGCGCCCAGCCCTCTTTCTCGGCAGAGAAGCGGGCAGCGTTAAGACCGGCCAGCAGTCCTTGCGCAGCAGCTTCTTCGTAACCGGTGGTGCCGTTGATCTGGCCTGCGAAGAACAGCCCGTGGATAAATTTGCTTTCCAGGGTCGGCTTCAGGTCACGCGGATCGAAGAAGTCGTACTCAATGGCATAGCCAGGACGGACGATCTTCGCATTTTCCATCCCCTGCATCGAACGGACAATCTGCATCTGTACGTCGAAAGGCAGGCTGGTGGAAATACCGTTCGGGTAGATCTCGTTGGAGGTCAGCCCTTCCGGCTCGAGGAAGATCTGGTGCTGGTTACGATCGGCAAAGCGCATCACCTTGTCTTCGATCGACGGGCAATAGCGTGGGCCGATCCCTTCGATCACCCCGGCATACATCGGGCTGCGATCAAGGTTACTGCGGATCACATCATGGGTTTTCTCGTTGGTGTGCGTGACATAGCACGGCACCTGACGCGGATGTTGAGCCACGTTGCCCATGAACGAGAAGACCGGCATCGGGTTGTCGCCATGCTGTTGTGCCAGCACGCTGAAATCAATGGTGCGGGCGTCGATACGTGGTGGCGTGCCGGTTTTCAGGCGGCTGACGCGCAGCGGCAGCTCGCGCAGACGGCGCGACAGCGGAATGGACGGCGGATCGCCAGCACGGCCACCGCTGTAGTTATCCAGTCCGATATGAATTTTGCCATCGAGGAAGGTCCCGACGGTCAGCACGACGGCTTTAGCGCGGAACTTCAGACCCATCTGGGTCACAGCCCCAACGACACGATCGTTCTCGACGATCAGATCCTCAACCGCCTGCTGGAAGATCATCAGGTTCGGCTGATTCTCCAGGGCAGTACGCACCGCCTGACGGTAGAGCACACGGTCTGCCTGTGCACGGGTGGCACGAACGGCAGGGCCTTTGCTCGCGTTTAGTATCCTAAACTGGATGCCGGCATGATCGATCGCGGTTGCCATCAGGCCGCCAAGCGCATCCACTTCTTTTACCAGGTGTCCTTTCCCAATGCCGCCAATCGCCGGATTACAGGACATCTGTCCTAGCGTGTCGATATTGTGTGTCAAAAGCAGGGTCTGTTGACCCATTCGCGCCGCGGCCATTGCGGCCTCGGTGCCTGCATGACCCCCGCCAATGATGATGACGTCAAAAGGATCCTGATAAAACATGGTGGTCTGCCTCGCGTAAAGCGGTAAGAAAATGGATTGAAGCCCGGGCCGTGGATTCTACTCAACTTTAGTCGTTCGAGAAAGCACTGGGATCCTGGCTATTAAAAAGAAGATCTTTTTATTTAGAGATCTGTTCTATTGTGATCTCTTATTAGGATCGCGGGTTTCTGTGGATAAGCCGGATCTCCCGAAGAAGATCATGCGTTTAGAAAGGATCGTTTGCTGTGAATGATCGGTGATCCTGTGACGTATAAGCTGGGATCAGATCGCGATGTTATACACAGCACAAAAAGTCATCAAAGGTTATTCTTTGGATAACTACCGGTTGATCCAAGCTTTTAACCAGAGTTATCCACATCTGATCGCACGATCTTTAATCGTTTTTGAGTAAATTTTTCCATTCAGCCAGCCAAAGCTCCGCTGGATCTTCCGGAATATCGTGATCAAGGATGTTGATCTTCAGCGTTTCGCCGATCTGTTGTGCCCCACAGGACTTCAGTTCGGTCTCGACTTTCTCTACGGCACCGCAAAAGGTGTCATATTCCCGACTGCCGATGCCAATCGCCCCAAACCGGACGTTCGCCAGGTTGGGCTGCTGTTCTTTTAGCTCTTCATATAAAGGAAGAAGGTTGTCCGGGAGATCGCCCGCACCGTGGGTGGAGGTGATCAACAGCCAGATCCCGTCGATCGGCAGATCTTCTAATAACGGCCCGTGCAGCGTTTCAGTGGAAAAACCCGCGTCTTCTAGCTTTTCAGCCAAGTGTTCCGCTACATATTCAGCCCCGCCAAGGGTGCTGCCACTGATAAGAGTAATATCTGCCATAGATCGCTCGCTCATATAAAGAGGGATCATTGTACGCTGTGAGCGAGCTGGGATCTACCTGTGGAAAATGTGGGAATGAATTTGCCCGATCAGGGGCGGATGGTACGCATGATCGGGTTCTGCAGGGAGATCAGCGTCTCGGTGGACTGAATTTCATCAATTGTTTGGATCTTGTTGATAAGTACCTGCTGCAGGGCGTCGATGGATCGGCACATCACCTTAATAAAGATGCTGTAGTGGCCGGTGGTGTAGTAGGCCTCGGTCACCTCATCCAGCGCATTCAGTTTTGCCAGCGCCGAGGGATAGTCTTTGGCGCTCTTCAGAATGATGCCGATAAAGCAGCAGACGTCGTAACCCAGCTGTTTCGGGCTGACGTCGATATGTGCCCCGGTGATGATCCCCGCCTGCTTCATCTTCTCTACGCGCACATGAATAGTGCCCGGGCTGACGCCAAACTGTTTGGCCAGTTCGGCATAGGCAGTACGGGCATTAGCCATCAGGGCCTCAAGGATGCCGCGGTCCAGATTGTCGATCTGATAATTTTCCATAGCTTTTTCTTATGAAGATTAATGAATCACTCTATTTTAGCGGGTAATTTTAGCGAATCAAAAGTGAAGTTAGAGTTTTATTGTTGGATTATTGAAAGCGGTTCTTTTTTGTTGCTTAATCAATACCAACAGGACGCAGGAGTATAAATAATGAAAACCGCTTACATCGCACAACAACGCCAGATCAGTTTCGTTAAATCCCATTTTTCCCGCCAGCTGGAAGAGAAGCTTGGTCTTATTGAAGTCCAGGCTCCGATCTTAAGCCGCGTGGGCGACGGGACGCAGGACAACCTGTCTGGTTGCGAAAAAGCGGTACAGGTGAAAGTGAAAACACTGCCAGATGCCCAGTTCGAAGTGGTTCATTCCCTCGCGAAGTGGAAGCGTCAAACCCTGGGACAACACGACTTCAGCGCGGGCGAAGGGCTTTACACGCACATGAAAGCTCTTCGCCCCGATGAAGACCGTCTTACTGCTATTCACTCTGTTTACGTTGACCAGTGGGACTGGGAACGCGTAATGGGTGATGGCGAGCGCCATACCCGTACGCTGAAAGCAACGGTAGAAGCAATTTATGCCGGGATTAAAGAAACCGAAGCGGCAGTCAGCAAAGAGTTTGGTCTGACGCCGTTCCTGCCAGAGACGATCCAGTTTGTTCATAGCCAGGATCTCCTGACCCGTTTCCCGGATCTGGATGCCAAAGGCCGTGAGCGTGCGATCGCTAAAGAGCTGGGCGCCGTATTCCTGATTGGCATCGGCGGCAAGCTGTCTCATGGTCAGCGCCATGACGTCCGTGCGCCGGATTATGATGACTGGAGCAGCGAAGGCGAAAGCGGCCTGGCGGGTCTGAACGGGGATATTCTGGTGTGGAACCCGGTGCTGGAAGATGCGTTCGAGCTGTCTTCCATGGGGATCCGCGTCGACGCCGAAGCGCTGCAGCGTCAGCTGGCTATCACCGGTGATGAAGATCGTCTGAAGCTGGAGTGGCACCAGGCGCTGCTGCGTGGCGAGATGCCGCAGACTATCGGCGGCGGCATCGGCCAGTCTCGCCTGACCATGTTACTGCTGCAGCTGTCCCATATCGGACAGGTCCAGTGTGGCGTATGGCCGCAGCAGGTACGTGACAGCGTGGATGCGCTGCTGTAATTAACGTTTCCAGCGCCGCAACAGGCGGCTACGCAACCCGGTATCAAAGCGCCAGATATGATCGAAGATGCGCATGATGCCGGGTTTTCCATGTGCGGACATTGCCACCGCATGGAAACGATGTTGATGTTCCCGCTGCAACACCTTCACTTGACTCACCACCTCATCCGGCAGCCGCTGGGCAATAAAATCCGAGATCACTACCGCATCGGCGTCATACCACTCTCCGCCCTGCATCCGCTCGATGATGGCACGAAAACAGCTGGCGAGATCGGTCCCGCCGCGAAAGCGCTGGCTTAAGAAGCGGATCGCCTGTTCGAGGCCGTGCTGGCCCGACAGCTCGTAGCCCACCACCTCGCTGGAAAACAGCATAATGAAACAGCGCCGTCTGTCAGCCAGCGCCACCCGCATCAGTGCCAGGCAAAAGGCTTTGGCGCACTGTTCATTAAAACCGCCCATCGAACCGGAGGTATCCACGCAGACAATAAACGGCCCACGCGGCTGTTCGTCGAAATCCTGATGTACGGCCGGGCGTTGGCTGACCTTCTCCCGCCAGGCATCGCCATGCAGCCGGTAGGTCAGGAGCTGCTTCTCCACCAGCCGACGGTAAAATTCATATTCCAGTTCCGTAATGCCCAGGGTGGCCAGTTCGGGTGGCAGCAGGCGCAGAATATCGTCGCTCTGCTGCAGTCCGTCCACTTGCTCCGGCACTGTCGCCGGTTCGCGCACCAGAGTGCGGAAGGTTTCCAGCGGGGCATCCTTTTTTGGCACTGACTTTGCCTCCCGCGAACGTCCCAGCTGTTCCGCCAGTTGCATCAGCTCCGGCTGCTGGGCGAGGAAGTCGCCATAGCGGACAATTAACTGATAATCGCCACGCTTTAACTGACCGGCGCTCATATCCCACAGCCGTCCGGCCGCGTTTTCATTCTCCACCAGCACGGGCTCCAGCGCACCGGCTAAGGTCATGCGCTCCTGCACTTCGCTGAGCAGCTGTTCGCGCTCTTCTTCCATCAACTGCTGATTGAGGGAGGTGGCCTGCACCACCAGGCTCAACCGCCAGCGCTGTAAAAACAAGGTATGCAGGGCGGGCGTAAAGGTGGCGTTATCCACGACCAGTTGTCGCGCCTGGCTGGCGTAGGGGGAGTGAAGCCTGTCCAGCAGGGTTAAAATCTGCGGGAGCTGGACGATCAACTGAGGCGTGGAGAGCAGCTGGCTCTGCTGATAACACATCACCTCTTCGGTGAGTTCTGGCGGTACGCGGGTCTCTTTCAGTCTTTTGCGTAAATTGTCCCGCCAGCGCGGGAGATCGTCTGTAATGGCGGTTTTAAGCCGCGGGAACTTTTCAAAAAAGATCGCCAGTTGCGGCGAAGCCAGCAGGGTAAGGATGATCTCTTCGATCATGCCCTCCTCACCGACGGCAAGCATAACGTTGAGTGTGTCCAGCGTCAGCATTGACGCGCCTGTTTGATCTGCGCGCTTACGTCCTGCAGGCTGGACTCAATTCGCCCCAGCCAGTCGCTGTGGATAAACAGGCATTTTTGCTGCTCGCTAAAGCGGGTGTGCTGAAGGTGCCACTGATTATCCAGCGCTTCCAGCTGCTGTTTGATCTCTTCCGGGACGCTATCAGAGGCGGTGCCGGGCAGCGCAAGGCGCGATCCCTGCAGGCTGATGTCGCGGATCACCAGATGCAGACTGCCGTCCACTTCCATATTGAGCTGCTGGGCAAAGCCAATACCGTTGAGTTTGCCGCGGATCTCGCCACCTTTACTCAACCACAGCGACAGGGCTTCACGCTCAACCGTGATGTGAATGACTTGCATATCATGGAGCTTGAGGGGCTGCTGGAGGAGCAGCGTCAGCGTGGTATCGCTCAGTTCGGCCGGTAATTCGTAATGCGGGCGACGGGCGAACATACCGCTCTGACGATTAACGCGCAGGGCAGTTTTATCGCTTTGCTGCTGCTGAAGCTGAAGGCGGCGCTGGGTGATGGCCCCGAGCTGGTTCAGCATCTCCTGCTGTCCCCAGGCGTGCCCGGTCATCAATATTTCCAGCTGCTGCTGCATCAGATGCATACCGTTGGCGTCATGCCACAGGCAATCCTTCAGCAGGATCAAATCAATAGGCGCAACCGCATCGCGACCGCTAAACAGGGCGCTGGCCTGCAGCAGGCGAATGGCTTTCTTCCAGCGACGATCGGAGACGTAAGGTGCGCCCGGCAGGGCATCAAGCTGTTGGCGCAGCATATAGACAAGGTCAAATACCGCATCTGGCAGTTTGATTTTGCCGATGTCCTGCTGCCACTGCTGGTACTCCTCGTCCGTCACCTGCAGTGTGGCGGGCACCGGGTTATCGTTTTCATCCTGCTGGCTAATCAGCAGCGAGCGGAAGTTCGCTTTGTCCTGCACTTTGTCGAGCCACAGGCGGATCAGCATGCGGTCATATAAGGCTTCGAGACTGCTGTCGGCTTCCGGCAGTTCGTTGGAGGCCGCCACCAGCAGGCGCATCGGGATTTTCTCCTCAAACGCGCCGTTGCGGAACCGGCGTTCGTTGATGGCTGTGAGCAGGGTGTTCAGGATCGCCGGGCCGGCTTTCCAGATTTCATCGAGAAAAACGATCTCCGCTTCCGGCAGATAACCTGCCGTCAAACGCTCATACCGTCCTTCATCTTTTAAGGCCTGGATAGAGAGCGGACCGAACACCTCTTCCGGGGTGGAAAAGCGGGTCATCAGATACTCAAAAGCTCTGGCATGCTGAAACGCGAATTTCAGCCTGCGGGCAATCAGGCTTTTTGCTATACCGGGCGGCCCCAGCAGAAAGACACTTTCGCCGCTCAGTGCTGCCAGTAAACAAAGGCGGATGGCATGGCTACGTTCAAATAGCCCTTTTTCCAGCGCGCCGCTGAGACGGGAAATTCTTTCTGCTAATAAATGAGTGTGAGCCATAATTGTTTTGCATCCTTCGCCGTAAACCCGGCTAATTGAAGCGAGTATAGACGTTTCGTTCTGGGCTGGTAATAGCCTGAACTACGGTGCTATTTTCTTTGCGCTATGTTAATGCGGGTACATTTAGGGGTACGATTCTACGATTAATCGTGCATACTGTGCGCTTTTTGTGGGCCAAGGGACTAAGCACACATTTGTTATATAAACGAAAAGACTAGTCTATGAGCACTGATAATAAGCAATCATTACCCGCAATCACACTCGCGGCGATTGGGGTTGTCTACGGTGATATCGGCACCAGCCCGCTTTATACGCTTCGTGAATGTTTGTCCGGTCAGTTTGGTTTTGGCGTCGAACGCGACGCTGTGTTTGGTTTTTTGTCTCTCATCTTTTGGCTCCTGATCTTAGTTGTCTCCGTTAAATATCTCTCCTTCGTTATGCGCGCAGATAACGCCGGTGAAGGTGGGATCCTGACCTTAATGTCGTTGGCCGGGCGCAACACCTCGCCCAAAATGACCTCCTTCCTGGTGATTATCGGCCTGATTGGGGGCAGCTTCTTCTATGGCGAAGTGGTTATCACGCCGGCTATCTCGGTGCTATCGGCAATCGAAGGGCTGGAGATTGTTGCGCCGCAGCTTGAAGAGTGGGTCGTTCCGCTGGCCATAATTGTGCTGACCTTGCTGTTTGTGATCCAGAAACACGGTACCGGGCTGGTGGGGAAACTCTTCGCGCCGATTATGCTGGCCTGGTTCCTGATCCTGGCGGTACTGGGATTACGCAGCATTATTGCTAACCCGGACGTGCTGCATGCCCTAAACCCGATGTGGGCGGTACACTTCTTCCTCGAATACAAAACCGTGTCGTTTATCGCGCTGGGTGCTGTGGTGCTGTCTATCACCGGGGTGGAGGCGCTGTATGCCGATATGGGGCACTTCGGTAAACTGCCTATTCGTGTGGCATGGTTTATTGTGGTGCTGCCGTCGCTGGTGCTGAACTACTTCGGCCAGGGGGCGCTGCTGCTCAAACACCCGGAAGCGATAAAAAACCCGTTCTTCCTGCTGGCGCCGGACTGGGCGCTGGTGCCGATGCTGATCCTCGCGACGCTGGCAACCGTGATTGCTTCTCAGGCGGTGATTTCTGGCGTCTTCTCCCTGACGCGCCAGGCAGTGCGTCTTGGCTATCTGTCGCCGATGCGCATCATTCATACCTCAGAGATGGAGTCCGGCCAGATCTACATCCCGTTCATTAACTGGCTGCTCTATTTCGCGGTGGTGATTGTTATCGTCAGCTTCGAGCACTCCAGCAACCTGGCGGCAGCCTACGGTATTGCCGTTACGGGGACGATGGTGCTGACCTCAATCCTCTCCACCACGGTGGCGTACCGGAACTGGCACTGGAATAAATTCCTGGTGGCGATGATTCTGGTGGGCTTCCTGTGTATCGATATTCCTCTGTTCTCGGCTAACCTCGACAAGATTATCTCCGGCGGCTGGCTACCGCTGACGCTCGGCTTAGTCATGTTCATTATCATGACGACCTGGAAGAGCGAGCGTTTCCGCCTGCTGCGCCGGATGCACGAACACGGTAATTCTCTGGATGCGATGATCGTCTCGCTGGAGAAATCTCCGCCGGTTCGCGTACCGGGCACCGCCGTGTATATGTCGCGTGCGCTGAACGTCATTCCGTTTGCCCTGATGCACAACCTCAAGCACAACAAAGTGCTGCATGAGCGGGTGATCCTGCTGACGCTGCGTACCGAAGATGCACCTTATGTGCACAACGTCCGCCGCGTGCAGATAGAGCAACTGTCGCCCACCTTCTGGCGGGTGGTGGCAAGCTATGGCTGGCGTGAAACGCCGAACGTGGAAGAAGTGTTCCACCGCTGCGGCCTGGAAGGCTTAAGCTGCCGAATGATGGAGACCTCGTTCTTTATGTCGCACGAGTCGCTGATCATTGGCAAACGTCCGTGGTATCTGCGTCTGCGCGGCAAACTCTACCTTATCCTCCAGCGTAATGCCCTGCGTGCGCCCGACCAGTTCGAGATCCCGCCTAACCGGGTGATTGAGTTAGGCACCCAGGTCGAGATTTAAGTCCTGGTACGGCCTGATGCCCTCACTTTAACCCTCTAAAACAGAGTGTGGGGGCAAACATAAAAAACGGTAACCAGAGGGTTACCGTTTTGCATTTAACTCCCCCGCATTTCACTTAGCGAAACGTTTCGACGGCGATCACAAATCTGCAACGCCATGATGGTTTTCTGCGCATCGGTAAGATTAAACTGGCTTCAGCGAAACGTTTCGCTAGTGGAGCAAGAATATGAAGAAAGGCACGGTACTCAACTCTGAAGTCTCATCGGTTATCTCCCGTCTCGGGCATACCGATACGCTGGTCGTGTGTGATGCAGGTTTACCCATCCCTCATAGCACAACGCGTATTGATCTGGCTTTAACGCAGGGCGTGCCCTCGTTTATGCAGGTGCTGGATGTGGTGACAACCGAGATGCAGGTTGAGGAAGCCATTCTCGCAACGGAAATCAAACAACATAATCCGCAGCTCCACGAAACGTTGCTTGGCCATATCAAGCAACTGCAACAACACCAGGGAAACACCATAAAAATTAGTTATATAACGCACGAACAGTTCAAGAAAAATACCGCTGAAAGCCAGGCGGTTATCCGCAGCGGGGAGTGTTCCCCGTATGCGAATATCATTCTCTGTGCTGGCGTCACTTTCTGAGGCCACCATGGACGCACTACTGCAACTGAAAGGGATCGATAAATCGTTCCCGGGCGTCAAAGCCCTCTCCGGTGCCGCACTCAACGTTTATGCTGGCCGCGTGATGGCGCTGGTCGGTGAAAACGGCGCAGGCAAATCCACGATGATGAAAGTGCTGACCGGCATCTATCAACGCGACGCCGGTTCGCTGTTATGGCTGGGGAAAGAGACCACCTTCAACGGCCCGAAATCCTCTCAGGAAGCCGGGATCGGCATCATCCACCAGGAGTTAAACCTGATCCCGCAGCTCTCCATTGCGGAGAACATCTTCCTTGGCCGTGAGTTCGTCAACCGCTTTGGCAAAATCGACTGGAAACAGATGTATGCCGAAGCCGACAAACTGCTGGCGAAGCTGAACCTGCGCTTCAAAAGCGATCGGCTGGTGGGCGAACTTTCCATTGGCGATCAGCAGATGGTGGAGATCGCGAAAGTCCTGAGCTTCGAATCCCGGGTTATCGTGATGGATGAGCCGACTGACGCCCTCACTGATACCGAAACCGACTCCCTGTTCCGCGTGATCCGCGAGCTGAAAGCCCAGGGGCGCGGTATTGTCTATATCTCCCACCGTATGAAAGAGATCTTCGAGATCTGCGACGACGTGACGGTATTCCGCGACGGGCAGTTTATTGCCGAGCGTGAAGTGGTGACGCTGACCGAAGACTCGCTGATCGAGATGATGGTGGGACGTAAGCTGGAAGATCAGTACCCACGCATTGATAAGCAGCCGGGTGATATTCGTCTCAAGGTCGATAACCTGTGCGGCCCGGGCGTAAATAATGTCTCCTTTACGCTGCGCCAGGGCGAAATCCTCGGCGTGGCCGGGCTGATGGGCGCCGGGCGTACCGAGCTGATGAAGGTGCTGTATGGTGCCAGCCCTCGCACCAGCGGATACGTTACGCTTGATGGCCATGAGGTTGTTACCCGTACGCCGCAGGATGGCCTGGCGAACGGTATCGTCTACATCTCCGAAGACCGTAAGCGCGATGGCCTGGTACTGGGCATGTCGGTGAAAGAGAACATGTCCTTGACCGCGCTGCGCTACTTCAGCCGCAGCGGCGGGGGCCTGAAACATAAAGACGAGCAGCAGGCCGTTAGCGATTTTATCCGCCTCTTTAACGTCAAAACGCCGTCGATGGAACAGGCTATCGGTCTGCTGTCCGGCGGCAACCAGCAGAAAGTGGCGATTGCCCGCGGTCTGATGACCCGTCCGAAAGTGCTGATCCTCGATGAGCCAACCCGTGGCGTGGATGTCGGGGCGAAGAAAGAAATTTATCAGCTCATCAACCAGTTTAAGGCTGACGGGCTGAGCATCATTCTGGTCTCTTCCGAGATGCCAGAGGTATTAGGCATGAGCGATCGCATTATCGTCATGCATGAAGGGCATCTCGGCGGTGAATTCAGTCGCGAGCAGGCCACCCAGGAAATTCTGATGGCTGCCGCTGTGGGCAAGCTTAATCGCGTGGATCAGGAGTAAGAAGATGACTACCCAGGCTGTTTCTGGACGCCGTTATTTCACTAAGGCATGGCTGTTGGAACAAAAATCGCTGATTGCCCTGCTGGTGCTGATCGCGATTGTCTCCACCATGAGTCCGAACTTTTTTACCGTTAATAACCTGTTCAACATTCTTCAGCAAACGTCCGTAAACGCCATTATGGCGGTGGGGATGACGCTGGTGATTTTGACGTCGGGTATCGACCTGTCCGTCGGTTCCCTGCTGGCGCTCACCGGCGCGGTTGCTGCTTCAATTGTAGGGATTGAAGTCAACGCGCTGGTGGCCGTAGCAGCGGCGCTGGCGCTGGGAGCCGCAATTGGGGCCGTCACCGGAATGATCGTGGCGAAAGGCCGCGTGCAGGCCTTTATCGCCACCCTGGTAATGATGTTACTGCTGCGCGGTGTGACCATGGTCTACACCAACGGTAGTCCGGTGAACACTGGCTTTACCGACAACGCCGATCTGTTTGGCTGGTTCGGTATCGGCCGCCCGCTGGGTATTCCGACGCCGGTCTGGATCATGGGTCTGGTGTTCCTTGCGGCGTGGTACATGTTGCATCACACCCGCCTGGGTCGTTATATCTATGCTCTGGGCGGTAACGAAGCGGCAACGCGTCTGTCCGGCATCAGCGTCAATAAAGTCAAAGTTATCGTCTACTCCCTGTGCGGCCTGCTGGCTTCGCTGGCGGGCATTATCGAGGTGGCACGTCTCTCCTCTGCTCAGCCAACGGCGGGTACGGGTTATGAGCTGGATGCCATCGCTGCGGTCGTACTGGGCGGCACCAGCCTGGCAGGCGGTAAAGGTCGTATCGTGGGGACGCTGATCGGTGCGCTGATCCTCGGCTTCCTGAACAATGGTTTGAATTTGTTAGGTGTTTCTTCCTATTACCAGATGATCGTCAAAGCGGTAGTGATTTTGCTGGCGGTACTGGTAGACAACAAAAAACAGTAACTGACGACACTACAGGACATCTTTGATATGAACATGAAAAAACTGGCTACCCTGGTTTCTGCTGTCGCGCTGAGCGCAACTGTGAGTGCAAACGCCATGGCGAAAGATACCATCGCGCTGGTGGTTTCTACCCTCAACAACCCGTTCTTCGTCTCCCTGAAGGATGGTGCGCAGAAAGAAGCCGACAAACTGGGCTACAACCTGGTGATCCTGGATTCCCAGAACAACCCGGCAAAAGAGCTGGCTAACGTGCAGGACTTAACCGTTCGCGGCACCAAAATTCTGCTGATCAACCCAACCGATTCCGACGCGGTAGGTAACGCCGTGAAGATGGCAAACCAGGCTAACATTCCGGTGATCACCCTTGACCGTCAGGCCTCTAAAGGCGAAGTGGTTAGCCACATTGCCTCTGATAACGTGCTGGGCGGCAAAATCGCCGGTGACTACATCGCCAAGAAAGCAGGCGAAGGCGCCAAAGTTATCGAACTGCAGGGCATCGCCGGAACTTCCGCAGCGCGTGAGCGTGGCGAAGGCTTCCAGCAGGCTGTGGCTGCCCACAAATTCAACGTGCTGGCCAGCCAGCCAGCAGACTTTGACCGCACTAAGGGTCTGAACGTTATGCAGAACCTGCTGACTGCTCACCCGGACGTTAAAGCGGTATTCGCACAGAACGATGAAATGGCGCTGGGCGCGCTGCGTGCACTGCAGACCGCAGGTAAATCTGATGTGATGGTGGTTGGATTTGACGGTACGCCGGATGGTGAAAAAGCGGTAAACGATGGCAAACTGGCTGCGACCATTGCTCAGCTGCCGGAGCAGATTGGCGCGACTGGCGTGCAGACTGCTGACAAAGTGCTGAAGGGCGAGAAAGTTCAGGCTAAATACCCTGTTGACCTGAAACTGGTCATCAAGCAGTAATATGCGATTCAGGCAGCCGACGGTTGCCTGAAGGGCAACATATAAAGAAAAGAGTGGCATACGCCACCGGGTTATCCCGGTGGCACTCTCTGATGGACACTTCAATGATGAAAACCGCAGGTAAGCTCGTCGTCCTTGGCAGTATTAATGCCGATCACATTCTTAACCTTGACGCTTTCCCGACACCGGGCGAGACCGTAACGGGTAACCGCTATCAGGTCGCCTTTGGCGGCAAGGGCGCAAACCAGGCGGTTGCCGCCGGACGCAGCGGTGCCAACATCGCCTTTATCGCCTGTACCGGCGATGATGATACCGGTGAGCGCGTGCGCAAACAGCTGGTAAGCGACAACATCGATATTGCGCCGGTCAGCGTGGTAGAAGGCGAATCAACCGGCGTGGCGCTGATTTTCGTCAACGCGGAAGGTGAGAATGTCATCGGTATTCACGCGGGTGCGAATGCGGCGCTGACCTCTGAAAGCGTGGTGGCGCAGCAGGAGAGTATTGCACAGGCCGACGCCCTGCTGATGCAACTGGAGACGCCGGTAGAAAGCGTGCTGGCGGCTGCGCAAATTGCTCATAAAAATCACACCACTGTCGTACTTAATCCCGCCCCTGCCCGTGTATTATCAGACGAGCTGCTGGCGCTGGTGGATATCATTACCCCTAACGAAACCGAAGCCGAAAAGCTGACGGGTATTCGCGTTGAAAACGATGACGATGCGGCGCGCGCGGCGAAAGCCTTGCACCAGAAAGGCATCAGTAAGGTCATCATTACCCTTGGCAGCCGTGGCGTATGGGCCAGCGTCGAGGGAGAAGGTCGTCGCGTTCCTGGCTTTAAGGTGAAAGCAGTCGATACCATCGCCGCGGGCGATACCTTTAATGGTGCGCTGGTTACGGCGCTGCTGGAAGGTGAGCCGCTGGATAACGCGATTCGTTTTGCCCATGCGGCGGCAGCCATTGCCGTGACACGTCCAGGGGCGCAGCCTTCTGTTCCATGGCGCAATGAGATCGATGAATTTTTAAGTCAGCAGAGGTAGCGTTTGGCCACAATGAAAGATGTCGCTCGCGTGGCGGGCGTCTCTACTTCGACGGTCTCCCATGTCATTAATAAGGATCGCTTCGTCAGCGAGGCGATCCGGGAGAAGGTCGAAGCCGCAGTGAAATCCCTCAATTATGCGCCTTCCGCCCTGGCGCGCAGTCTGAAACTTAACCAGACCCGCACCATCGGCATGCTCATTACCGCCAGTACCAACCCCTTTTACTCTGAGCTGGTGCGCGGCGTAGAGCGCAGCTGCTTTGAGCGCGGCTACAGCCTGGTGCTCTGTAATACCGAAGGCGACGAACAGCGCATGAACCGCAACCTGGAGACGCTGATGCAAAAGCGTGTCGACGGGTTATTACTGCTGTGTACCGAAACGCATCAACCCTCACCCGAGATTATGCAGCGCTACCCCTCCGTTCCTACGGTGATGATGGACTGGGCACCGTTCGACGGTACCAGCGACCTGATTCAGGATAACTCGCTGCTGGGCGGGGACATGGCGACGCAACATCTGATTGATAAAGGCCATACCCGTATCGCCTGCATTACCGGCCCGCTGGATAAAACTCCGGCCCGTCTGCGTCTGGAAGGTTTTCTGGTGGCCATGGCGCGCGCCGGTTTACCTGTCCCGGACGGATATCAAATTACCGGTGACTTTGAATTTAGCGGTGGTTTCGAGGCGATGCAGTCTTTACTGGCGCAGAAAGAGCGTCCGCAGGCAGTCTTTATCGGTAATGATGCAATGGCGGTGGGGGCTTATCAGGCGCTTTATCAGGCGGGACTTCGTATCCCGGACGATATCGCCGTGGTGGGATATGACGATATCGAACTGGCGAAGTATATGACGCCGCCGCTCACTACCATTCATCAGCCCAAGGATGAACTGGGCGAGCTGGCGATTGATGTATTGATCCATCGTATCGCCCAGCCCGCACTGCAACAGCAGCGGCTGCAGCTTACTCCTGTTCTGATGGAACGGGGCTCGGTTTAGGTTTGTGCCGTTCTTTTATGAGGTACTGACCGTCTTTCGGTTTTAACAGCATAAAGACCAGTGCAGAGACAACCGTCAGCACACCCATAGTGATAAAGGTTGAGTGAAATTGTTCGACAGTGTTGTTGCTGTCGAACCCTTCGTAAAAGCGCAATACCGCCGCACTGACCGCAACCCCCAGACTGATTGAAAGCTGCTGCGTGACTGCCAGCATGCTGTTACCGCCGCTGGCATTCTCATCGCTGAGATCGGCAAGGGTAATGGTGTTCATTGAGGTGAACTGGATGGACATTGCCATCCCCAGCACAAACAGCGGCAGGATCAGCATCCACACCGGCAGCGCTGCCGACTGCAGTGAGAATTGCGCAATCATCACGCCGATAAATACCGTCACACCGACCAGGGTTCTGCGGTATCCCAGCCGTCGTAACAATTGGGTCACCCCGGATTTAGCCAGAATCGAACCCACCGCCGTAGGCGCCATCATGCAGCCTGCTATCAACGCCGGATAACCGAACCCGACCTGCAGCATCAGCGGCATAAGGAAGGGAACACAGCCTGTCCCCAGCCGCGAAGCGATGTTTCCGGCAATGCCTACCGAAAAAGTACGTGTGTTAAACAGCGAGAGCGAAATCAGCGGCGTAGGGTGACGACGCGCATGACGTATATAAAGAAGAAAAAGAAGAATGCCGCTGAAGATGATGGAGATGGCCAGCCAGGTTGCCACCACTTTCTCACCGAACAGCTCCATACCGCTGGAAAACAGCACCAGGCTCAGGCCAAACAGGAAGAATCCACCCATATCGAATTTGCGCCGCGGAGTCGTGAAGTTCGGCATAAACTTGCGGGCATAGAAAAGACCGGCGATCCCAATGGGAATATTAATGAGGAATATCCAGTGCCAGCTGGCCCAGGTAACCAGAACGCCCCCCAGTACCGGCCCGAGGATCGGCCCGACCAGGCCCGGCATAGTGACGAAGTTAAGCACCGGCAACAGTTCGCTGCGCGGATAGGCCCTTAGCAGTGCCAGGCGCGCGACCGGCATCATCATTGCACCACCTACGCCCTGAATCACCCGGAAGATAACCAGCTCACCCAGCGAACTGGAGAGGGCGCAGGCCAGCGACCCCAGCGTAAATAACGTTACCGCCAGCATAAAGACACGCCGTGTGCCGAAGCGATCGGCCAGCCAGCCGCTCACCGGGATCAGCATCGCAACGGTCAGGGTATAACTAATGATGGCTGACTGCATGGCCAGCGGAGAACGGTTAAGGCTTTCGGCAATCGCCGGAAGGGCGGTGTTTAGGATGGTGGCGTCCAGCGCCTGCATAAAGAAAGCCATCGCCGCAATCCATGGCAAACCCGCCATGCTGCGTGCTTTTTTTACTGTCATTCGAATTCCTGTTGTTTATTGCTATCGTGCCGGTGTGGCAAGCAGTGTCTGGCTGGCCGCCATAGCGCGCAGCCCATCGCTGTCCTGAATGGCATCAACAATAGCCTGGTGTAAATCCAGCTTCACCACCTCGTCCTGCGTTATAGACGTAAAGTAAGTGTGGTAGACAGAATGAAAGAGCGAGGCGAAAGAGGTCAGGAACGGATTACCGCTCATCTCATAGATATGCTCGTGCCAGGCCATATCCACTTCTATCCAGCGCTCCCGGTTAAAGTGCTTTTTCAGATGCACCATCTCATCCATTAAAGTATTTAACCGCGCTTTTTGCTCTGCCGTTCCGAGCGTGGCGGCCAGCAGGCAGGCCTGAGGCTCCAGGCTGCTGCGCATGACCAGGAAATGCTCGATAACCTGATGGAAGTTATCTTCCGTCATCCACCAGGAGAGCAACTCTTGATCGAGGAAGTTCCAGTTGCTCTGGGGCATCACGCGTGTACCGATACGCGGACGAGGAAGCACCATCCCTTTCGCAGTTAAGGTTTTCACGGCCTCACGCACAGCGGTTCGGCTCACGCCAAACTGCTCACCGAGTTCCAGTTCGCCCGGCAGGATGCTACCTGGCATGTATTCACCAGCCAGGATCCGCTGTGCCAGTTTTTCTGCCAGCACATATGAAAGGTTCTTTTGTGCCGCCAGCTGTTGCGCGCTCAAAGGCATAACGCATATTCCTTGATTCTTAATGCTAGTAAGTATGCCATCTGCAGGATGGTTGTGGTTGGTAAAACGACAATTAGCGCAATTTTTGGCTTAAAGACGGGTGTTTTGGTGAAAAAAAGCACGGTTGGTTATTTTTTTTAAATTTACTCTTGTCACTGCCGAAGAACTCCCTATAATGCGCCTCCACTGACACGGAACAACGGATTACAAACCGCCGTGACAG
>OIFG01000069.1_pt1 | contig 78781 bp, 75 predicted proteins | sample 1582031 | NCBI WGS metagenome assembly OIFG01 (sample SAMN07501051, study PRJEB24779) | human gut metagenome | isolation source: stool | host: human infant | place: USA: Pittsburgh, PA | reverse complement strand
TTGGCTGACCTGTCAGCGCCCTTTTAGGGCTGGCCAGTAAGGAAGGCTTATAGCCGTAGAACAAACCACCCGTTCACACGGGTGGTTTTGATTACAAAATAAAAAAACCTAACAACTAAATAGTTCCTTTTTAGTGTTAGGTTATTAGTGTGATGACTTTATGATTTAATGTGACACTTAGTGTTGATTTTATACAAATCAACTTGATACATTGGTTCACCATCTAAGAGTATAAAAGGTGTAGCAAATGCATCGTAATCAATCATCTCTGAACGATACTCATTATTCGAGATATTTTTTTCAATGTAATCTACCTTGTGTTCTGTAAGATAATTTTTTACAAATGTACAAGGCGGACAATCATTTTGAGTATAAATAACTAATTCCGTCAATTTAGTTCACTCCCAATATGGTTATTATCATGAAAATTACTATATAAAATTTTTGATTCAATTGCAAACTGTGAAAATTATGTGAATTACATATTAAAAATCTTTCTTAAATTTAAGCAAAAGGATTTAGTTAGAAATTAGAACATAATATAATTTAAATTAATTGCTTTTTAAAAATTAGATATAGAAAAGGTGATAAAATTATGGATTCCGTTGAAATTAGTCGTTTCCTAACAGGTATGACTCTAGCAGTACATATCATCTTTGCGACTGTCGGTGTTGGTATGCCTTTAATGTTCGCAATCGCAGAATTTTTAGGAATTAAAAACAAGGATCCTAAATATATAGCACTAGCTAAGCGTTGGTCGAAAGGTTATACCATTACTGTGGCTGTTGGTGTTGTAACTGGTACGATTATCGGTTTACAATTATCATTAATTTGGCCAACATTTATGAAAATGGGTGGGCATGTGATTGCTTTACCTTTATTTATGGAGACTTTTGCATTCTTCTTTGAAGCCATTTTCCTAAGTATTTATTTATACACATGGGATCGCTTTAAAAATAAATGGACACACTTCATTATTAGTATACCAGTCATCATTGGTGGTTCATTCTCCGCGTTCTTTATTACCTCTGTAAACTCATTTATGAATACACCAGCAGGTTTTGAAATGAAAGATGGCAAAATGGTTAATGTACAACCACTTGAAGCAATGTTCAATTCATCATTCCTAGTTAGGGCGTTTCATGTAGTAGCTACAGCAGGTATGACAATGGCGTTTATTCTTGCATCTATTGCAGCTTTTAAATTATTGAAAAATAAATACAACAAAGATGCAGAATATCATAAAAAGGCCTTAAAGATGACTATGATTGTTGGTTTCATATCAACATTATTGTCAATGTTAGCTGGAGACTTATCTGCTAAATTCTTACATCAAGTTCAACCAGAAAAACTTGCAGCTTACGAATGGCATTTTGATACACAATCTAAGGCTGATTTAGTATTTTTCGGAGTTCTAAATGAAAAGACTCAAGAAGTTGAAGGTGCAATCAAGATTCCAGGTATGCTTAGTTTCTTGGCGGATAACAATGTAAATACTAAAGTAGAGGGTCTTAATGACTTCCCTAAAAATGAATTACCTCCATTAATCGTTCATTATTTCTTTGACTTAATGGTAACGATGGGTGTGTTATGTTTTGTTATTTCAGGAGCCTTTATTTTAACTTTAATGATTAAAAAACTGCGTAAATACGTTACGCATAAAGGTATGTTATATGCTGTTCTTCTCACAGGACCAGCTGCAATGTTAGCAATTGAATTTGGATGGTTTTTAACTGAAGTAGGCCGTCAACCTTGGATTGTTAGAGGATATATGCGAGTAAGTGAAGCTGCTACACAGGCAGGAGGAATAACACTTGTAACAATTCTATTCGGGCTACTTTATCTAGTATTACTTTTTACATCTGCATATGTTTTAATTCGCATGTTCAAAGACAAGCCTGCTCAAGATGATGTAGATAAAGTCATTGAAAAAGGAGGTCATGCTTAATGGATTACACAACTATAGGTATTACCGTACTTTGGACTTTCTTATTCTTATATATCATTGTTGCTTCAATTGACTTTGGTGCAGGTTTCTTTACCTTACACACAAAATTAACTGGGGAAGAGAAAAAGATAAATCACTTAGTAGAGCGTTACTTAAATCCTGTTTGGGAAGTTACTAATGTTTTCTTTGTTTTCTTCTTTGTCGGATTCGTAGGATTTTTCCCTGATTCAGCGTTATACTTTGGTACTGTGCTATTAGTTCCTGGTTCAATTGCGTTGATTTTAATTTCTATTAGAGGAAGCTTTTACGCATTTGAACATTATGGTCAGGATACTAAATTACCATGGATTATCATGTATGGACTTACAGGTTTGTTAATACCAGCTTCATTGGCAACGGTATTAACTATATCTGAAGGTGGCTATATTACTGAACGTGGTTCTCATTTTGATTTAGATTGGTTTCAATTATTACTAAGTCCATTTGCATGGTCAGTCGTCTTTCTAGCAATCATAAGTGTATTATATATTTCTTCTGGATTTTTAACATATTATGCTTCGAAAGCTAAAGACGAAGTAGCTTATAAATATATGCGACAATGGTTTATTTTCTGGGGACCTCCAATGATTATTATTTCTCTATTTGTGTTCTTATCTCTAAGAATTCAAAATGCAGATCATTTTAATAATGCAGTTCAAAATTATTGGTGGATGTTTGCATTAAGCTTCATTTGTTTTGTAGTAGCCGGAATTTTAAACTTCATCAAGAAATATCATGGTCTAGCATTTATCATGGTTATATTACAAATGGCATTCGCTTTTTATGGATACGGAATTAGCAAATTACCTTACTTGTTATATCCATATATCAAAGTGAGTGATTCAGGTGTTAATGCTTCAATGGGCTTAGCACTAGTGATTGTATTTATTTTAGGTTTACTTTTATTAGTTCCATCGTTAATATTATTATTAAGATTATTTGTATTCGATAAAGAATATGTTGAAGGAAAAAAATAATTATAATAATAAAAGGGGGCTGAAATAATTAACATCTATGTACATTAACTTGGTTAATAGTAATCTACATGATGTCGATTGTTTCAGCTTTTTCCTTATTTTTTATAGATAGGGGTAGCCATTAAATGGAGAAAGAATATGTTGTTATTGGGTTAGGCCGATTTGGTGGAAGTATTGTAAGAGAATTAAATGCATTAGATATGGATGTTATGGCAATTGATAGGGATGAGGCACGCGTCAATGAATATAGTGATATTGCAACCCATGCTGTAGTAGCTGATACTACTGATGAAGCAGTGATGAAAAGTTTAGGTATACGTAACTTTGATCATGTTATAGTAGCGATTGGTGAAAATATTCAATCTAGTACATTAACTACGCTAATTCTCAAAGAGTTAGGTGTTAAGAAAGTTACAGCTAAAGCTCAAAACGATTATCATGCTAAAATTTTAAATAAAATTGGTGCCGATACAGTTGTCCATCCTGAAAGAGATATGGGACGACGAATCGCTCATAATGTCGCAAGTGCTAGTGTTTTAGATTACCTTGAATTAGCAGATGAGCATTCACTAGTTGAATTAAAAGCAAGCGAAAAAATGACAGGACAATCGATTATTGATTTGGATATTCGTGCGCAATTTGGAATCAATATTATAGCAATTAAACGAGGCAAGGAGATTGTTGTATCACCAGACCCGTCTATGAATATAGAATTTGGAGATATATTGATTATGATCGGACACGATAATGATTTAAATCGTTTTGAAAAGAAAATTGTAAGATAAATGTTGCATCACAACTATTAAATGACTACTAAATAAAAAAGCTATTGATTTAATATTTAGTAACATTGATATTTGTGATGTTTTTATGAACAGTTAGAAGAATTTAAAAATCAGCAACAATTTTTTGAGAATAAGATGATGGAGTGATGATTCTACTACATGAGATATGTATTAATAGCATTAGGAATAGTATTTACTGTAATCGCATTTACAGGGGCAGTATTACCATTACTACCTACGACACCTTTTCTAATTTTAGCAGCGATTTGTTTTACTAATAGTTCCCGGAAATTCAAAATATGGCTTGAAAGCACTCAAATTTATAAAAATTATGTTGAAAATTTAAAAAAATACAAAGGGTATACTATGAAAGAAAAAATAAGAATACTTATAAGTTTATATATTGTAGTTGGTTTTTCTATTTTTATGATTTCAAACTTATATATTCGAATTGGATTAATGATAATGGTCGTGATTCAAACAATTGTATTATTTACATTTGTTAAAACGTTGCCAGCAAATTTTAATCAAGAAAAAGATTCATAGGTGAAATTCTAAAAAAAATAAGACCTGAGAATACAGATTGTGTGTAGGCATATAGAATCACTTTTAACATCATTTTAGGATAGTACGAAGTTGCACCACGGTGATGTCTGGATACATCGAATTCATTGTCAGGAATTGTTTCAACAATATCATTTGTGGGGATAAGAACTGAAGTTTCCATTGGTAGAGTAATTTGAGCCATGCTATAATTTTTATAAAGGACCTCGTTAATTTAGTTTAGTGATGTTTATTAAATTATACGAAAGTCTTTATTTTTTAAAAGTATTACAATGTAAAATTACATATAAATACAAAGTTTTTTGGCGAGACTCTTGAGGGAACAGGACAAGCTGAAGACTACAGGCTGAAGCTGTCCCCTAAGAAAGCGAGCCAACAATACGAAGTATTGTAAATAAAGAAGCCAGTAAATGAATTTGTTAAAACTCATTTACTGGCTATTTCTCTAGGAATTATGTCCCAGACTCTTTCTCTATGTGATTACATCATTATATTTAATCTTCGTTTACTTTCATAATTACAGGTAAAATCATTGGGCGACGAGCAGTTTTATCGTATAGATAAGGTTGTAATGTCTCAATGATTGAAGATTTAATTTGATGCCATTGAATATTTGGATTAGCATTTAATTTAGAAATTACGTCGGTTTTAATTTTGCGTTGAGCGTCATAAATTAATTGACCTGATTCACGCATGTACACAAAACCACGAGAAATGATATCTGGACCTGAAAGTAATTTATTAGTGTTGAAATCAATACTAACCACTACAATGACTAATCCTTCTTCAGATAATAATTTACGATCACGAATAACAACGTTACCTATATCACCAATTCCACTACCATCTACTAACACATTACCAGAAGGTATGCGACCGGCTTTACGAGCAGAGTCATGTGTCAATGCGAGTACATCACCGATATCAAAGATAAAGACGTTCTCTTCTTTAACACCACAGTCCACACCCGTTTGTCCATGCGCTTTAAGCATACGATATTCACCGTGAATTGGTAAGAAATATTTCGGTTGAATCAAGCGAAGCATAAGTTGTTGATCGCCTTGAGAACCGTGACCTGATGTATGGATATTTGAAATTTTACTATGGATAACATCAGCACCAGCTTTGTATAATGCATTAATCGTGCGATTGATACTTTTAGTGTTCCCTGGGATAGGTGATGAACTAAATACAACAGTATCATCAGGTATAATTTTAATTTGTTTATGAGTTCCATTTGCAATTCGTGATAAAGCCGCCATCGGTTCACCTTGAGATCCTGTACATAAAATTAGTAATTCATGTTTTGGAATGTTGTTAATCTTATTTGGTTCAACAAAAGTTTCTGGCGGTGCTTTAATATAGCCTAATTCCATACCGATTTTAATATTATTTTCCATGGAACGACCAAATGTTACTATTTTACGATTATATTTAATAGCAGCCTCAACCGCTTGTTGTACACGGTAAATGTTAGAAGCAAATGTAGCAAATATGATACGTCCTTTACAGTTACGGAAAATTTTATCTACGTTTTGACCTACTTCACGTTCACTTAATGTGAAATCAGGTACTAATGCATTTGTTGAGTCAGATAATAGACATAATACGCCTTCTTTACCCAATTCTGCCATTTTAGCAATATTCGCAGGTTCGCCTACAGGAGTGAAATCAAATTTAAAGTCACCTGTATGAACAATTTTACCTTCAGGTGTATCAATTATTACACCATAAGCTTCAGGAATACTATGTGTAGTTAAGTAAAATGATATTTCAAAGTGTTTAGACTTAATAACACTATCTTCTGTAATCTCATTTAGTGAAGCGTTACGTAATAAATTGTGTTCGTCTAACTTGTTGCGAATTAATCCTAATGCTAATGGACCGCCATAGATAGGTACATTAATTTGTTTTAATAGGTAGGGCACACCACCTATATGGTCTTCATGTCCATGTGTAATGAATAGACCGACAATTTTGTCTTGATTTTGTTCGAGGTAAGTGTAATCAGGAATAACATAATCAATCCCTAATAAATTATCATCAGGGAATTTTATTCCGGCATCAATGATAACAATTTCATTTTTATATTCGATAGCATAAGTGTTTTTACCGACTTCACCTAAGCCACCTAAAGCATATACACCTACTTCGTTAGCATGTAATTGCTTCATTATTGAGCATTCTCCACGTTAAAATGATCAGAATGTTCTTTTTCATATTCTAAATGTGCGCCCTCTAATTTAGTAATGAATTCGATATTGTAATTGCGGTCTTTTAAATAACGTCTTACTTGTTCTTCTGTTTCACCTTCAACATAAATCGTATTTGTGTTTTCACGAACGATTACTTCATCTTTATTATGTTGGAAAAATACTTTAAATACTGCCATATTGGATAGTTCCTCCTAAATTTAAACATCTAAATTGATTATATTAATCTGAACCCTAATATATTAACTTGATACATCAAATCTTGTTGATTACGACAATAGAAATTGCTTCATAAATCATAAATAAGAAGATAAATTAATCTGTATAAATGATGATTTTAAAATCATTTGATGATTATCGACCTAATTGATATTCATTCATACAAATATCTAGTAAATTTGACTCTCAAGTTTTCACTAAGGTAATTGTTAATGTCGTTCATTATTTGAAAATTAGCGTTACACTAAGATTTCAGTTACTACTCATTTTACATTATGTATATAAATAAATAAAGCAGTTTATATCTCTTCATTACTTCATTAACGATATATATTTTTTAAAATAATTAAAAGGAATAAATTCAATTTAACAACCATAATACAAATAAAAAAAACTCAAACTAGTTTCATCGTTGAAAGTAGTTTGAGCAAAATAAAATTGTTAAAAAGTTATACTTCAACAGAATCAGGTAATGGAGTTAATGGATTATCTTGATCTATATAATCATAGAACATAACACCATTTAAATGATCAATCTCATGTTGGAATATAATTGCTGGGTAACCTTTTAATCTCAATTTAACTTCGTTACCATCAATGTCTAACGCTTTAATAGTTACTCTGAAATGTCTATGAACTAAACCAGGGATATTTTCATCCACACTTAAGCAACCTTCTCCAGTAGGTAAATAAGCACGTTGAACACTGTGACTCATAATTTTAGGATTAACTAGCATATAGTCATAAGCTTTTCCATTTCCATCATCAGGTAAATAGACAGCAATCATTCGTTTTGAAACATTAATTTGTGGGGCGGCTAGACCTACACCAGAACGTAAACCATATTTTTTTGCAATGTCATCATCTTGACTATTAATTAAAAATTGACGCATTTCTTTTAATGTATTTTTATCTTCATCAGAAAGAGGCAAACTTACGTCTTCAGCTTTAGCACGTAACGTAGGATGACCATCTCTTATAATATCTTTCATTGTTAACATGTCATACACCTTCCTTACAATAAAATATAACAGAAAAATGAATAATAAGTACATTATCTTATTTCATTTGATTTATAAAGTATAATTCTATATTATTACAGTCGAATGACTACTAGGAGGTTTACACTCAATGAAACTACGTAAAACAGTTGCGATAGTAGCAGCATCAACTATTTTATTAGCAGGCTGTACAACAGATAAAAAAGAAGTTAAAGCTTATAATGAAAATATTCAAAAAGCTTTTGATAAAGAGCAATCAATTAATAGCATTAGCAAAAAATTAAACTCACTTGAGGAAAAGAAGCAAGGTTTATATAAAAAAGCTAATAGTGATAATGAGGATACTCGTAAGAAAGCTGCTGATGATATTCTTGAGAATATCAAACAGAGACAAGAAACATTCGATAAAGAAGTATCAACTCTAAATGATTCTGAAAAACAGTTTAAAAAAGGCAAGTCACATATTGATGAAATTAAAAGTGATGATAAGAAAAAAGAAGTTAAACAATTAGACGATGCTGTAAAAAATAAATATAAAGTACATGATGAATATGCAAGTGCGTATAAAAATGTATTGGAAAAAGAAAAAGACTTGTTCGAACTTATTAAACAAGATGGTGTAACTCAATCACAAGTTGATGAAAAAAATGATGCATTGAATAAAGCTCAGAAGAATTTCCAAAATAAATTTAAAGATTATTCAAAAGCTATGAATACAGTGAATAAAGAAAAACAAGATGTTGATAATCTTTAGCAATATAAGCATTAGTACAGATTAGTTGATTGGAATGATACAGTTGTAAAAAACTGTATCTTTTTTAGTAATACAGAACTTTACTAAAATATTTAACAGTATAAATAAATTGTGGTACACTATGAGAGGATAAAATGAATTTCTATTATATGGGAAAGGTATGGTGAATTGAATGGCTCCTAAGTTACAAGCCCAATTCGATGCAGTAAAAGTATTAAATGATACTCAGTCGAAATTTGAAATGGTTCAAATTTTGGATGTAGATGGTAATGTCGTAAATGAAGACTTAGTACCTGATTTAACTGATGAACAACTAGTAGAATTAATGGAAAGAATGGTATGGACACGTATTCTTGACCAACGTTCTATTTCATTAAACAGACAAGGACGTTTAGGTTTCTATGCGCCTACAGCTGGACAAGAAGCTTCTCAATTAGCTTCACAATATGCTTTAGAAAAAGAGGACTTCATCTTACCTGGTTACCGTGATGTGCCACAAATCATTTGGCATGGTTTACCATTAACTGAAGCTTTCTTATTCTCAAGAGGACACTTCAAAGGAAATCAATTCCCTGAAGGTGTTAATGCATTCAGTCCACAAATCATTATCGGTGCTCAATACATTCAAACTGCTGGTGTAGCATTCGGTATTAAAAAACGTGGTAAAAAAGCAGTTGCTATCACATACACTGGTGACGGCGGTTCTTCACAAGGTGACTTCTATGAAGGTATCAACTTTGCTTCTGCTTATAAAGCGCCAGCAATTTTTGTTATCCAAAACAATAACTATGCTATTTCTACACCACGTAGTAAACAAACAGCAGCAACTTCATTAGCTCAAAAAGCTATTGCAGTAGGTATCCCAGGTATCCAAGTTGATGGTATGGATGCATTAGCTGTATATCAAGCTACTAAAGAAGCTCGCGATCGTGCTATTAATGGTGAAGGTCCAACATTAATTGAAACTATGACTTACCGTTATGGTCCACATACAATGGCTGGAGATGACCCAACTCGTTATAGAACTTCAGATGAAGATGCAGATTGGGAGAAAAAAGACCCATTAGTTCGTTTCAGAAAATTCCTTGAAAACAAAGGATTATGGAACGAAGAAAAAGAAAATGAAGTTATTGAACGTGCTAAAGACGACATCAAGAAAGCTATCAAAGAGGCTGATAATACTCCAAAACAAACAGTTATTGACTTAATGGATATCATGTACGAAGATATGCCTCAAAACTTAGCTGAACAATATGAAATTTACAAAGAGAAGGAGTCGAAATAAGCCATGGCACAAATGACAATGGTTCAAGCGATTAATAATGCGCTTAAAACTGAATTGCAAAATGACGAAAACGTATTAGTTTTCGGTGAAGACGTTGGTGTTAACGGCGGTGTATTCCGTGTAACTGAAGGTTTACAAAAAGAATTCGGTGAAGACCGTGTATTCGATACACCATTAGCTGAATCAGGTATCGGTGGTTTAGCTCTTGGTTTAACTGTTGAAGGTTTCCGTCCTGTAATGGAAATCCAATTCCTTGGTTTCGTATTTGAAGTATTTGACGAAGTTGCTGGTCAAATTGCTCGTACACGTTTCCGTTCAGGTGGTTCAAAAGTAGCACCTGTTACAATCCGTGCGCCATTCGGTGGTGGTGTTCATACTCCTGAACTTCACGCTGATAACTTAGAAGGTATTTTAGCTCAATCACCTGGTATTAAAGTAGTTATTCCTTCAGGTCCATATGATGCTAAAGGTTTATTACTTTCATCAATCAGATCTAATGACCCAGTTGTATATTTAGAACATATGAAATTATATCGTTCATTCCGTGAAGAAGTTCCTGAAGAAGAATATACAATTGACATCGGTAAAGCTAATGTGAAAAAAGAAGGTAACGACATCACATTAATCGCTTACGGTGCAATGGTTCAAGAATCTGAAAAAGCTGCTGAAGAATTAGAAAAAGAAGGTTACTCAGTTGAAGTTATTGACTTACGTACTGTACAACCTATCGATATCGATACTTTAGTTGCATCAGTTGAAAAAACTGGCCGTGCTGTAGTAGTTCAAGAAGCTCAACGTCAAGCTGGTGTTGGTGCTACTGTAGCTGCTGAATTAGCTGAACGTGCTATTCTTTCATTAGAAGCACCAATCGCTCGTGTGGCTGCTGCTGATACAGTATATCCATTTACACAAGCTGAAAATGTTTGGTTACCAAACAAAAACGACATCATTGAAAAAGCTAAAGCAACTTTAGAATTTTAATATTTTAGCTTATCAATTAGCTAGCAAGCAGACTTATAGGAAGTAAGTAAAATGTTTACTTTTTACTCTATGTGTGAATAAGTAAGTGTAAACTAGGGATTTAGGGCAAAATAGTTTGAGTTTAGGCTTTCAAATTATTCTGTCCTTGCTCTATGTTATAAATTTATTAAATGATGAATAAGAAATCTAGGAGGACAAGAACGTGGCATTTGAATTTAGATTACCCGACATTGGTGAAGGTATCCACGAAGGTGAAATTGTAAAATGGTTTGTTAAAGCCGGAGATACAATTGAAGAAGATGATGTATTAGCAGAGGTTCAAAATGACAAATCTGTAGTTGAAATCCCATCTCCTGTTAGCGGTACTGTTGAAGAAGTTGTAGTTGACGAAGGTACTGTAGCAGTTGTAGGTGATGTTATTGTCAAAATCGATGCACCTGATGCAGAAGATATGCAATTTAAAGGTGGTCACGATGACGATGCTTCATCTGAAGAAGCACCAGCTCAAGAAGAAGCTAAAACTGAAGAAGCACCAGCAGCATCAGCTTCACAAGATGAAGAAGTAGATGAAAATAGACAAATCAAAGCTATGCCATCTGTTCGTAAATATGCACGTGAAAAAGGCGTTAACATCAAAGCAGTAGCTGGTTCAGGTAAAAATGGTCGTATTACTAAAGAAGATATCGATAACCACTTAAATGGTGGCGGTGCTCAAGCAGCAACAGCTTCAAATGAAAGTGCAGCTGCTTCAACATCAGAGGATACTTCTGCAGTTCAAACTCAATCAGTACCTGAAGGAGACTTCCCTGAAACTACTGAAAAAATCCCAGCAATGCGTAGAGCAATTGCGAAAGCAATGGTTAACTCAAAACACACTGCTCCTCACGTAACATTAATGGATGAAATTGATGTTCAAGATTTATGGGATCACCGTAAAAAATTCAAAGAAGTTGCAGCTGAACAAGGTACTAAATTAACTTTCTTACCTTATGTTGTTAAAGCATTAGTTTCTGCACTTAAAAAATACCCAGCACTTAACACTTCATTCAATGAAGAAGCTGGCGAAATTGTACACAAACATTACTGGAATATTGGTATTGCTGCTGATACTGACAGAGGCTTATTAGTTCCTGTAGTTAAAAATGCAGACCGTAAATCAATCTTCCAAATTTCAGATGAAATCAACGAATTAGCAGTTAAAGCTCGTGATGGTAAATTAACATCTGATGAAATGAAAGGTGCAACATGCACAATCAGTAATATCGGTTCAGCTGGTGGACAATGGTTCACTCCAGTTATCAACCACCCAGAAGTAGCTATCTTAGGTATTGGCCGTATTGCTCAAAAACCTATCGTTAAAGATGGTGAAATCGTAGCAGCTCCAGTATTAGCTTTATCATTAAGCTTTGACCACAGACAAATTGATGGTGCAACTGGACAAAACGCTATGAATCACATCAAACGCTTATTAAATAATCCAGAATTATTATTAATGGAGGGGTAAAACATGGTAGTTGGAGATTTCCCAATTGAAACAGATACTATTGTAATCGGAGCAGGTCCTGGTGGATATGTTGCAGCAATTCGCGCAGCACAATTAGGACAAAAAGTTACTATCGTTGAGAAAGGTAACTTAGGTGGTGTATGCTTAAACGTTGGTTGTATTCCTTCAAAAGCATTATTACACGCTTCACACCGCTTTGTAGAAGCTCAACACTCTGAAAACCTAGGTGTTATCGCTGAAAGCGTATCACTTAAATTCGACAAAGTTCAAGAATTCAAAAAATCAGTTGTAAACAAATTAACTGGTGGTGTTGAAGGCTTATTAAAAGGTAATAAAGTTGAGATTGTAAAAGGTGAAGCTTATTTCGTTGATAATAACAGCTTACGCGTTATGGATGAAAAAAGTGCACAAACTTACAATTTCAAACACGCTATTATCGCAACAGGTTCTAGACCAATTGAAATTCCTAACTTTGAATTTGGTAAACGTGTTATCGATTCAACAGGTGCATTAAACTTACAAGAAGTTCCAGGTAAATTAGTCGTTGTAGGTGGCGGTTACATTGGTTCAGAACTTGGTACAGCATTTGCTAACTTTGGTTCAGACGTTACAATTTTAGAAGGCGCTAAAGAAATTCTTGGCGGATTCGAAAAACAAATGGTTCAACCAGTTAAAAAAGGCATGAAAGAAAAAGGCGTTGAAATCATTACTGAAGCAATGGCTAAAAATGCTGAAGAAACTGAAAATGGCGTTAAAGTTACTTATGAAGCTAAAGGTGAAGAAAAAACTATCGAAGCTGATTATGTATTAGTAACTGTTGGTCGTCGTCCAAACACAGACGAATTAGGTTTAGAAGAGTTAGGACTTAAATTCGCAGATCGTGGATTATTAGAAGTAGATAAACAAAGCCGTACTTCTATCGACAATATTTATGCAATTGGTGATATCGTTCCCGGTTTACCACTTGCTCATAAAGCAAGTTATGAAGCTAAAGTAGCTGCTGAAGCTATCTCTGGTCAAGCATCAGAAGTAGACTACATCGGTATGCCAGCTGTATGTTTCACTGAACCAGAATTAGCTCAAGTAGGTTACACAGAAGCACAAGCTAAAGAAGAAGGTTTAGACTACAAAGCTTCTAAATTCCCTTATGCTGGTAACGGCCGTGCTTTATCATTAGATGATACAACTGGTTTCGTTAAACTTATCACACTTAAAGAAGACGATACTGTTATCGGTGCACAAATTGCCGGTAATGGCGCTTCAGATATCATTTCTGAATTAGGTTTAGCTATCGAAGCTGGTATGAATGCTGAAGATATCGCATTAACAGTACATGCTCACCCAACATTAGGTGAAATGTCTATGGAAGCTGCTGAAAAAGCAATTGGAATGCCAATCCACACAATGTAATTTTTAGTCAAACTGACTAACTATATAGATCGAATAACTTTAATTAGATTTGATTGAGGTTATTTGACATCCAAGAGGGGTGCAACTCAAGTTCATGTTTGAACTTAGTTTCACCCCTTTTTTATAATTATTTAACCAAAAAAGGGTAATAGATTACTAATAGCTAATACAAGGAATGGAGGAATAAAATGGAATACCAATATCCACTAGACTTAGATTGGTCTAATGAAGAAATGGTTGATGTGATTGCTTTTTTTAATAAAATTGAAAATTATTATGAAAACTCGGTTAACGGTCAAGACTTAATGAATCATTATAAACGATTCAAAGAAATTGTTCCCAGCAAAGCAGAAGAAAAGCAATTATTTAAAGAATTTGAAGAAAAAAGTAATTATAATAGTTATAAAGTTGTACAAGAAGTAAAGAATAATCCCAAATTAACATCATTCAGTGCAAAATAACTTATAATGATTTAACGTTAATTATTAAAAATCATAATATCTACATCATTAATTTTAATTAATTTCAAAAAAGTATTGAAGTTAAAGCTATATTTTGTTACTTTTATTAAGCATTAAACAAAATGTTTAATATTACTAAACAAAGTATAGCTTTTTTAAGGTGATTAGCGATGCAAATTGGAAATAAATTACGTAATTTAAGACGTCAAAAGAATTTAACTCAAGAAGAGCTAGCAGAACGAACAGATTTATCAAAAGGGTACATATCTCAAATTGAGAGTCAACATGCTTCTCCTAGTATGGAAACATTTTTAAATATTCTAGAAGTATTAGGTACTTCTCCTAGTGATTTTTTTAAAGAGAAGTCAAAAGAAAAAGTGCTATACACTAAAAATGAACGAACTATTTATGATGAATATGATAGAGGTTATGTCCTTAATTGGTTGGTAATGAAATCTAATGAATTTGAAATGGAACCGCTCATATTATCATTAAAACCAGGTGCGTCTTATAAACATTTTGATCCATCTGAGTCAGATACATTTATTTATTGCTTAAAAGGGTGTGTAACACTTACATTAGGAAATTCACGATATCAGGCAAATGAACAAGATGTTTTATATTTTAGGGCTAATGAAATACATCAATTACATAATGAAACAACCGATGAAATTGAAATTTTAATTGTTGCGACAGCATCATATTTATAAAGGGGGAGTATAGTAATGGAGCCATTGTTATCTTTTAAAGGTGTGACAAAAGGTTTTGACGATGTAACGATATTAAACAAAATGGATTTAGAGATTGAGTCAGGACATTTTTATACATTACTAGGTCCTTCAGGTTGTGGTAAAACCACAATTTTAAAACTTATAGCTGGGTTCGAACAACCAGATGATGGAGATATTATATATTTAAATAAATCAATAGGTGAATTACCTGCAAATAAAAGAAAGGTAAATACTGTTTTCCAAGATTATGCTTTATTTCCGCATTTGAATGTTTATGACAATATTGCTTTTGGTTTAAAGTTGAAAAAGCATTCCAAAAAAGATATTGATAAAAAAGTAATAGATGCATTAAAACTAGTGAAATTATCAGGGTATGAACAACGAAATATTAATGAAATGAGTGGCGGTCAAAAGCAACGCGTTGCTATCGCAAGAGCAATAGTTAATGAGCCAGAAATTTTATTATTAGATGAATCTCTATCTGCTTTGGATTTAAAATTAAGAACTGAAATGCAGTATGAATTACGTGAATTACAAAAACGTTTAGGAATTACCTTCATATTTGTTACTCACGATCAAGAAGAAGCATTAGCGCTCAGTGATTACATATTTGTTATGAAAGATGGTAAAATTCAACAATTTGGTACACCTACAGATATTTATGATGAACCGGTCAATCGTTTTGTAGCTGATTTTATAGGTGAATCCAATATTGTTGAGGGTAAAATGGTTGAGGATTTCGTAGTAAATATATATGGTCAAGATTTTGAATGTGTAGATGCTGGTATACCTTCAGGCAAAAATGTCGAAGTCGTCATTAGACCTGAAGATATTTCATTAATAGAAGCAGACAAAGGGTTATTTAAAGCTACTGTTGATTCAATGCTATTTAGAGGCGTTCATTATGAAATTTGTTGCATTGATAGAAAAGGATATGAATGGGTCATACAGACAACTAAAAAAGCAGAAGTTGGAAGCGAAGTAGGACTCTATTTTGACCCTGAGGCAATACACATCATGGTTCCAGGTGAAACAGAAGAGGAATTTGATAAACGTATTGAAAGTTATGAGGAGTTTGACAATGCGTAATATAAATAAAGTACTAATCATTCCATATTTATTATGGATGGTGTTATTCATAATAGTGCCGGTTATTTTACTTGTGTATTTCTCATTCACTGATTTAAATGGTCATTTTAGTTTGACAAACTATGAACAAATATTATCAATGAAATATTTAAAAATGATGTGGGATTCGATTTTTTATGCAGCATTAATTACTATAATCACTCTATTAATTAGCTACCCTGCTGCTTATTTTATTCGTTCGTCAAAAAATCAAAATATGTGGTTGCTCATTTTAATTATTCCGACTTGGATAAATCTATTACTTAAAACATATGCTTTTATTGGTTTACTAAGCCATGAGGGGTTAATAAATAGATTTCTAAATTTTATTCATTTACCTTCGGCTAATCTATTATTTACACCGGGTGCATTTTTATTAGTAGCAAGCTATATTTATATACCATTTATGATTTTACCTATATTTAATAGTATGAAAGCTATCCCAAATAATTTGTTACAAGCTTCTAGTGACTTAGGGGCTAGTCCATTTACTACATTTAGAAAAGTTATCGTACCTCTAACTAAAGAAGGTGTCATGACAGGCATTCAAGTAACTTTTATTCCAGCATTATCGCTATTCATGATTACAAGATTAATTGCAGGTAATAAAGTTATCAATATTGGTACATCGATTGAAGAACAATTCCTAGTTATTCAGAATTACGGTATGGGTTCTACAATCGCCATATTCTTGATTGTATTTATGGCATTTATTTTAATCATTACTAAATCGAAATCTACGGACGAAAGAAGGTGAATTAAATGAAGTGGTATGGAAAATTATATATTGGCATTTTATTAGCTATATTATATATTCCGATATTTTTCCTTATGTTTTATTCATTTAATTCAGCGGGAAATATGATTCATTTTGAGCATTTTACTTTGGAACATTACCAAAGTCTATTTCAGAATGATCGTCTGATGTCTGTAATTTTTAATACTGTAGCAGTTGCGCTATTAGCAGCTGCAATTTCAACCATAATAGGAACATTTGGTGCCATTTCATTATATTATTTAAGAAATAAAAAATTTAAAGTAACATTATTAACGCTTAATAATGTGCTAATGGTTTCGTCTGATGTAGTTATTGGGGCCTCTTTTTTAATTATGTTTACAGCAATAGGGCATTTAACTGGTTTAGGTCTAGGTTTTGGAACAGTGTTAGCGTCGCATATTGCATTTTGTATTCCTATCGTAGTTATCGTAGTGTTACCACAGTTAAATGAAATGAATAATAATATTTTAAATGCTGCACGTGATTTAGGTGCTACGGAATCACAAATATTTGGACGTGTATTAATACCTAATTTAATGCCTTCAATTATAGGTGGATTCTTTATGGCGCTAACATACTCATTAGATGATTTTACAGTAAGTTTCTTTGTAACCGGTAATGGTTTTAGTGTATTATCTGTAGAAGTTTACGCTATGGCACGTAAAGGTATTAGTATGGAAATAAATGCAATTTCAACTATTTTATTTGCAGCTATTGTATTAGGAATTGTTGGTTATTATGCAATACAACATACAGTTAAGAGACGACAATTAACTAAGCGAGGTGTAAATCAGTGAAGCAATTTTTACAGTTAATATTAGGTGCAATTGTCGTTGGATTAATATGCTTAGGTATAAGTCACTGGTTTAAATCGCAGGATAATACTGGTACTGGTGAAAAGATATACGTGTATAATTGGGGAGAATATATAGACCCCGCTTTAATTAAACAATTTGAGAAAGAAACTGGTATTCAAGTTTTATATGAAACGTTTGATTCTAATGAGGCCATGGAAGCTAAAATTCGAAATGGTGGAACCCATTATGATGTGGCATTTCCTAGTGAATATACCGTTCAGAAATTGAAGCGTGAAAATTTATTGGAACCACTAGATCATAGTAAAATTCCAAATATAAAAAATTTAGATTCTGATTACATGAACATGTCATATGATAGACATAATAAGTATTCACTACCTTATTTCTTTGGTACTGTAGGCATCTTATATAATAAAAAGGTTTACCCAAATGAAGACTTTAGTAGTTGGCAAGCATTATATCAGCCTAAATATAAAAATGACATTTTATTAGTTGATGGTGCACGAGAAATTATGGGATTAGCTTTGAACAAATTAGGATATAGTTTAAATGATACAAATCCAAGTCATTTAAAAGAAGCAGAGAAAGATTTGAATCACCTTACACCACAAGTTCGTGGCGTTGTTGGAGACGAAGTCACAATGATGCTTGAACAAAATGAGGGAAATATTGCAGTAGTATGGAGTGGTGTTGCAGCTCCTTTAGTGCAAGATAGTAATAAATATAATTATGTTATTCCAAAAGAAGGATCTAACCTATGGTTTGATAATATGGTTATTCCTAAAACCGCCCAGAATAAAGAAGGGGCTTATAAATTTATGAATTTCCTTCTTGATGCTAAAAATAATAAACAAAATACAGAATGGGTCGGATATGCTACACCAAATAAAGCGGCTCGTCAGTTATTACCTAAAGAAGTTAGAGATGATCATCGTTTTTATCCTACCCAAAAAGAGCAATCACGATTAGAAGTCTACAAAGATTTAGGTCCTAAAACTTTGGGAGAATATAACGAAAGTTTCTTAAACTTTAAAATGTCTTTAAAATAGACTATAAATAGTAGTTATTTTATAATGAATTAGATATAATTATTTGATAAGTAAAATAAGGAGTTGTAATACATGTCAGGAGAACGTTACACGCAAATCAAACGGCCTGTGAGTCGTCTGACTGAAAAACTTTTAGGTTGGTTTAGTTGGATTTTCTTACTTATATTGACGGTTATTACAATGTTTATTGCACTCGTGTCATTTAGTAATGATACATCAATTCAAAATCTTGAAAACTCAATGAATAGTAATGAACTAATTCAGCAAATTTTAACAAATAATAGTTTAAATACAACACAATTTGTAATTTGGTTACAAAATGGTGTATGGGCAATTATAGTTTATTTCATAGTGTGTTTGCTTATTTCATTTTTAGCACTTATATCTATGAATATGAGAATACTTTCTGGATTCTTGTTTTTAATTGCCTCAATTATTACATTGCCATTAGTTTTATTATTCGTAACATTAATTATTCCTATTTTCTTCTTTATTATTGCAATCATGATGTTTGCAAGGAAGAGCAAGGTCGAGACAGTACCTATGTATGGTCCATCACATGGTTATGAAAATCAATATTATCCTAGAGATGAATATGATGATCGATATTATGGATCTAATAGAAATATTAATGATGACTATGATTACGACGATCATAATCAATATAATGATTATGATGAAGACTATGTTGAATCACCACCTAAAACCAAAAAATCTGAACGTCGTACACGTCGTAAAAAACCTTATTACAATGATGATATCGATAGTAATTATCGAGATAACAACTACGATGAAACAACGATTCGTAAAGATGAAGAGCAAGATTTAGCAACTGATACTGAGGAAGATAAATATAATCAATATCCAAAACGTGCAATTACTGGAGAGTATCAATCGGATGCTGATGATGTTGAAGCAACGGGAGTACTCTCTAGACAGGCTAAATACAACAAAAAAGCGAATAAAAAATCACAATTTGATAACACTAGTGATGAAGAGTCTTACGATTTTGCTGAAAATGTAGTAGATACTGAGCCAAAAGTTGATAAAAGAGAAGAAAAAGCACAACGTAAGAGAGAAAAAGCTGAACTTAAAGCTAAGAAAAAAGAAAAGCGCAAAGCTTATAATCAACGTATGAAAGAGCGTCGTAAAAATCAACCAAGTGCTGTTAGTCAACGTCGTATGAACTATGAAGAACGTAAACAAATCTTGAATAAAGATGATATCGAATCAGAGAAAGACGTCAATAACCAAGAAGAAGATAATAAAAACTAATATACACTTAAAACGGTTAACCATATATGGCTTAACCGTTTTTGTGTCAATATCCACAATTTAATTCATGAAGTTAGTCGCAAATAGATTACAATTTTAGTAAGATTTAATTAAATACTTTAATAATGGAGGCTAAGAAAGTGAGTAGAAAAGTAGAGTTAATTCTTGGATGGATTGCTTGTGGTTTAAGTATTATTTATTTAATTATGTCATCACTATCTTACTTTATGGTTAGAAATAACAATAATACTGAACAATATCAACAAATGCTAAAACAATTTGGAAATCAAGATGTTAAAGTTACACCTGAAATGGTCAACTTTGCTATGGCTTTTTCTATGGGAACATTAATCTTTTCAACGTTGTTAGGCATTATTGGTATGTTAATCATTAAAGGTCGTCCTATTTTAGCAGGTTGTCTTTTAATTGTCGCAGCATTAGTAGGTATATTTAATATGAGTTTAATTGCAGGAATATTGTGGATTGTTGTAGCAATCATGCTATTTGTTAAAAAGGATCCTAATCAACCAAAACAAAAACCTAAATCAACAAAAGTAAAAATGGATGAATGGCAAACTGAAAAATCATATAATGAACGTAAGAAAGATGATCCATATATTTATTAAAATATAAAACTAAAATCTAACGACTTAGTATTTATAATGCTAAATCGTTAGATTTTTTTATAATTCTTTAAAGGTTTCTATTATTAGATAAATGTTGAGGAAACTCAGTATGATGATTAAACCCCAAGCGCATATGTTAACCCACTTTTTATTTTTAAACGGACCCATTAATTTTTCATTACTTGTGGCTAATTGCAGAGGTATTAATGAGAAAGGTAGTGCAATACTTAAGAACACTTGTGAAAATACTAGCAATTGTTCCATTTTAGACTCATTGCCCCGGAAAATAACAAGACATAGTAAAACAGGAATGACAGCCAAACTCCTTGTGACTAAGCGTCTCATCCAATTTGGTATAGAAAGTTTTAAGAACCCTTCCATAACTATTTGACCTGCGAGTGTACCAGTGATTGTTGAATTTTGACCAGATGCTAATAATGCTATTGCGAATAGTGTACTCATTATACTTCCCATTACAACACCCAACACAGGTTGTGTTCTTAAAGCTTGATATAAATCATAGAAACCACCTATGTTATTTGAATTGACGCCATAAAATAAAGCTGCCCCTAGAACAAGTAGTAAGCAATTTACAATAAATGCGATACTTAATTGAATATTAGAATCAATTGTTGCGAATTTAATCGCTTGAGCTTTTTCAGTAAAGCTATGGCGATTATACTTACGTGATTGCACGATTGATGAGTGCAAATATAAATTATGAGGCATAATTGTAGCGCCAATAATGCCTAATGCAATATACAAGATACTATGATTAGCAATAATTTGATAATGTGGAACAAATCCGTTAAGTATTTCAATTAAATTTGGAGATGAAATGTAAACTTCAAATACAAAAATCATTAGTACAGTAAAGATTAAAGTACCGACGATTGCTTCAATCTTTCTAAAACCAAATTTCATTATAAAAAGTAATAAAAATACGTCAAAAACTGTTATTAAAGCACCTATGATTAAAGGAATATTAAAAAGTAAATCCAAAGCAATCGCGCTTCCGATTACTTCAGCAATATCAGTGGCAATGATTGCAAGTTCAGCAATCACCCAAAATATAATTGCAGTTGGTTTGTTTAAATAGTGACGAGTCATTTGTGCTAAATCTTTATCAGTAGCGATACCTAAACGAACAGTCATACTTTGTAACAACATTGCTGATAAGCTAGATATTAAAATTACAAATAATAAAGTATAACCAAATTGTGCGCCACCTTGCATTGATGTAATCCAATTTCCTGGATCCATATAACCAACCGCTACAAGTAAACCTGGTCCTAGAAAAGCTAAAAATTTCTGACTAGTACGTTGCGAGTCATTAAATTCGATTGTGCTATTAATTTCATCTAAACTACGTTGTTCTTTGTTGTCTATTACACCCATGAAAAAACTCCTTAAACTAATATATTTTATAATAATACAACTTTATTTTTAGGTCAACCTAATAAAATTGGACGTAAAAAAAGAGAGTAGGACAGAAATAATATTTTCAAAATTTATTTCGTTGTACCCCCAACTCGCTTAGCTTGTAGAATTTCTTTAGGAAATTCTTTTTGCTGTGGCCCCGCCCACCAGGCAAGGATGACTAGAATTAAAAAAGCTTGTTACAAGTGCATTTTTAAATCAGTCAACTACTGCCAATATATATTTATAGCCTGAGTCATTGAATTATTGGCCCAGGCTTTTACTAAGGTAAACATAGTTTACAACTCATATTGAATTAAATGTTTTATTTATTCATAGAATTTTAAAAATTCATCAAAAGTTTCTTTTACAAAAGATAGAAAGGCTTTATCAGATTTTAATTCAGCATCTTTAGGAGAGAGGGAGCGTGCAACGAAAAACTCTCCTTTCTTAACATTCTTAACACGATCAATTGCTTTATGTAATTCATCGTCACTTAAATCTTTAATGTAGGATTTTTCAGGTTTCATGTGGTCTAAACTCACTTGATAATCCTCAGGCAATTGTTTGAGCACATCAAAGTGTTTATCAAACACTTTTACACGTTCAGCTTTATCTTTACCTTCATGCATAACACCGAACATTAAAAACAAATGGTCTTTAAATAAACCAATTTGGAAATGAGGTAGCATCTTATATCCACGTTTATTTGGAGCAAAAGCTACCCATGTATCTACAGGGGGATTTACACTTCTACGAGCATGTTTTGCAACATGTGCATAAAAAGTTTCTCCAGTTTGAGAAGTGAAATATTCACTAAAATAATCTCCTAATTGATTAAGTTGAGGTCTTACATATTCATTTAATGCTTCCATTCGAGCATCTAAGCCTTCAACTTCAAACGCTTTGAAATCTTTAGGTTTAAATGTATATTGTGTCATTAGCGTTGCTCCTTTTCAGAATAATTAATTTAAAGTTATTGTAGCACAGAATGACTCAATCATTCCAAAAGCAAAATTAAGGTTTCAAGCGTTTAAACTCACAATTATAAGGTATACAATGATGTATAGATTATATTGCCAGAAATTCTGTATAATAGAAGACAACAGGAGATGATGATATGTCACTATATGAATTTGCACAAGGTTTAATACTAGAAGCGGGCAACAAAGTTAGAATAATGATGAAAGAAGATTTAAGTATTGAAACGAAATCGAACCCAAACGACTTAGTAACAAATGTTGATAAAGCAACTGAAAACTATATATACGATGCAATTCTAAGAAGTTATCCTGATCATCGCGTCATTGGTGAGGAAGGACATGGACATCATATGGAAGACATCAATGGTGTGGTATGGGTTGTTGATCCAATTGATGGAACTTTAAATTTTGTTCATCAACAAGAGGGCTTTGCGATTTCCATAGGTATTTATCGAGATGGCAAGCCATATGCAGGTTTAGTTTATGATGTAATGAAGGATGTACTATACCATGCTAAAGTTGGCGAAGGTGCTTTTGAAAACAATCATGAATTAAAAACCATTGATAACACGCAACTTAACCAAAGTTTAATAGGAATTAATCCAAACTGGGTTACTAAGCCAAAAATGGGCCCCATTTTTTCAGAAATTGTAAACCAAGCAAGAAGTTGTAGAGCTTTTGGAAGTGCGGCGTTAGAAATCATAAGTGTAGCTAGAGGGCAATTGGCTGCATATATTACACCGCGATTGCAACCATGGGATTTTGCAGGTGGTTTGATTATTTTAAATGAAGTTGGTGGAATTGGAAGTAATTTAATGGGGGAACCACTCACTATTGAAAGTGCTAATTCTATTTTAGTTGGAAATAAAGCAACGCATAATGAGATTCTAGAAAATTATTTAAATCCTCATAATGAAGTATTAACAGAGTTACATCAACGTTTTAGAAAATAAAAAATGTCTCGGTCAGTCAACTTTGAAAGGTGAATTTCTTCCAAATTTTACTACCGAGACATTTTTCTATATTAAAGCCAGTTATTTTCACGATATTTCTTTTTAAGCGTGAAACCAGCGCCAAAAGTTGCAATGAAAAGTATAAATGTTAAAATCATCATTGGAATACTACCAGCTCCAACGCTGAAACTAAAAAGCACTAAAAATATTACTGCTATAATAGATAGCACCCAAAATATACCTTTAGACTTAGGTTTTTCCATCCCATACCCCACCTTTTTGTTATCTTTTACTAATAATATGATATAATAAAAAAGTTGTAATTAAAAGTGGGAGTTTACTCGAGAAAGGAATAATAAAATGACTAATAGAAGAGAAGATGTACGTAATATTGCAATCATTGCGCACGTTGACCATGGTAAAACTACTTTAGTAGATGAATTACTAAAACAATCTGGAATTTTCAGAGAGAACGAACATGTTGACGAAAGAGCAATGGACTCTAATGACTTAGAAAGAGAACGTGGTATTACAATTCTTGCTAAAAATACTGCTATTGACTATAAAGGTACAAGAATTAACATCTTAGACACACCTGGACATGCTGACTTTGGTGGCGAAGTTGAACGTATTATGAAAATGGTTGACGGTGTTGTACTTGTTGTAGATGCTTACGAGGGAACAATGCCTCAAACACGTTTCGTACTAAAAAAAGCATTAGAACAAGATTTAAAACCCGTTGTAGTAGTAAATAAAATTGACAAACCATCAGCTAGACCTGAAGGGGTAGTAGATGAAGTTTTAGATTTATTTATCGAATTAGAAGCGAATGATGAACAATTAGACTTCCCAGTAGTATATGCATCAGCTGTCAATGGTACTGCTAGTCTTGATTCAGAGAAACAAGATGAAAACATGCAATCATTATATGAAACAATCATAGATTATGTTCCAGCGCCATTAGATAATCATGATGAACCATTACAATTCCAAGTAGCATTATTAGACTATAATGATTATGTAGGACGTATTGGTGTAGGACGCGTATTTAGAGGTAAAATGCGTGTCGGTGATAACGTGTCACTTATTAAATTAGACGGTACAGTTAAGAATTTCCGTGTGACTAAGATCTTCGGTTATTTTGGATTGAAACGTGAAGAGATCGAAGAAGCACAAGCTGGTGATTTAATTGCGGTTTCAGGAATGGAAGATATTAACGTAGGTGAAACAGTTACACCTACAGACCACCAAGAAGCTCTCCCTGTATTACGTATTGATGAACCAACTCTTGAAATGACATTCAAAGTAAATAATTCACCATTTGCAGGACGTGAGGGTGATTATGTCACTGCACGTCAAATCCAAGAACGTCTAGATCAACAACTTGAAACAGACGTTTCATTAAAAGTTACGCCAACTGATTCTCCTGATACATGGGTAGTTGCAGGTCGTGGTGAGTTACATTTATCTATCTTAATTGAGAATATGAGACGTGAAGGTTTTGAACTTCAAGTATCTAAGCCACAAGTTATTTTACGTGAAATTGACGGTGTTCTAAGTGAACCTTTCGAACGTGTTCAATGTGAAGTGCCTTCTGAAAATGCAGGTTCAGTAATTGAATCATTAGGTGCACGTAAAGGTGAAATGTTAGACATGTCGACTACTGATAACGGATTAACGCGTTTAATCTTTATGGTACCTGCACGTGGTATGATTGGATACACAACTGAATTTATGTCTATGACTCGTGGATATGGTATTATCAACCATACATTCGAAGAGTTCAGACCTCGTGTTAAAGCACAAATTGGAGGTAGACGTAATGGTGCGCTTATCTCAATGGACCAAGGTCAAGCAACTGCATACGCTATCATCAATTTAGAAGATCGTGGTGTTAACTTCATGGAGCCAGGTACCGAAGTGTACGAAGGTATGATTGTTGGTGAACATAATCGTGAAAATGATTTAACTGTTAATATTACTAAAGCGAAACATCAAACAAACGTACGTTCAGCAACTAAAGATCAAACACAAACTATGAACCGACCAAGAATTCTTACGCTTGAAGAAGCTTTAGAATATATTAATGATGATGAACTAGTAGAGGTTACTCCTCAAAGTATTCGTTTAAGAAAGAAAATCTTAAATAAATCATTACGTGAAAAAGAAGCTAAACGTGTTAAACAAATGATGCAAGATGAGTAATTAAAGTTTATAACGTAAAATATAGTTTGAAACATTAAATTTGAAAGCCAGTAAATGAGATTTTGTCATTTCATTTACTGGCTTTTTTGAGTAAAACCTAATTAAATTTACTAAAATAATTACAATTCTTCACTCTTAATAAAGTTAAACGGTTGGTGTTTGTTAAGACGTTGTTTTGGTCTATCTAAACGACTTTTACAATCATCGCACATAAAAGTTCTTATAGGATTATTTCGAAGTCGTTTGGCTTCAACCGTATTTTCATCAATTAAAACCTTTGTATCACAAATGATACACTGAACTTCACGCAAATTAGATCACCTCTATATGCGTAACATACTTAAATTCATGTGAGTATCCTTTTTTATCTGGGTTAAAAACAAAGCTGTCTACTGCATTATCATCATACATACGCTTTCCATCTTTCGCAAATTGGAAAAATAGATAAGGTAATAATTCTATTGGAACTTCAATTGAGGACTCATCATTAAATAATTTTATCGCAGTAGCATTGTCTTTTGGTTCTGTAATTTTAAAGAAAGGTGTCATATTGATTGCAAATGAATCTTCTAATACAGAACGCTTACGATATTTTATCTCTGAGTTTAAAGTAGGTGGATTCGTTTGACCTTCAAGAATCGCTCTATTCCATTCGCGATTATCTTCGAATCTAATTGGTTTCGTTCCTTCAAACACACCACTTTCAATGTCTTCAATTTTTACTTTTCTATCATCGAATATCCAAGTTGTACTATCTAAAGTGATAGGGAACTTGACTAAGCCTTTGATTTGAATCATTTTTTGCCCACTCCCTAATTTCGTTCTAGTCATTATTTTATCACAATTAAATTCTTGTATTCACTGAATAAACTTGCTTTTTAAAAAGTAGTAAGATAAACTTTTGATATGAAGATATTTAATGAATAGGGGGAGTATGTGATGCCGAAGCAATCGAAGATGAGTAACGTGGCTTATGAGCAATTAAATCAAGATGCTGATAGAATCTTACATTTAATTAAAGTTCAAATGGATAATTTAACTTTACCTTCATGCCCGTTATATGAAGAAGTTCTCGACACACAAATGTTTGGTTTACAAAAAGAAGTTGATTTTGCAGTTAAGCTTGGCTTAGTTGATAAAGAAGACGGCAAAAATTTAATGCTTCGTTTAGAAAAAGAATTATCTAAACTTCATGAAGCATTTACTAATGTAAAATAACTATCGATTAAATATATAAGTAAAGTTTATTTATTTACTTTTCGTTTATAAATTTGAGTTATTTGTAATATTAATTACATACAAATTATCTCACCATTGTGACTGAAATATTATGTTTATAATATTTTCAGTCATTTTATATTTTAAGCATTATTATCATATTAAGTTTAGAAATATTGAAAGTAATGAGTAGATTTAAATTTAGTTTATATTTGTTAAACGATGAGCACAAAGTATATAATAGTTTAGACAGAAAATTTGGTTTAAAACGTAATTTTTATTAACCATTATAATTTTAAAATTCTAGAATTGGATGATCATTTTTATGAGTAATTTAAAAAATATATTTAGATACATAGGTAGAACTGCTAAGTTCATCGATTATCCATTATTAATTACATACGTTGTTTTATGTCTTTTCGGTTTAATCATGGTTTATAGTGCGAGTATGGTTGCTGCAACTAAAGGGACGTTAACAGGTGGACTTGAAGTATCTGGCACGTATTTTTATAATAGACAACTCATTTACGTTATTATGAGTTTTATTGTCGTATTTTTTATCGCTTTTATGTTGAATATTAAAATATTACAACAACCCAATATTCAAAAATGGATTATGATTATAATCTTCATATTACTATTTTTAACACTTATTATAGGTAAAAATATTAACGGATCTAAAAGTTGGATAAATCTTGGATTTATGAACTTACAAGCATCGGAATTATTGAAAATTGCATTCATATTGTATATTTCATATGTAATAAGTAGAAAATTACCGCAAGTAAGAGAGAAAATTAAAGTAATTGCTGCGCCACTATTTTTAATAGGCGTATGCTTATTTTTAGTATTATTGCAAGGTGATATTGGTCAAACGTTGTTAATCATGATTATTATTGTTTCAATGTTTATTTTTGCAGGTATCGGTGTCCAAAAATTAGTAAGAGGACCGGTTTTGCTTATTGCAGGAAGTTTCATCGCGATTGCATCGCTCTTTATTGTAAGTGGAATGATGCCACATTATTTAAAAGCGCGTTTTAGTACATTAATGAACCCATTTAGTTCAGAAGCCGGTACAGGTTATCATTTAACTAACTCATTGATGGCAATTGGTAATGGTGGATTATTTGGTCGTGGTTTAGGCAATGGAATTATGAAACTTGGTTATTTACCAGAAGCACATACTGACTTTATATTTGCAGTCATTTGTGAGGAACTTGGTTTAGTAGGTGGATTATTCGTCATTTGCTTATTATTCTTCATAGTTTATCGTGCTTTCGTATTAGCTACTAAAACACCATCATATTTCTATAAATTAATTTGTGTAGGCGTTGCTAGTTATATTGGCAGTCAGACTTTTGTCAATTTAGGTGGTATTTCAGCAACGATTCCATTAACTGGTGTACCTCTACCATTTATAAGTTTTGGTGGTTCATCTATGTTGAGTTTAAGTATCGCAATGGGTCTTCTATTATTAGTCGCAAAACAAATAAAAATTGATGAAAAACGATCACAAAAAGCTAGAAAACAAAAACTAGGTATAACTAGATAATCTCTTAAATAAGGATGATAACCTTTACGTGAAATAAAGCTTGATTTCATGTAAAGGTTTTTTACATTTTTATGAAAATATAATATACAACGTCATTGTAAGTGGAGTATTATCATTTAAAATGATAATATAAAGTTATAACTAATGATAATTTTTAGTGATTACCACAGAAATATTTATTTTTAATAGTTTATTAATACGGAAATCATTTTCATTCATTTTAGTTACTTTACAAAATTTATAACAACTATTTAATAAATAAATATAGCTTTATTATTTGAGTTAGTATAAAATTTTATTATCTAATTAGTTAGAATATTCAAACTTTAAAAGGGGAGTGCCTTTTTTGAAAAATATAAAAAAATTATTAGTAGCTAATCGTGGCGAAATTGCAATTAGAATTTTTAGGGCAGCAACAGAATTAAATATTAAAACAGTGGCAATATACTCAAATGAAGATAAAAACGCTTTGCATAGATATAAAGCAGACGAATCTTATTTAGTAGGAAAGGATTTGGGGCCAGCCGAAAGTTATCTAAACATTGAACGTATTATAGATGTGGCTAAACGAGCTGGTGTAGATGCCATTCATCCTGGTTATGGTTTTTTAAGTGAAAATAAACAATTTGCACAACGTTGTGATGAAGAAGGAATTAAATTCATTGGTCCGCATATAGAACATTTAGATATGTTTGGAGATAAAGTCAAAGCTAGAACAACTGCAATAAATGCTAAATTGCCTGTTATTCCCGGTACAGATGGACCGATTGAAAACTTTGAAGCAGCAAAAGCCTTTGCTCAAGAAGCTGGCTTTCCTTTAATGATTAAAGCTACGAGTGGTGGTGGCGGTAAAGGGATGCGTATCGTACGTGAAGAAGGAGAATTAGAAGACGCATTCCATCGAGCTAAATCTGAAGCCGAAAAGTCATTTGGTAATAGTGAAGTATATATTGAAAGATACATAGATAATCCCAAACATATTGAAGTACAAATTATTGGGGATGAATATGGTAATATTGTTCACTTATATGAACGTGATTGTTCGGTGCAACGTCGTCATCAAAAGGTAGTGGAAGTAGCTCCTTCAGTTGGCTTATCAAAAGAATTACGAGAACGAATTTGTGATGCAGCATTACAATTAATGAATAATATCAGATATGTTAACGCAGGTACGGTAGAATTCTTAGTATCAGGGGATGAGTTCTTCTTTATTGAAGTTAATCCTCGGGTTCAAGTAGAACATACAATAACTGAAATGATTACTGGTATAGATATTGTTAAAACTCAAATTTTAGTTGCTGATGGTGCTAACTTATTTGATGAACGCGTTTCTATGCCACAACAAGAAGAAATTCAAACATTAGGTTATGCAATTCAATGTCGTATAACAACTGAAGATCCATCTAATGACTTTATGCCAGATTCAGGTACTATTATCGCTTATCGATCTAGTGGTGGTTTTGGTGTACGTTTAGATGCTGGTGACGGTTTCCAAGGTGCAGAAATATCTCCTTATTATGATTCACTATTGGTTAAGTTATCAACACATGCGGTTACATTTAAACAAGCTGAAGAAAAGATGGAACGCTCTCTTCGTGAAATGCGTATACGTGGTGTGAAAACTAATATTCCGTTTCTGATTAATGTGATGCGTAATGATCAATTCCGCAGTGGGGATTATACGACTAAATTTATAGAAGAAACACCCGAATTATTTAATATTGCACCGACTCTAGATCGTGGTACTAAAACGTTAGAATATATCGGTAATGTAACGATTAACGGTTTTCCTAATGTTGAAAAAAGACTCAAACCTGATTATGAATCGACAGCTATACCACAAGTGCCACATAGTAAAATTAATACCTTGAACGGAACGAAACAGCTGCTAGATAGTAAAGGACCTAAAGCAGTAGCCGATTGGGTACGAGAGCAAAACGACGTATTGGTTACTGATACTACTTTTCGTGATGCACACCAATCACTCTTAGCAACTCGCGTTCGTACTAAGGATATGATGAATATTGCTTCTAAAACTGCTGAAGTGTTTAAAGATAGTTTTTCTTTAGAAATGTGGGGAGGCGCAACATTTGATGTCGCTTACAACTTTTTAAAAGAAAATCCATGGGAACGACTTGAAAGATTACGTAAAGCAATTCCCAATATTTTATTCCAAATATTATTACGTGCTTCAAATGCAGTTGGCTATAAAAATTATGCTGATAATGTGATTGAAAAGTTCGTGAAAGAAAGTGCGAATGCAGGCGTAGATGTCTTTAGAATTTTCGACTCACTTAACTGGGTAGATCAAATGAAAGTTGCAAATGAAGCGGTTCAAAATGCAGGTAAGATTTCTGAAGGTGCAATCTGTTATACCGGTGATATATTAAATCCTGAACGTTCAAATGTATTTACACTTGAATACTATGTAAAATTAGCAAAAGAACTTGAACGTGAAGGGTTCCATATCTTAGCTATTAAAGACATGGCAGGATTGTTAAAACCTAAAGCAGCATATGAACTTATCGGAGAATTAAAATCTGCGATAAATTTACCGATACATTTACACACACACGATACAAGTGGAAATGGTCTACTTATCTATAAAGAAGCGATAGATGCAGGTGTAGATATCATTGATACAGCTGTTGCTTCAATGAGTGGTTTAACAAGTCAACCTAGCGCCAATTCGTTGTATTATGGATTAAATGGTTTTAATCGAAATCTAAGAGCAGATATTGAAGGATTAGAAGAACTCAGTCACTATTGGAGTACTGTACGTCCATACTACAGTGACTTTGAAAGTGACATTAAGTCTCCTAATACCGAAATTTATCATCATGAAATGCCTGGAGGACAATATTCAAATTTAGGACAACAAGCAAAAAGTTTAGGTTTAGGTGAACGTTTCCACGAGGTCAAAGATATGTATCGTCGTGTTAATTTCTTATTTGGCGATATCGTAAAAGTAACGCCATCATCTAAAGTTGTAGGAGATATGGCCCTTTATATGGTTCAAAATGACTTGGATGAGCAATCAGTCATCAAAGAGGGCCATAAGTTAGATTTCCCTGAATCGGTTGTATCTTATTTCAAAGGTGATATAGGTCAGCCAGTCAATGGCTTTAATAAGGAATTGCAAGATGTCATCCTCAAAGGTCAACAACCACTAACAGAACGTCCAGGTGAGTATTTAGATCCTGTGAATTTTGATGAAATCAGACAAGAACTTGAAGCAAAAGATTATGGTGAAGTGACTGAACAAGATGTAATCAGTTATGTATTATATCCAAAAGTATTTGATCAGTTTATGCAAACAAAACAACAATATGGTGACTTATCATTATTAGATACACCAACGTTCTTCTTCGGTATGCGTAATGGTGAAACAGTTGAAATAGAGATTGATACTGGTAAACGATTAATTATTAAACTTGAAACAATTAGTGAGCCGGATGAAAATGGTTATCGAACAATTTATTATGTTATGAATGGTCAAGCACGTCGTATTTCTATAAAAGATGAAAATATTAAAACAAATACGAACTTGAAACCTAAAGCTGACAAATCAAATCCTAGTCATATTGGTGCTCAAATGCCTGGTTCGGTAACTGAAGTTAAAGTTACAGTTGGTGAAGAAGTAAAAGTAAACCAACCTTTATTAATTACAGAAGCGATGAAGATGGAGACAACGATTCAAGCACCATTCAATGGAACTATAAAACAAGTAACGGTTGTAAATGGCGATGCGATTGCAACAGGGGACTTACTTATTGAAATTGAAAAAGCAGATTAAAATCAAAATTCATTTTAAAAAATAAGCTAATTAATAGATTTCATATTGAATTTTGAATAGATTGATTCAATGGAGTAATTAATATTTATAAACGTCATCGTTAATAAAATTTTTAATTAAAAAGGAGATGTGAATGAACCATTCACATCTCCTTTTATACTAATAGGTTATTTGATTTTTTCACTTCTAATCGTACGTAGCATTAACATAATAAAGTAAGCTATCATACCGAATAATATTGTGATAAATAAAGCGTGTAAAAGTGCGATGAATAAATTTACATTAGTCATTACAGATAGAGCCCCAGTAATTACTTGTAAGATGATAAGGATAAATGCAGTTGTATACCCATATCGAATTGTTCTATTCTCAGAGTAATTTTTAACTGCATGAATAAACGTTATCATTATCCAGAAGAACGTTATAAATGCCATACCACGATGCGCAAATTGTACCCAATCTTGCTCTGTATGTGGAATGATGTCATGGAAAGGTAAAGGCCAGCCTCCATATGCTAAACTTGCTTTTGCATGTCTAACTAAAGCGCCAGTATAAATCGTTAAATATACTATACCTGTCATTATCCATGTTAATCTTCTTAATGGCTTTCTGATATATAGTTCATCAGCTTCATATTTTTTATCGACTTCAAAAATGATAAGCATTAAAACAAACACTGAAGAGAAACTGATTAAAGATATACCGAAGTGCAGTGCTAATACGTATGAATTTTGTTGCCAAATGACAGCTGCTGCACCAATCAATGCTTGAACTAGTAAAAATGCAATACTGATAATTGCTAATGGCTTTACCTCTCTAATATAGCCAATATGTTTCCATGCTGTAATAGCTAACCACAGTACAACGATTAATGATAAACCAGAGACGGCACGATGACTTAATTCGATAATTGTATCGATAGGTAAATTTTGAGGGAGTAATGCACCGTGACATAAAGGCCAAGATGATCCACATCCATCTTCAGAGCCAGTTTTAGTAACTAATGCACCACCAAGTTGTACGAATGCCATTATGATAGTTGCTAATACAGATAACCATTTAAGGTTTCGTTTGTTAAACAATGTTATACACCCCATCATTAATCAAGAGTATTTTGACAGTGTAGATTAATTAGTACTGAATGCTCTTAATTAATGTCTATTTTTATTACAATTTTATTATTAAAATAATTATACAACAATAGGAACTAACAAAAAATTAGTGAAGTAGAATGTCGTTAAAGTGTCACAATTAAATTTGATATAAACTAGTCAATTTTTAGTAATTGCTATATCATAGTATTATATGAAAATTTTAAGGAGGGGGATCATGAGCAAAGAGCAAACTTTGTCACAACCATCGAGCCGTGTATCGTTTAAAGAGTTACAACAAATTATCAAGATGGGTTTAGTTCAAGGTAACTTAATTCCTGCATTTGCAGGTGCTTGGTTAGCTGTTGTGATGAGCAATCATTCCTTCCTATCGTCAATACCTCAAATTCTATTAATGTTGATTGGATCAACATTAATTATGGGTGGCGCTTGTGCATTAAATAATTATTATGATCAAGATATTGATCGAATAATGCCAAGTAAGCAAAATAGACCGACAGTTAATGATAGAATTTCAGATAAAAATTTATTAATTTTAAGTTTTGGTATGATGTTATTAGGAGAAGCTTGTTTATTCTTATTAAATGTACCATCAGGTGTACTAGGACTCATCGGCATTGTGGGTTATGTGTCTTATTATTCAATTTGGTCTAAAAGACATACAACTTGGAACACAGTAGTTGGGAGTTTTCCGGGTGCAGTACCACCATTAATTGGTTGGGTTGCTATTGATGGAAATATAAGTCTTATTGCAATTGCATTATTTTTAGTTGTTTTTTGTTGGCAACCAATTCATTTCTATGCTCTAGCAATTAAGCGAAGTGATGAATATTCATTAGCTAATATACCCATGTTACCATCTGTTAAAGGATTTAAACGTACTAGAATAAGTATGTTTATATGGTTAGTCTTTTTACTTCCACTACCATTTCTATTATCAAGTCTCGGGACAACATTTGTAGTATTAGCTACATTGCTTAATTTAGGTTGGCTATATGTTGGTTTAACTTCTTTTAAGAAAGCGACAGATCAAACTAAATGGGCAACAAAAATGTTTATTTACTCCCTAAATTATTTAGTAGTATTTTTCGTTTTAGTTGTTGTTATCTCACTGATAAAAATGATTTAAAATATACAAATTAAATAAGGATGAAACATATGAATTTACCAATTCTACCGACGATTAGTACAAGTTGTATTGTGATTAGTGCTATCTTTGTTGCCATTGGATGGTGGCAAATCTGGCATAGAGATATAGATAAGCACAAGAAAACAATGTTATGGGCAGCAATCTTTGCATTAACTTTCTTTATTATCTATGCATCAAGAACTATTTTTATAGGTAATACAGATTTCGGGGGACCAGACTCAGTTAGAACATATTATAAAATTTTCTTAATTTTCCACATTAATTTAGCTACAATTGGTGGCGTTCTAGGGTTAATTCAAATTATTACAGCATATAAAGATAAATTTAAATGGCATAGAAAAGCAGGTCCAATTGCATCAGTTATATGGTTCTTTACAGCTATCACTGGTGTAGCAGTTTACTTACTTTTATATGTATTTTACCCGGGTGGAGAAACGACTTCACTAATTAAAGCAACATTAGGATTATAATCGAATTTAGCGTAACAAATTAAATACAAATTGATTGAGACTAAGACATCATTGTCTTAGTCTTTTTTGTAACATTAATATCAATTTATTTGTAAAAGGATGACTTGGTAAAAGTAGTAATACTAAGTAGGATGTCTTGATTAATAAAATAGTTATTTTGTACAATAGATATAATTCAAAATAGGTGGGTGAAAGATGGCAAAATTAATAATTAAGGTTTTAGGTGTAATATTTTTAGTATTATTTCTTATATATTTATTTTACTCACCAAGACTTAAATTTGATGTATTAGAAAATCCAAATAAAACTGTTTCAACTAATCATTCAGAACAAGCGCCTAAGACTCATAACACCAGTGAAAATCCATCACCAAAAGAGGGCGTAGGTACTTGGATTGGTAAAGATATAGATGATTTAACTGATAAATACGGTCAAGCAAGTCGTACATATCCATTTAAAGGGCACTATATGAATTACGTATTTAAAAAAGATGAACAATATTATATTGTTTCAACTAAAGAGAATAAAATAAAATCAGTTTATGCAACGGGAAACAATGCTAATGTTGCACCTTTAAAAATTAATGAGAGTGCATCACATATTTTTGAAAATACAAGTATTAACCCGGATCCTTCTATTAAAGTGAATGGTCAAAGTTATAATTTCGAATTATCTGATGAAGATATAAAAACGCAAACATTGATTAAATATGGAAATGTTTATGCACAGGTTTATGTGGATCAGCAATCGAATCAAATTATGGGTATTCGCTTTCTTGATAAAGAGGCACTAGCATTTCTTAAGCCATATCCTTTAGCTAATGAATCTGATGATAACTATAATGAAGAAGATTTTGATAAAGCTAAGAAAGATAATCTTCCTTATGAACAAAATCCTAATCAATTAATGACGCTATATGAAATTACGAATGAGATGAGAAAGTTAAAAAATATTAAACCACTAAAAGTCAATTCAGATATAGCTCACATTGCATCAGTAAACTTATATGAAGCAACAGGTTCTAATGATGTTGAATTTACTGAGGATGCTTTGAAAAGCCAATTAAGCAATGAAAACATTTCATTTATTTCTACAAGCCAAAATGTCGGATATGATTTTGATGATGTGCCGACACTAATTCATAGTTGGATGAATTCTGATATGCACCGTTCTAGAATGTTGAATACTAAGTATGAGGAAATGGGTGGAGAAGTTATGAAAGACTATTATTCACTTATTTTCTTGGAAAAATAATCTACTTATGGAAGGGGGAACCATACATTGTATACAGAAGAAACAATGTCAATTCTTGATGATATAGAAGGACTATCGGATATGATTGTTCAATCTGAACTTTATCATGATTTTCGCGCAGCACAAGAGATGCTAAACAATGATGATGAAGCACATCTTATGTATCAGGCTTTTTTGAAATCTAAAGTTGCTTATGATGAAGTTATGCGTTTTGGGAAATATCATCCTGATTATCAAAAGGTTATGTTAGAAACAAGAAGACGTAAAAGAGCTTATGAAATGTTACCAGTCGTCATGGATTACAAATCTAAAGAGGTAGCGCTACAAAATTTAATTGATGAAGTAGTAAGTAAAATAGCATTTTCAGTTTCGAAAAATGTGAAAATTGAAGCGGGAAATCCATTCTTCAAAACAGGTCATGATGGATGTGCGACAGGTGGCACTTGTAATTGTAGTTTGTCATAAAATAAGGAGAAAGAAATCGTAATGCATTTGATTTCTTTCTCCTTTTACTTTATAGCGCGTTTATTTCTCAATATTGAGACTTGATTTGAATTGTTTACCCAAATCTGGGCGATCTGTTACTAATGTATGAACACCTTTATGATATAAATCAGTCATCAAGTCAGTGCTATTAATTCCGTAAAATCCAGGCACTATATTTAATAAGTTTAACCATTGAATAAAACGTTTAGAGGTTAATGGAATACCTTTGAATTGGGTCGGCATTTGAAATGTATCAGCAATAGGTTGATACTTATTCCCTAATCCTAAATTAAATTTGATAAACCCTTCAGCAACTTCTTTTTGGCTTGCTCCAATAGCAACTTGTCCTTTACTTATTTCTCTAAAGCGAACATTTTGTTCTTTGTAAAAGCTAGTTACAAGTACGCGATCTTGTGCCTGATTATTAATAATATCTTCATACATTTTTGTTGGCGCAACTGTTCCTTCATAACTATCTGGTGCATCTTTTAAATCAACATTAATATACATATTAGGATACATTTTTAAAAGCTCATCAAAAGTTAAAATTTTTGCTTTTTGATGACCACGATATGGAAATTGGCCATTAATATCTTTAAAGTGATAACCAGCATCTAAACGCTTTAATTCTGAAACTCTATGATCACTTACTTTGCCTGAACCATTTGTAGTACGATCTACAGTGGCGTCGTGAAATACAATTAGTTTTTCATCTTTAGTAAGTCGAACATCCGTTTCAAAACCATCTAAGTTGTTAGCGACGGCGTTATCGAATGCCAATTGTGTTTGCTCAGGTCTCACTGCCATGCCGCCTCTATGTGCAAAAATGTATGGTGCCTTACCATTAAAGAATTTAGGGATTTCTTTAGTTTGATCTGCTTTACTACTTTTATTTATAAAAAATAAGCTACCCAAAAAACTAACGCTCGCTAAACTTAAATTAAGAACCCATCGTTTTTTGATCGTCATTAATAATGCCTCCTTGTTATTATTGAATTAAGCGTACCAAAATTCACACTAACGCAAAAGTAAATAGATATTTAATACTCAAGTATGCAGTTCATGGGTTTAAAGGATTTTATAAAATTAATAGTCGTGGTATAGTTATTATGCATAATAAATGGAGTGTGTATATAGTATGGAATTAATTCCTAGAGTGAGTTTGATTGTCTATTTAAAACATATTAAGCATGAGCGTCAAATTAGAAAGTATGGGCATATTATTTATACGAATAAGCAACGTAAATATGTTGTATTATACGTTAATGAGAATGACGCAGATGCTATTGTTCATATATTAATGAAACTAAAATACGTTGTGGATATAGACGGATCACCTTATAAATATTTGAAAAAAACTTATGAAAAAGAAAAACATGAAATTCTATAATTTTATTGCATAGGTGGAATCCAATTTTGAAGTCGTAATACACTTATCAAATACTTGAAGTATTGGTCTAACGTGTGGAATGCTTCTGGTGGTTGTACATCTATTCCGAATATAGGTACATTATATTGATTTGCTTGATTATTAATGAGTTCAAATTTTTTATTACTGTTAGGAAATGGATATTTAAGCGCATCAAGCATGATGTACATAGCTTGGAAATGATTACCTGAAGTTGGATTCATAATCATTGCAACAGATGAAAGTTGTTTTGAAGATTGTGGTGTATGAAAGTATACAATTTTATTTATTCGGAGATGGTTGTATTCTATTAAGGTATTAAATTCAAATAAATCTGTTAATCCTTCTCCCAATACGATAAATGACTGTTTCATAATATAATCCTTCTCCTTTTTACAACAAATTATAATAAATTACCTAGAGAAATGGAAGTGTAAGTCAAGATGAGAGTTATTGCTGGAAAACATAAAAGTAAAGTCTTAGAAAGCTTAGAAGGTCGTAATACACGTCCAACTATGGATAAAGTGAAAGAAGGTATATTTAATAGCTTACAAGAAGTACATGGATTAGGTTTAGATTTATTCGCTGGAAGTGGCGCATTAGGTATAGAAGCATTATCACGTGGTATGGAAAAAGTGATTTTTGTAGACCAAAATTTTAAAGCTGTTAAAGTTATTCAGGCTAATTTAAAACAATTAGATTTACGTGATCAATCTGAAGTTTATAAAAATAACGCTGATCGTGCATTGAAAGCTCTAAATAAGAGAGAGATTCAATTTGACTATATTTTTCTTGACCCTCCATATAATAAAGGTTTGATTGATAAAGCTTTAGAGCAAATTGCAGAGTTTAATTTATTGAAAGAAAATGGTATCATCATTTGTGAGTTTAGCAATCATGAGCAAATCAACACAAATGGATTTAAAGTGATTAAACAATATCACTATGGTCTTACTGATACTTTGTTACTAGAAAAAGGAGAGCAAAATGGCTAAAACGAAGGCGGTCATTCCTGGTAGTTTTGATCCTATTACATATGGACACATCGATATCATCGAAAGAAGTGCAGGGCGCTTTGATGAATTACATATTTGTGTGCTAAAGAATAGTAATAAAACTGGGACGTTTAATATTGACGAGCGAATGGCATTAATTGAAGAATCTGTAAAACATTTATCAAATGTTGAAGTACATAATTATAATGGTTTGTTAGTAGATTTTTGTGATAAAATTGGTGCTCAAACAATCATTAGAGGCTTGAGAGCAGTCAGTGATTTTGAGTATGAATTGAGACTAACATCAATGAATAAAAAACTAAATAGTAATGTAGAAACGATGTATATGATGACTAGTACAAACTATTCTTTTATTAGTTCGAGCGTCGTAAAAGAAGTGGCGCAATATAAAGCTGATATATCAGATTTTGTACCTCCAAATGTTGAGAAAGCATTAAAAGAAAAATTTAAAAAGTAATAGATGAGGTTAAAATAATTCTACTCAAAACTGTACGAGGCAAATTTAATTTGTATAGGTCTACATTTAATCCGCATTAGCCGACTAGGACTGAGAAAGTGCTTTAAATTAAGCTTTTCTCAGTCCTAGTTCTTTTTATTAATTATCACAGGTGTATTAAAATCATTAGCCCTTTGACCAGATATTAAATTATAAATATGAGTTGCTTTAATTTCATTTTTTAATAAAGAGGCACTTTCCTTGTTAATATTTGTTACATACAAGCGATTAGGGAATTGTTTTTTTAGGTACTTTAAATACTGTTGCCCTCTTTGATTCATGCCTAGAATTCGCACTCCTCGAATTTCATCATCAAAATCACTTTTATTAATGTTTAGTAATATTTGCATCAGAACGCGCTGTATATGCGTGTATGTGAAACGTTTAGTTTTAATTAAAGACATATACGTGTCAAAATCTTGCGCATTTTGAATGTTTGATTTGAGACGATGTTCAAAGCCCTCAGACATGGTATAAATGTGTGATAATTCTTCAGAGGAACGACTTAAAATATTATATTTAATAAAATTGAACGTTTGCTTCTTCAAGAGGTGAGGCGTTTCATATAAATGTTTTATATCTGCTGGTACGACATCTTTCCAGGTGTTTTCTTTATTTAATAAAGCGTGTCTAATAGCTGAGCCACTTGCGAAATTGTCATGTTTAATCTCTTGATCGTGATGTGCGGTAGATTGACGTTGAATAGCGATTCTTTTTATAGTTGGAGCTATATTACTAATGGCTTTTATGTATGCTACACCTAATATATTGTTAGGAGAGCGTAACACTTGTTGATCATCAATTAGGTCATGTACAATTTTGGCGTAACTGTTCCCTTGTTTAATTAAGTCTTGAAAATATGACGATTGTTCAAGCGAATTAATATTAGATGCTACGTTCTCAAGGCGTGAAATGTCATTGATTTCACTACCAAATGCAATAGTATCAATATCTAAATAGTGAGCTACTTTAATTGCAAAAGTTGCAAAATAATCACTCGATGACAGACTAGCAATCGCTGGAAGTTCAACAACTAAATCAACACCTGACAAAGCCATCTTCGTTCTCAGGAATTTATTATAAATTGCTGGCTCGCCACGCATGACGAAATTGCCACTCATAATTGCAATACTTATCTCCGCGTCGGACTGTAACTTAGATTGTTGAGCGTGATATAAATGGCCATTATGAAATGGATTATATTCTGTGATTAGTCCAACACTTTTCATTTGCAATTCATCCTTTCGATATTCATTATTAGTATTGTAACAGATGAAAGTATGTTAAGAAAAAATCTTGACAACTTATACTTGTAAAGTTAAAATAAATTTTGTGTTTGTTAGAGGTGAAGCCATATGAAATGGTCAATAACGCAATTAAGAAAATATCAAGGTAAGCCATTTGAATTCAATCAAACGGCAAATTTTGAACATTTAATAGAACCTTTAGGCTTGATTGATTTATCAGAAATCAATGTTGAAGGTGAATTAACCGTTAAAGCCAATGAAGTTATTGCAGATATTCATTTAACTGGAACATATACAATGCCTTGTGCTCGTACGCTTGTACCTGTAGAAGTTCCTTTAGATGTAAGAACATCTGAAATATTTGATTTGGAAGGTTATGATAGTTATACCGATGAAGAAGTAGAAGAGGATGAACACTATCATCTAGCTACTGATGGTATGATTAATATTCGAGACATTGCTGAAGAATTGGTAATCATTGAGAAACCGATGAGAGCTTTCTCTGAGAATAGCGATCAGATGCTTACAGAAGGTAATGGTTGGGAAGTTATTGACGAAGATCAAATGATCGAACTTGAAAAAGAAAAAGACAATGATAATTCCCAAACGCAACAAGTTGATCCTAGGCTTCAAAAATTACAACAATTATACGATAAAGAGTAATAGCAGGTTGTTTTAAATTATTGTATAATGATTTAATGACCTAACACTTAAGAAATGTGTTTAATATTAAGGAGGATATATCATGGCAGTACCAAAAAGAAGAACGTCTAAAACTAGAAAAAACAAACGTCGTACTCACTTCAAAATTTCAGTACCTGGTATGACTGAATGCCCAAGTTGTGGAGAATACAAATTATCTCACCGCGTATGTAAAAACTGTGGTTCTTACAACGGTGAAGAAGTCGTTTCTAAATAATCGACTTAATGATTTTAGTGAAGCATGGACAATTTAATGTTGTTCGATGCTTCTTTTTTTATCAATAATCAAAATTTAATAATAATCGGCGATAAAAATGGTTATACATATAATGTTTAAGTTTCCATTATGATCGATTTAGTTATGTTAATATAAATTAGTAAACAATATCAATAATAGCTACTATAAAATGGAGAACTATATGGAACAAATTACGTCAGCGCAAAACAGTAAGATAAAAAATGCGAATAAATTAAAGAAAAAGCGAGATCGTGATAAAACTGGACAAGCATTGATTGAAGGTATTCATTTAATCGAAGAAGCTTACCAAAGCGGCATTGCCATTAAGCAACTATTTGTAATTGAACCAAATAGAACAGATGAAGCGCTTAAGGATTATGCTGAAGAGACATTTGAAATTAATATGAAAGTTGCAGAATCATTATCAGGTACGATAACACCTCAAGGCTTTTTTGCTGTAATTGAAAAGCCTAAATATGATGTTAAGCAAGCAAAACAAGTATTATTAATCGATCGGATTCAAGATCCGGGTAATCTAGGGACATTAATTCGTACTTCTGATGCAGCGGGAATAGATTTGATTGTAATGGAAAAAGGTACAGCCGATCCATATCAAGACAAGGTTTTACGAGCAAGTCAAGGTAGTGTATTTCATATTCCGGTTATTACCGCAGATTTGAAAACATTTATCGCAGGTTTTAATGGACCAGTTTATGGTACTGCGCTTGAGAATGCACAACCATATAAGGAGGTAGCATCTCAAGATATATTTGCCTTATTACTAGGTAATGAAGGTGAAGGTGTGAACAAAGCATTATTAAATGAAACATCACAAAATTTAACAATACCAATTTACGGCAAGGCGGAAAGCTTAAACGTAGCTATTGCTGGAAGTATTTTACTTTATCATTTGAAAGGTTGACCCTGAGAAATAAAATCGGCTATACTTAGATGTACACAATAATCAATGTAAAATAATAACTTAAGTTATAAAAATTGAAAATATAACCGATAAAAAGACCTTAACTGATATAAAGTGTTGTACAGGGAGAGTAAACGTGACTGCAATTTACTCCAACATGTATTAGTTTCTTTCATCTTTTTGGTTACTTAAAGAAATTTAAGTCGGAGTACGTCTTCGTTAGCAACGTTTACAAGTGTATGCATATGCATAAATTTGGGTGGTACCACGGAAAGACTTTCGTCCCAGTTTTGGGATGGAAGTCTTTTTTTATGAAAAAAAGTTAACAATAAATAGTGAATATAATGTGAGAGGTGTAAGTAAATGACTCAAAACGATTCAATGGCAGAATTAAAACAACAAGCACTTGTTGATATTAATGAAGCTCAAAATGAACGCGAATTACAAGATGTTAAAGTTAAATACTTAGGTAAAAAAGGCTCAGTAAGTGGATTAATGAAAAATATGAAAGATTTACCTAATGAAGAAAAGCCAGCATATGGTCAAAAAGTAAATGAACTACGTCAAACAATTCAAAAAGAATTAGATGAGAAGCAAGAATTGTTAAAAAACGAAAAATTAAATCAACAATTAGCAGAAGAAACAATCGATGTAACATTGCCAAGTCGACAAATTAGTATAGGTTCTAAACATCCTTTAACACGAACAGTTGAAGAAATTGAAGATTTATTCTTAGGTCTAGGTTACGAAATTGTTGATGGCTATGAAGTAGAACAAGATTATTATAACTTTGAAGCTTTAAATTTACCTAAATCCCATCCTGCACGTGATATGCAAGATAGTTTTTATATTACTGATGAAATCTTAATGCGTACACACACATCTCCAGTACAAGCACGCACAATGGAAAAACGCAATGGACAAGGACCAGTTAAAATTATTTGTCCTGGTAAAGTTTATCGCCGTGATTCAGATGATGCGACACATAGTCACCAGTTCACACAAATTGAAGGACTAGTTGTTGATAAAAATATTAAAATGAGTGATTTAAAAGGAACATTAGAATTAGTGGCGAAAAAATTATTCGGTGCAGACCGTGAAATTCGATTACGTCCTAGTTACTTCCCGTTCACTGAACCTTCTGTAGAAGTGGACGTATCATGTTTCAAATGTAAAGGTAAAGGCTGTAACGTATGTAAACATACAGGATGGATTGAAATTTTAGGTGCGGGTATGGTACACCCGAATGTACTTGAAATGGCCGGATTCGATTCTAATGAGTATTCTGGTTTCGCATTTGGTATGGGTCCTGACCGTATCGCGATGTTGAAATATGGTATTGAAGATATTCGTTATTTCTATACAAATGATGTTCGATTCCTTGAACAATTTAAAGCTGTTGAAGATAGAGGTGAAGCATAATGTTGATTTCTAATGAATGGTTAAAAGATTACGTAGATGCAGGGGTTAAGGTTGAAGATTTAGCAGAACGTATTACCCGTACAGGTATTGAAGTAGATGACATGATTGATTATTCAAAAGATATTAAAAATCTAGTGGTCGGCTATATTCAATCAAAAGAAAAGCATCCTGATGCAGATAAATTAAATATATGCCAAGTAGACATTGGTGAGGAAGAACCTGTTCAAATCGTTTGCGGTGCACCAAATGTAGATGCTGGTCAACACGTCATTGTTGCGAAAGTTGGTGGTCGCTTACCAGGAGGCATTAAAATTAAACGTGCTAAATTACGCGGTGAGCGTTCGGAAGGTATGATTTGTTCATTACAAGAAATTGGTATTTCAAGTAATGTGGTACCTAAAGCATATGAGAATGGCATTTTTGTCTTCCCAACTGAAGTTGAGCCGGGAACGGATGCTTTAACAGCACTATATTTAAATGATCAAGTTATGGAATTTGATTTAACACCTAACCGTGCCGATGCATTAAGTATGGTAGGTACTGCATATGAAGTGGCAGCATTATATCAAACTGAAATGACAAAACCAGAAACTCAAAGTAACGAAACTTCAGAATCTGCAACTAATGAATTATCAGTAACAATCGATAATCCTGAAAAGGTCCCATATTATAGTGCGCGTGTTGTTAAAAACGTAAGCATAGAACCATCTCCAATATGGGTGCAAGCACGTTTAATAAAAGCAGGCATACGACCTATTAATAATGTTGTAGATATTTCAAACTATGTTTTATTAGAATATGGTCAACCGTTACACATGTTTGATCAAGATCATATCGGCTCTAAAGAAATTGTTGTACGACAAGCGAAAGATGAAGAGACAATGACTACATTAGACAATAATGAGCGCAAGCTAGTAGACACTGATATCGTTATTTCTAATGGTCAAGAACCTATTGCATTAGCTGGCGTAATGGGTGGCGACTTTTCAGAAGTAACTGAACAAACTACTAATGTGGTAATAGAAGGTGCAATATTTGACCCAGTATCAATTCGTCACACTTCACGTCGTTTAAACTTACGTAGTGAAGCCTCTAGTCGTTTTGAAAAAGGTATCGCAACAGAATTTGTTGACGAAGCGGTTGACAGAGCATGTTACTTATTACAAGAGTTAGCTTCTGGTGAAGTACTACAAGATAGAGTATCTTCAGGAGATTTAGGATCATTTGTGACACCAATCGATATTACAGCTGAAAAAGTAAACAAAACAATCGGTTTTAATTTGTCTAATGACGAAATTCAATCTATCTTTAGACAATTAGGCTTCGAAACAACATTAAAAGGCGAAACATTAACGGTCAATGTGCCTTCACGTCGTAAAGATATTACTATTAAAGAAGACTTAATTGAAGAAGTCGCACGTATTTATGGTTACGATGAAATCCCTTCATCACTACCCGTATTTGGCGAAGTAACAAGTGGAGAATTAACGGATCGTCAACATAAAACACGTACCCTTAAGGAAACGCTTGAGGGTGCTGGGTTAAACCAAGCAATCACATATTCATTAGTTTCTAAAGATCATGCTAAGGACTTCGCACTTCAAGAACGTCCAACAATCAGTTTATTAATGCCTATGAGTGAAGCACATGCTACTTTACGTCAGAGCTTATTACCACATTTAATTGAAGCAACTGCATATAATGTAGCTCGTAAAAATAAAGATGTTAGATTATATGAAATTGGTCGTGTATTCTTTGGCAATGGTGAAGGCGAACTTCCAGATGAAGTTGAATATTTAAGTGGTATTTTAACTGGAGAATATGTTGTTAATGCTTGGCAAGGTAAAAAGGAAGAAATTGACTTCTTTATCGCTAAAGGTGTTGTAGACCGAGTTGCGGAAAAATTAAATTTAGAATTTAGTTATAAAGCTGGAAAAATTGAAGGTTTACATCCAGGACGTACAGCGATTGTATCTTTAGAAGGACAAGACATTGGTTTCATTGGTGAATTACATCCACAAGTTGCAGCAGATAATGATTTAAAACGTACGTATGTGTTTGAATTAAATTATGATGCAATGATGCAAGTAGCGGTTGGATATATTAATTATGAACAAATTCCTAAATTCCCTGGTGTGACTAGAGATATTGCATTAGAAGTTAATCATGATGTACCATCTTCTGAATTAAAACAAATTATTCATAATAATGGTGAAGACATCTTACAAAGTACATTAGTATTCGATGTTTATGAAGGTGAACATTTAGAAAAAGGCAAAAAATCAGTAGCAATCCGATTAAATTATTTAGATACAGAAGACACTTTAACTGATGAACGCGTATCTAAAATTCATGATAAGATTTTGGAAGCATTACAAGCTCAAGGTGCTACAATTAGATAATGAAGTAAAAGAGACGAATTCTGTATTAATGGAATTCGTCTCTTTATAAATTTATTTATATTTTTTAGTTACTAAATTTTGGGCTTTTTCTCGATTTTTAAAATGTTTTTTTGAGATTAAATCTAACGTTTCTATTCCATGTTTATCAATAATTTGAGCAGCTATCAAATCTACTTTATTGCTAGCACCTTTAGGAATATCTTGTTTCATTTTATGTGAAATGTGATCCATATGTTTAACAAAGGCATATCTTGAAATAATACTAGCTGCTGCAATTGCTAATGATTTAGATTCACCTTTTGTTTCAAATTTAGTTTTTTCTGGGTAGGGTAGTGAACTTAAAGCGTAACGTTGATAAACACCACGTACTGCAAATTGATCAATAACGATATAATTTAACTCATTGCAATTAATTTTTTGGGTAACATTTTTGATAGCTTCATTATGTAATTCAGCTTTCATTTTAACTTGGGACCAACCAATAGCCTGTCTATCGTTATATTTTGGATTATCAAGCGTTAAAAGTGAATGAGGAATAAATGTAATCAATTGTTCAGCAAGTTCGATTATTTTTTGATCATTTAATTTTTTTGAATCATCCACACCAAGTGTTTTTAAAATTTTAACATTCTCCTTAGAAACATAAGCAGCACAAACAGTTAGAGGACCGAAGTAGTCTCCACTTCCTGCTTCATCACTTCCTATACAATTATAATGATTATAAGCTAATGTTTCACCTGAAGATTGGTTAGAAGATGATGAATTCTTGGAAGTAGTGGTATGATCTGGAAGTAATTGTTGGGCAACAGCTTCCGCATTTTTTCCTTGAAACATGACTTTGCCTGAATTATAAATATTTATCACAGATTGTTTGTATTTAGTTCTCGCTTTCATACCTGGAGATAATTGAGATGTTTCAAATGTAATTTGCTGTAAGAGATGTTGGATTTCAGATTCTGATAATTTATAAACGATGTTTGCCATACGCTAGTTGATCCTCACTTTTCAAAATATAATAAAACATAGATAAGCATAACATATTAAGGACGCTCATCAGAACAGTTATATAGTTCAAATTTACATTAATTAAAATGATTACGCGTTAGCTACTTACCAAACAACATATCCTAATGTATAATAAGTTGTGATATTCTACTACATAAATTGCGTAAAGTGCATACTAAATTGAAGTACAAGATGAGGTGGTTATTTACATGTAACCATTGATAGGCTTTAAGAATAAATAATGTCAGGAGTTATTGCTATGGGAGAATTTAGAAATCGAATCAATGTCACGATTAACGATCAGAATTATACTATCATTGGTGAAGACAGCCCCGAGCATATTCGTTACGTAGCACATTTAGTTGATGAAAAATTAAAAGAAATGGGACGTAAATCAACAGGATTAGATACTACAAGAAAATCAATCCTAACAGCGGTTAATATTATGCATGAAAAGGTTAAATTAGAAGAAGAAAACCGCAAGCTATTACAAGAAATTCAACAATTAAAACAACGAGAAGAATAGATGATTATTGATTTTACGATAGCTATTATTATTGTATATGGTCTTATTATAGGGTATAGAAGAGGGGTATGGTTGATTAGTTTACATTTATTTTCAACGATAGTCTCATTAAATATAGCACATCAATTTTATCAGCGAATTAGTTCGCAGTTAATTGTATTTATACCTTTTCCAAAGACAATTGCATATGATATGAAGTACGCATTTCATTTTAATGATTTGCAGCAACGCTTTGATACAATTATTGCATTTTTACTAATTGCCTCACTTTGTAAGTTGATTTTATATCTTATAATAATTACTTTTGATAATATAGTGACGTATCGAATGATTAACCAAATCAGTAGACTATTTGGTAGTTTAATTAGTGTAGTGATGGCAGTCGTTGCAATACAGTTATCAATCTATGTGCTAGCATTGTATCCAATTGAGTGGTTACAACACAATTTACAACATGCGTACATAGGCAAACTTATCTTGTTTCATACACCATTTTTCTCGTCTTATATTTTAAATTTATAAAACTAAACTGATATAAGGTCAGGACAAGGCTTCTTTGTTAAATGTCCTGGTCTTCTTTTTATGGAGTGATTGGAATGACAAAAAAAGATGTAATTCAATTATTAGAAAAAATTGCTATATATATGGAATTAAATGGGGAAAATACTTTTAAAGTATCTGCGTATAGAAAAGCAGCTCAAAGCTTAGAAATTGATGAACGGCCTCTTGATGAAATTGAAGATGTTACTGAATTAAAAGGTATTGGTAAAGGTGTAGGGGAAGTCATTGATGAATATCGTAAAACAGGTGAATCAAGTTATTTAAAAGAATTACAACAACTTGTTCCAGAAGGCTTGATTCCTTTAATGAAGATTCAAGGATTAGGTAGTAAAAAAATAGCTAAATTATATAAAGAACTTAATATTACAGATAAAGAAAGTTTACAATTGGCTTGTGAAAGTGGAAAAGTGAGCGAACTAAGTGGTTTTGCTAAAAAAACTGAACAAAATATACTTGAAGCAGTTAAAGCTTTAGGAGCAAAAAAAGATAGCTATCCAATAGACACTATACGAGGTTTAAATGGTATCATTATCGATTATTTAGAAACAATTGATAGTATTGAGAGATACTCAGAAGCAGGAAGCTTCCGTCGTTATAAAGAAATGAGTAAAGATTTGGATTATATTATTAGTACGGAGCATCCAGACGAAGTACAACAACAACTTTTAAATATACCTAATAAAGTGAAAGATGTTGTTGTTGGCCAAACGAAAGTTTCATTAGAGTTGACATACGATGATGAGACTATTGGCGTAGATTTTCGCCTTATTGAGCCAGTTGCGTTCTATCACACATTACAACATTTTACTGGTTCTAAAGATCATAACATTCGTATTAGACAAATGGCTAAAGCGCAAAATGAAAAAATAAGTGAATATGGAATTGAACAACAAGATGGTTCGTTACTACAGTTACAGAGTGAGGAAGAGATTTATCAACATTTCGGTAAGGAATGGATTGCACCCGCTTTACGTGAAGACGGTAGCGAATTTGATAAAGATTTAAGTGATATTATTACTTTGGATGATATTAACGGAGATATTCATATGCATACCACATATAGTGATGGTGCTTTTTCTATTAGAGATATGATTGAAGCAAATATTAACAAAGGCTATCAATTCATGGTGATTACTGATCATTCACAAAGCCTTAAAGTAGCAAATGGGTTACAAGTTGAACGTTTATTACGTCAAAATGAAGAAATCAAGAAGCTAAATGAAGAATATTCAGAAATAGATATCTATTCAGGCACAGAGATGGATATTCTTCCTGATGGCTCGTTAGATTATGATGATGATGTGTTATCACAACTTGACTATGTTATAGCTGCGATTCACCAAAGCTTTAATCAATCAGAAGAAGAGATTATGAAACGTTTGGAAAATGCATGTCGAAATCCATATGTACGACACATCGCTCATCCAACAGGACGTATTATCGGTCGAAGAGAAGGGTACAAACCGAATATCGATCGATTAATGAAGTTAGCAGAAGAAACAAATACAATAATGGAAATTAACGCAAATCCTAAGCGATTAGACTTAAATGCTGAAACAGTTAAAAAATATCCTAATGTAACATTAACAATTAATACAGATGCTCATCATATTGAACATTTAGACTTTATGAAATATGGTGTAGCCACTGCTCAAAAAGGGTTTGTTAATAAAGATCGAGTAATTAACACAATGTCTCGTCAAGCATTTAAGGATTTTGTTGGAAATAATAAAAAGTTGAAGAAATAGAGGGATTGTATGAGACAAAAAACATTAGACGTCTTAGAATTTGATAAAATCAAGTCATTTGTAGCTTCGGAAACAATAAGTGACTTAGGGCGTGAAAAAGTGTCTAAGATGTCTCCAGCCACTGACTTTGAAACAGTAGAATTTCAAATGAATGAGACAGATGAAATTTCACAAATTTATAACAAACATCGTTTACCAAGTTTAAGTGGTTTAGCCAAAATTTCACCATTGATTCATCGTGCAAATATAGGTGGCGTATTAAATGTTACAGAGCTAAATTTAGTTAAACGTTTAATTCAAGTTCAAAATCAATTTAAGACATTTTATAATCAATTATTAGAAGAAGATGAACAAGTTGTTAAGTATCCAATTTTGAATGATAAAATGAACCAATTACCAATTTTATCGGATCTTTTCCAAGAGATAAATGAAAAATGTGATACACACGATTTATATGATAGCGCAAGTTATGAATTGCAAGGTATACGAAGTAAAATTTCAAGTACAAACCAACGCATACGACAAAATTTAGACCGTATCGTTAAGAGCCAAGCCAATCAGAAGAAATTATCTGATGCTATTATAACGGTACGCAATGACCGTAATGTTATACCGGTTAAAGCTGAATATCGCCAAGATTTCAAAGGGATTGTTCACGATCAATCTGCCTCTGGACAAACGCTTTATATCGAACCATCATCAATTGTAGAAATGAATAATCAAATCAGTCGTTTACGAAATGATGAAGCAGTAGAACGTGAGCGTATTTTAACAGAATTAACAGGTATGGTTGCTGCCGAAGCAGATGGTTGCTTAATTGCTGAATCAGTCATGGGACAAATTGACTTTTTAACAGCTAAAGCACGATATGCACGCTCAATTAAAGGAACGAAACCTACATTTTACAAAGATAGAACTGTTTATTTACCTAATGCATATCACCCACTATTAAATAAAGATACGGTTGTAGCTAATACAATTGAATTTGTTGATGATATTGAAACTGTCATAATTACAGGTCCAAATACGGGTGGTAAAACAGTTACATTAAAGACACTTGGATTAATTATTATTATGGCTCAATCAGGATTGCTAATTCCGACATTAGATGGTAGTCAGTTAAGTGTCTTTGAAAATGTTTATTGTGATATAGGTGATGAGCAATCAATTGAACAATCACTATCCACTTTTTCTTCACATATGAAGAATATTGTGGAAATTTTGCAAGAGACAGATAAAAATAGTTTAGTTTTATTTGATGAATTAGGTGCAGGTACTGATCCAAGTGAAGGTGCAGCGTTGGCGATGAGTATCTTAGATCACGTTCGTGAAATAGGTTCATTAGTAATGGCTACAACACATTATCCAGAATTGAAAGCATATAGTTATAATCGTGAAGGTGTCATGAACGCTAGTGTTGAATTTGATGTTAATACGTTAAGCCCAACTTATAAATTATTAATGGGTGTACCTGGTCGTTCAAATGCATTTGATATTTCTCGTAAATTAGGACTTAGCTTAGGTATTATTAATAAAGCTAAGACGATGATTGGAACAGACGAACAAGAAATTAATTCAATGATTGAATCTCTTGAAAAGAATTCAAAACGTGTCGACGAACAACGAATTGAATTAGATAGACTGTTAAAAGAAGCGAGAAAAACGCATGATGATTTAGAACACCAGTATGAACAATATAAAAGTTACGAGAAGAAATTGATGGATGAAGCGAAAGAAAAAGCAAATCAACGTGTCAAATCTGCGACTAAAGAAGCGGATTCAATCTTAAAAGAATTAAGAACATTACGTGATCAAAAAGGTGCCGACGTTAAAGAACATGAGCTTATTGATAAGAAGAAACAATTAGATGATCAATATGAAGCAAAATCGTTAAAACAAAATGTTCAAAAACAAAAATATGATGAAATCCATGCAGGTGACGAGGTTAAAGTGTTATCGTATGGTCAAAAAGGTGAAGTCTTAGAACTCGTAAGTGAAGAAGAAGCAGTGGTTCAAATGGGTATCATTAAAATGAAATTACCTATTGAAGATCTTGAAAAGACTAAAAAGAAAAAAGAAAAACCATCTAAAATGGTCACTAGACAAAATCGTCAAACGATTAAAACGGAATTAGATTTACGTGGTTATCGTTATGAAGAAGCAGTAAGCGAATTAGATCAATATATTGATCAAGCCGTTCTCAGCAATTATGAACAAGTTTATATTATTCATGGTAAAGGCACTGGGGCACTTCAAAAAGCCGTTCAAAACCACTTAAATAAACATAAAAGTGTGAAATCGTATCGTGGCGGTATGCCAAGTGAGGGCGGCTTTGGTGTGACAGTAGCTGAACTTAAATAAGGAATATTAAAGTGTAAGCAGTGTTGTTGATTTTTTTAGAAAATAACGTACAATTAAGCCAGTGAAAATAAAATGATATGAGCGAGATTCGACGATTATTGACAGATAGTTAGTAAGTAGTGAGCAACTGCAATGCACGTACTACTAAAGTCTGTTATAATTTGCTCATCATTCAAAATTTAAGGAGGATTGGCATTTATGGCAATCGTAAAAGTAACGGATTCAAACTTTGATGAAAATATTCAATCAGGCGTTAAATTAGTTGATTTCTGGGCAACTTGGTGTGGACCTTGTAAAATGATCGCACCAGTTTTAGAAGAATTAGCTGGAGATTATGATGGAAAAGCTGATATTTTAAAATTAGATGTTGATGAAAACCCATCAACAGCAGCTAAATTTGAAGTGATGAGTATCCCAACTTTAATCGTATTTAAAGACGGTGAACCAGTTGATAAAGTAGTAGGTTTCCAACCTAAAGAAAACTTAGCTGAAGTATTAGATAAACATCTTTAAGAATAATTTGAATTTATATGAGACTGGGGCATTACATAGAATGTAATAGCTCCGTCTTTTTTATGTGTAGTTAATTTTATGGGAAGGAGGATAAATGTTGTCAGACTACAAAGAGAAAATTAAAAATAAATTAAGTGTAGTTCCATTTGAACCGGGCTGTTACTTAATGAAAGATCGTAATGATCAAGTGATTTATGTCGGCAAAGCCAAGCGTTTAAGAAATAGATTACGTTCATACTTCACAGGTGCACATGATGCAAAAACTACTCGGTTGGTAGGAGAAATCCGAAATTTTGAATTTATAGTAACTTCAAGCGAAACCGAATCCTTGCTTTTAGAATTAAATTTAATTAAACAGTATCAGCCTCGCTACAATATTCTATTAAAAGATGATAAAAGTTATCCATTTATAAAAATTACTAAAGAAAAGCATCCAAAGTTAATTGTTACGCGTACAGTTAAAAAAGGTACTGGAAAATATTTTGGACCATACCCTAATGCTTATTCAGCTCAAGAGACAAAAAAGTTATTAGACCGTATTTATCCTTTTAGAAAATGTGATAAAATGCCTGATAAATTATGTCTTTATTATCACATTGGACAATGTATGGGACCATGTGTATATGATGTGGATCAACAAGTTTATGCGCAAATGACTCGTGAAATAAGTGATTTTTTAAATGGTGAAGATAAAACTATACTTAAAAATTTAGAAGATCGTATGATGGATGCTAGTGAAAAATTAGATTTTGAACGTGCAAAAGAATATCGTGATTTAATACAACATATTCATAATTTAACTAAAAAACAAAAAATTATGTCATCTGATAATACGATTCGAGATGTGTTTGGTTACAATGTCTCTAAAGGATGGATGTGCATTCAAGTCTTCTTTATCCGTCAAGGAAATTTGATACAAAGAGATGCTACAATGATTCCTTTACAACAGCAATCTGAAGAAGAAGAATTTTATACATTTATAGGTCAATTCTATAGTTTAAATCAGCATATATTACCCAAAGAAGTACATGTTCCTAAAAATTTAGATAAAGATATGATTCAATCCGTAGTAGATACTAAAATTGTACAGCCAGCTCGTGGCGCAAAAAAAGAAATGGTAGATTTAGCAAACCATAATGCTGAAGTCGCTCTTGAAAATAAATTCGAGCTAATTGCTAGAGATGAATCACGTACAATAAAGGCAATAGAGGAGCTCGGTGAACGAATGGGTATACAAACACCTATTCGTATTGAAGCATTTGATAACTCTAACATACAAGGTGTAGACCCTGTGTCTGCTATGGTAACCTTTGTTGATGGAAAAGCAGATAAAAAAGGATATAGAAAATATAAAATTAAAACAGTTGACGGACCTGATGACTACAAATCAATGAGAGAAGTTGTTCGTCGTAGATACACACGTGTTCTAAATGAAGGCTTACCATTACCTGATTTGATTATAGTTGATGGTGGGAAAGGACATATGTCAGGTGTATTAGATGTTCTTGAGAATGAACTAGGACTGGATATTCCTGTCGCTGGATTAAGAAAAAATGATAAACACCAAACGTCAGAGTTACTTTATGGACCAAATGCAGAAGTTGTACCATTGAAGAAGAATAGTCAAGCATTCTATTTATTACATCGAATTCAAGATGAAGTACACCGTTTCGCAATTACATTCCATCGCCAAACACGTCAAAAAACAGGATTACAATCAGTACTGGACACAGTTGATGGTATTGGAAGTAAACGCAAGACAAGTTTATTAAGAACATTTGGCTCGATTAAGAAAATGAAGGAAGCAAGTGTAGTGGATTTGAAGAAAGCGGGTCTTCCTGAGAAGGTTGCACTAAACTTGCAACAAGCATTATCAAATGATTAATTAAAAAAAGGGGCTATGAGAATTATTCTCATAGCCCAAAAACATATAAAAAATGTTACAATACAGTTAACAAAAAGTTTATTTTTTTAAGAAAGTATGGAAGCGTTTTCTAATTGAGAAACATTATCATTAAAGTGTTTTTATTAATGATTAATGTAATACTAGCATTTCTCATTAAAACAAATATGATTTATTTACTTTTTTAAGTCCTACTTGTTTACATAGTTCTTAATAGAACCGATATTTATTGATTATTGTCACAATAATTTAACAATGGACAAGTACTAAATAAAATAGTAAATCATTATGATGTTTCTTGATTGAAAAGACTTTCTTATAAATAAACTATTTAAATCAATAGTTTTACAGGGGGGACTCCTTTTGGCAAAGTCTAAAAATGAATTCTACCTTAGACGCGTTCACTCGTTACTAGGTATTATTCCAATTGGTGCATTTTTAGTTGTTCATTTAATTGTGAACCATCAAGCAACACAAGGGGCAGAGGCTTTTAATAAGGCAGCTGGCTTTATGGAATCAATTCCATTTTTATTAGCAGTTGAATTTTTATTAATTTATATTCCAATTTTATATCACGGTTTGTATGGTATTCACATTGCATTTACAGCTAAAGAAAATATCGGTCATTATTCTTTATTTAGAAACTGGATGTTTGCATTACAAAGATTTTCAGGTATTGTGACATTCGTATTTATCTTCATGCATTTATGGCAAACTACAATTCAAAAATACTTCTTTGGTAAAGCAGTTGATTTTGAATTGATGCACAAAACACTTGAAAATCCAATTTGGGTTATCGTATATATCGTTTGTGTTTTATGTGTTATTTTCCATTTCTCAAATGGTTTATGGTCATTCTTTGTAACATGGGGATTCTTACAATCTAAACAATCACAACGTGTATTCACTTGGATCTCTTTAATCGTATTCTTAGTTTTAGGATACATTGGAGTATCTGCAATTTTCGCATTTGTATAAAACACAATTAGTAATCATATATAGTACGTTGAATTTTAGATAAGTATTTTATATCAAGTACTTATCAAATAAGCTTAAGCAATTACGTTAAGTTATCGATATATTTTAGGGGAGTGACTTTTCTATGGCAGAGAAAAAAATTATTGTTGTCGGTGGAGGACTTGCCGGTCTGATGTCAACAATTAAAGCTGCAGAACAAGGTGCACATGTAGATTTATTCTCAATTGTACCTGTTAAACGTTCGCACTCTGTTTGTGCCCAAGGTGGTATTAACGGTGCGGTAAATACCAAAGGTGAAGGGGATTCTCCTTGGATTCACTTTGATGATACTGTTTATGGTGGGGACTTCTTAGCAAACCAACCACCTGTTAAAGCTATGGCTGAAGCTGCTCCATCAATCATTCATTTATTGGACCGTATGGGCGTTATGTTTAGTAGAACTAAAGAAGGTCTATTAGACTTTAGACGTTTCGGTGGTACGCTTTATCACAGAACTGCTTTTGCAGGTGCAACTACTGGACAACAATTATTGTACGCGCTTGATGAGCAAGTACGTTCATTTGAAGTAGATGGATTAGTAACTAAATATGAAGGTTGGGAATTCTTAGGAATTGTCAAAGATGAGGACAATGCTGCAAGAGGAATTGTAGCTCAAAATATGACAACTTCTGAAATTAAATCATTTGGTTCAGATGCCGTTATTATGGCAACAGGTGGACCTGGTATCATCTTCGGTAAAACAACAAACTCAATGATTAATACAGGTTCAGCGGCATCAATTGTATATCAACAAGGTGCTAAATATGCAAATGGTGAATTTATTCAAATTCACCCAACAGCTATTCCTGGTGATGATAAATTACGCTTAATGAGTGAATCAGCACGTGGTGAAGGTGGCCGTATTTGGACATACAAAGATGGTAAACCTTGGTACTTCTTAGAAGAGAAATATCCTGATTATGGTAACTTAGTACCTCGTGATATTGCAACGCGCGAAATTTTTGATGTATGTATCAATCAGAAATTAGGTATAAATGGGGAAAACATGGTTTACCTTGATTTATCTCATAAAGATCCACATGAATTAGATGTTAAACTTGGTGGTATTATTGAAATTTATGAGAAATTTACGGGTGATGACCCACGTAAAGTACCAATGAAAATCTTCCCGGCCGTTCACTATTCAATGGGTGGCTTATACGTAGACTATGATCAAATGACTAATATTAAAGGATTATTTGCTGCTGGGGAATGTGATTTCTCTCAACATGGTGGTAACCGCTTAGGTGCCAACTCATTATTATCTGCAATCTACGGTGGTACTGTAGCTGGTCCTAATGCAATAAAATATGTTGAGAATGTAGAAACAACATATACTGAATTAGATGACAGCATTTATCAAAAACGTGTCGATGAAGAGCAAGAACGCTTTGATAAATTATTAAATATGCGTGGAACTGAAAATGCATATAAACTTCACCGTGAACTTGGTGAAATTATGACAGCGAACGTAACAGTTGTTCGTGAAAACGATAAATTATTAGAAACTGATAAAAAAATCGTCGAATTAATGAAACGTTATGAAAATATTGATATGGAAGATACACAAACTTGGAGTAACCAAGCTGTATTCTTCACTCGTCAATTGTGGAACATGTTAGTTTTAGCACGTGTAATTACAATTGGGGCTTACAATCGTAACGAATCTCGTGGCGCACATTACAAACCAGAATTCCCTGACCGTAATGATGATGAATGGTTAAAAACAACATTAGCTGAATATCAAGGTAGAGAAGAAGCGCCTAAATTTACTTATGAACCAGTTGATGTAAGTTTAATTCCACCACGTAAACGTGACTATACAAGTAAGTCTAAAGGAGGTAAAAAATAATGGCTGACAATCAATCAGTAAAAGACACTCCCGAAGAACTTCGCCAAAATGATAGCAATACAAATGAAAAAGAGCAAAAAGAGCCAAAACAAAAATCAATTAAGTTGATTATCAAACGACAAGATAATCAAGATTCTAAACCGTATGAAGAAACGTTTGAAATTCCTTATAAAGAAAATATGAACGTAATCGCATGTTTAATGGAAATCAGACGTAATCCAGTAAATAACAAAGGTGAAAAAACAACACCTGTTACATGGGATATGAACTGTTTAGAAGAAGTTTGTGGTGCTTGTTCAATGGTTATCAATGGACGTGCTAGACAATCATGCTCAGCAATTGTTGATCAATTAGAACAACCTATTCGTCTTGAACCAATGAGTACATTCCCTGTTATTCGTGATTTACAAGTGGATCGTACTAGAATGTTTGATAACTTAAAACGTATGAAAGCTTGGATTCCGATTGATGGTACGTATGATTTAGGACCAGGACCACGTATGCCTGAGAAAAAACGTCAAACAGCTTATGAGTTATCTAAATGTATGACGTGTGGTGTTTGTCTAGAAGTTTGTCCTAATGTTACGCAAAATAATAAATTCGTTGGTGCTCAGGCAATTTCTCAAGTTCGTTTATTCGACTTACATCCAACTGGTGCAATGACTAAAGACGAACGATTAGACGCTTTAATGAGTGCTGGCGGTTTGCAAGAATGTGGTAATTCTCAAAACTGTGTAAATGCTTGTCCGAAAGGTATTCCTTTGACAACTTCTATCGCAGCTATGAACAGAGAAACAACATTCCATATGTTTAAATCATTCTTCGGTTCAGACCACAAAGTAGATTAATATACATTTAATTATAATTTGAAAAGTAGTTAATGATTCTTAATTGAATTGATTAACTACTTTTTTCTTTATAAAGCATTTTAAGTTATGTATATGAATGCTTAATCGGATTAGTCAAACTCTTAGCATGTATATGATAAAATAAATGTATTATGTGTTATAAGGATGAATGAAGATGAATAAAGATGAATAAACCAATTGGTGTTATAGATTCAGGTGTTGGTGGGTTGACAGTTGCTAAAGAAATCATGCGTCAATTACCCAACGAAACAATTTACTATCTAGGGGATATTGCAAGATGTCCTTATGGTCCAAGACCTGGTGATGAAGTTAAACAATTTACTACTCAACTTGCTAATAAATTAATGCAATTTGATATTAAAATGCTTGTAATAGCTTGTAATACAGCTACCGCTGTAGCATTAGAACATTTGCAACAAATGTTGCCTATTCCAGTTATTGGAGTTATTGAGCCAGGGTCAAGAACAGCTATTATGACTACTAAAAATCAAAATGTTTTAATTTTAGGGACTGAAGGAACTATTAAATCTGAGGCGTATAGACATCATATTAAGCACATTAATCCAAACGTCCATGTTTATGGTGTAGCTTGCCCAGGGTTTGTTCCACTAGTTGAACAAATGCGCTACGATGATCCTACAATTACAAGTATTGTCATTCATCAAACGTTAAAGCAGTGGAGAAATACTGATGCAGATACGATAATTTTAGGTTGCACACACTATCCATTGTTATATAAGCCTATAAATGATTATTTTGGAGGAGAGAAAAAGGTTATTTCCTCTGGATTAGAAACAGCACGTGAAGTTAGTGCTTTATTAACTTTTAGTAATGAACATGCGAGCTATACACAACATCCAGAGCATAGATTCTTTGCTACTGGAGATACAGTACATATTAAAAATATCATTTTACAATGGTTAAAATTAGATGTTGAAGTTGAACGCATCAGTGTAGATGAATAATCAAGGAGGAATATGAATGGCAGACATCGTAATTGCTACAAATAATAAAGGTAAAATTAATGATTTTAAATCAATTTTTCCCAATGACAATGTGATAGGTATATCAGAACTAATAAAAGACTTTGATGTAGAGGAAACGGGAACAACTTTTGAAGAGAATGCACGATTAAAGTCTGAAGAAGCTGCAAAAGTATTGAATAAACGTGTGATAGCAGATGATAGTGGATTAGAGGTATTTGCTCTAAATGGCGAACCTGGCGTTTATTCAGCTAGATATGCAGGATTAGATAAGAGTGATGATGCTAATATTGATAAATTATTAAAAAATTTAGATGGTATCGAAAATCGAGATGCACGATTTGTTTGCGTCATTAGTATGAGTGCACCTAATGAAACTACTCAAACTTTCAAAGGTACTGTTTCTGGAGTGATTACTACTGAAAGACAGGGTGAACATGGTTTTGGTTATGATCCTATTTTCTATGTGCCTGAAAAAGGTAAAACTATGGCTCAACTTACTACAACAGAAAAGAGTGAAATCAGTCATAGAGGTAATGCAATTAAGAAATTGAATGCTTATTTGGAGAGTGAGAAGTAATGACAAAGTGGCTTATCGTCAGTGACAATCATACAGAATCTGGTATTTTATATCACTTATATGAAGTGCATAAGGATGCTGATGTTTTATTACATTTAGGGGATTCAGAATTTGAATATAATGATACTGAACTAAGCCTATATAGAAGAGTAAAAGGGAATTGTGACTTTTATCCTGAATTTCCTAATGAAGAAGAAGTGGAAATTAAAGGTATAAAGGCTATATATACTCACGGTCATTTGTATTCAGTTAATCAAACTCGTATGCATTTAGCACAAAAAGCTAAATCTCAGGGATGTCAATTTGCATTTTATGGTCATACTCATGTTGCAAAATATGAGTATTTAGATGGTGTACATGTCATAAATCCAGGCAGTATATCACAATCTCGCAGTAGTATTGAAGAAACGTTTGCCGAACTCGTTATTGATGAAGTAAATGGTAGTGCTATTCTAAATTATAGAAATCGAGATAATCATATTATAGAAACGATTGAATTTGAAGTTTGATCTATAGACACTTAAGCATTTAATTAACTCCTAAGTGTTTATTCCAATGAATACAATATTGGTTAATAGAATATTAATATTGAAGGAGTTTTTTAAATTGAGAAGTGAAAAACTAACGTCTTTAACGTTTTATTTAGCAATAGTCACTTTAGTCATTTCAATAATTAATTTAATACTTACATTAAAAACTAAATTATTTAGGTAAAAAAGTTGTTGATCACGTGTCAAATATGTGTCGAAAATTTTTAAACTAACAGTATAACAATATTATCTCAGAAACTCGTCATAACATGGCGGGTTTTTCTATTTTTGGTGCAGTTTAGCTTAGTTTCTATGGTATCTAATTACAAGACAAAATAAAAAGAACGCCGTCATAACAGCGTTCTCAACCTAAAAATATATGTAATTTTTAGTTAATAGCGTCCTGGGAGGGATTCGAACCCCCGACCGATGGCTTAGAAGGCCATTGCTCTATCCAGCTGAGCTACCAGGACATGAATTTTTAACACAAGAATTATTATAGCTAAAGAAACCTTATTTAGCAATAGCTTTAATATAAAAAAAGTTTATATTTTTCACTAATTATGTGTATTTGTAACTCATATCGACGATGTGCAAGTGCAATAACACATAAAGTCGAGCAATTGAATTAATATCTTCAAGCCATATGGACGCAGAAGTAATCAAATGTATAGAACCAATAGGATGCATTATAAGCAACTATGAACAAACTATAAACATTTATGAATAAAGTAATAAATAGATCACAAGTGTTGAAATTATTCTCATCTATTATTCATATACTCAATCCAATTACTAAATAAAAGTACCATGATAAATAGTGAAATACAGAAATTAATAAAGTTGCAATGACCAACATTACGATTAATTAAATAGTTGAAAAGGACTAGAGTATATTCACTTGTCTGTTTAAATAAATGGTTGTATTGAGAATCCTAGACTTGCAATGGTCTCTTAGTAGGTTAAAGCGTTTATAAAACAAGGTGAATTTTAAAGAAATATAAAGCTAATGTAAAGGTATTGTAAACGTTTGCAGAATTGTCAGATTTTGCACAACATATTTGAATGCCTAAGTGTGTTTTATATAATCAAAGGTCTACAGTTTTGATGTCTAATTTATAAGTTAAGAAAGATAGAACGCAAATAGCATAAATCACTATATAGTATAAGTAACAAAACGATAGGTAAACAAAAACTTACCAATTAATCGTTTTTGGTTTTAAGAAATAGCTTAATGTATCTATTGAATTTCATACATTAAGATTTAAATACTTTAAATAAAAAGAAATGGAGCGATTTAAATGTCAAAATTAGTACAAGCAATTTCAGATGCAGTTCAAGCAGGCCAAAACCAAGATTGGGCTAAATTAGGTACAAGCATTGTAGGTATCGTAGAAAACGGTGTTGGCATTCTAGGTAAATTATTCGGATTCTAAGTTCGACTAACAACATTTTATTAATATAAATAAACAATACAAAGGAGATAAATATCATGGAAAAAATCGCAAACGCAGTTAAAAGTGCAATTGAAGCAGGTCAAAACCAAGACTGGACTAAATTAGGTACAAGTATCTTAGATATCGTTTCAAACGGTGTTACAGAATTAAGTAAAATCTTTGGTTTCTAAATTTAAAAATCAAACAATTTAAATATATAAAATTAAAAGAATGGAGCGATTTAAATGTCAAAATTAGTACAAGCAATTTCAGATGCAGTTCAAGCAGGCCAAAACCAAGATTGGGCTAAATTAGGTACAAGCATTGTAGGTATCGTAGAAAACGGTGTTGGCATTCTAGGTAAATTATTCGGATTCTAAGTTCGACTAACAACATTTTATTAATATAAATAAACAATACAAAGGAGATAAATATCATGGAAAAAATCGCAAACGCAGTTAAAAGTGCAATTGAAGCAGGTCAAAACCAAGACTGGACTAAATTAGGTACAAGTATCTTAGATATCGTTTCAAACGGTGTAACTGAATTAAGTAAAATCTTTGGTTTCTAATTTAACGTTTATTTTAAAACTTAGTTTAAATCATAAAAATTATAGAGAAATGGAGAGATAAATATGCAAAAATTAGCAGAAGCAATTGCAGCAGCAGTACAAGCAGGACAAGATAAAGACTGGGGTAAAATGGGTACAAGCATCGTAGGTATCGTAGAAAACGGAATCAGTGTTTTAGGTAAAATTTTCGGCTTCTAATTTGAAATTCTAATTATCATGGACCAGGGCAAGCGCTCTGGTCTTTTTTTAATTTATAAATATATTTCTGTTAAAATAGATTTTAGAAAATAAACGTTAAGGATGAAAATATGAAATATAATACAATATTATTAGACTTCGATGATACATTAGTTGATTTTTATGATGCCGAAGATAAAGCTTTTCACAATATGGCCAAACATTATCATCATTACCCAACAGCAGAAGACTTTCAATTTTTTAAACAAATTAATCAGGCACATTGGGAGGCTTTTCAAAAGAATAAACTAACTAAAGATGAAGTTCTTTCACACAGATTCATTGAATATTTTAATCATTATGGTATTGAAGTGGATGGTAAACAAGCAGATGTTACTTTTAGGGATGAATTAGCTAAAGCACCCATTAAGCATTTTGATTCCACTCTAGAAACGATAGATCGATTAGCTCAAAACAATAAACTTTATATTGTTACTAATGGTGTTACAGATACTCAAAAAAGACGTATCGCTCAATTACAATTTAAAGACATATTTGATGGTGTATTTATATCAGAGGAAACCGGTTATCAAAAGCCAATGATTGAGTTTTTTGATTATGTTTTTGAAAAAATTGGTAAGGACAAACGAAAATCTACCATTATTGTTGGTGATTCATTAACTTCAGATGTATTAGGCGGAAAAAATGCGGGAATAGCTACATGCTGGTTTAATGTAAGAAATAAAAAGAATAATTCTGGTATAAATCCAGATTACGAAATTAAATCATTGCGTGAATTAGTTGATTTAATTGAAAATGAGTAAAAACATTTTATGCAAAAAGTTGGAGTGGTAAAGATTCTGATAGAACTTTTATCACTCCATAGCTTTTCCATATTCTATTTAATTATTTAGGAGCCCATACGAGTACATCATGACCTTCAGGATTTTTAGCGTGTACATCCTCAAAATCTTGATTCATTAAAAATTCTTTAGAATTTTGACGTGCAATGGCTTTGATAGGCATATTATAAGATTTTGCATAATCAATAAGTGACTGACCGTACCCTTTATTTTTATAGTTATCTAAAACTTCTAGTTTCCAAAGTAGTAAATAATCATCGAATTCTGGGAAGTAAATTTCTTCAACGTCACCCTTTTTTAGTAAAGCCATTCGGGCAACAAGGTTTTCACCGTGAAAGATGCCATAGAATGGTGATTCAGAACTGGCATCGATCATTTGGCCTTGTAGTTCTTCAACCATGTATAAATCTTTGTTACCGAATTCTCTAAAAGCTTCAAACAATTCGTCTGTTTTATAATTAATTTCAAGATGTTTTACTTCACTCATTTGCGTTATCCCCCTTATTTCTTTTGTTATATTATAACTTAAATAATATGTAAAATTCATTCAATTGTATTTTCAGGACGAAAGGGTAAATTTCACTTCAAAAATTACAAATTTTTAAGCCGTTAAATTGTCATACAATGCTATAATCTTTATACTATATGAGTAATAGCTATGTTGAAGGAGTATAGATATGGACTGTCGAGTAACTCATTTTAAAGAAAAAGATTCATTTATTTCAAAATTAAAAGAAAGTGATAAAAGTTTATTAGAATTTTATCAATATAACCCAGTTGAGACAGCTAGTTTCACGACTAAGATGAAACGTCCTAATAATGGTAGAGAAAAACAATTAGCACAAATCATTAAAGACTATATGGCCGATTTGAAATTAACTACTTCTCAGCTAGAGCATATTGAGGCGCTTGAACAAGGAGCTAAAGTAGTTATTGGAGGTCAACAAGCAGGATTGTTTGGGGGACCTTTATACACTTTCCATAAAATTCTTTCGATAGTAACGTTAAGTAGTCAACTAACTAAAGAATACGGTGAAACGGTTGTTCCTGTGTTTTGGATTGCTGGAGAGGATCATGATTTTGATGAAGTGAATCATACGTATGTTTATAATGCAAAAGAGGCGCAATTAAAGAAAGTGAAGTACCATACAATGACACCTCCTGAAACAAATGTTTCAAGATATACTCCTGATAAGGAAGCTATGCTTAATGCATTAAATCTTTTCTTCGAAGAATTAAAAGAAACTAATCATTCTAAACCTTTATATAAATTATGCGTGGATATAATTAATGAGTTTGATACTTGGACTGATATATTTAAGGCTTTATTGCATGCGGTCTTTAAAGAACACGGTGTGCTACTCATCGATGCACAGAACGATAAGCTTAGACAACTTGAAAAGCCATTACTCAAACAAATAGTAACTAATCATTCTAAAATTAATCAAGTATTCAGACAAACACAAGAGCAAACCATTGCATCGGGATTAACACAAATGATACAGACAGATACTAATGTACATTTGTTCCTTCATGAGGATGGTATGCGTCAATTAATATCAAAAGAAGATAATCTTTTTAAATTAAGTAAATCTGATATTACTTACTCTGAAGAGGAATTAATTGAATTAATAGAGACAGAACCGGAGCGTTTCTCAAACAACGTCGTTACGAGACCAGTCATGGAAGAATGGTTATTTAATACAGTAGCATTCATAGGTGGTCCAAGTGAAATTAAATATTGGGCAGAACTAAATAATGTATTCAAATTACTTAATGTAGAAATGCCGATCGTTCTTCCACGTATGAAGATGACATATATGATGGAAAGAACACAAAAACTACTTAAACAATACAGCCTAAATGTTGAAAAAGTTATTCAAAATGGTATCGATGATGACAAAAATGAATTTGTACGTGAAAAAGCTTCCGATACGTTTATACAACAAGTAGAAGAATTGAAAGCAAAACATGAAAATGTGTATCAACAATTATTAAATGAAGTTAAGGAAAATCAAGATAATTTCAATTTAGTAACTAAAAATGAAGAAATTCATAATAAACAATTTGATTATTTACTGAAACGCTATTTGTTAAATATTGAACGTGAGAATGATATTAGTATGAGACAATTTAGAGAATTGGATTTAGTATTACATCCTCACCACGGATTACAAGAAAGAATCTGGAATCCATTACAAATTATGAATGATTTTGGGATTGATGTGTTTAGTCCCTCCACTTTCCCACCACTTGAATATACATTTGATCAAATCATTATTAAACCTTAATAAATCAAGCTTTAGACCTATTTTATCGAAATGATAAAATAGGTTTTTTTGTATAAAAAAAAGAATTTTAAGATATTTTACAGAATTAGTGGAGGATAGTGGGGATATGTGGTAAATTATAAATAAGGTGAGGTGATAATAATGTTCATGGGAGAATACGAACATCAACTTGATGCTAAAGGACGTATGATAATTCCATCTAAGTTTAGATATGACTTAAACGAACGTTTTATTATCACGCGAGGCCTTGATAAATGTTTATTCGGTTACACACTTGAAGAGTGGCAACAAATAGAAGAAAAAATGAAAACCTTACCTATGACAAAGAAAGACGCACGTAAGTTTATGCGTATGTTCTTCTCAGGTGCCATCGAAGTGGAATTGGATAAGCAAGGGCGTATTAACATTCCTCAAAATTTGAGGAAGTACGCTAGTTTAACTAAAGAATGTACAGTAATAGGTGTTTCAAATCGAATTGAAATTTGGGATAGAGAAACTTGGAATGATTTTTATGATGAATCTGAAGAGAGTTTCGAAGATATTGCTGAAGATTTAATAGATTTTGATTTTTAATGGAGGAATAAGTCGTGTTTCATCATATTAGCGTCATGCTTAACGAAACAATTGATTATTTAGACATCAAAGAAGATGGTATTTACGTAGACTGTACGCTTGGTGGCGCGGGTCATGCACTCTATTTATTAAATCAATTAAACGATGACGGTAGATTAATTGCGATTGATCAAGACACTACAGCATTAGATAATGCTAAAGAGGTATTGAAAGATCATCTACATAAAGTCACGTTCGTGCATAGTAATTTTAGAGAATTAACTGACATTTTAAAAAACTTAAACATTGAAAAGGTAGACGGGATTTATTATGACTTAGGCGTTTCTAGTCCACAATTGGATGTTCCAGAGCGAGGATTTAGTTATCATCATGATGCTAAACTTGATATGAGAATGGATCAAACGCAGCAACTTAGCGCATACGAAGTAGTCAATCAATGGCCATATGAAGCACTTGTTAAGATTTTTTATCGCTATGGTGAAGAGAAATTTTCTAAACAAATAGCGAGACGAATCGAAACACATCGTGAACATCAGCCTATCGAAACTACATTAGAGCTAGTTGACATCATTAAAGAGGGCATTCCTGCTAAAGCTCGAAGAAAAGGTGGTCATCCTGCAAAACGTGTATTTCAAGCTATACGTATTGCTGTTAATGACGAATTATCTGCATTCGAAGATTCAATTGAGCAGGCAATCGAGCTTGTAAAAGTTGGAGGCAGAATTTCAGTAATCACTTTCCACTCTTTAGAAGACAGATTATGCAAACAAATGTTTCAAGAGTATGAAAAGGGTCCTGATGTGCCTAGAGGGTTACCAATTATTCCTGAAGCTTACACACCTAAACTCAAAAGAGTAAATCGTAAACCAATTACGGCAACGGATACAGATTTGGATGAAAATAACAGAGCGCGCAGTGCAAAATTACGTGTTGCAGAAATTTTAAAATAAGGAGTAATTGACGATGGCTGTAGAAGAAATATATGAACCATATGAAGACGTCCAGCACAATAGTATACCGAAACAACAACCTCAATCGGAACCACAAACAAGAACAGTTACTAAGAAGGTTGTAGTTCAACTCACAAGATTTGAGAAATACTTATACATAACACTTGTTACTGCAATTGCAGTTATTGCTATTTATATGCTATCTTTAAAAATGGATGCGTATGATACGAATGGAAAGATTGCAGATTTAGACTCCAAAATTGAACAACAATCAAGTAAAAATAGCGCAATTCAATCTGAAATTAAGAAAAGTTCTTCTTACCAACGCATTTACGACAAGGCTAAAGCACAAGGTATGAGCCTAAATAACGACAATGTAAAGGTAGTGCGTACAAATGGCGAAGCGAAAAATTAAAATTAGAAAAAATAAATTAGGAGCAGTCCTCCTTGTTGGTATATTCAGACTGCTCTTTTTTATATTGGTTTTAAGATATTCATATATTATGATCACAGGGCATTCTGATGGACAAGATTTAGTAATGCGAGCGAATGAAAAATATTTAGTTCAAAACAATGAACAAGCTGAACGAGGCAAGATTTATGATAGAAACGGTAAAATTCTTGCCGAAGATGTCGAAAGATATAAAGTTGTAGCGGTAGTCGATAAAAGCGCAGGTAAAAGTGGAGACAAACCTCGCTATGTAGAGGATAAAAAGAAGACAGCTAAAGAACTTTCTAAAATTATAGACATGAAACCGGAAGAAATTGAAAAACAACTTAATCAGAAAAAAGCTTTCCAAGTGGAATTTGGTCAAAAAGGAACTAATTTAACTTATCAAGATAAACAAAAACTGGAAAAAATGGACTTACCAGGTATTACATTATATCCAGAAACTGAACGCTTTTATCCAAATGGTAATTTTGCGTCTCACTTAATAGGAATGGCACAAAAAAATCCAGATACAGGCGAATTAAAAGGTGCACTTGGTGTTGAAAAAATCTTTGATAGTTATTTAAGTGGAACTAAAGGTGCATTATCTTATATACAAGATATTTGGGGATATATTGCTCCAAATACTAAAAATGAAAAATCACCTAAACGTGGTGATGATGTTCATTTAACAATTGATTCAAATATTCAAGTATTCGTTGAGGAAGCATTGGATGATATGGTTAAGAGGTATCAACCAAAAGATTTATTTGCTGTTGTCATGGATGCTAAAACAGGTGAAATCTTAGCATTCAGTCAACGTCCTACGTTTAATCCTGAGACAGGTGAAGATTTCGGGAAAAAATGGGCGAATGATTTATATCAAAATACGTATGAACCAGGTTCTACTTTTAAATCATTTGGTTTAGCGGCAGCTATACAGGAAGGTAAGTTTAATCCTAAGAAAAAATGTGAGTCTGGACATCGTGATATCATGGGTTCTAGAATTTCCGACTGGAATAAAACTGGTTGGGGCGAAATTCCAATGTCATTAGGCTTTACTTATTCTTCAAATACACTGATGATGCACTTACAAGACTTAGTAGGTGCTGACAAAATGAAATCATGGTACGAAAGATTTGGCTTTAGTAAACCAACTGGTGGTCTATTTGATGGCGAAGCAGAAGGTAATATCGCTTGGTCGAATGAATTGCAACAAAAAACGTCAGCATTCGGGCAATCTACAACTGTTACGCCGGTACAAATGATTCAGGCACAATCTGCCTTTTTTAATAAAGGGAATATGCTTAAACCGTGGTTTGTGGATAGTATTAAAAATCCAATTTCCAAAAAGACGTTCTATCAAGGCGAAAAAGAAATTGCTGGCAAACCAATTACTGCTTCTACCGCAAGTAAAGTGGAAACAGAATTAGATAAAGTAGTTAATAGTAAGAAGAGTCATGCGATGAATTATAGAGTAGATGGTTATGATATTGAAGGTAAGACAGGTACTGCCCAAGTGGCGGATGAAAAGAGCGGCGGATATGTTAAGGGTGAAAATCCATACTTTGTAAGTTTCATTGGTGATGCGCCTAAGAAAAATCCCAAAGTTATTGTTTATGCCGGTATGAGCTTAGCTCAAAAGAATGATCAAGAAGCTTATGAAATGGGTGTAAGTAAGGCTTTTAAACCAATTATGGAAAATACACTTAAATATTTAAATGTAGGTTCTAAAAAAGATGAAACAAAATCTGCACAATATTCAAAAGTACCAAATGTAACTGGACAATCTACTGATAAAGCAAAGGAAAGTTTGAAATCTGAAGATTTACAAGCAACAGTTATTGGTAATGGAGATAACGTCAAATCTCAATCCATTAAAGCAAATAAAAAATTATTGCCTAATAGTAAGGTGCTCTTATTAACTGATGGTGATATTACAATGCCAAATATGAAAGGTTGGACAAAAGATGATGTACTTGCCTTCCAAGAATTAACTGGCATTAACGTTACAACTAAAGGTAGTGGCTATGTAACAAAACAATCGGTTAACAATGGAACCACATTAAAAGACAATAGTAAGGTTGAAATTGAATTATCTCCAGAAGATCCTGACGATACATCGACGAATACGAATGACAATGAGACAGCATCAAATGACTCTTCTAATAAAGATAAAGCTAGTTCTTCTTCAGACGATAAGGAAAAAGACAATAAGAATGATACTTCTAGCTCTTCTGAACAAGAACAACAGACAAACAATAGTCAAGATTCTAACGAGTAATTATGATTTGACTTAAAAAAGTAGATGATAAGTTATGAGAATTGAATGAACGTCTAAAAGTTGTGACAAGCACAGTGAGCATAGGTTACAAAATAGAACTTTAGTAGCAAATAGAAGTGAGTGGGTAGTTATATCATTCTCTTTTTAGCTCGTGTTACTTCAAAAGCGTCATTCGATCTCATACAAATTTTAAATGAATTTACTTTAAAATATTGATAAAATGAACGAGATATTATCAATTAATAAACTCAGAAGACAAAACTAAAAATTAAATATATAAAGGAGACAATTATGCTTTTTATACTTGCGGTTATCGCACTATTAATTACTTTTATCTTAGTACCTATTTTAATTCCAACGCTGAAGCGAATGAAATTTGGACAAAGCATTCGTGAAGAAGGTCCACAAAGCCATATGAAAAAAACAGGCACACCAACAATGGGTGGTTTGACTTTTCTAATTAGTATTATCATTACCTCAATTATTGCAATTTTCTTTGTAGATAATTCAAATCCAATCATTTTATTATTATTTGTAACAATTGGTTTTGGTTTAATAGGTTTTATTGATGATTACATCATCGTCGTTAAGAAAAATAACCAAGGTTTAACAAGTAAGCAGAAATTTCTAGCACAAATTGCAATTGCAGTTGTATTCTTTTTACTAAGTGATGTTTTCCATCTTGTAGAATTTTCAACTAATCTAAACATACCTTTTACAAATATTAGTATTCCATTATCTTTTGGATATGTGATTTTTATTGTTTTTTGGCAAGTTGGATTCTCAAATGCTGTGAATTTAACAGATGGTTTAGATGGCTTAGCAACAGGATTATCAATCATTGGTTTTACAATGTACGCCATTATGAGCTTTGTTTTAGATTCACCAGCAATTGGAGCATTTTGTATTATAATGATTTTTGCATTATTAGGATTTCTACCGTATAACCTTAATCCCGCAAAGGTATTTATGGGAGACACTGGTAGTTTAGCTTTAGGTGGAATTTTCGCAACAATTTCAATTATGCTAAATCAAGAATTATCATTGTTACTAATTGGGCTGGTATTTGTAATTGAAACAGCTTCAGTTATGTTGCAAGTTGCTTCATATAAACTTACAAAAAAACGTATCTTTAAGATGAGCCCGATTCATCATCACTTTGAATTAAGTGGTTGGGGAGAATGGAAAGTAGTGACAGTGTTCTGGACAGCAGGTTTAATTTCAGGATTAATCGGATTATGGATAGGAGTGCATTAGCATGCTCAATTATACAGGATTAGAAAATAAAGATGTTCTTGTAGTAGGACTAGCCAAAAGCGGATATGAAGCAGCTAAGTTATTAATCAAATTAGGTGCCAATGTGACTGTAAATGATGGTAAAGACTTGTCACAAGATCCTCATGCCAAGGATTTAGAGGCGTTAGGAGTTAAAATAGTTGATGGTGGACATCCTTTATCATTATTAGATAATGAGCCAATTATAGTAAAAAATCCTGGTATTCCTTATACAGTTTCTATAATTCAAGAAGCATATCAGCGACATTTAAAAATATTAACTGAAGTAGAATTAAGTTATTTAATATCAGAAGCACCGATTATAGCTATAACTGGAACTAATGGTAAAACAACTACGAGTTCTTTAATTGGCGATATGTTTAAGAAAAGTAGATTGACTGGTAGACTCTCTGGAAATATAGGTTATGTAGCATCTAAAGTAGCACAAGAAACATCACCTAATGAATATCTAATAACTGAATTATCTTCATTCCAATTACTAGGTGTAGAGCAATATCGTCCGCATATTGCGATTATCACAAATATATATTCTGCTCATCTAGATTATCACGAAACGCTTGAAAACTACCAAAATGCAAAGAAACAGATTTACAAAAATCAAACAGAAAATGATTACCTAATATGTAATTATCATCAAAGACATTTAATTGAGTCTGAAAATTTGAAAGCTAAAACATTGTATTTCTCTACTCAACAAGAAGTAGACGGTATTTATATTAAAGATGGGTTTATTGTTTACCAAGGAATAAGAATCATTAATATAGATGATTTAGTATTACCTGGGGAACATAATTTAGAAAATATTCTAGCTGCAGTGTTAGCTTCAATCTTAGCTGGTGTTCCAATAAAAGCAATTATAGATAGTTTAACGACATTCTCTGGTATAGATCACAGATTACAATATATAGGTACAAATCGCACTAACAAGTATTACAATGATTCTAAAGCTACAAACACACTTGCTACACAATTTGCATTAAATTCATTCAAGCAACCAATCGTTTGGTTATGTGGTGGTTTAGATCGTGGTAATGATTTCGATGAATTAATACCTTATATGAAGAATGTACGTGTCATGGTTGTTTTTGGTCAAACTCAAGAAAAATTTGCTAAGCTTGGCAATAGTCAAGGTAAGTTAGTGGTGAAAGCTACAGATATTGAAGACGCTGTTAAAAAGGTACAAGATGTAGTCGAACCGAATGACGTTGTCTTACTATCACCTGCATGTGCAAGTTGGGATCAATATAAAACATTTGAAGAACGTGGAGAAAGGTTTATAGAAAGTTTCCGTGCCCACTTACCATCTTATTAAAGGTTGTGAAATCAAGTGAAAGATAAACGACGTAAAGATAATAAGGTGAGCTCGATTCAAAGTCTTATTGAAAAAAGAAATCGAGAATTAAACAATGAAGAACACCTTTCAAATCATGATGCTAATCATAAGGATAAGAATAAAATTTCCACAGATGACGCTCAATTGTATAAAATTAATAAGCCTAATGAGACTTCTAAACAACAAGATCAAAATCAATCAATAGATGAAGATAACTTTAATAATCAATCCAATGAATCCGAACAATTGGAACAAAATGAAGCAATTGAACAATCTAATGAAACATCAGATGAAAATGCTCAAAACGTTGAAAGTACCAAAACGAATGATAGTCACAGACTCTCCACTAATTCTAGTGAAAACACATATAAGCTATCTATTAAAGATAGAGTTAAAGAGTTCAATGACAATCGTAAAAGAAAAAAACATGCCAAGAGTACACAATTTGATCATTTATCACCACAAGAGAGAAAAGAACAATTAAGAATTCAGCGAAGGAAGCGTCAAAAAAGAATTCAGTACGTTATCATTACATTTTTAGTATTATTAATAATTTTATTTTTACTCTACATGTTTACACCACTAAGTAGAATTTCTAATATTAAAATTAGTGGAAATAACAATGTGAGTAACAGTCAAGTTGAAAAAGCTTTGGATGTAAAAGATAATTCAAGAATGTATACGTATAGTAAACGTAAAGGTATTCAAAATCTGAAGAAGAATGATTTAATAAAAGACGTAAAAATTAAAAAGCAATTACCGAATACGTTAAAAGTGCAAATAACTGAAAATCAAGTTGTAGGTGTTGTTAAAGAAAAGAATAAATATGTGCCAATTATAGAAGGAAATCAAGAATTGAAAAACTTTGATGGTAATATTGCCGGAAGTGGACCTATTTTAGAAGGATTTAAAGGTGAAGAAAAAAGCAATATGATTAAATCTTTATCTAAGATGTCTCCAGAAATTAGAGATATGATTTCAGAAATTAAGTACGCACCTAAGCAAAATAGCCCTAATCGAATTCTTTTATATATGCAAGATGATATGCAAGTAGTTGGCAACATAAAAACGATTGCTAATAAAATTAAATATTATCCTCAAATGTCACAATCTTTATCAAAAGACGACTCTGGCAACTTGAAAACCCAAGGTTATATAGATTTATCTGTAGGTGCATCATTTATACCGTATAATGAAAACAGTAGCGGAGATTCAAAATCCGATCAAAATGTTCGTCAAAAATCACAACAAGAAACTGATGCAAAAGATGAGTTACAAAGCGCTTTAAATAAAATTAACGAACAATCAGATTCAAATAATTAAAAAATTTCGATATTAATATGTGTTTATAGTTCACAAGCCTTTCGACGTATTGTAAACTAAACATAGTGTATTTTAATAGTAATTTGTCAGGAGGTGCCTATCTATGGAGGAACATTACTATGTAAGCATAGATATTGGTTCATCAAGTGTAAAAACAATAGTAGGCGAAAAATTTCACAATGGAATAAATGTGATAGGTACAGGACAAACCTACACTAGCGGTATCAAGAACGGATTAATTGATGATTTCGACATTGCTAAACAAGCAGTTAAAGATACAATTAAAAAAGCTTCTATCGCATCAGGTGTAGACATTAAAGAAGTTTTCTTAAAATTACCTATCATAGGTACTGAAGTATATGATGAAGCAAATGAAATTGATTTTTATGAAGATACTGAAATAAACGGCACACACATTGAAGAAGTGCTAGAAGGCATTCGCCAAAAAAATGATGTAGCGGATACTGATGTAATTGATGTATTCCCTATTCGTTTTATTGTGGATGGGGATAATGAAGTATCGGACCCTAAAGAATTGATTGCTAGACACTCATTAAGAGTTGAAGCAGGAGTTATTGCAATTCATAAATCTATCTTAATCAACATGATTAAATGTGTAGAATCATGTGGCGTAGATGTTTTAGATGTTTATTCAGATGCTTATAATTATGGCTCAATTCTTACAGCTACTGAAAAAGAATTAGGAGCATGTGTAATAGATATTGGTGAAGATTTAACTCAAATCGCCTTTTATGAACGTGGAGAATTAGTAGACGCTGATTCAATAGAATTAGCAGGTCGCGATATTACTGATGATATTGCTGAAGAACTAAATACTACATATGAAACGGCTGAAAAGATAAAACATCAATATGGTCATGCTTATGCTAACTCTGCATCAGATCAAGATGTATTTAGTGTAGATCAAGTAGACAGTGATGAATTAGTTGAATATACTCAGAAAGATTTAAGTGCTGTAATTGAGAGAACAATGCAAGATATCTTTGATGAGGTGTTTGATGTATTAGTTGACTTAGGGTTAACTAGAGTGAACGGTGGTTTCATTGTAACTGGCGGTTCTTCAAACTTATTAGGAGTTAAAGAATTACTTAATACGATGGTAAATGAAAAGATTAGAGTTCATACACCGTCACAAATGGGTATCAGAAAGCCAGAATTCACATCAGCTATTTCTACTATATCTAGTAGCATCACTTTTGATGAGTTGCTCGATTATGTTACAATGAGTTATCAAGATAATGATGAGTTTGAAGAAGAAGTTATTGAAGATAACGAGAGAGAACATACTTCTAAATCAGGTGGATTTGACTGGTTTAAACGTAAGTCAAATAAAAATGAAAATACTTATGAAGAAGACTACAACGAACCACATGAAAGAACAGATAAAGTAGACGACGATGATAAGTATGATAGCAATGAAAGTCATCACGATACGACAGAACATTATGATGATCAAGAGCAACCTCAAAAAGAAGAGGGCAAATTTAAAAAACTTATGAAATCTCTATTTGAATGATGGGCCAAAAAGACTAGGAGGAAATATAAATGTTAGAATTTGAACAAGGATTTAATCATTTAGCGACATTAAAAGTCATCGGTGTAGGTGGCGGTGGTAACAACGCTGTTAACCGTATGATCGACCATGGCATGAACAATGTAGAATTTATTGCAATTAATACAGACGGACAAGCTTTAAACTTATCTAAAGCAGAATCTAAAATCCAAATTGGTGAGAAATTAACACGCGGACTTGGTGCTGGTGCAAATCCAGAAATTGGTAAAAAAGCAGCTGAAGAGTCACGTGAACAAATTGAAGATGCAATCCAAGGTGCAGATATGGTATTCGTAACTGCTGGTATGGGTGGCGGAACTGGTACAGGTGCTGCACCAGTAGTAGCTAAGATTGCTAAAGAAATGGGAGCATTAACTGTTGGTGTAGTAACACGTCCATTCGGTTTTGAAGGACGTAAACGTTCAACTCAAGCAGCAGCTGGTGTTGAATCTATGAAAGCAGCAGTAGATACACTAATTGTTATCCCTAACGATCGCTTATTAGATATCGTTGATAAATCAACTCCAATGATGGAAGCATTTAAAGAAGCAGATAATGTATTACGTCAAGGTGTTCAAGGTATCTCTGACTTAATCGCTGTATCAGGTGAAGTAAACTTAGACTTTGCTGACGTTAAAACAATTATGTCTAACCAAGGTTCTGCTTTAATGGGTATTGGTGTCTCTTCTGGAGAGAACAGAGCAGTTGAAGCAGCTAAAAAAGCAATTTCATCACCATTACTTGAAACTTCAATCGTTGGTGCTCAAGGTGTGTTAATGAACATCACTGGTGGGGAATCACTATCATTATTTGAAGCTCAAGAAGCGGCTGACATCGTACAAGATGCTGCAGATGAAGATGTAAATATGATCTTTGGTACAGTTATCAATCCTGAACTACAAGATGAAATCGTAGTAACTGTAATTGCTACTGGTTTTGAAGATAAACCAACTTCACAAGGACGTAAAGCTTCAAGTACTGGTTTCGGAACAAGTGCAACTTCAAGCACTTCAACACAAACAAGTACGCCAAGAGAAGAATCATTCTCTCAAAGCTCATCAAGCTCTCGTTCTTCTGAAAGTGTATCAGAAAGAAGTCATACTACTAAAGATGACGATATTCCTAGCTTTATCAGAAATAGAGAAGAAAGACGTTCTAGAAGAACTAGACGTTAATTGAAAATAAGTTTTGTCTATATTTCGTTGTATGATTAAGTGTATTTATCGTCTTAATCATTCCTAATTGGGAGTAGAACGGCGAATTCACTTGTGGATTCATGTTCTCTCCCTTTTTTATTTACTTTTAAGTAAAGTAAAGATTGTTATATAATATAGCTATATTCAATTTTAGAGTAAGCTTTTTAAAAAGGCTCTATGTCAAATCGGACTGATGAGTCCTAATATTGAGATTAAGCAACCTTAGGTTGTTTAATCTCTTTTTTTGTTGTTGAGGCAAATAGTCGCGAAGTTATAATAATTCGATTACGTAAATTATCATAATTTCTATAACCAAAAGATACCCTTTTAATGAGTTTGATTTTATTATTAATTCCTTCTAACGGACCGTTGGTCAGGTTAGAATATGTCATAGTATTTTCAATGAAAGTAGCTAATCGTCTTAAAGTTCTAATGACTGGGCGTAATTTAGGACACACATCTGAAAGATGAATAGAAAAGAGTTTATGATTAAATTTCTCTATTTGATTTTCTTTTAATAATCTTCTTAGCTCATGAACGTAGTGATATGTATTAAATAGTTCTACATCTACACCTAATAAGTAATTTATAATGCCTTTTTCGGTTTTCCACTCTTTAAATAAATGGACTTTATGATAATTAAAAGCTTCTAGCGTTTCAAAAGGTTTAAGAAATAGTTTCCAATAACTTTTATATTTATTATAGAGGGGTCTATTAGAGGTTCTATAACAATTCATTACATGAACTCTAGACATATTTAACGCTCGATTTAAAGATTGAACAATATGAAAACGATCAATAATAATCTTCGCGTTAGGAAATAATTGTTTGATTAGTGACATATATGGTTCATACATATCAATCGTGATTGTTTTGACTTTTTGTCTGAGTTTCAAAGAATAGCGATAAAAATGATCTTTTAACGATTTTAACTTACGATCTGCTACCACATCTACGATGCGATGCGATACAGCATCTGCATAAATAAAGCTCATTTTCCCAGTTACATTTTTAACACTTTTAAATTCGTCCATCATTAA
>OIFG01000064.1_pt1 | contig 84023 bp, 78 predicted proteins | sample 1582031 | NCBI WGS metagenome assembly OIFG01 (sample SAMN07501051, study PRJEB24779) | human gut metagenome | isolation source: stool | host: human infant | place: USA: Pittsburgh, PA | reverse complement strand
GACTCTGATGTGGGCTATAGACCGTGCCTGTGACTCTGATGTGGGCTATAGACCGTGCCTGTGACTCTGATGTGGGCTATAGACCGTGCCTGTGACTCTGATGTGGGCTATAGACCGCGCCAGCGACTCTGATGTGGGCTATAGACCGTGCCTGTGGCTTAGTTGTGGACTATGGACCGTTTTGGACTCAGTGTGGTTGGCAATATTTCTATCAGTGAACAACGATCATGCTATTGATTTATAAGTAATTTATAGCGCAATTGTGGACTATGGACCGTAAAGTTGGGTAATTGGCCAATATGTAAAATACGGATCCATGTAACAGGCATGAGATATCCATTGCACGTTAAATCAAAGAGTTAGAAGGTTTAATGTGGACAATTGACCGTAAACGTTAACTGTATAGCAGAAGGAATGGCGCAAAACGAACTCGTAAACTTGGGGTAAATGTATCTGAGCGTTGCGCCACTTGTCTTTCAGGGGGATTTCTTGACAGCGAGTGAAGCCAGCATTTTCTCTATATCACCATCATTCAGAGAGGCAAGAGCGTCATACAAAAGCTTTTGTTGATTGTTAAGTGCAGGCACAGCTGCTTGCTGGTCTGGATTATCAGCCTCAGGGGCATCTACGATTTTCTGCAGCAATTTAGGGTTGCGTTTATGTATCTGAAAATAAATCTCACGCCCCTTTGTCAGCTCCGAATATTCCAGATAACCGATTTCTTTGAGTGTCTCCAGAGCCCTACGGATAGTACGGTTCTGTTCATTTACAGCAGAGGTCAGATTTAGTCTATCCCTAAGTCGCTTCATGGAAATTGGAACGGGTTTCTTGGGCAAACTTTCAATAAACGTATAGAGAGCCTGCGCTGACTCCTTTTTAGGCAACGTTCTGATAACTTTGAGGTGTAGCAAGACATTGTGGTCAACCTTATACAGTTCCTCCAGTCGTGGATCCGCGGAAAAGGTGACGTAGTTTTTCTTATCGCTGTAACGAACGTCCTTGATTAGATGGAGCATCAGCCCGTCACTTTCATCCGCATCGCCATCCAGACCGGTTTGCATTTTGAGGTGAATGACCACGCTCATAATTCTCTCTAGAGAATCAGTAATCCGCTTTCTTAGGCGGCTCCTCAACTCGGCTCCGGGAAACCCACACATTCGTGCAAGCTCAGTTATAGACATTTCCACTTTTCCGGAGCTGTCGCCGTGTTCAGCAAGACTTCTGACCAGGCCAACCCAGGTCTTAAAATCAGAGTCCATATCCAGACGGTTACCGGTAATCGAAACGTTCTGATAACCCTCAGCCTGGGAAATCTTCAGCTGAACGAGTTCTTGAGTCGCATCTATTTTTGTTCTGGTCACGCGCCTGGCTCGCGGAAAACTCTTGAGCGTTGGAACAAAAAGCCCAAGCCGCATTAACGCTACCGGCTGCACCGTGTGGTTATTGGTATGCCTGAGAACAGCTCCTTTGGTTTTCTTGCCTTTTGCAACGACAATCTTCTCATCAGAAATGCTTTCACTTAACCCTTCAGGTATGGCTGGTTTATTTTTGTTCGGCATTGTTTTATCCGACGATCTGTTACGGTCTGTAGTCCATAGAATACGGTCTATAGTCCACATAATAGGATGGTATGTCTACCTTGGCTTTTGAAAACTGCCTGATCGGCTGTGAATAACTGGGTGACTAAATTGATCTTAAGTTATCAACAACCATATAAATAATTGATATGTAAAGATTTTATTGTCTGCGATGTATCAAATCAGAAAGAACAAAAACGGTCTATAGTCCATCAATTAAGCGGTCTATAGTCCATCTTTTACGGTTTACTGTCCATAACTAACGGTCTATAGCCCATCATTTGCGGTTCATAGCCCACTATTCACGGTTCATAGCCCACCCAATTCATTATTTTTATATTATTTATCATGACGTTATGGAAAAGGGATCTCTTTTGATCTTCTTGGTCAATTTAGGATCTCTTTGGTAATTACTTATTGGGATCTACCCTGTGAATAAGTAACGGCATTCTAAGTGCTTATAGGAAATAGGTGTCTAAAAAAGCAGCACTGCTTTCTTTAAAAGGTTGTTACAAACCAGTTGTGTATCTATAAGGGTAGATTTTCTTCTGTGGGGCTGCACGCCGGGCACATCACTGTAACCACCATGCAGTTTTTAGGGCTGGTATTGAGAGCTGATTTCGGCTTTGGCCAAGTCATCAAGTCATTTAGGGCATTTGTAGTCACCATAGCTTAATAGTGCTACCTAACGTGTTCGCTGAGTTGTCACTGAATGTCGTACACAGTTATTCAGTGATTAACGCCCATACTGAGACAGGGACCTTATCATAGAGCTTTTTAGTCGTTAGTTCGGCTTTACGATGATCATAAGCGCTATACACCCAATCTAATTCGGTCCCTGAATATTTTTCTTTAAAGCGTTCAAACATTCTTTCCAACGTATCGAAACTTGAGCACTTACGAAATTTCATCAAAAAAACCATTTTCCCGTCTGTCATTCTTTCTCCTGTTTTTAAGACCGATCACCCATTAACTTCAGGCCGGTGCTGTAGATTTACAATCTCTCTTAACCGCTCTGACTACAATAGCAAATTTGCGACCCTAACATTGACGTATATGCATCGGTAATAGCGTAATGACATTCCGCAGCCGCAACAGGCTTAACAAACGATCTGACCCTGCTATCATGACTGGCATTATATACAGGGGAACACTATGAGTAACCAGGGGCTTAATGTAAAAGACGGTGATTCACAGTTGATCGTGATCTTGCCTGAGGGAGTTAACGACCACCAGCGGGAAATGCTTGGCCGTTACCTTTCCACGCTTTCATACAATACAGTGAAAACCTATTTACACTGGCTGTCACGATGGGACAGCTGGCTCAGAAAGCAAAGCGGTCATCAACGTTTGTTCCCCATAAACCCGCTGATGCTGCATCGTTTTGTTATGCAGCATCGCGAGTTGCGTCACTCTTCCCTCACGCTATGCGTGAGTGCGCTGAATAGCTTAAATCAGCGAGCACTTGGGCTGGGTAACATTCTGACAATGGACGTTAAATCTGCCCTGCAGCGTATCGAAAACCAGGAGGTTTTTAAAAAAATCGAAACAGGCCAGGCTATCCCGTTCATGTTGGAAGATCTCAGGAAAGTGATAAAACTGCATTCCGGTAGCCCATCACTGCGCATGCTGAGAGATCTGAACATGCTCTGGCTCGGATTTGAAACCTTGCTACGTTCAGCTGAAATTCGACGTATACAGCTCGGTGACTTGTCCTTCGATAAATCTAATACCATATGCACAGTGACCGTGTTCAGAACCAAGGGAAAGACACAGACCACCCTGTACTATGATCTTTCGCCGCAATTGAGTGCCAGTGTGCAGCTCCTGCTAAAGCGCACTGGATTGTCTTCTCAGGAAAACCCTCAGGAATATCTTTTTCAGGCAGTTGATCAACAAGACCGGCAATATATGCCTACAGGATGGGTAAAGCGTTCCAGAGGGAAAGACAAGGATGAGTTACTGAAACAGCATGCATTACTGCCAGCAATTGAGGGAACAGTTGTCAGCTCTCAGCAGGATCAATTTTTCGATGATATGGATCAGGATTTCCTGGACAATGTGACGGAGGATCCGGGGATGCTGAGTCAGGACACGCTGTTACGCTCATTTAAATCATTGTGGTTGAGTGTTAATCCGGGTATCACCCCTGAAGATACCGCAGGTCGTTATCAATGCTGGACGGCGCACAGTGTGCGTGTTGGCGGAGCGCAAGAACTCTTTGAAAATGATGTATCGTTGCCAAAAATTATGGAGATGGGGAACTGGACGTCGCCGGAAATGGTTTTGAGATACGTGCGTAAGAGCAGCAGTAAAAATAAAGCGATGACAAGCTTACTTGCCGATAAACTGTGACAGAAGCCTGCATAATCAGTATAGTCTCGGCACCGGGTGGCCTTTTGCTCCTGAAGGTTATTTCAAGCAAAACCTCAGGGTCACCCGGCACCCGTTATCTCACATCTTCACCAACTCCACTGCCGCATCATCTCATTTTTTGTTCAATGCCTTCTTCAGAACTGCAAACAGGCTCTTGCGACGGGTAAAATAGGTCTTATCGAGATTCATTACCTGGATGGCAATGTTGATCAATGCCGCAGCTTTAAGGGTGTATCCCATGGTAACCGGAGGCATCACGATCAGCACAAAATAAAGAAGTCCTGCAAATCCGATACGCATCCATGCCGACTGGCCTGGAGTCAATTGCCGCTTAAAAATCTTTGCTTCTATGTAGATCAACGCCATTCGGGTTAACCACCGATAAATCATCACGAACGCCGCGATGATGCAAAACATAATCAATAATTCCATTAGCCCTCCTCAGGCGTTTTGTATAGCCTTAGGCTTTTTAATTTTGGACTGCGACTTTTTCACGATTCGCTCGTCGAACTTGTAGACTTCCACCAGCCGCCAGGCTGCTCCGGTCCGCTTGCAAAAAAGTAGCTTTACGTGAGGATAGTGGGAATGGAACAGCACCCTGACCTCCTCATCACCAAAACGCTGCCGCTTTTGTTCCATGACGATATCCGGGATGGCCAGTTCCTTCATAAACTCCGATTTCAGCCGGTCCCTTAGCAAGGCAATGGCAGAGGTGTTTGGCTGATGCACACTCAGCTGAGCGTATTTGACTAATGCTGACTGTGTCAGCTGCACTGGCCCGAGAGGAGTGCTGATGACTTCACGATGCCATAAGAACGGTAATTCGGCTTTCCACCAGCTTTCTGCAGCGATCCTCGCCTTCATGGCCATTGAGTTCGCCATTGGCATCGCTTTTAACCCGACAAATCGCGTAAAGATGTAGGTGTGTAAGTCAGCAAGGCTTTCAGTCTGATTTTCCCGGCTGATAAACCTAACAACGTCCGGGCATGAAGTATGCCAGACAATATCCCGGCCATCTCTGATCCTGTCGGGCACATTCTTTTTATTCAACAGGTAATATACCCAAGCCATCAGCGAGACCCTTAATTCATCTTCGGATTCAGGATGATTGGGATTGCTAAACTGAAGGCTGTAATCCATACGATGCTCAGCGTCATCGGGGTCTTTTCTGTCCCAAATCAATACGCGGTATTTGCGGTCGCCAATCCTTTCAACCATCGTTGAGATCCACAGCATATTAATTTCCTTGTCGTGAATAGTTGTTGTCCCGGACTTTCACAATACCCAGTTCCGGGGACAGGACTGTGGTGATATACCGGGTTCGTGTACGTGAAGGTGGCTTTTCTGCCTCATTAAAAGACTGCAGCTCGGGTAGAAAACCGATTTCGAACGTTTTTTCGCCATCGGGCCTGTCGTCAGCAGCAAAGATCGGTAGAGAAGCTTTGGTGGAAATGTATCGTCTGAGGTCTTTATTATCCGGATTTGAGATATCGCGATAGATATGCACCGATGGCACCGGGTTAGCGTTGGTGCGACGCAGGCGAAGACCCTCCCCGTTCTCCAGTGTAAGGCCCTGTATAGTTTCAATCGCCGCTTCGACTGCCAGGCGTTGCGCATCGCTGCTGGAGTTAAGTTCCCGAGTTGCAAGGTAGTCCAGACGACGCGCAAGCATAGTCAGAAGCGTCTCTCTGTCCGTTTTCTGAGAGTTGCCGTTATAGCGCCAGCGGAAAGTAACTTTTCTAAGTCGTTGTTCCGAGTAGAACACATTGCGTGTCGCCTGCAGCACCACCAGCCCGGGCAAACGCTTGTGTACCTGTTCAAAATGATCAAAGGGGTTCGATCCTCGCCCCAAACGTTTCAAAGTAGCGGCAAAACGATCTTTTGCGTTATTGATATCCTGGATGAGGTGTCTCAGCTGTAGCGGATCACACGGCACGATCACCACCCCCGGATATTTAAACGTCACCTTGGCAGAACCATCCGTGAGAATGTCCGGATCATTGGAGCCAAAGTCAGAAAGCACAGTTGCAATTTGCTCTGGTGTGGCTGCAGCGTTATGTGAAATACCGAAATCCATTGCACCACCGGCACTTTCCTCTTCCGGGTGTTTATCCTGCTGCTGAGCTTCAGGATCGTACCGGGGTATCTGAGATACCGTGGTGATTGCTGCTACAGAGGGATTATTGACTGTCAGAAAATCCTTTAGTTTTCCGATATTTTCCAGGATACGGTCACGGTCCGCTCTCAGCTCTTCATACACAGGCCACCTCCTCACAACATGCTGCGGATAACAGATAACGATGCACAAGTACCCCGTCAACGAATTCACTATCTTCTGCAACCACATGGAAAGCGTATTGGGAAGCGATCTGCATAAAGCTATCCGCATCACCCGCAACTATCATGGGCAAAGGTTGGATTAACAATCCCAGCTCGTTAAATCGCGCTTCCACATCGGATTGAAGACAGAAGCAGATATTTGTCCCATCGAGTGGGATCCGTTGCCAGGCATGAGCATTACCAAAAGTAACGTTCCACGAAGAAGCATGCAGGGCGTCACGCAGACGAGACAAGTCCATCATATGCGACTGAGTAACATCATGGATGACACCCTTACTTTCAATGAGCATTTCCAGAATGGTTTGGGCACTGACATTCTTAAAATGCCTAACTGATTTTAGTTGTTGCTTCAGCACCAGAATGCATTGTCTTGGGTAAAGCCGACGGCGTTCGGCCGCAGCCACCCAACTTTCCGCGAGTCGGTTTAAAGCTTTACGTTCAGGAGTTGTACCGCCGGTCTTTATCTGTTCACGGATATAGAGCAAACAGGATAAAGATGCGCTGTAAAGTGCTTCTTGAGTGTTCACTGGGATCCCTCCTGAGAAACCTCTGCAAGATGCAGGAATACAGGCACGTCTGCTGTACGGCACAAATAGTGGTGAGTCCTGCCATTGCTCAGGATACGGTTGAGACGGTAACGCCCGGCTACACGATCCACGCTCCATACACCGTCCGGTAAATCGCTTTTCCAGCTCACAACATTACACCCAAACCAAAGCAACTGGTGTTCGAGCCGATCGCTGATTTCAGACAAGCGGTATTTCACACCGCCAGGGGCCAGTGGTGCCAGCCAGAGCAAGAACCATGATAATGGCAACGTCATATGCCCTAGCAGCCAGCCGCTCATGAGGGACGCATTCAGAAGAAGTAAAGCGGTTATAGCCCAGAGGAGTAACCAGGCATACCATACCCGTGAACTCACCAGGCGCCACTCAAGTAAAAAAAGGCATTTCTTTTTAGCCATCAGTGCAGACTCTTAACCTCTCTGAGGTAAACATAAGTACGGGGCAGTAGTTCTTGTTCAAAGACTTCTACATCACTTTTTAAGCCCTTATAAACCCCCCTTCCTGCCTGCTGGTTAAATGCCATTAGCTGGTCCTCAACCTGATAAGCCAGATCCCCTGGCAACTCTGTGAGCTCAGGCATAAAGGCAAGAATTCCATCAAGCGTATGGCCAAAGAGGATCTGCATAGCTTCTTCTCTGGTCAGTTCGGGATTATTAACAGCAGATGCATCATAAGAAAAAGCACAAACGAGATGACCAGGGGCATGCTCACCGGCATCGAAACCGTCATTGTTGAGGGTAAAGCGGCAGTAAAACTGATTTTGTTTATCAAGATCTGTGACGTTCGGATTGAACATTTTGCCGACCCAGTATCTATCGGGAACAGACATTAACCAGCACGCCAGAGCCGTCGCCATTTGCTCTTTAGTGAAACGGACAGCCACACAAATTTCTTTGTTCATTGTTATCTCTTTTCGTTTGCATGGGCGTATGTAAACATATTTGCGACGGATGTTAAGGGCTTTTCAGGGCCTGAAATCGCAGATGCTGGTATCGAGACGCTTGAGCTGGTAATCAAGGTAAGTCGATGCAATCGTGGCAGGATCGTACTCTTCAAGCCAGGCCCGAAAGATATCTTCTGTTTTAACGTCTTTCATCTCTTTCGAAGTCAGGATGTCTTTTGCCCGAGACAGGTTCGCTTGTGCGCGTCTGCTTAATCCTACACGCGTGGAAATTAACATTTCATCTGCAGGTAAAGGCTCGGATACGTCAAACTGATGTGTTTTGGTCATAATAATCACTCCGGATCTTGTGTTTGAGGTAGAAGATGAAAATTGACAGCAATGGACGATTCTGGGGCATTATTCTCAACACAAGGCAACCAGGTGCGGGCCTGCAATTGACCCTTACAGGCGAGCAGATAACCCGTATTGCATTGGTTGCAGTGTGAGAGATTGTCAAAGAGATCCATTGTCGATAAGCCAAAAGCTTGTTCCGTTCTGAAAAAAGCGCCGCCGGGCATTTGGCGATCTAAGAGTTGAATCAACAACTGGCTTTGTTCTTCATCATCTGGCAACACCATGATGACACGCGAACCTTGAGATACCGCAGTCGTCAAATCCTTCACGAGAGTCCGGAAACGTAGGGCATAAACGTACAAGCGAAAGCGGGTACCCAGTAGACCGTACATCGACATACCGGCGATGGCGAGCCCATAAAACGAGTGGTAAAGCCACCAGTTAGCACTGCCTACAATGATGAGCAGGAAAACAAGCACTAGGCTACTGTAAAAGAATAAACGAGGGTAGCGGGTCTGCTTACCTTCAATGAAAACGGACAGAACGATCACTGCAGTGATCGTATAAGTAATACAGTCGAGATAAAAAGCCATAATATTTAGCAAACCCTATCGCTGTTTTCAGAAACACCAGTCATCCGGAACCTCGTGACCGAGGCACCCTTTCTCCGGGCAAAAATTCGTACACACGGAATTAGTCGTAATGACTATTCCGGAAGCGAGTTTTTCACGAAGTTGGGACCTGACCTCGTCATGGGGTTGTGAAAACATATATTCCAGCGTGGCGTCATCCGCGTTCGCAAGTAGCTTTTCAATACTGAATACCTCATGAGCAAAATGCATGGTCTCACCGGCCATTGTCTTTTCGTGCTCTGATTATACGACGGTGCATACTCCACGGATTTCGTTTACCCGACCGTTTTTTGGTGATTCGCAGACAAAAAAAAAGCGCGGAAGATCCGCGCTTTAAAGGGTGGGGCATGTAAGGTACAAACAGTGATAGCGAACGCACTTCTGCACAGCAAACTTCTTGCCGGGCAGTGATTGCTTAAGCTGTTCTCAGTTCGGACCGGAAATCATCTAAGGCTTCACGCACAAGATCACGATAATCTACAACCTGATAACGTCCTCTCCTCACATTGGTCACGTAAGAAGCTGTGGAATATGAGGTGATTTCATTACCAGAGTTATCAAAAAAATCGATATTTACCGTTACAGGGAGATTTTTCCCTTTAGCAGCATTTTCGAAGAAACATAATATACGCTCATCATTACGGCGTAATTCATTGGTCCCGTCGGTCAAGGTAATTAAATCCATAAATCTCTCATTTTCAAACCAGTCCTCCGCACTAAATGTCACTTTCAGATTGAACGCAGCATTAATTCTGCGTCGATACTCATACTGGTAACATTTTTTTAGACTATAAGTTATAGCCCACAATGCATCGGCAATTTCCTTCATCTGGTTGTTAAAAGAGTCTCGGATAAAATCTATAAAATCAGAAAAATCAGAATGCCAAAATTTATCTAACACAAATCGTGAAATTAAAACCTCTCCATCGACTTGCATCAACCTTGTATATTCATGTGAATTATCTTTCGATAGCCTGAATATTATGCGGGCTAGGTTAAGTAAACTTATGCTGGAATTATGAAAACTTTCTATGCTAACCAAAAATGGGTCAGTCGTATAAGATTCATAAACCTTAAGAATATACTTTAACTTATTGCCAAGTAGAACAACTTCATGTTTCGGGGCTCCACTCTTACGTAGTGCTCCGGTATAAACATCAACAGCTTTGACAAGCCGCGTCGGTTTAATTTGGGATTTGATTCTAATGTCTTTACCGTTGATTATTTCATCAGGGACTTTTACTTCAGACAAGTCGAGTTCAATGCCAGTACAGGCATATTTGGCAATTATATAGTTACAAACAATTTGTTTATCAAACATGGTATCAACCTTTTATAAATAGGGAGATACCACCCAAAGGGAGGTTTCTCCCGTTGGGGTATGTTTAGGTAAAAAGAGGTGCTTAAATTAGGGCGTTTGTCTTTTAAATCGGGTCAAAACAAAAGTAACTATTTAAGCTGCTGCAGACTGCGTATATTTCATCTCAGCGCGAAAATCAGACAATACCTCATGTATAATTTCACGATGATCTGCCATATGATACCTGCCGCCTTTACCTTTAGTAACGTACGTACCTGAGGCTGCGCCGAAAATTTCACAGTCATTTTCGTCTTTAATCTTGATAAATACGATCACTGGAAGATCTTGACCTTTAGTAGCACCATGATAAAAGAGTTTAAGTCCCTCATCGTAGCGGCGCTGCAAAACTTTACCGTTCGGTAAAGTTACATCCTCCATATATGCATCCATGTCATCCCGATCATTATCACTTTCGTAAGTAATTTCTATGCACAGCTCAGAGTTGATCTTACGCTTGTATACATACTCACTAAGATCATACTGAGCCATGGAAATATCAGATAGCGTGTTATATGCATCACACATAGAACTGCTAAGCGCGTCGGAAATAAACTCGATAAACCCCATGAATTCATGATCCCAAAACCGTTTAAGAACTAATCTTGAGATAAGGACCTCACCGCCTGCGTCCATGGCCACGTTATATTGCTCTGGGTCATTTAGAGATTCAGCAAGTATATCTTCTGTAATATTCCAAACGTCCACATTACAACTGCCATAATTAGATGCAGTAACGCGAATTCGATCCGAAGCGTTTGCATGATAGACTTCAAGCAAGTATTTCAATTTTCGGGAAAGTAATCCCGCTTCCATTTTATCCGTGCTATGTGCCAAAAGGTAATCAATATAAAGGTCAACACCTTTCTCAAGCTGATATGCATATATGTCTTGATCAAGACTCACATGATCACCCTGGCAGTGACTTACTGAATAGTGTAGGCCTTCACACTCCAGCTCCATACCAATATGAGCCAGTTCTGCGAGGATATAATTGCAAACGAGAGTTGTATTAAACATGGTATCTTCCTAGATTAGTATAGGGAGATACCGCCCAAAGGGAGGTTTCTCCCAAGGGATGTTCGATAGTTTAGAGACGTAGGTTACATTACTTGACGCTCATCAACATTTTCATGAGATATCGACGTCAAGTAATTCAGTGCATGATTCACTGCCTTCCGGTATATACCGGGAGCACGTGCGTCCTTCATTTTATATTCAGTCATGACAAGCGTACTTGTAAATCTCGGCAGACCGGCAAATGGTACTTGTTCAGCTTCTACACGGCTTTTGCAGACCGCGTAAATGTGACGCTTCAAGATCCGTCCAGAAAGATAACGGTTAAGATAATTAAGGTATTTATCAGCTGATGAAACGGAATCTATTGCCCACTCAGACGACAAAATTTCATCTGCAATCGAAAAAGATACCTCAGTAGCCATTATGTGAATATCCAGCATGCGACCTTCGCAACCAAACTCATAAATCTTTTCTGGCTTACTACTCCGATGCATTTTGTCTATCACAGCATTGATTAGTGCCAACTGGCAGGCGAGCGCTTTCTGTAACTGTTCATATAACTCATCGATAAAACTGTTTCCATGCTCAGTCATACCAAGAATAAGGTCTTTAACCTCGTTTCCAGAACGATAATACACGTACTCAATCTTCTCTCTGTTACGGCCAAAATGCAGTACATCAGGGCGCGGGTGAACGACTCGTATGTTCCCTGCGGCAATCCGTATCGGGAAGCACAGAAAACCGAGGTTAACTGGACCGGCTTTGATGTCTTTTGCTGCCAAAAGGTATTTACCGACCGGATGCTGTGCCGCTGTGACCGAACTGCAGGAATGAGTCCGCAGGAATCGTTCAAATGCTGGCAACAGGCATCTGGTAGGTATGACAACATCTATATCGAGCTGAGTTAACGGGTGCTTGCAAAGGTCTGATTTGACATTAACAGATACACCGCTAAAACCTCGCTTGATTAATGCAGCTTCTGCAATTTTAGTGATAACGTTCATAGTAGTTCCTCGTTTAAATTTAGATCGAGGAACCCCCTGTCGGAGAGTTCCCCGACTGGGCGGTTTTATTTTTACAGCAGAATATCAACCTTTCGACCAGAAACGACGTTTGATATAAGCCGATTCATGGCTTTTCTGTTCGAATCAGTCAATTCTTTTAGTTCGACCCATACAGATTCAGTTTGTCTTATTAATACCCCACAGGAATAAAGGTAGCTCGTGAGAGAACCATGCCTCCATCCTTTCCTTTCATACCAACGAAGGAACCGCAAGTAATTAGCAGCCACTTTGATATCGAAACTCAATTCACTTTTACAGAGCATTCTGTCAAGAGAGTCGAGAATCACAGGGTTAAATACGACACGAACTAAATCATCGCCGTGTTGAACGGTATGGATTGTTTGACAAGTCATTTGACTAATGATTTTCATCCGGATGGATTCCATAAGTGGAATGACATCGGAATACATGCCAACAATGCTATTCCGGACAAACTGCATGAATTCACTAAAGTGCTGTAACCAGAGTGATGCTGCGTCTGATACTTGCTTTTCAGAGCTACGTGTCAGACTTGTCGCTAACATTACATCTGCGGGACAAAGATCAAATGGTTTCTTACATTCTGAATGCATTATTTTCGGATCTGCATAAAGGTCAATCCTAACAACAATACTATCAAGAGAGAGTATAAAACCCACGTCTTCGCTTAATAATTCAGCACAACGGGTCACCTGTTTTAACTCAATACCGACGTCGTAAGCCAAAGGAGAGTTGCCCAGACTGTTAACGTACCGATCAATCATTACATCCAATTGTGGAAGTTTGAAACAAACCTTGATAGTTAGTTTCTCGATTGGTTTTTTGTAGTCAACGCCGGAATAAACTTCACAATAATCAAAATCGACGGTATTTTTTATTAAAATAGCGGATGCAAGTTGAGCGAAGAATTTCATAATGGCCTCTAAGTATAATAAGGCCACCTGACGGAGGCCCATCAGGGATAATTTAGTGAAGCTGAGAAATGTTCTCTTGGGCTTTTGAAATATAATTCACCAGTTTTGGATTTTCATCTTTTATGGCATACCGACGTAAATCTTCAAGATTTTGCGATTGAAGAAACACATCAAAACCACGAAACGATAGATCATCCAAGACTTTTTCCTCATATTTATATTTGTTTAACCCTACCGGACTTGGTGGATTAACACTTTTATTGAGAATCAGAAATGCTTCATCACATGATATGACTTCACCAGTACCTTCAATGAGATTCAGGAGGACATATTTAAACTCTGTGAAATTACCACGAGCTTTAATGTAATATTCAGGGAAAAAGTAACGATCAACCCTAAGCAAGTTAGTACCAGCAGGCCTAACTATATAAATCAGTTCTCGGTCAAATTCATTTATACTTTGCTCCAATATTCGTAAGTCGGTCGCATTATCGTCTTTAAAAAAAGGTTGATTTTCAAAACCGATTGAATGGACTGACAATAAAGCAGCAAGTTGCGAAAAAATCTCACGTTTACATTTAGTCTTCATGATGCTCTCCAAAAAATAATATTACGAGAGCATCACCATAACGGTAATGTCCCGTTATGGGTTTAAGAATTGAATGGAATCAACCATGTCATGATACCAACCGTAGTTAGAATCATCGCCACACTGTTTAGACTGAGTAGGCATATCAGCCGTGATTTTTCTCACTAAAGAGTGAAAAAAACACGAAGGAAAACTGAGAACAAAGTTTTTAATTAAAGGTCGAAAAATAAGTTCGACACTTAATTAAAAAGATAACCCCCCCTGCCAAAGCAGGGGAGTTATCGTTTATTTTAGCTGTGCGAGAGTTTCAGGAGCCCAAACTATAGGGAATCCTGCACTTCCCTGCGACATTAGTACATCGTTCCAGTCTACCCCCTTCTTTCCTTGAGGGATAGGTAATGCCGGTTCGAATACTTCTATCGTCAGCTGTGAAGCCGGGTAACGCTCTGAAAACAATACAGTCATACGGTCTTTAAGCTTATTTGCAGCATCCAGACCCGCATGATTTCCCTTTTCGTTTGCTTTATCCTTATCCGCCCAAATGTAGAAGTTGATACCTTTAACATCCGGCGCTGGCATAACATTGTCAGGGATTTCCATCGCTTCCATAAAGTAGGCTGCACAAGCGGCCCAGCATGGCATTGACGTCGCCTCTACAACTGACAAGGCGTTTTCTATCCCTTCAGACACACACAATGTCCAGATCTTAGTAATCGGGTCATAGTGAGGCTCATAGAGCTGTGCTGAACCTCCAGACATATCATAGGGGGGCTTCATCATCAGCTTTGGATTAACAACGTTTGCCTTACCTCCTTTCCCATCCAGGAAAGTTCTGTGGATAGTCAACGCCCTTCCTTTAGCACAACGAAAAATCGTAGGCATTGCAGGCAAGCGCAAACCAGCTTTCAGATCAGCATCCCAGTAATATAACTTAGGATTGAATCCGATATCTGCGGGAAAATTTGTCAGAATACGGTGGATACCGCGATTACTGAGATATTTTGCCACTGCACAATATGGAGTCACTGGATTGGTAAAGTGATAAACAGCTTCAAGTTTAGCTATCCGGGTTTCGACTTCTTCCGGCGACAACTCGCAGGCAGATTTCATTTCCGAATTATATTTAGTCAGGTTTATAATATCCGACTCTTTTAGCGGTGCTTTAATATCATCTCCAAAGAACTCAGATAATATCTGTTTACAGGTCTGAGCTTTTGAAAGGTTATAAAACACGGAAAGTATATCGATTCCGTCTACGAACTGATTAGGGGGATATTCCTGATGAATAGCACTACCTGTATACAGATCCTTTTTGCGAAAACGAAACTTAGTCTTACCTTGTCCACCAAAAGGGCAAGGCACTTGAGCCGGTGCTTTGGCAACTGCATCTTGAAATGCCGGGATCTGTGAAAAAACATAGCTCCAGCCATTTACTGAGGCAATTCTTGCATGCACTCGTTCAATTAGGTTTCTGGTATAGTCTTGCGGGCTTTGCTGGCGTAATTGTGCAGTAGTCATAGTTTTCTCTCTTAACTGGCATTGTGGGTTTCTCAATGCCTTCTGCGATGCAGAGGGCATAAAGAAACCCACAAAGCAGAGAATTAAGCGGGATGCTGTACAAGCCACCCCGTCACAGTCAGGCCTTTTTAAAGCCGTTCTTTTCCAGACGTTCTTTAAAGCGATTGACAAGTACATCAGCTTTATTCTGATCATTAGCAGGATAGGAAACCGTCCTAACTAATATTTCCTCAGGCTGAGCACCTTCAACTGCTTCACCGTTCTGGGTGAAAAACTTGACATGCGTGGTTACGCCAACTTGCTTTTCTTCCATTCTATACTGTTTTATAACTGTCATATTTATTGCTCCGTATTCCCTCAAGGAGCAATAATCTCCAATGGGGATTTGTTGCCCCAATTGGGTGAGTTTAATAGATCATGAAAGTACGTTATAAACTAAATCCCGGAAGGAATTAGTCAGTTCTGCAATATCGTTAACTACAACGAATTGCGAATCTTTAAAATCTTTAATTTTATCAGTTTTAATTCCAATACCTGCAACTTCAATTCCGGCATTAGAAGCTTTTTGAAGAACATCTTCAATGGAAATATTCTCTTGGCTTGGACGCCCATCGGTAATTAAAAAGATCACCTTACGGTCGAATTCGCAATTCGATAGCAAAGTGAAAGCTTCTTGTAATGCTGAACCGGTAGGAGTCGACCCACCCTTTTTGCCATACCCGAATTGTGACAATGTTTCTTCAACAGTTTGAGTAAAGCTTTTAATGATTTTAAAATTCTCTTCGACAAACGGATAAAGAATGTTTGCAACGTGAAGTTTTGGGAACGATTGTGCAGCCAAACTTAATGCAAGATCTGATTTTATTGCCATTTCATAAGCATCAGAATCCTCCATGGAAGCTGAAATATCGCGAACGATAACCAGTCCAGTGTGGCCTCTGCGCTTGTCTTCACCAGGTGTTCGGAAAATATCCCGTACACCGAATGCAGCCTGAGGCAACCTTCTATTATCAAAACTTACACCGCGTTCCCGAGTTTTTGTTTTTCCCCGACATTGTCTTACTTCGAGAGCTGAAAAAATTCCGTTGATGGAGCGACTCAACATCCTGACTTCGTTGTAGACGTTTAAGTCTATATTGATGTCAGGTATTGACCACTGATCTCCCCCATACGTTTCTTTATCCTGCTCTGAAGCAGCCTGACTAACGTCTGTAATAACAGCAGCAACACTGTCGTGGTAATCTTTACTAATTTCCTGTGAGTCAAGAAAGGCGTCGAGCATATCTGCCAGAGCTTCCCACTCCTCAGGAGAAAAGTAACTTTTACCAGAAGTCTGATCGCTGTTTGAAACAGAGGTTGTGTCTTGTGGATTCGAAGGCTCTCCAGATGCTGGAGTATCACCTTCTGGTCCTTCAGACTGGCCTTGAGCATCGCCATCAGATTCACCTTCATCATCACTTCCGGATTGTCCTCCAGCATCGCCATCAGATTCACCTTCTGCATCGCTTTCAGGTTCCCCTTCAGCATCGCCATCAGATTCACCTTCAGCATCGCCATCAGATTCACCTTCTGCATCGCTTTCAGGTTCCCCTTCAGCATCGCCATCAGTATCACGCTCTGGATCTAGTTGCTGTTGCTGTTCCTGTTGCTTTTCTCTGGCTTCATCGCGTAAACGCTCAATAAGAGAGTAAAGTTTTTTAGCCAAATCAATAGCCTGAAAAGTACTATTTATACCGGTAGCCTCTTCAATCAAGGCGTCAACTTCAGGCTTAACAGGTCCAAATATTTTAGCGGCATGTTCAAAGAAAGGTTCCAGCTTTTCAGGAGCCCCTACTTGCTGAAGGTACCCTGTTCTTAATTTATTGAGGATATACATATCAATAAAGTCGACTGGGTTTTGATTCACACCATTGATGTCGTTGGTCATACGACCGTTTCTACACATTATGGTATACATTTCAGCGAGCCCCTCTCGAGCACGTTGAAAGTCAGTACCTGTGTGCATTTCCATCTGTATGTCATCAAAGATGTTAATGAAACCACTCATTCGCTGACTTTTAGCCATAGCCCTAATGTAATCAGTGCCAGAACCAAATAACGGCGATTCGTTGTCCCATTTAATAAATCCCTGTGACATTTCTATTATTTTCTTACACGCATCATCCCAAGCGTCTGAATTAGTATAACGTCCATGGCCAGCTTCATGACAAATAAAACCAAAACAGAGGTCAGAGAACTCTTTGTCAGAAAAGTCACCATTCGGTAAAACAATAAGATCATGCTTCGGGAGAAAATATGGACCCTGGGCGTTCTTATCAATAATAACTTTAATATCTGATATGCCACTAATGACGTTTGCAATATTGTGCAGTCGCTGCAAATGACGATGGTCGTTTCTTATATCGAGTTTCATATATTGGTACCTTTAAAAAAGGGTACCCCCAGATGGGAAGTACCCATCTGGGTTGGAGATAAAAACAATTACCAGCCAGGACATTCCAGTACGACTGTAGGTCGTGATGCCACTACCGCATTCGCAGTAGTGTCATCTCCCGTAGCGTACATTTGGTCATCCTGATCCTCATCCTGTGCTGATTTATCCTCTAAAGGATCAAAATCAGTACTATCAGAGTTGGCAATAGCCTTGTTTCTCAAATTTGCAGAGTTAGTAAATCCGTTACTAATTTTCTCAAGCCATTCGCTAATCTTTTCTTTGCCAGAAATAATGCGCTTAAGTTTAGATTCATCACTCATAAACAAAAACCATTGTTTTAGAAGTGAAACATCATGAGGATTGCTGATTGCACCTGGTGGCAAGCTCGCTAATACCTCCTTAATCGCATCCGCCAGAACTTCTGCTTCTTTATGAATGAACATAAAGCTCAGTATTTTGTCCTGGATCTGCTGCAGTCGGGATATAGTGTTTGATTTAAGTTTTTCGCGAGAAAGAATTTGAGAATAAACCTTCTCAGATTCTTGTGCGATATCACGGATTAACTCATCTTTGTAACGCTCTTCAGTCGCTTCACCCTCAGTAATGCTGATAGGTGAAAATGGTATAAAGTGAGCGAGCTGGAAACTGAAGGTCTTAGTAAAGTCCTCTTTAGTCAGTTTAAGCTTATCGATCATTTCCGCCATCTTGGGACTGCGCTGCTTTTCTTTCTCAATATAATCCTCGTAGTTATCCAGCACATTATCTATACCGGCCTGGAATTTTTCCTTAATACGCTCTACTTCTTCAAGGAAATCGTCCATTTCACTGACGGGAAGAATCCACATCTGGCTGTATCGAATGCAATGTTTCGCATACAGTGTGGCCAGCTGTGTGTTAGTTGTACTCTTGAAACTTAATGCTTTTGCGTCTATCCAGCGAACTTCACTTTTACCTATACTCAACTGGTCTGAAAGATCAATCCCGTCAAGTACGTGTTTAAGGTCAGCTGTACGACGCACACCCTGACAACCACACACTTCAACTTTCGTTATAACTGCACCGTTGTTTAACTCAGGGTATTGAGCTAAAAAAGAATCACGAGTTTTTGTAAAGCCAGTAATTAAATTTGTCATTGAATTTTCTCCGGGAATAGTTTATTTCGGAGAAAATCCACCCTTTCGGAGAGATTTTTCCCCGAGTGGGTGTGAATATTATTTTTGAACGAATTCGCCAGTAAACAACTCATTCAGTTCCGACCAGGTCAAATTTCCCTGATATGTGTAGCCTTCATTCTCGTAAAAATCAACCAGTGAACTAAACGTTTCGCCAGCTGTAAACTTATTGTATAAAGCAAAATCAGGAGTTTTTAGACTTTGAAATACATAAGTTTGATTATTTCCTCTTTCGACTGCTATGCAAGCATGTAATATCCCATGCTTATGCATCATAAAATAGTAACTCAGGGGAGCAAGCTTTTCGATGTCTAAATCGGCGCGCTCATAATTCTCACCTGAAATTACGACTTTTTTGAGATAAATTTCTCCAAGCAATCATGTTTTTTATCTGCCAGTTTTTGGTCAATAGCTTCCATCGCTATATCGCTAACATATTCAGGTAATGAACTTGCGAAGGCGATGTCAAATGTATCGACCAGTGGCATGTTATTTAATGTTAAAGATGTTCTGACCCATGATACCAGCTGACGCATATCCATTATGGCTTCGTCATTGCCAGATGCATTTATTGCCATTGCTACACCCACAAACATTCCAATCACTCCCATCTGAAGCTCCGGGAAATGCTTGGATAGCACTTTTGCGAAAGTAACTTCAGTTGGCTTCTTCATCTTCAGTATCAGGAAGCGCTTAATAAAAGCTGCATCCTGCCGTTGTGAAGAAACGTAACGTCTATCACCTCCGCTCATGTTGGTGTTAGCTGTTCCAATAAAACGCGTAAACTTATGAGGAATGACTACTTCCCCTCCATTTGCACCGATTGACCAGGGCTTGCGTTCCAGTGGCATATGCAACTTTGCTGCGGTATCAGGATCGATTTTATCGACTTCATCCAAGAGGATGATGTGTCCATTCCTGAAACCTTCTAACAAGTCGCTGTACACAAAGCCGGTATTACCATCTATCAGGGAACGTTCACCCTCCAGTTCGTCAGCACGGATGTTACTGTTAAACTGTTTGATGGTAAGTGGCCAATTCAGCATATGGCTAATGTACATTGCCATTTCTGTTTTGCCTGATCCCGACTCCCCCATTAAGCAAAGACCTAAACTAGAATGAGGTTGTATCAAGAGTTTAAGTGCTGTCTCCAGTATTGCAGGATTAGGCACATAATCTTTGTTCAGTGCAGCACGATGCTTTGTCAATGCCTTAAATACAGGCACAACAAATTTTGGGTCTAATTCTTCTAAGCCAAAATGATCTTTAGCTAGAACTAAAATATAATCATCCTTTTCGGTGTAATTTTCAGCTGTAGTCAATTTTGAAACTTCAACTAACTTTACAGCAGGTTTATTTGTGACGATATTTTTTACGGTGGTGTTCATAGTATTCTCCGGAATATGCAAACACCACCATCTGGCGTGTGTTTGCCAGTGGCGTTATTAATACAACATAAGATTTATACAAGCTGCAATCTGCTTACGAACGCTTTCGACGTTGTAACCAAGATGATTAGCTATAATTTCAAAAGGTTTAGAGTTAAACCAATCAATATCCCGCTCAAGTTCTGGATTAATGTAACCCCGTCCACTTTTATCACGGAAAATCAACTTGTTTGTCGTAACGTAATTCTCAAATTTCACCATCGACTCTTCGAACAGAAATGTATAAACATTTACTATGTCTGCGTCACTCCACCTCAAAGGCAGGGTCTGGTTACTCATTGAATAGTCATCATCAAAGAAAATCGGCCAACCAGTACCGTCAACGGTAGAATGGAAAATTATCTTTTTATCGCTACGATATTTGGAATAGCGTTCTCGCAATCCATTTTTAGAGTGGGTTGCATCGTAAATTAAGCTTCTCATGTTAGTTTGCATTTCTTCAGCATTCAGGCCGAAAACCTGGCAAACAAGCTTAAAGTTTTCCGAACAGTACCAATCGAGCTCGAATTTAAGCACAGGGTTGATAAATCGCAATCCGGAAGGATGTTGAACCCATAATTTTCTGTCGTGAATCATCATCTGGATCTGGTTAAACGATTCTTCCATTACACGCCGATATAACATCTCAGTGTGCTCGGGTGTCCAGTTATAAAGAACACCGTCATGATCCGGGTAATAATCTTCATCAAACGCATGGATTTCTGTATCCGAATGCTGTACTACCTGATGAAGAATATAACCTATCGGAACTGGTTGCTTCGCTATTTCCTGACGGAGGACCTCGGTTGTCACATTAATCGGTGATACGACGTCCTCAGCCATATTAGGAGAGAGATCATCTTGTTTCACTGACGTGAGTGATTCGATTTCCTGAGTCATCTCCTCTATCTCCATTTCGAAGATAGAAAAAAAATCTAGCTGACGTTCATCAACTACTGTGGTTCTACGCATGGGGTACTCCAGAAGGAGTAACCCCTGTGTAAGGGATTACTCCCTTACGAGGGTGGACAATCAGTTTTGTATGAAGGTTTTCTGTGAATAGCCTTTAGCGGGCTTAGGAATATGAGCTACCACTACTGTTGCAACGACCTGCATGTAATCAAGTGTTCTGCTTTGATCAGCCAATTGGTATTCGTCGACAACCAGCATGCCGGAAATAAGTAACTCGTCTCCTTCATTGATACTTGTAAAACTTTTCAGGCGTAGTTCCGGAGAAATTTTTACCCGAATCAGAATATCTTTTTCGGTTGAAACGTCTTCGATGCACGCGACCTTAGAGCGGAGTTTAATCAACAGACCTATTTTCCCGTCTGCTGTTTTTTTCTCCTGAATGCAAGTAACAAAGCCAGAAATTTTAACTTCATTAACATTTAACAGAAATGACATAGGTACTCCTTTAAAAAATAAAGGAGAATCCCTGTCAGGGTCCCCCCTTCTCAGGTTTATTTAAAAATAAAAACAGCTACGAATGCCGCGGCTATACCAGCAATGATTCCATAAGCTCCTTTATTGGAAGACTTTGGCATTTCTTGCCAGTGTGCAGCGTTATCGTATTTTTTCATTTCTCGTTCTTCTTCCACTTTCATGGATGTTTTGAACGCTTCTAATTCAATTCTTTTCTCAATAAACTTTGCTTCACGTTTAGAAAGAAAATCGATTTTACTAACAACAGTGTAATCCCAACCTTTTGTGTTGAAGACGCAGAGCTCGCTAAATGAATGATCATTTAACTCTTCCGGTACTCCAAGGGCACGCATCAGTGGGCGAACTGCATTGTAAAAATCAAGAAGACCGTCGTAGTGGGCATTTACAGCTTTATCAAAAAGTTCGCGCAAGACAAACTTATGCTGCTTTTGAATAATATCCTCAATCCACTCAACGAGAATCTCATTATTTAGTTCTTTTGCCTTTTCGAGGCTAAAGTGAAGATCTTCAACATCAAGAAATGTTTCTAACCCAAACTTTGTAAATGCCTCAATAATACTTTCGTCAAAAGACTTTTTAGTTTTTGCCATTGGTATATAAGGAGTCTTTTTAAGCAATTTGACAGCTTCATTAAAAGCAATCATTTTAGCTTCAACAGATTCCCAATTTACATAAACAACTTTTGTATTTAAAGCAATAACGTTACCGAGGCTACTGACTGAATTCAACGCTTTAAGTTGAATTAGTTTCACATCGATTGCAGATATACAAATCAAGAATTCAGCAGTGGCACCGCTGTGGGTTGCACATTTTTGAATTTCTAAATTTATTTTTTTTGCATCTTCCTGCTCAATTTTTGAGCCAGTTTCGGTTTCAATAAAAGACAGGATAACGTTAATGCGTTCTTGAGTTTTAGACATGATACACACCTTAAATTTATATAAGTTTTCAACAGTAATTAAGAGTTAATTACTGAATCCAGACCGAAGTCGTCATTAATCCTCCGTAGAGAATAAACCGCCTGATTTATACTTTCTGGCTTTAGGAAGTACACAACAAGGAAAACTCCAGAAGGAGTTTAACAATGTTGCGATTTGGGAAAGCGAGATCAGCAGAAAGCGGATGTGAAAAATCGCACCAGCGATAAAAGTAACTTTTAAGATACTTTATCGGTGATGTCCATCAACCAGTAAATATGGTTGGCCGCTTTTATCGGCTAGGGGGTATTAGCCCGAAGGCTGACTGCTGACAACTGAATTTAGTGAAACTAATAATATTTAAGTGTATAAATAATCTTGTATTTATATCTAGTGCTAGGTATACACCATTACCAAAGAAATGTAAATCATCCTTCTAAAATTTCTTCTTTATGTGATCCAGGCTGCGTCATGACTAATGAAGCAGAACTCACTTGCTCAGGAAAACACTCGTTTAAGAAAAACGATGGTTTCCCAAACCAGGATATATAAAGTTCCTGTTCAGCACGTGTAAAGCCAACGTAGAGTAATCTTCTTTCTTCTTCTATCATAGCCTCCCCCACTGATTTCTTACTCGGGATTTGACCATCATTACAGCTCAGTATAATTACTTTTTTCCATTCCAAGCCTTTGGACCCATGCAGCGTGGACAGAACTATCATATCTGGCGTGTATTCAGGTTTATCTTTTTTTGTTCCCTGTGTGATTCCAGCTGCAATGTTGATCATTTTGAACCATCCACCGTTTAAAGCCCATCTTGAACAAGCATCTAAGGCCGCTTTTGATAACGATGGCCCATCTTTCTGAGTTGTCATTTTTATGCCGTTCATTGCCATCCATTTTGTGAGATTAGCAATTCGTCTCTTTATTTCATCTGAATCCTTTGATTCAGTGCAGAACCTTATGAAACTTTTGTGGAGTGCTATTGTTGCTGAGGAACCACCAGCGGGCAAACTGCATTCGGGGAAAGTAACTTTTGCACGAGTCATCGATTGGCAGACTTTATCCATAAATTCTTCTGTTTCATTGAACATAGTCAGCACCCTCTTTAACAACCTTTGATCATGCGGGTGCCTGAAGAGCGTCATGACGATCAGTATGTCGCTCGCGTCTCTTTCGTCCCAGAATGATTTGCCGCCATATCGCATAACTGGCCCGGGCAACATGCTTTCAATTTTATCGAGATGAGAATTACCACGGCTCAAGATAGCCCACCCTTCAGGAGATTTTGAGATAAGTTCAACAATTGCCTGCAGCTGCGATTCCATAGAGTCGTTACAGAGAAAAGTTACTTTGCCTCCTCCTTTTTTTCCTGATACCAGATCCTTCTGGTACCGACTCATATTTCTTTTTATAAGTGTATCGGACAGGGCAAGGATTTCTGGCTCACATCTGAAACAAGTATTCAGATAAAAAATATTCGGAGTAAATAATTTGTCGAACTGCTGAAAGATTTTTACTCCACCAGAGGACCGGAAGGAGTAAATTGCCTGATCGTCATCTCCCACTATGCTCGTATGCACACCAGCTCGGGTATGTGCTGCAAGCCAGGCAAACTGAATTGAATCTGTGTCCTGAACCTCATCGACAATCAGGTGAGAAATTCTAAGCGGTTTTACCCTCCCCTGGTGCATTTCTGAGAGGATGTACTTCGATAGCGCATTGAAATCAGCAACCTTATCTTTTTTGCATAACTCCTGGTAAGTGTTGAAAAGAGTGATTTGCTCTCGGGTATGTCTGACAGCAATCACCTCTGGGTTCATCTCCCGCCCAATTGCGTCAATAGCTATCTCCGCACTAACCAGGTCCATGATAGCGCCGCTTTGGTTTAAGGCTCTTATCACCATAGCTCGTTGGCTGTGACCTATGATGAGCTTCCCATTCCACCTGATAGCCTTCAGTTGTGAACTGACAAATCCATGAAAGGTGTTTACCTGAATACGTTCTACTTTTGACTGGGGTAGTTTCTCATTCAGCTTAGTTGACAGTGCATCAGTTGCCGCCCGGGTGAACGTCACCATCGCCACATTTGCATACGGGAATCGATTTAGTATCTCAATAACGCCCTCCACCATAGTGAACGACTTTCCGCTGCCTGGTGCAGCAATAACCATATTGTTAGCGTTCATATTTGTGATTATTTTTTTTTGTTCAGGTGTGGCGTTACTCATTACAGCTCCCGTCTTACGTTTAGATGAAAGTATACAGCACCAGAATCGTATGCTTTGACGTATGATCGAGCCGTTTTATGTCTTTTGTAGATGTAAAACTTATTGCCTTCATAACCCTTAACAGGCGGTTCTTTTATGAAATAATGGCACCACATAAACAACATAGGACATTTAAGTCATGAAATTTTCAGTTTTATCTCTGGTAGCTGCTTCACTTGCTCTCGCAGGATGCTCTTCTAATGTTGGAACTACGCCTGAGACGGCTCAGAACACTAACACTCATGGTATGTACTGGCATATTAACGACCAGCATTCAGTCGCGAAGAATGCATATTCACTTTCAGGTGTGGATGTAAATTTTTCTGAGTCCGAAGTTACACCGGGAAGCAGTGATGAAGCTGGAATTTCCAAATACCTAATCAATGGAACGATGGGTGCCGTAACTGGTGGTGTCAAAGGATTTAGTATCATGACACTTAGCTCACTCTATAGTGCAGAAGATGCGGAATTTATTACGACTGAGCAATTTGTAGCGTTCGTACCGAATCCAAATAATTTACCTTACGATGACCCTTCCCTCGTTAAGGAGGGAGCACGATATACCTTCAACTTTGTGAAAGAGAGTGCGCAAAAACGTGGGTTCAATAGTGAGAAACGCGTCGCAGCTGTTGATGAGTGTAAAATCTCAAAATCAATGATGGCTAAATTTGATGAATGTATTCTTCCCAATAAGCCAACAAAAGATATCGCATTTGATGAGCGTTTATTCGAATTTCAGGCCATTCGTCCTGCAAATGGAACCGAACTCGCCGCAATGGGAATCAAAAAGGGTAATTATTCTGTTATTCGATACGGCTTAATGCAAACGGATCTTGAACAAACATCCAAAGGTTATAATGGGTTCATTATGCGCCCTGACGTACCTTATACCACACCAAAAATGCCAGCAGTTTCAATTCAAGGTAAGGATTATTACCTGTTTAAAGGAAAACTCGGGCAAGAAGGTTTTCCGGAAAAGAAACTTACTCAGAAATTTTGGTAATTAAAGGGGCCTGTAGGCCCCTTATCTGATTAGTATTTAGGTAACGTTTTTCCTGAAACCGGGTCAACAGAAGTTGACCCTACATCGCAAATAGCTGGTCTCGGCAAGTAACTACAGTCTACATTTGCCTCCTTAATGGCTTGAGAATTTTCCAGTCTTGCTTTTAACATATTTTCTTCGCCACCCATTGCTTCTTTTGTACGCTCAGAAGGAAGTTGATAATTTTCATTCGCGTAAGGAAGGTTACTCATAACTGACTCTTCTGAGAATTTAGAATACTGATCCGGGACTTCCCCCACTTGTACTGCATCGTTGATCCATTCCGTCAAATCGATTTTTTCAAAATCCAGTACTTCAATTTGCTTTATAGATAAGCCAGCACATTTAGAGGCCACGGGATCAATTCCAAGTTGCGGGTAAGCCTGTTGCATAATAATCCGAGAAAGCATTGAGTTATAACAGCACATATCAGTTGCTTTTTTAACGCATACCTTTGTAAAACCGACATTTAGATATTTTACGCAGCGTCCAGTATCAAGTGTGAAGCAAGATTTTTGATTTTTATGAATCGAAGCTTCCATTTCCTTTTGATTACACGCCACCAACATCTCCAGTAGCATTTTCGTTACCTGATAAGCGGTATAAATCCAACCTATTACGTTCAGAGCTAACATAAAGTTAGTAACTGCTGTTGAGAACACCGCGTTTTGAGCAGTAGACTTCGCCGCATCGAAGACAAAATCACGAATAGCGTCAGGTAATAAATCGTAAGCCTTATTCATAGCCATTTGCTTCAGCTGGCCTACACCAAAACTAGTCATGGTTTTCTGTGCTAATTGCCCCGCCCCACCAGCTCCACCAGTTGTTGCCGATGAACCTACAGCCCGGCCAAGGTTTCCTGCCACGTTTTCATACACACTTGTCAGTGAGCTTGTAACGTTACTCCACATTTGGCCAACGGTTTTACCTGCTGAAGCCGTCCATTCACCAACTGAGTTGGCCATAGATGCCCATGTACCGCTTTCCCCCCCGGTCCAATTGACTAACTGTGCGTTTACTCTTGTCCAGTTAGTGTTTCGGATCATAGAGCCAGCTAACATTATTGCATCCAAAGCCCCGGCAGTTCCTTGAGGTTTTTCGCAGCAATCTGTTTTAGCGAGACCATTAACAAAGCCCACTGATCGACCACACCATTCAGATTTACCTTCAAAGACCGAACATGTGGTTGGATCATTGGGATCCGTACACTTGGCTTCTCCTTGCATGTATTGAACCATATTAGAATAAGCTGCTACTTTGCCGAAATCTTTGTTTTCTTCTTTTGCACCTGTTTCGCATGTGCCACCTGAACATGGAATCATCCCAACACATGCGTTCGTCTGAGATTCAACTTCCCGGGTTATGTCATTCCCTCTGTCACATGTATATTTTTGTTCATACATGTAACACGTGTTTGTTCCCTCATCAAACCAACCCTCTGCGCAGGTTTGATTATCCAACACACACGCAGCATCATTTTTATAACTGCTACAAGCATCAGGCATTTGTTTGATTTCTTCGTAGTTGTAACAAAGGTCCTTGCCTGCTGAATCCTTCATAATATTTCCATTAACGTCATATGAGCATATTTTCTGTTTTGCTAACGGGTCACAAAAATATCCTTCAAGATTTGTTTTCCAGGTTAATTTACCTTTGTCACCATCATAAAGTGGTGAAGCAAGAGATAAAATATTATCCGGTAACCTTTTCGTTCCAATGTCCATATCTTTAAATCTGTCAAATCGGCAAAATGTCCCTTCAGTTTTGACTGCATCAAAGCAACCAGCAGGTTCCTGTATATGGTTGTCTTTTATTTCACTGTTGGAGAACCGAAGCTCGACATGGAAGAATCCATCTCCTTCACCCCCTACCCACACTCTGGAAGCCATTTCTACTTCACGAGACGCACTTTTTTGCATCACGTCGTTCAGCTTATCTGTAATATCAATTGGCGCTTTCAAGGCATTGTATTTACTGAGCTCCCATTTACCTTGTGGCTGCAGGTAATCTTCTTCCCGGTATTGACCATCGATATGTGCAAAGATTTGCTTTCCGTCCAGCGTGACACGCATGTGGTCGTCCCAGGTGGCCTCAATGATTTGAGCTGATACCACCTTTGCGTCCTTAGAAAATTTCATTGTTAATGAATTATCATAAACACCCGTTTTCCAGTAATCTTCGCCACGCTTGCCAAACCAAATTCTTATGCAATCTGGCCCGCATACAGAGAGATCACCGTTCCCTCCTGAGATATAAACAGGTACGGTGAAATCCCGCGTAATCGTACAGCTGCTGTAGTTATCCTGTTTTGGGGAGTTACAGTAAAACTCTTTATAGTCAGGATAGTGGGTTGTTATCGGCTGTTTTGATGTCTGGGTACTACAGTTTTGTAGCCAGTTTCCTGTACCTCCCACTGCATTGGTTATTTCATTTCTGCCCGCTGTAAACATGGGGTCTTTAGGTTTGACCGGCGATGCTGGGTTGTCTTTATTAGCATTGACCAGCGTTCGATAGGCGACGCCGTCATAACTTTGAGCATCAAATAACTGACTTTTACGGTTTTTTATATCGTTGATGAAGCCATCTTCATCACCATAGCTACCACCAGCCTGAAATTTCGTGTCACCATGTTTTTGTTCAGAGCTGAAGATTTCTTGGGTGTTGGATTTAGTTCCGGATGTTGTATTTGTGTTATTTTGGATAGCTATGTTGCCATTACCATCCCGGCTGAGCGTTTTCGCTCCTTCTTTGGTATAGCTCATGTTGATAGTTGAACCGCTCATCCCTGGCAGCTTTACGGCACCGCCAATTGATTTGCCATCCTTTGCCGCATTACCGGTTACGCTTTCATTCGAGTTAGAAGCTGCATATTTACCAATGCCGATATCTTTTTGCTCAGACTTGCCGATGTATTTTTCAGAAATGGTTCCACTCAAACTCGGCCCAGAGCTGGCATTTTTGTATTTTTCAACAATTTCCTGGGCACTTGTCGCTGCATTCCTGTTGGCGTTAGGATCTGACAAATTATAGTTCTGGCCCATCTGATCAAATATGGCATCTGCCGCATAAATACGCGGCGTCATTGCCATATTGATCAACGTCACGTAGAACGCCCAGCTCATGGTGTTCGCTATCAAAGAAACAGAAACGAGCGAGATAGTCAGCTTCCTAAAATAACATAGACTTATCATAAAGTTATCTCGCTTAAGGATTAAAAAGGACGCAACAATCGTTATAGCGCCATAGCATATAAACGTAGTTATCAACTCCTATACGTTTTCTACCTCCCTTCAGCGTTGACCAGTCATGCACACTGTCCCCAAGTCGGTGGCAACAATTCGGGCCAGTTGCCTCTGGGGTTGGATACAGCATTGATAAACGATATTGAGAGCGAGGGGTGAAGTAGGACCATGACTTTTCACACATAGCGTCCGCCCCCATTGTCCTCATTAACATGCCTGATCTGTGCAGTTTGGTGAGCATCCTTTGCGTGACGAGTGAGCTCGTTCTTACAGCATCGTCATTGGCATAGACATGACCTGTCAGTGGATACAGGTTCCCGTCGCAACCGGCACAGAAATGCGCGCTTAGATCATCTTTACCTGCTGTCACTGCCACACAGTCGGCGGCACAGACCATTGATGCCAGAGGATTTGCGAAAACAACCGCTTCCGGGTTGAGCACGAGCGTCAACATATCGCTTTCCCACATGGGATCGACTTCGCTGATATATGTCAGGCTTGCATCGATGTAAGGCTCCGCAGTGCATTCCCCGATGATCAGCAGTTTCAGCATCGTCATGATGGGGAATTCCCATAAATGGACATCGTAGAAACCAGCTTCATTGGCAGTCATCGGTGTATTGGTATTGGATTTGCCAATATCGAACTGGGATTTTTGCAGCATGGTTCCTTCCAGGAAAGGACTACACCATGGTGATTTAACTACCTCTACTATCTTCACCGGCTGAAAGAAACTGAGCTGCCAGCCGATTTCTGGCACGCCATTCTGGTCTGTGCATAGGCAACCGGGCCGAGATGGCGCAGCTCCCTCTGGAGCCGCTCCTACGCCCATTATTCGCATCGGGAATATACAGCTCCAGCAGATGTTCTTTATGAGCCCCTGCCATACCCCAGCGCTTTGGCACATTGCATTTGAAGCGACACCATTACCGGCGGCCAGTGCGAGAGATGGAAGCGCAAGAAACAAGCTGACAGCCATCACTAATTGCAAAAGTAGCTTTTTCACCAGTTTTTTCACCTTTTAGCCAGCGAACCAAAGCCTTCGGACAACACCGTCTGGACTTGTGCGAGCGCATTCCGCATTTCAGCTGGATAATTTAGAGTCATCCACGTGGCAAGGACGGCGCCAATAATGAAGCTAAGTTTCATGCTATTTCTCCAGTGCGGTTTGTTGTTCGCCAATGCCTTTTACTTCAGCTTCGCTGAACTGGGTAACCCTAAACTTATCGTTATCCGTTCTGATAACTACCGGTGTGGCTTTAATATAGAATCGGCTAATGATTTGCTCATTCGCCTTGAATACTTTCCCGTTAAACTTTTCCCTGAGTTTATTAAGTGCATCCCATCCATTATTTTTGTCAATTCGTGTGAACATCGGCATCAAGTGGCCGCTACCTAACAGGGTCTTGTATTGTTTTTCTGCCCAGTCTGTCTGATCTGGATTCATGGCATCAAAGATGATCATCGTGAGTTTTTGCGGGAATCTACCGAGGGGGTTGATCATTTCTCCGGCGTACGCCAGTGTGCGGCCCTGACGATCCTGGACGTCCTGTGTGACGCGAATCGTTGGGTCAATCAGCCATTCCTTATGTGCAGAAGCAACCGGCAGGGAAACCATCCATTGGTTCTTCCAGGTATCATTCAGAGCGCGTTTCTTAGCGCCTTCCCAGTCATAATTCTGCGCCCGCTCTTCCAGTTCTTTAATGAGGCTTTTTTCCTCTACCTGGAATGTCGTGCCTATAGTTGGGAAAATATCCCGCTCGGGATGTTCAGCCATTTCACGCTCGAAATGCTCAATATTGTAAGACCCACTGATTTTCGCGAATTTTTGTTCTGTCCGGTAAACCATAGTCGGAACCTGCGTCACCTGATATTTCGCGAAGGCTTCTGGATCAATGGTGATTAGAGGTTCTTTCTTAAGTTTGGCCTTGAGTACATATTGCTTAATCGCAGCCTGTGTTTCTGTTAATCGCGTTGTTTCAATTTTGAGACCATTAAGCACAACGCGAGCATTATGCTCAGCTGCAACTTTCAGGATGTCTTCGAACAGGTAATCCGGCATACTGAACGACGTGAAAATGGTTAACCCCGTTTCGCTGGACAATTCCTGATTACGGTTATCATCAAGCTTTCGTTCCCAGTCAGATGCAGTAATACCGGAACTTCCGAACATCTTTTCAATGTTTGAGGACTGTGAACGCATGGAACTCTGCTTGTTCACAATGGTGTCTTCAGCAGCCTGGTTCACCACGGCATCAGACTGTATAACGTCACGGCGGCGTGAGATCTCCTCTGCGAGTGCCGACGTCTCACTGGATTCCCTAATTGCTCTGGTCTGGTTAATGACAGCCTGCACACTGTCAGCCTGCATACCAGGAACATATCCTTTGTTCGTATCGTTGTTCATTACCCCCTGGGGCTTTGAATTACCAATAAGCTCATTATATTTTTGAATATTCTGATGAGCATTTTCCTGAAAGTAACTTTTCCCCGGTGTACTCGCTGAATTTCCTGTGTTGCTATCAGCGAGAGCTTCCGCCTGCTGCTGTTTATCCTGCGGGGTAGTAACAGCGGAGCTTCCTTTGCTCATTGTGGCAATAGCTTCAGCCTCCTGCTGATAATCCTGCGCGGCTGCGGACAAGCTGACACTGATACTGACGGACAAAAAAGCTACTCTTAGCGTTGCTCCCGCGTTTTGTCTAAAAAAGCGCATATGTTTTCCCAATGACTGTTTGCAGTTTTACCGGACCCCAAAACCGGGAATCCCAGGAGTAGTCTGTTTTGCCGACCAAAAAAACTTCCCCTTCCGGGATGGTTAGCTCTTTCTCTATTGTTGAAGGGTTGATTTTGTATTTGGTTAAAATTCTCCGGGCATTGACTGCAAAGAACTCTTTTCCGTTGTAGACGCCATCCACTGTAATCCTGAGTTTGTCCCCACCTATTCCGGCCACAATTTTGATTACCTTCTCATCCTTTTTTATAAACGGGACAGTTCGTGGCATATTGAAGGCGATCATCTCGCCAGTGCGGTACGTTTTGTCCGAACGGTCGATCATGTACATGTCTACAGGCAAACATCCGTGAAGCAATCCGTAACCAAAGGTAAACCGGGAGCAGAACAGTAATAGAAAGGCTCCGATCAATAACATGTTGAATGGGGCATAAAAGTCTATCCTCAGAAACCCTCTTTTCTGAGGGATATAATCTGGCCTCTCACAACGTTTATTATCTTGTAGGACAGGTTCTGTCATAAGTTACCTCTGAACCGCGGATGGCTTGTATTTCCTATTCTTATTATCTCCCCTTCCTTCTAATGCTCATGTCTCTTTATCGTTCAATTTTCAACAAATTGCAGGACACCTAAAATTGGTTCAAAAACATCGTCATTTGTTTGCTGCATTTAGAAAATAAAAAACCCGGGATAATTCCCGGGTTTGTTTAGAGTTATAAGTCAGATGTTTTTATTTTGCTACGGTAGCCTGTGTTGCGGGCTCGCTATCCGGACCGTATACAACCAGCGTCTGGCTGTCAGAATCACCGCTGTCGTCGTACGCAATAACGCGGAGCTCCTGTTTACCTCTGTTGAGGTTTTTGGAGAGGGTTGCTGAGTTACCAAACACATTACGCAGCTCGCCATTAATGTACCACTCGTACCTACTCATTTTACCGTCTGAATCTACACATTTGTTCGTGAAATTCCAGCTCAGGTTCGTGTCTGAGTAAGTTAAAGTACATACAGGCGGTGCGTTTTTAACAACATCAAAATCAACCTCGGCACTTCCTCGTTGGCCCATTTTGCTGACGACATCGACTGTGATTTTGTACTTCCCTTCCTTAAGGTTAGAGACAAGCTGCGCCCAGTAGTTTTTGCCAGCATCCAGCTCCTCACCATTCACTTTGTAAGTTACAGAATCAATGCTGTCTTCGGTGTGAGAAAGCTTGATATTCGAACGCAATGTAACATCGACCGGCGCCCTCATGTACTTGTTAGAGTACTTCGGTGTCATCGCCACCGTCATGGGGTTCTGTTCATCCACCACAAAGGTATTTTCTAACCGGCTTTCATTACCGCGGTTATCTTTGAAGACGACGAATAAAGTATGTTTACCCGGTTTTGCTATAGCGAATTCCTTCTTGTCGCCATCGTCTTTTACAATCACCAGCTGCTGAGGGTCATAGATCCACTCTCGCGTATAGGTCACCCCTGGGTAATCATTATCATCCCTAAGTCCAGTCAGACCGATCTGAATGGTTGTTGGCGCCATCTGATAACGCAGACGCGAACTAAGTTTGATCTCAGGGAATTTGTAAACCCACGACTTCACTGAAACACGTTTTCTGGAGATTGTTTTCTCTTTGCTTTTGGTCAGCCAGGCACTGTATTCGAGTACAGCATAACCCTGACTATCGAGCATACTTTCGGTCAACGTCAGATCGAGGTTTGGCCCGGTAATGACCTGTCCATCTGAAGTGGTCCATTGCTGCGTGACCGGTTGATCTGTGCTCAGTCCTGCATTTGGATCGGTATAGCTACCCTGAAGCTTTATTGCTTGGCCAACTTCAACTTTTTCAACACCCTCTACTCTCACCGACAAGCGTTTAGGTTTGATCATCGAGACACGTGAAGATGTCTCTTTCCATGCCATTGTTTCCGTTAATTCGTCGGCATCCGTATAACGCATTTTGACGTAAATATTATCTGGCATATCGGCAGACGCTTTAATGGTGTAAGTCGTTCCACCTTCAGTCCAGTTCTGCTTATCTTCAGACCACATTACCTCCGCAGCGCCTTCTGGAATCGCCTCTCCGTTATCAAGCAACGTGACTGGTACGTCATTGCCTTCAAGCGTAGGTGTAACCTCAGTCTTAAGTTTCGGTTCTTTGTACGTGACGACCGTAAGGATATCGGTTAAGGACTCTTTGCCGCTGTACTTGTTAGTTAACTTGGCACGGTAGAGCCATTTACCTACAGTTGTCTTTTTAATGGTGACACTACGCTTACCCTTCATATCTGTCAGGGTTGTCCATGTCTGGCCATTATCCTCAGAGGTCTGCCATTCAGTAGGTGAAATTGCATCGGCATCCGCTGTCGATTTTGTTTTGAACGACACGATGGTGCTTAACGGTATGCGGCCGATGATCTGACTCTTCGAAAGGCCACCTTCGAGTTCCTCGCCCTTGAAGACACGAATGCTTACGCTGCTACTTTCACGCTTCATAACGAAGTCAGCAAACGGTGAACGAACCTGTGCTACGGCGACGAGGCGATGGTTGCCCAGTTCCAGCCCCTCAATATCAATTGTGGTGCTGACAGTTCCATCATCCTGTACCGGTAGCGCCTTGGTAAGCGCAGTCCTTTCGTAGGTCGTCTTAAAGCGTCCTGATACAGGATCCTTCGCATATATACTTTTTTGAGCGTAAATCGTGACATCCCAGTCACCCATGTTCACGCGGTCAAATTTAGAAGACCGCGTGTCATTGCTGTAACGCCCAACCGAGGCTTTTAATGGCAACGTCATCCCAGTTGCTGTCTTTTTATCTCCTACTTTCAGTGAAGTACGGATATTGAAGTCCGGTACCGTATAAACGTTCAAAGTATCTTTTGTGTGCAACGCCGGGTCTTTCGAATATGAGACATCGATATCCATGGCGTTCTTCGTCCAGAGCGGCGAAGCCGGGAATTTAAGCCGCTGAGTGAAGCTGGTCTCATCATTACTGGATGAACGGTTTTTATAGGATGTTTTAACTGCTGTACCGCCGTTCTGCGAAACGGTGATATCCACATCTGCAGGGACTACTTTAGCGATGATACGTGCAGCTTCACCGCCGGTTGTGTATACGAGGGCTGTATTATCGTTAATGCCAGGCATTACCTTACTTTTCTTGTACTTAAGTATAGGATTGTAAGGTAACTGAGTTGTCAGGTTGTTCGGTTTTCTGGACGCAATTGCACTGGATCCCTTGGCATTTATCATATAAACCTGATAATCGAGAAGGTTTGCACCGGTCAGATTAAAGAATCCACTCAGGCCAGGCGTACGGCCTTTGAAGTAAAACTCAAGTCCTGCAGGTACGTTGTTCCATTGTGGATAGCAGGCTGTGACGCTCGTGTTTGCACCCACCCATTGCAGATAATCTTTTGCATTTTCTTCGGTCGTAAACATTGCACAGGTCGGCCCTTCAGTCTGGGTCAATAAGTCAGTGTACTGTCGAACACGTGAATACAAAGTCAAACCTTTTTCCAATGAGCGAAGTGTGAAACCCATTGGCATATAATTAAAGATCGTTTCTGATGTCGTCTTTTTACCATAGATGTTTTCGGCTACTGCAGTTACGGTATGGTCGGCATTCAAATCGAGGTCATCCCCCACCGGCATGTAATAGATGCCCTTGTAACTGGTTGGGGTTAACTTGACGACTTTGTTATCGATCGTAACGGATTTAACATCTGCCACGCCTTCCTGCCCCTGGAATGCTGCAACCAGGACCTCGTTCAGGAAATATACAGGCGCACGCTTACCCATGACCTGCCCGTCTTTGATGATCAGAAGGTTTGGAGAATCACTCAGCATTAGCTTGGAATCGTTTTCTGTATAGACAGAACTGTTCCGGCTTTTGTTTTGTACGGTAAATTCAGCTGCATATGATCCGTTGATGAGATCGCTAACATCAAATACATAAAGATATTCATCACCGTACAGCTGTGGTCCGGATACAGGTGAAATCGTGCGTGTTAACGGCGTGCCCCAGGTCTGCTTGAAGTCAATGACATTGCCGTCATCTAAAGTAACTTTAGTGACTGGTTTAAATACGCCGTCCGGCGTCAAGGTCAATGACATTGTGGTCGGCTGCCACCATTCACCCGGGCTACCTTGCTGGGGAGCTTTTACCGCTACAGCAATGGTTTTTGCCCCGGTATACACGTCAATACCACCGACCTTTATCGTTTTGGCATCTTCAGTGAAGTTCCAGAGAGTGTGGTCGATAACCGGTGCGCGATAATCCCACCTGAGAGTAAGATCCTTCATTTCAGGAGGAGCGAAATAGTTATTTTTCGCGTTGGCTGTAACCGTTATGTTTCTTGTCCCCTGAAGGGCATCAGTGTCACTGATCCGGACACTGCCTACGGTGATGGTGCAGTTATCGCTTCCTACCGGGACTTCACAGGAAGACCCATTACCTACGGAGATGTACTGTTCGTAATTTCGCTTCTGTACCTGAACGGTGATATTACTCAGGGCTTCGTTACGAATGTATGAATCAACCGCAAAACCAGAAAGAGACTGCCCGCTGATTGACGATCTCATGCCAGTAATTACTGGCTTGACCGGTGCAACCGCGTTAATGATGTATTCGCTACGGACTACTTCAACTTTCTGCCGTTCGCTTCCTGAATAGTATGAAATCAAATATGGCAGTTTTATCTGGCCAGTCTTATTGGGGATACCAGTCAAGTTAAAGCCGTTGGCACCAAATCCATAAGTGTTGGGAAGCCACTCAAAGACACATACGAGGTTATCAAGCGATGATGTAGCCCGGCTATCAACTGTAACGTTACAAGCCGTACCGGCACCTGAGGCGGTTATGGTGCTTGTATTAACAAAAGAGACAAATTCGCTGGTATTCGATTTAAAGGAAATCTCAGGAAGTTCAGCCTGAAGCTTTCCTGAAATCATGATTGCTTCTGCATGCAATGCTTTAGGTGCCACCGAAGAAAGTAGCAGAGCTAAATATACTCCCGATCTTCTCATATTAAATTCCTGTAGATTCAGCGCTGAATACATACCGATACTTTAAATGATGAGAAGGGGTTCATATCCCCTGATAAAGCGCTTAATAAGCCGACACCCAGCCCTCTTATAGCTATTGCCAGATATACCGATATCCTCAGTAACGCCAAACCGAACGCGCACAAATAAACCATAATAAATGCCATACCCGATTCAAGTCACCGCTCGGCACGGCAAGGATTCATTGACAGTAACAGAATCTCGATACGTTTCTTGAAAGTTACTTTTCTTTGAGCACAGTGAGAGATTCTGAAGATATGAATACTTCGACACGGACAAGTGTTACGGGCCTTATCTCAGGATAGGAACATTTAATTAATCGTATTGAAACTAATCTGGACGTAGTTTTGGAGAGCGTGTCTCGGACAAACGTAACGCGGTGATAATCGCGTCAGATGACACCATTGGTGTGACCTCGGTCAGATACCCGAGCAGGAACAGACCGACCCTTACACAGTCCATCTCGGTGACCGGTAAACGATAACTTATGTTTTTTGCGACGGGTGTTTTTTCAGTAAAAACAATCCCTGCATTAAGCAAAAGGCCGGACTCCAGAGGATTTGGACTAATACGTATATTTTTGTAAGCCGGGGAACTATGGTGTGCAGTTTTTCTTTTCTCTATTTTGTGCTCAACTTTGATGCGTAAAAAAACTGACGTGAGGGACATAACCTCTGTCTGGCTAAGTTTGAGCCTTATGGCCTCTGCTGTATCCCAGTGATAACCGCCTGCCCCATCAGCATTAGCGACAACCATACTGATAAAAGATTTTTCCTTATTACCCTCCCCTTCAGCATCATTCAGATTGATGAGAAATTCCATCGCAGCGCTGGAGGAGAAAACTTTTACCCTGGGCCATTGCCCTTGATTATTAGTGACTTGAGTTTTCATATAATTGGTTATTGAAAAGTCCATGTGCCGGGTAATATTTCATCTGTAAGCTTATTTTTCACCCCTGAGATTAAAAATTCATTAGATTGCCGGGAAATATGGAAAATATATGCACCTGTTTCTATAACAGAAATATTGCTGATAGTTTTACCTGCGCATGATGTCATAGGTGGATTATCTCTGCCTTCATATTCACCAAATGATAATATTTTTGAAGTGATACCGTTGATTACTACTTCATCGTTGCTTTTAAAGGCAATGCTAAGGGAACCAGATTTGGCATCGCAAGGTTTAAACACTGATGGCTCCGATAATTTTACACCAGTCAGTGCCATGAGTGTTGGTTCGGTTCTGGTTAGCTTGTAACCAATAGATACCCCCACAACTAAAATCGCACCTAGGATTAAAAAGTTACTTTTTTTTTTAGTCGCTCTCATCAATCTCTTCCCCAAGGAGATGCAACGCGCTTACGCATAACATTTCCATTTGGTACAACAAATTTTGGGGCATTATACCACCTACAAACGTAACTGTTCTGCGGATCACCACCCCTGCCGGGACCTGTTGTATGTGGCCAATACCGCTATCTCTTAGGAAGACGTCTTCATCCATCAAAGCATTGTCATCTACCGGAGGAATTGTCACTTCAATAACTATGGTATCTACTGGCGCAATAGCCCAGTTATGCCTGACAACTGAGACAGGAGTAACTCTGACATGCAGTTCGTCGATATCGAAAAGTACTGGTTCAATTACGCGAGAGTCTGGTTTGCGGAAGGGATTGAATGCGTGCTTAACTGGCATTCGTGAATTATCAAGCAGATTTATCAATTCAGCCCTACGAAGCCCATGAATCATTTCGCTATTTGGGAACATAGATTTTACCTGTTTAGTTGAGTCGTCGTATCATCGGTAAAGTAAGTTTTTAATTAGGTCATTATGTTTTTATCGATTATAAGGTAATTTAATTGAAATTTTTAGCTGTTAACGGATCTCTGAATCATGATCAACGTTACACTGAAAAACGTCACTTTTGTTACATGCAAATGAGATCCTGTACTGAGAATTGAACGATCCTCTGCCCGATATAAGAAACCCGTGTCGGAAGATTTAAAATAAACTATTTTTCGAAAAAATGCTAAAAAACCGCAGATCTATTTATTAACAGTTCATTTTATAAAGTTTTAAATTCTTTGTACTTCATAAGGGGTAACTATATGTTTTCTATAGTCATTTGTTACTAGGATGTATCTGAAATGAAGTAAGGTCAGCAATAGAATTGCTGACCTTGTATGGAGAGGTCGGATCAGGCGCTGAGGTTAGAAACCCTTTTATTTACCTTATTTGGATTTTTCTTTACAGTTTGCAACCTTTCTGACTTTGAAAGCTGCTCATTCGTAGAGAGATTAGGGCTATTGTTTGTTAGCACATTACCGGTGGCCGTTTGCAACGACTCCGTTTTGGTTGAATTAGAATCAAGCTCTGCTGATGTCTCACGCAACTTATGATTATCACCTTTATCTTCCGTCATCACTAACCGTTGATCTGACTTAAGGTTTGGAAGTTCGGTGCTAGGCTCAAGGTTGTCCGACTTTGTTAAAAAAGCATTTAGCAGTAGCGTTATGTCATCCAGCTTCTTAGTTAAAGCCGAATCCGAGGGCATCTGAGTAATCTTGTTTTGGGGCTGCTCATGCTCTGTCAATGATGGATCAATTCGTTTGATAAAGCCAACAATGTGAGCAAGAGTTAAATCTTCCTGGTAGGCCTTAACCAGATTGATCATTCGAGGTTCAACGTGATGAATGAGCAGTCCTGTTATTAACGCATCCCGGAGGATATCGACCTTATCACCACGTTGTAATTTGCTCAGGCCCGTAAGGTAGTTGTAAGCAAACTGGCTCTGTTTTTCAGAGACCCAGAAAGCATGTACCTGAGTTCTTTCAATTTTATTATCAATAGACTTTTCATCTTCATGCAACATGATCAACCCCAACTATTTATTCGAAGACAGAGTCCGAAATTCCATATGCAAGAGCGAACTGAGGGTCGTCAACCACTACAACATTAGAAGTTGCATATTCTGTTTTAAGCATATCAGCAATGAGATATGCACCGCCGCCCACAATAAATACATTGTGCGGACGGTCTTCTACGCCCTTAGCTGCTTTCAAGACAAGGGTATGGAGTTTACCAACCGCAGCATTGATTTCATTGAAAAGCTCGGATCGTAATGATTCATTTGTTACTTTAATTTTATGAATATCATTACGGTTAGTAATAAGATGTTCAATATAAGCATCGTTATCACTTAGTTGCATTTTTTGCAGGCAACGACGGATCTCATCGTAGACTACACCGCATCCGATCTGATCAAATCCCTGTACTTTAGAAATTTGTTCCAGTTGGCCTGTAATACTCGCTACATCGAGTGTAGTGCCACCGAGATCGATCACCAGGCTAACTTCAAAAGACTCAATTTCATTGAGTTCATCAGCACGCGCAACAGCTGGTAGTGATTCAGGAAAAACAGACACCTCTACAATTTCGAATGATGTATTAGCACCATTCAAATAGCGAGCAATTGGTTTCAACAAATTATCTTTTTTTCTCTGGATATTTTCAGCATTTTTTTCACCAAATGAATTATAAAACTGGCTCAATGGCAAAGTAACATGAACGTGGACGCGTTGTGGTGTAATTCCAGAAGCATGCATTGCATGATGAACGTTCAATCGACTAATCACATCATACTGATGAGCGACATCTGTTGTTTCCAGTTTGGCGGTCGATTCCTTGTGGTACGAATAACGCTCTAATCCATCAACAAGATAGTTGAATGGTTGACTGTTATTGTGAGCAACACGAAATTCTTTAACGAAGGCGTTGTCGGTTTTTTGGGAAACAAGATTTCCTTGTTCATCACGGAAAACCATTTTTGCAGCTTTACTGCCATCATCAATAACCAACTTCACTGGTTGTTTAATCGCAACAACAACTTCGGCATCACTGTTTAATACTTCGCTCATCATGAGCTCCTTATTCATTATATTATTCGAAAAAGCAAAACCTCAGTGAAACTATATACGAATGGTTCAATAAACTCAACATCCAAAACCATATGAATGCTTCATAATGTCAATGTTAAGAGCTTGATAAATATAAGCAGGAGTCTGAAGTTATTGGCTTACTTCGTCTTGTCGCCCTATCCATCCAGCCTACCTTTAGGTGACTGTACCATTTAACTAACCACTACCTGACCTCGGCTTTGGCTCAAGTACATTGTATGTTTAATTGGTACATTAGTTTTGGTTTTGAGCGCAAAATTTCCCGTTTTAGCTTCAAAAGTCAAAACTGTAAACGACCCTTAAAACACCCTCGAAACGACCGTGATTCGGGGAGTTGTCACGTTAAAATCTCTACTTAATTTTAATTGGAAATATTCTAATGGCCCTTAAGCACGCCCAGGAACTGAATCTAACTCACTACAGTGGCCGCGTATTCTTTTTGAGTGATCCGCATGGGCACTATTCATTATTGAGCGAACTGCTCAAAAGCGTCACTGTACCCGGTGAAGATATAGTCATCATCTGTACTGGGAACATATTTGATTACGGACCTGAATCAGCTGAGATGCTCCAGGCAGTAGTGAATGGAAAATTTGAAGGGTGCAGTGTCCGGTTTTATTCGGTCATGGGATCTGGTGAGAAGTTGATGTCTAGGATACTACCTGCCCCAGTTAATGGTATGCGTAAATATTATCCAAGTAGTTATGAGCAGGAAAACTGGATAAATAAAGGAGGTAGCTGGCACAAAGATTTTAATCGTTATCATCTTGAGGAGCTTCTTACCAGTTTGACCGATACGCAGCTGCCAATCATTTTTCAAGTGAGATTTAGAAACAACATTACTTTTGGTGTGGTTTCATCTGACTATATACCTATCAAGGCATCTTTCGGGGAAACCTATTCAGTTCTACAAGATTTTAATGAAAGCACAGCAAATAACTATGTTAATCATTTCATCTATGGTTTTGAACACGCCCGTACACCATCACAGATTCAAGGGGTTAATCTTGTGATACACGGGCGCCATCCCGCGTTAAAAATCCGTGATTTTCATAATCTTCCTCTTATAAATCAACCGGTTATGGTTGCGAATTCTCTTTTCATAAATACTGGAAGTAAAGAATTATCGCGATCACGCCAAGATGCAGCACTCACCTTAATCGAATTCACCCACATTAGTAATCCAGAATTTATTATTCATCAAATTTCTGATTTGAGGAGCAGTATTTTTTCCATTGAGAGTATTAAATTCGACCTCGTTTCAGACAATAACTATGTGAGACCTGCTCAATGCATATAACAGCCCTACCCTTTATTTTTTCTTCTGTTTTTTTTGCTTGTTTTGGTTTTGCCAAAGCAGCTAATACTACTGTCATTACAGGTCAGAAAGCTATCAACAAGCAAGATCTCACATTCGAGCTTAAGGATGATTACTGGTGTGTAAATGGCAAGAGAAGACCCGTGCTGGAGACTTCTTTGTCTGGTATGAATTACATGACATTTAAAAATTCTTCAGAAAATGCATCACTCAATTTAATCATCCCGAGATTTGAGTATCGCGTTCTGGCTAAAAACGGTATCGCCTTTGCTAAGCCGCACGAGGTAAATGAGGAACAATCGGGTAAAACATTGCTATGGATTGAGCCTAAATCACAGATGTTAATTTCATTTACGAACGATCTCGCTCTGAGCCCAATGCAAGGTATTGTCTCCATCTTTCATTCTAAACGTGATGCTGTCGCAATTTTTGGACCTGGGGCAAGCTCAGGTTTTTCTCTATCCCCTGCAGATAAACATGATGCCGTGCCGCTGACAACACTCGGGATCAAAACGTTTTCACGACCTAATGTAGCAAACACCATTTCGACCGAACTGAAGTTAAAGCCCAGCAATCAAAAAATCAGATCTGGACGTCGTTACTTTTTAAAAAAGTATCCTCAATCATACAGGCTCGAATTTTCTGAGAGTATTTTTGTACTTTCACGTAATCGGTTTATCGGAGGATCAGGTTATTGGACCAAGTCCTTTAATTTCTTCCCTAACGAAGACATGGAGTTTATTTCACCAACAAATCAGACCGTAAGGATAAGCAATGATAAATAGATTTTTTTTACCCTCTGTGGTTCTCATGCTTGCAGCTGGTTGTAGTTCTTTAGAGAAGAAATTTGAAGCATTGCCAACGGTTGGTTTCGATCTTGTTGAGGTTACTAAAACACCCTCAAAAGCATCTGGCAAAGTTACTTTTCTCGTGATGAGTGCTGGCACAGACGTCTGGTTAGTAACTGACAATGGCACCCGTAATTTTGTTGATATTTCTAATGTTAATGTTGCCGGTACGCGCTGTTCTTATGCCTCAAGGAATACCAGCACACTTGCTCCTGGGAGCGTAACTACTTTTAAACTACCCACAGTCGGCCTGTTAGGTCTCTGCTATACCAATGAAGATCAGATGACGTTTATAAACAATCCATTTGCAAACATAACTGAATCATCAGAAAGCAACGAATCTTTACCAATGTATTTCAGTGCTGATTATATTTTCCCCGGAGTATTTGAGTCTGAAAGTAATACCTTCACTAAAAGCCTGATGCTTAACTTTATTCATAAGGAACACAAATAATGCGCTACTTCCTTTTACTTTGTTTTTTAGTCGCTCCTGTATCTCAGGCTTATCAATATAAAATCCGTACAATCCCGGAGGGGGCACTTGTCAGAAATATTCTTACAAACGAGTTTATAGGACTATCACCAGTTGTGGTCGAAGTTAACAATTCTGACGCAGGAACTACTTTTGGTATCACTAAGTACCGCCATGAGAATGTTGCAGTTAAAGTTTTCACGGTTATGCCCTCAGCTGAGAATGGATTTGCTGTCTCGGGTCCGGACATTGCCACAATGTCTATGCCCGGTAAGGCGCCGTTGAAAGTTACCAATAATGCGAATCTAAATGAAGTTTTAATAGAAATGCGACCTTTTATGTCAGAGCCGATCATTGTAAATTGAGATTCCTCTATCCGTTCAGGCTGGCTTCGCTTCAACATGTATAAAGCATGGGAATTTCAGCCTGAAATTTATAGACTTTTTCTTTGTATTTCATGAGGTTACAATTGTTTTTTGATGGGTAACTTTTAGAGTAGTACGTATTTTATCGTTTTAGTACAAAGCATTAAATGTCATTTAAACTGACCTGCTCCCCGTTGATTAATACACCGCGATGTTAGTAATGTCTTCATAAGCCACATGAGGACATCCCCATGAAGAAGCGTTTTTCCGAAGAACAGATCATCAGTATTCTCCGAGAGGCCGAAGCCGGGGTTTCTGCCCGTGAGCTCTGCCGCAAGCACGCCATTTCCGACGCCACCTTTTACACCTGGCGTAAGAAGTATGGCGGTATGGAGGTGCCCGAGGTTAAGCGCCTGAAGTCGCTTGAGGAAGAGAACGCCCGCCTCAAGAAGCTGCTCGCTGAAGCCATGCTGGATAAGGAGGCGCTTCAGGTGGCTCTGGGGCGAAAGTACTGACGACAGACCAGAAGCGGGAAGCTGTGGTGTTGATGTGTGATGCGACCGGTCTGTCGCAACGTCGTGCCTGCAGGCTTACAGGTTTGTCCCTGTCGACCTGCCGCTATGAGGCTCAGCGTCCGGCTGCTGATGCGCAATTATCAGGGCGTATCACTGAGCTGGCACTGGCGCGCAGGCGTTTTGGCTACCGACGCATCTGGCAGTTACTGCGCCGTGAAGGCCTTCATGTTAATCACAAGTGCGTGTACCGCCTTTACCACCTTAACGGGCTGGGCGTAAAACGCAGACGACGACGTAAAGGGCTGGCAACAGTGCGTCTGCCGCTGCTCCGCCCGGAGGCACCCAACCTGACCTGGTCGATGGATTTCTGACCTGGTCGATGGATTTCGTTATGGACGCGTTGGCCACCGGTCGCAGGATCAAGTGCCTGACCTGCGTGGACGACTTCACGAAGGAGTGTCTGACGATTACCGCCGCATTCGGGATTTCAGGCGTTCAGGTCACGCGAATTCTGGACAGCATTGCACTGTTTCGCGGCTATCCGGCGACGATAAGAACGGACCAGGGGCCGGAGTTTACCTGCAGAGCATTTGACCAGTGGGCTTATGAGCATGGGGTGGAGCTGCGGCTTATCCAGCCGGGCAAGCCAACACAGAACGGATTTATTGAAAGTTTTAACGGACGATTCAGGGATGAGTGCCTCAATGAGCACTGGTTCAGCGATATAGTTCACGCCAGGAAAACGATTAATGACTGGCGGCAGGATTATAACGAGTGTCGTCCACATTCATCGCTGAACTACCAGACTCCGGCTAAATTTGCAGCGGACTGGCGAAACGGGAAATATGAAGAAAAACCAACCGACATTACTAACTGAAGGTTGTATCTAATCTCTGGGGCAGGTCAAAACCTGTCTAAGACATGTGTCTTCATGGGAATTTCAGCCTGAAATCTATGTGATTTTCTTCAATTATTCATCATGTTAGAGTGCTTTATTGCTGGGTACAAATTTGGTTAGGTATCATAGCAGCCGGTCGGTCGGTCGGTCGGTCGGGAAGGGAAGGGAAGGGAAGGGAAGGGAAGGGAAGGGAAGGGAAGGGAAGGGAAGGGAAGGGAAGGGAAGCATGACCGGAGATAGCCATACTTCCTCAAAAGGCTAGAGGCACAAAATTATTTATTTAAAATAGCCGTTATGGCTTCATCGATCTCTTTCTGCACTTCTAAGTTCAGTCGGGAAAACTCATAAGTAATAGTCCTTTTTTTTGCATCTGTTTTCTTTCTCGCGTACTGCTTTTTGTCGTTATACTCGCGCAGCTTTTCAACCACTACACTGTCCCGGTTTGGAGGCCTCTTCAAATCTTTTTGCCGTGCCCTTAAAACTGACATTACTTTGCCTTTCTCAAACTGAGCCTCGCCATCAGAAGTCATCTCAGTTCTGACTGAATCGACCAATTCTTCAAGAGGAACTTTTTTATCTTCGGCCTCTTCAGCTAATTTATTGAGTGTCTGATAATCTTCAATCGTCAGCTCACTGATATTGTTAAAAAGCGATATCAATCCATCCGGTACAGCAGCGGCCTGAAAGGCGCGTGAGACTTTTGCCTGAGAAATACCTTCAGCTTCTGCTATCTGCATTTTGTTCATGCCACTTGCGTACATGATTTCGAAACGCTTACCCTGCTCCCTCAGACTATGTTCTTTAGACGTTTGAATATCAGCAGCAAGCTGCCGAGCGTCACTTAGATCCAGCTCATCCTGGGTGACCAGTACAACAAAAGACACACCTGCAATAATACAGGCAGCTCTGCGGCGTGAGCCGTCCATTATCTCAATGCGACCATTAACCATTCGTCCGATTGCAGGGTAGAATTGCTGCATTCTTATGGTACGTAAAATATCAGATAAATTAGTCTCAGTGAGAAAGGTCTGGTCACGTCCATTTACAGCAGAATCTACAAAGGTTAATTTTTCAATGTCACCGTGGTAAACCACCTGACGTGTAAAAGTAGCTGTTTTACCCGACTTCAGTGTGAACGTTCTGGAGTTTTCATCATTAGCTAACAACTTTCCAAATGAAGAATCGGAAGTTGCCCCCATAGTACGGCCACGTTGAAGAATTGGCTTTTTAGTCATTACGCTGCGCTCCGTACAAATTCAATACGATCAAACACCGCTTTGATAAATCGGTCGGCTTCTCTGCGTGCCTTCTTAAATGCTTCTGCACTCCCAGCATAGGTCTGAGGGTTAGCACTGATGATCGTATCAAATGACTCTCCAGTCCTCTCAAATCCATCAAGACGGGGTAATGTTGCATCGAGCATATTGTTAGTAAAGACCTGCCTTGCAAAGCTATGTGAGCTTTCATGGTCTTTTTTATTCGAGATTTTTGTCATGTATCCAATGTTGGCTTTAACTTTTGGTTCAATACCATCTTGTTCAAGTTTTTGGAACATTTCAGGTAAGCGAGTCAGATACTTAAGGGTAGAGTGGAAATCTACCTGAGCCGGAGGGATTGGTGTGAAGAGCATATCACTTGCCGCTAATGCATTTAGCATAAAGGCATCAAGGTGCGGCCCTGTGTCGATAAAGATAAAGTCGTAATCCTTACCAATACGGTCAATGATAGTTTTCTGTAATACAGCATACTGGCTGATGCCTGGCAGGCTCTCCTCAACCAACTCTTTCCATTGGCTTGCAACGAAACCATCGTCTATTGACGCAGGCATGACGTCCACGCCCGGTATCACTGTAGGCAGGATGAACTCTTCTTTCAGTTGTGCTGCATCGATATCATTGAGCATTGCCTGAGATGCTGTAGCAATAACAGTCCCAATGCTATGCGTATGGTTAAGGAACATAGTGCTTGATGCCTGCGGGTCGAAATCAATTACTAAGATTCGAAGATCATAACGCAGCAAATCTTCATGGACTCTTAAACCATGTGCAAGGGTTACCGTACTTACGGTTTTTGTAGCTCCACCCTTCAGATTACTGATGTAGATTACAAACGGGCCTTCATGCAGGTCACGATACTTGGGGAATTTTCGGTGATGATATATGTCGATTACGTTCTGAATGGTCAGCTCGTACTGCTGCACATTTCCAACGGTTTTTTTAGAGAATTTATATCCGTTAGCTTCCAGGTCGTTAATTGACTGTTCGACAATTCGACGCGTCAGTTTCGGAAGTCCAGCTGCTCCATTGCGGGTGTACTTAAGATAGTATTCTTTGCTGTCATTTTCTTCCCGCTGACATTCAATATCGTGGCTGAGCTCATTCAGCATGGCGTGTGCTCGCTGTGCTGCAGTTCCTACACCGCCGTAATCACGTTTCATATTCACACCTCTCCTTTGTTTTTTGCCAGTGTACATCATTAGACGTACAACACAACTAAAGATGTACATAATTTGTTGTACATTCATGTTTTTTTTGCACGTTGATTGCTATTTAACCAATCTTGTTGTACCTACAAACAAAACACCTTAATTTGTAGAGTCCTTTGGTACAATGAGGGCGAGTAAAGTTACTTGTAGATGAACTTAACGCCCATAAGGTATTAAAATATAATGAATTAACCGTTCCCATTATGGGTGTCAAAGATAACCTTGGGTGGGTTGATTTAACTTTAAATCTGTTAGTGTTTTAGTCATTCCGACGCAAATGATTCCATTAACCAACCACTTCATGTGCATTCAACTAAATCATGATTCATTAATGACACCAAAATGATTCTTTATCGTATACATTGAAGGGCATTATTTGGCCATGTACCCTTTAACAAACCACTCGTCCCTGTCGCGTACCTTGTAACGAACCAGCAAAAAGATCTCGTAAATCTGTGTATCCATTAACTCATCAATTGGGTGACGTACAAGTACAGTTTGTCGAGCCTGAAAACAAATCACATGTTCTGAGCAAAACTTTATCAACCAGTTATTTAAAGAAAAAAAAGGCGCGTTTTTTAGACGCGCCATTTCTGATTTTGAGAAAAGTTGCTTTTTTAATTAGGCTGCTTGAGAACCGAGCTTCTGATTCTGTTCTTGCTCATATAACATATTGATGGCTTCGCCATAGGAGCAATTATGCTTAGCTTGCAGGTCCCAAAGTTTATTCCTGTCCCGCGAATCTGTTGTGAAGCAGAGCTCCATTTTACGATCTACATATAGACGACAGATCTCCTGTACATTCTCAAAGCGTATCAACATTTCTGAATAGACACCCTTCTCAGTTCGGATATTCTTCATACGCTCGTATTCAGCTGTTGAAGTTGAGAAGTATGCATTCTTCTTCATTGATTCAATTGATTCTTTTTCCTGCTTCATAATGATTTTCCACGGGCTGTTTGCTGTAAGAGCGCGGCCAACAGACGATGTGAAGTAATCCTCAAAGCTCTGAGTAATACAGATTCCGGCGCAGTTTGTTTTCCTGAACCGGCGCCAGGCCGCTTCCAGGAAGCTGGAAAAGAATTTATTGGAGTCCTGACCGCTGGCATTATCTGGGCGAATATATTCCCATGCCTCATCTAAGATGAAGAGGCGCCTGCGACCATCGCGTTTGATAAACATGGCATGCTGTGCAGCCTGAATAATTGACATCAAGACTACAGTCTGCAGGTGTGGAGTACCTTTTAACTCTTCCAATTCAAGTACAATGAAGCGGGAATCAAAGTTTACTGGTGGAAGATGCTCGGAGAAGCGATGCCCATAGATTCCACCTTCGCACCATTGACCCAGCTGGCTTCCAATATCCTTTATACGGGGGTCAGGATGGTCACTACAACGCGCCGCAAATCCTGTGATGGAGCCGGTTTTACCCGTTTTCTGAGATTCTTTGTATTCTTCAGTGATCAGTTTAAGCATCACAGACTGCTGGAAATCATCAATCTGACCCGTCTCTGAAGCCATAATCTTCAGCTGGTTAAGAACCATGATTGTTTGAGCCACGACATCTTTTTTTTCTGATTCCTGGCTATTCTCCGATTCAGCAAATTGTGGTGCCTCATCAAATACGCTCTCGTCGTCCGCTACACTGGTGAGGAATGCAAACGGATTGAGGGTAAAAGTTGGCGTCTTGCCAAAGTCAATAAACTGACTACTCGCATACTGCTCTGCAATCCCTTGATATGAGCGTCCTACGTCGACAACGAACACCTGTGCGCCGTCAGGATCCATATCATTGTATTCATTGTTCTTAAAGTGAGTATGTGCTTCACGATAATGAATCAGGTCATTACGGCGAGGTCCCGAGCCCAGACTGTTGTTAATCAGATTACCAGTAAAGAATGATTTACCTGCGCCAGAAGTAGCTCCAACAACGACGTTGTAGCTTGCCGATGTGTTGAAAATATCAATACCGATCAACTGACCTTCTCGGGAGACCAGATTCAACACTGGATACTGAGTATTGCCTTTCCATGGACCAAACAGAGGTGTCATATGAGCGGCACCTGTGTTTGACATCACCTCGTACCTGTCGAGTTCGAGGATGGTTTTTGCGTCGTTACACATAGGCAGTGTTGATATAAGAGAAGGAAACACTATGTAAGAGTCATCCGTCAGGTTCACGCGGCTATCAAGGTAGAAAGATTTCATTTGTTCGGCCGCATTGATAACGTCTTCTTTCGAGTCCCCCATAACTGTGAACGATAGATAACCATGGAGCAGCCTCGCACTGTCTTCAAGTTCGCGAGTTACTGCCATATAGTCATTATCCATATCTTTAAGACGCGGGCAGAAAGTAACAACAACCGGAATACTGGCCTGTTTGTTCGTCACGGCTTTGTATCGGACATTTTGTTCAGCGAGTTTAAGGTGATCAGAGAAACACGTGGTGAAGTTGATAATGAAAGGTGCATATACGGTTCTTCTACCATGAAGCCAGTTGACCACTAACTCATACATGCAGCCAAATGAAACATATTCTGGAAATTTACGGACAGAAAGCTGCTTAAAGTAGCGGTTCTCACTGGGATCATTGTTGTTTGTTGTTGTAGCAAAATGATCCTCATCAACAGTGTATCTCCTGCCGGGCACATCTACCTGTTCGTTGAGAGGGCGCATGGTATCAACTTCCATGTTTCCTTCATTCCAGCGAGTTTGTTTCCCAGGGTTAAGGATTTTATCGATGCAATACAACCATGTTTCAGCACTTGCAGCATGTGGCATCATGCCCATGGTTTTCAATTTACTGTCAATCTCAGAATAGAGCATATCGATTTTGCGATGCTCTGTTTCAGTTGGCAAAGCGTTCTGCAGAGGAATAGTGAACGAGAACCACACCTGAAAATCACGAAGCTTAAGAGGATCAGCAGGGTAGGGTTTAAGGGGTTCATGCTGACTTTTTACAAAATAATCAAGCTGGTATGCATTTAAAAGGTCGGCCTTTTCTTTATCCGAACCAGTCATACGTCCACCGCGAACTGCAGCCCATGAACTCAAAGGCATAATCAGATCTGGTAATCCAGTGAATGACACTTGGCAGACTGTATCAGATGGAAAGTCCATCTTATACAACTCAGATAGTATATCCTTCTGATTTTCGTAAACACCCGGTGAGGGGTTACAAACGAACATGAAACCAAGTTTGTTCCCGTCAATTAAAAAATAATTAGAGTTCTCCATCTGATTGAAGACGGGAATAAAACTACCGAGTTTGTGCCGGACTAAATCTTCATTAATTGATTTGAATGGTTTCATTTTCTACCTTACAGATTGCGAATAATTCCGGATGAATTCACACCTTTTTCAGCACGCTGCTGCTGCTGCATGTTTTCGCGAGCCGCATCCTGTACTTCAAGAGGAACTATTCGAGCAGGATTAGCAGTCGCATTATTCCCAGCAATCCAAGTCTGTGGCTTAACATTTACGTAGACAAAACCTGGCAGGTTTAAAGCGTTGTTATCATCTGTGTAAGGTGCAAAGGTGATCCGCATGACTTTACCTTGTTGAAGCATCGCCAATGGCTCAGGAGCGGTTACAGCTTGCTTATAGCCCTGATTCCGGTATTGCTGTACTTGGCCTGCTGACAGAGAAGGGTTCACAGGCTGACCGTTATAAGTCGAGTAAAGATCCTTACTGCGTGGGATGTCAGAGTTCGGGGCACGCACGGGGTGATTAGAAGCAACTACTGGGGCCTGGTTAAAGGGGTTACCTGACGTTGGGTTAACTGCCGGTGCAACGGCAATCGGACGGGGTTGAATTGTTGAGGTTCCTACTGCGTTCGATGAATTTGTAAAGCCAACGAGAGAATTTGGCTGGCATACAGGTGTAATAGTCGCAGGCGCAATTTTCTGGGGAGAGATGCAGGGCGAAGCGATGCTCTTCTGCGGAGCAACTCTGGTCGGTTGATTAACTAATGTTGTCGATTTAGGGTATTGAACATCACCCGGCGGCGCGATCTGCGCAGGATACTGACTGTCAGCGACAGCCGTTGAAGACTTTCCCTTGTCATTATCCTCACCAATCATATCTGTCAGATCATCACGGTTATTTGTCAGTTCCATAACCTCACGTGGACCTTTACAAATTACGCCGTTTTCAATGCCGGGACACTCTGATTCAGATTTGCCGATACATCCGGTGAGATAGGTAGATGATCCAATCACCAAGACGGCTAAAAACGTTTTTTTGAGATTCATAATATTGCCTTACTTTGTAGCAAACGGGTTGGAGAGGAGAGGGGAGACGCTTTGCTTAATCCATGCGCCAAAATCATTTGGAATACCATTCCCGACGAGACCGTCCTCTCTCACCACGGAGGGTACGCCCTGGATGTTATAAACACTCGCCAGAAAAAGAGATGCAACAATGGGTTCAACAGAACATTGTTGAGATTCTTCGAGCGATAAGAGTCTTTTATCAACCTCTTTTTTTTCACCTGATAGCCAGCGAACAATGTCAAAGTCATTGATCTTGCCTTTGATCTTGCTACACCAAAGTTGACGCAATTTATTTTTTGCCTCACCTGGGGTCGGAATAAGGACAAGATCGACGCGATATTTATCACGCTGATCGAAGAATTTCTTAACTATCTCCTCGCAGCCCTTGCAGTCCAACGAAATGAAAACTGCGGCCTGCCGGTTTAACTCCGGATTGCCTAAAGGTATTGAAGCGACAGAACTGAGAGGGAAGGGGCTGTCTTTGAGTCCAAGGAAATATGTTTTTCTAATGTCATCAACGCTATAAACCTGCGTTTTGCGCAGAATATCAACCACACTGCCACCAGTGAACGAATAACGACCTGTTGTCGTAACGGCCATCATCTGTTTTTTTCCGTCTTCAAAAATGTAAAGACCACCAGTCGGGATATAAAGGGCATCCTTAGGTTTATAAGCCTGCATTTTTGATAACATTTCTCCAAGCTCAGGACTAATGCCGCCATCCTTAGCTTGGCTCATTAATGCCTGAGCATCTGAATTATTAAACGAGCCTGTATCTGCGTACCCCATGTTGCTTAATGCTGTCATAACAGACGCAAATATTAGGGGAGTTAATTTAAAATTCACTAAGCGCAGCCTCTTTTGATAAACCACTGATGTAAGCGATCATAACGCGTCAACTCGTGCGCACAGATCCTTATAGATGGGGGATTTTGCTGTTTTTAGAGCTAGCGGTTTTTATTAGGTTATAGAAAGTAATTTGTGACAAAAAATCTTCTGTGCAATGTTGATAGCATTCTTGAAAAGACTACGCCATTTACATATGACCTAATCTTTGCGTTATGCGATTATCAAGTCTGACTATTTCATGCAGGTTCATTAAAACCTGCATGAAAGTTCGTGAAGGCTCATTGCATTTACTGAGTATGCAGCCCATCGGAATTCAGGTTGATTCCCATGGAGGTTAACTCCTCATCAAGTTCTTCCGGATCAATATAAGTTACAATTTTGATGTTTTTGGGGATCGCTAAAGTTAGTTTTGAATCAATAACAAGAAAATCGTTCCCACGATACAGCTTTAAGACTTTAGCAAGGTAATTTTGAAAATTACTTTCATTGTCTCGTCTACTGATCTGAATTGACTCCTGCATATGCTGCAGATAGGCCTCTCGCATTTCAGGCATATCCAACACTGCAATTTTGGTTTCGGCCCTTAATGACAAAATTCCTGCTTTCGTGTAATTGAAAACCTGATAACCAACTATGATTGAGGCGATCAAAGCAAGAATGATAATAGACCTACGCAGCAGTTTTTCTGGCTCAAACTCAAAAGTTACTTTTCTCTTAACGGGTTTTACATCCCCAGCATCAACTTGAACGTTAACCGTCTCACTAGTATGTTCTGTCAATTCACAAGCCTGGATGCGCAGAAGATCAGGCTGCGTCTTATCTGAACTGTCCATTTAAATACCTTTACCGAGAAATCAGGTTTGTAGGGATAGTGGCGCCAGACTGAACTACAAATGTGATAGCGCGACCCGGGCTAATTTCTACGACCGGCCACTGCTGCTCAGCAAGGCTTGTATAGTATTCAACGAGGCGATTTAAACCACCACTTGCTGCACCGCTCGCGGCCAGAGCACCCAGCGCACCAAAGTTAGGTGTCTCATACGAAGATTCTCCACGCTGGTTCGGGTCAATATTTAAAGACGATACTTTACTTGGTGACATACTGGATGCCAGGCCAGAAAGACCACCGGCAAGTGCAGCACCGCCGACGGCGTTGCCATTTCGGCTAATTAGAGTACCTCTGATCCCATTTTTACCGTCATTTTCACTCACTGCATAGGCTTCTAATTTTACGTCGAAGGCCTTTCCTTTGGAATTAACACAAGAGATAGACGTAGCTCTGATATACGCTCGCTGTGATGCCAGATCGCCAACAGCTGAACCAAGCAAGTTGCAATCACGCAGATCCATTGTGAAATTATTTGGCATGAGTACATCTTTCTTTATACGCATCGTCACCGGCATGGGTTCTGCCTTAGAAGACAGGCTCGTAGGAGCCTCAAGACCTGTAATCAATACTCCAGTAATTAAGCTTGTTGCAGGTAAATACATGTCGTCTTTACGCTTAGCGTGACGTGCATTACTGTCAACCGGTGTAGTCCCGTCACCTTTTACCGTTCTTAAACCTGCTTTTGTCGCCAGAACTTCTTCTTTACCTTCCCTTATTTGTTGTTCAGATACTGGGGTTACCTGAATAACGCCGTTTTGGCCATTCGTTTTGATGCTCGATTTCGTGATCGTTCTCATCGGGCTCATACGTTGGGGCTCAATAATGCCTGTCTGGGTTAAGCCACCGTTTATAGGTGCGTTTGGATTAAGTTGATAAGGCGCTGGGTTAGAGCCCTGCTGCGGATTTTGATTATTTGTAGGGTTCCTGGAATCCAGGCTCCTGTTTCCACGTCCCTTACCGTTCTGAATTTCAGCCAACTGTTGTGTCATAGCGTTAAGCTGCGATTTCAACGAAGCGACCTCGGCTTTTGTTTCAGCCTGCATCTTCTCAGTTTTCTCACGGTCTTCTTTCGCTGCATTCTGGTCGATTTGGTTTTGTTTCACCATTTCTTTATAGACTTTCTGAGATTCAACACTGTCAAGTTTTTCAACCTGTGTTTCATCATAAAGAAAGTTCTTTTGAATATCTTTCTTCTGAGTTTTTGACTGTTTTTTTTCATGCGGCGCAAAAATAGATTGGGCGATAAAGAAGATAAGCCCAATAAATATCAGGATCAGTACGCTATAACGAACTGATTTCGTTTTCCACACTTGCTTAACGTCCATAAATCAACTCCATTATTTAGGTGCAAGGTATCGCTTAATCTTGAGCTGGCGATCATTTTCAGTCAGTTGCGGCACGATATAAGGCTCAGTTGCTTTTGCTGGTGATCCTGAAAAAAGATACTTTTCTCTTGCCGTCGATGCTTTAACGCCTGCTTTTTTAGGCTCAGGATTATGATTACCTGACATAACCTCCTCTTCAGGAGAGTCAGAAAGTACCTTGTCGTCAATGTCGCTAGATACAAACTTATTGATCAGCGTATCGTCTGCTAATTTTATCGTCGGATGTGACCCATTACTCTTTATATCCTCAATGACAACATCGCTCGGAATAATTTCAATAGTGCCCGATAATTCAGGGTTACTCAGGTAATAGCATCGACTGGCCATAAAGACGCAAAAGGCCACGAGCAAATACCTGAGCACATTAATCACTGATAAGCGGCTGAGCATTTATTTTTTAATCAGGCTTGGACGAGTTGTGACACGTGCCATTCTTTCCTGATAAAGTTTATCGCGTACTATGTAGAGTTCTGTTTCCTCTCCCGGCTGTAAAAATGCTTTATCAAAAATTGCCGTAGCAAGTACGCCATCGACAATACACTGCTGATCAGGCACAAGTTGTCCGTACGGCATATCATTTTTCACCAAAACAATATCAATCAGCTCACGAGCACCTACGAGGCGCTGGCCCAAACTTGCATACATTGGAAAATGACACGGTTTCTGCTCTGAAACGGGAATTCGACTTAAACGTTCTGTTTGAAGTGTAAACCCTGAAGGTACTTCCCCAAGAGCTACAGGCGTGAGTAAATCAATTATGCGCTGTTTATGGTCATCCTGCTTCGGATCACTCTTTTCCTGTTCAATCTGCTGCGACCGCTCCAGCATTTCCTGGTACTGTTGTGTATCTATATTTTTCTCCCTCTTTGCTTGCATGGAAGGGGAGAGGGCAGTATTGACAGAAATCATTGCCCCAGGTACATCCAGAGGGATCAGTGTCAGGTTATACGTACTTTCTGGAACCTGATCTTCGGAAAGCATGATCCCGATTGGTTTGTCGCTGTTTGTCGTTATGTATACAGCTCCACCATCGACAAATATGCTTGAATCCTCAGGAGAGGAAGATGTTGAAACAGAAGCATTTTTAAATGTCGTGGTGATTCGGTTTTGCAAACCCCGAGATATAGGTAATACGATATTACCGCCTGGCGGTACGTTGACTTTTTGTACTTCCTGATAACGTTTTTTAGCTTCGGTGTAGAGAAGTTCCGCTTTATCCGTTTTAGTTGAAGCATTAGGAATTTGCGTAGCTACAGGCCGACCATATTCATCGGTGCCTTCGGCAGCGGTATTTCCAGGTATGGTCGGGTTTTTCGTAAGTGCATTGGTAATTGAGTTCACTGCAGACGAGGATGAACTCGCTTCAGAAAGCTTGACCGAAGGTAAATCTGCCGTGGGTTTACTATTTGCCAGGGCGTCAGAAGTAACAGTCTGAACCGAATCAGAATTGGTCGGCACCGCAACTGCGTTTGGATTGTTGATCTCAGCCGGGAGCTGATACTCCTCCGACCTGGCACCGCTGGTAACCAGTAAAAGGCTAAAGAGGATGACCCACTGTTTAGTCATTGTTAATTACCACTCTCCATTGGGGGGGCTTCATTAAGTGTCGCCAATTGTTCTTTACCGTTAACAGTCACTTTTTTGATATTTGGCGTTCCGGCGTACTGTTTCACATAGGCAATACGGGGCATGCCATTACGCATACCGATTACCCATTCGTAGGTCCATTTGGATGATTCAGCTTTATCCGGTACATTCGTGAGCTTTGTTACCTTCGTACCCCAGACGTAGATCAAATCATTCTTAGCATCATAGTAAATATCATTAGGTGTGAATGACATGTCGACGCCACGCGTAGCCATGAGGTTTGCCTGATTTGTCAATTCTTCACCTATCTGCGCCTGGAGTTCAGCAGATAGGGCTTTTAAGATATAAGACGTGACGAACTGAATGTTCTTCGGGTTGATGTTTCCGACCATGGTGCTAAAAAATAAAGCCCACTGGGTTTTATATGACTCTGAAGTTTTATTACCTATGACGGTAATCTCTTCCGTCATGTTCGGGGGTGTAATAATTGTCACAGGTGATGTAAAAAAGACCTGCTTTGCAACTAATATAACTATAAGCCCGGTTAAAACGTAATTTGCCCTAATAATACTCGCGTTACGAGTGATAAGTTCGCCATAAGCAATGCCCGAACCCGTTTTCTGAGCCCTGGCACTTAGCTCTTTCGGATTCCAAAAACGTTTAAGCATAGTGGTCTCAGGTGCATTAGATTTAACTCCTGAGCTCTCAAGTTCGTTCTTTTCACCTGATTTTCGTAATAGCCGGTTTAACCACGGATGCATGAAAACCTCTTTATGAATACAGTTCGCGTATAAATGGGTCAGTAAAGTAACGACTGCTGTAAACAAACTTTCCTGGTAAAAAACCAAACCACCAAAGCTTATGCCGCAGCAATCCGCGGCCACCGCTCTCTTGCGCTTTGTTGTAGGCATACCAGTAAATAGCAGCCAAAATAAATGCGAGGGTGAAACAGTCAAAAATGTTACCAAACGCCATTATTAGAAAAGCGACACCCAGCTTCTTCGCTTCCCAGAATAAGATCAGCAATGGCAAATTAACTCTGTACGGGAACCGGTAAGTGTGTTCAGGAACAGAATGGTCACTCATTTTCCCTCCCTAAGAGGGGGAGACCCCCCTCTTAAGAATTGCAATTACAGAGGGATGCCTGCATCCAGGAAACCGCTGATGATCTTCTCGCCATTTGCCAATACCAGCATCATGAATGCAGAGACCAGAGCAAGGCCTGGGTTAGGCTTCAAAATAGAGAAATAACCGGCAGAAATAAGCATAGCGGCCGCAAGGATTTTACCAGGGGCACCGGTCAGACTTTCGCTCATGTATGCCCAAAGGTCACCCAGAGCGCCATCGTCTGAACCCGCCATAGCCGCTGAGCAAAATGCCAGGGTAAACATCAGTGCAAAAATGATCTTTGCAGTAGACGTGCGATACCAGACAGTTTGCCCTGCGGTAGGGCTGCTTTTCTCAGTGTGAAGAGATAATGCTAATTCCATCTTAAGCTCCATAAGTTTACGTACAGGGACAATGCACGATTATCTTACGATGGTGATTTTCTTCTTCAGGACGGATAGGAGGTCTTTTTTCAACTTTTTGCAGTTGATGAATATTTAATCCGTTTTTATTGATTCTTCTCACAATTAATGATGATGTTTTACACCCTATTCCAAGGAGCTATTATAAAAAACGATTAATTATTGGCCCTTTTAATAGATCTCTCTTTTTTGATCTCTCTTTTAAATACTCTATAGATCTCTACGATCTCTTAGATCTCAGCATAAATAAATCCAAACACAACAATAGCTTACGATATCTTTTTTTTAACCCAGACGGACAAATAGCTTGTTCAGACGGACATTTAGATCCTTCAGGCGGACATTTAGAGTGTTTAGACGGACATTTTGATCCTTAGGGCGGACATTTTGATCTACGAGACGGACATTTAAATGAAGTTATCCACAGCAACCATATAAAAACAATAACTTAGGCTGTTTATAACCTGTGCTTGGATTTTGGTTTTGACTAGGGAAGCGGTAAAACTAAACAAGTTGGACGGACATTTATCTTTTCGGTCAAACAAAGGAGTCTGTCATTTGTTAAGTATATCAATGATATGAGCGTAATACTTGTTAAGTCATACGGACATTTTGGTTGGTTATCTGCTTTTTGTATCTTGATCCACATCCGGGGATAGGTGATCACCAATCGTGTGGTTGGCCGGTAAAATCAACTTTCGCTTTTAAAGTGTAAACTTCTCCTCTCTCGGGATTCGACTCAAATTCGTGACACGTTAGCGGTCTTTCTATCTTATGTTGTCTGTAGGGAATTCCAGGATTTCCTAGTAAGTTTCATACGTCTTCATGTTCAGGAGGCGCATTTTCAGGCAATTAGCGTTTAGTTGCAGGCTCGGAACTGCAGTGCGTTTGGAAAAAAAAGCAGGTTTCTATCTTTAACCAAGATGAACTTTATAACCCCGTTAGACCCGTATCCTCGGTTGTTACAAGTCGGAAGCTTACAATTGCCAACTCAAGTTAAACGGCTGTTTTAGAGATATTTTCAACTTAATGCCTTCAAGTTAGACGGACACTTTTCTTCCAGAGACAGCTGCATACCTCCACCAACAAAAGATCTGTACTTTATACGATTGTATTTATTGGATTTATATTGGAAAGCCGAGCAAGTTAGACGGACACTTTTCTTTTTTGAGGGAAGTGTAAGGTTGTGGCAAGGAGTATGCGTGAAAAAGTTGTTTACGATGAGAACTTGCTGAATGCTGTGTATGTTGGACGGACACTTTTCTTTGAGACACGCAAGCAAGGTAAATTTCAAAGACAGTGTAACCGATTAAATACATGATATTATTGCTTTTTTTAGGCTCAACATTTAAAGCTGGACGGACACTTTTCTTTCCGAAAGTAAAAGTCGTACCGACATTTATTGGTGAAATCATTAACTACATGAAAATATGCGATTTGACTCAGTCAGCGAGATGGACGGACAAATTACTTAGACGTATTCATTGGCCTGAACGCCAATGCTTTTATAGGATGTGTATCCATTTTCTGTGTTCGGGGATCGGACAGTGGGCATGGATCTTGAGCAATAAAACCACACTTAAATTATAATTAGCAAATAATATATTGATTTATGTAGCAATTTCCTTTCTATTCTCACGTTGGTCGGTCACTTTTCTTTTTGTCGTTTGTTGTCAGAATATCGAAAAAGTGGTTTTCAAGATCACCATCTTCTCCCTCTAAAACTGACAAACATTTTTAAGTTAGACGGACACTTTTCTCCTGTGATTGACCTAATAGACTCAGATAGAAGTGTAGATAGAGCTTATCATCTTGTTTTTAATGAATATTTTATATTGCTGTTAAGTTGGACGGACACTTTTCTTTTTTGACATGAGTTCAATTGTAGAGCTGAACCTTTTTTACCTGGACGGACAAATTACTTAAGCCGGGTGTCTCACATACGTTCGAAAGTTACTTTTATTTAAACGAGCTTTGAATGTCAGTGTATCTAGTCATGATTGTATAATTACATAATGTAACTATATGATCTTTTTATATAGATGCAGGCAAACAACAATGAATGTCAGATGATTGTAAACAAAGTGCTCGTGTTTTTGACTGATTTTGTGGTTTTTTTAGGGTATATTAATCCGCAATTAGTGAAAAACTTTATGGCACTTTGAGAGGCACTTTCGTGACACACTTTGCATCGCAGGTTGATCAGTATCTTGAGGAAAAGCTGGGCGCCGGTACTGAATATCTCGATCCCACGACTATTGCTTCCCTCAAGGACATGCTTAGTGGCATTGTTGCGGCTAACATCAAAATCGATTTTCTCAAGAGTTTGCCACGCGAGATTCAGAATAAAGTTATTTTCGATGTATTGGACAAACACTTTAGCGCTTCGAAGGATGCACAAGAACAGAGTCAGACATCCACTGGCATCGAACTGGAAACTAACAATAGTTCGTCAGCTAATCATTCGATTTCATCACAGGCAACGAGTGTAAAGAATAAGAAAGATTTAATTGATGCAGATGTGAAGACTGCTGTCGAAGACTATCAGTTAATTCTCCCTTTGACAGACAAGGAATCACTGGCACTGGAAGGAATTATCGATGAACGTGGAATTATGGGAAAGAACTCTCGTTTCCCGGATAACGTCCAATCTCACCCTTTAGTTTTGTTGCGTATCCCTTTGTTTGTCGCCACCAGCAGCGGCAGCAGCAAGAAATTGGATCTTACAAATGAAGAAGTTGGGGTTTCAACATTAAGATCGTTTTCTGCCCTGGGTTATGAAGGCTTTAATTCTGTCTACATAGAAGGCCCAACGATGAGCTCTCTACACTTTCTTGTATGGGATGCTATTATCAGGTGCTATCGACAAAAAACAAAAGCGGAACTAATTGTAAATAAAGGGGTTGTTGAAATTTCCTTCAGTCGCTTTATGGAGTATATGGGTATATCATCAAAAAACAAACGCACAAAAGTTCGAGATAATATCCTCAGCGCTATACTCGATATCAAAAAACAGGTTATGGTTATAACTGGAAAACAGGGTAAGGATTCGAAAAAAGAGCCTGCCAAAGAGCCTGCCAAAGAAGCTGCTTACAACCTTATTAATACCTTTGTCATAGATGAGAAAAATGATTTATTAACCTTTTCTGTCTCAAAATCATTCTTCGAGCTATTTGGTGATAATTACTTAATACCAGTCGATATTAATATTCTTTCACGTTATAAAAGCGAAGTTTTAAGGGTCGCTCTGATATTTCTTAATTCTCTTCCTGCAGCAGGCAACAAGCATTTGAAGTTAAAACGCATTGTTACTCGTGTTCGAGGTAGTGAAGTTGCTGTGAGGCGTCGCGATTATCATCTTATTCTGGATATGATGAATGATTTGAAGGAGTTAGGACGGGTTGATTTTACGATTTCCCAACATAGTGAGATTGACGATATAACATTTACTGACTTTTCACATACTCTGCAGCGTAAGACAGAACTGACTAAGCCAGTGCTTAAACTGAATCGTAAACCACGAGTCACAAAAGATGAAGATAAAATTGTTTATAATCAACGCTTGTGTGACTGGGTTAGCGAGTGTTTTAAATTAATGCTTTCCTACGCGAAGGAGAGTGGTGACTCGCTGTGCAAATGTACACGAATGGCGATGATGCGAAAAATCTATGATGTTGCAGTTGAAGTTGATCATAAATCCGCTATTAGGTTTGTTGGCGATATTATCAAAGAGCGCAACGACAAATAGTTCCATCTTGCTTTTTCAAAATGCCGCTTTAGATAAAAACTTAAGTCTTAAGCTTAAGTTTTTATCTTCCAAATAAGTCGTCCATGTTGGTATTAACAAAGCTTTCTAATTTAGTATTATTAAAAAAATGCTGGAGGAAGCTATGACACATCTGAAAATAAAAACTGTTGATATATCTCCATTGTCGTTGGTGATCGAGCCAGGATTCAATCCTCGTGAAGCAGTCGTTGGCGATGAGTGTTACGCAATCGAGCCCGTCAAATCGACAATTACCGCGATTAAACAGGCTTACAAAGAAGGTCGCCCTGTCGAACTGATTAAGGTAGTTGCCAGAAATGGTAAATATTACGTCCGCCAGGGGCATTGTAGAACCAAGGCGCTTTTAGCGGCGCTGAAAGAAGGGGCAAGCATTGAGCTCATTACAGTTGTGCTTATTGAAGGACTGAGTGACCTAGATGAATACCTTGAAAACCTCGATGGCAATCAAAGCAACCCACTTAACCAGGTGGCTAAGGCTCATGGACTTAACCAGGCTATCCGGCAGGGATGCACCGTGGATATGTTGGCTCAGCGTTACCAGTGCTCAGTGACTGCGATCAGGAATACCCTGAAAATTCTTGATATGCCTGAACCGCTGCAGCGCATGATTAGCCACGGAAAGATTACAAAAACTCTTGCCCTTGAAATCATGGTGCAGAATGGAAATGACCATGAGCGTGTAATGGCTGCTTTGAATGGAAAAATCAATCAAGGTGATCTCAAAGCCATGAGCACGCCAATTTCGGTACGAAATGAAGAAAAAGCACTACCTGATAACAAAGAAGATATTGGGGGTAAAGAAGTGTTTCTCTCGGAGTCTCCCTTAGCTCCGGCTTTGCAGGGCGACGGTGTTAAGGCTTCAAGAATGACGCGCTCATCATTAGGTATTAAGCGCCTATCACACAAGAAAACTGAAAAACTTAAATCGGGCTTTCTTGCATTAACAGATAGCCTTGCATCACTGAACTCTGCTGATGAAGCCAGCATCGAAATAATTATAGATAGCGCTCATGCTGCATTATTTCAGGGGGTAGGGGAATGCAACACTGATGTTTCAAATTCCACCTTAACTCTGAAGCTTTCAGCTCAACATATTAAGGTTTTAGCAGGGTTGCTCAGTGGTGAAACACTGAGCCTGGTTCTAAATAAAGACCAGGCTGAGGAAATTATTGCTATTCGAAAAATGATTTCAACCAACAACGAGTAGTGAGCGTAAAATTTTTTGAAGCGAGGTTCTTATGAACAAACCGATTTTTCATCTTATCGACACTATTGGCGATTTAAAAAAAACGCAGGCTATTCTGGCGAAGCATGTGAGTGATATTGAAGCTGGAAAAAGATTCGATCATATGTCCAATGGCCACGAACATTTTGTATCCGCTGTGGGTTGCGCTATGGAAGAGGTTAAGACGCGTATCTGTCAGCTGGAAAAGTAGCTTTGGTAACAGCAAACCAGGAGATTCTAATGTCTGTACTTAAACTGGATATGGCTTACTGGTTTACCCTTGATTCTTATCGGGTACCTTACAACATTTCTGTTTTTGAAGAGGAAGGGGCCTACTATGCGCTCCTCACGCGGGAATGTTCTGTATGTTCAGGCTCTGGGGCTGTTTGCACTGCTTTGTGTGCGAACTGTAATGGACAGGGCACGGTAGGCCCCTTAAAAGAAAAGGTGGTGCATTCGCGTGATTTATCGGTGGCTTCACATGAGAACTATGGCTGCTGTCCAGCGGCCAGGTCACCAGAAATTGAGGCGTGGCTGGAGAGGAATAGCTTTAAAATTGAGGAACTACTTAAAGGTACTCATAAATCCTTCGCTGAGAGTATTCAACGAACGCTTAAGCGCAATGTGTTTCTTACTGAGAAGCAGTTAGCTGCTCTGGAGGAGTTTTATTCAAAGACCTTACCGGCAGTGCCGGTCGCTGCAGTATCTGAGCAATCGGCAGCTGTGCAAGCAGAGCAATCTATCGAGGAAAAGTGTCACCACTACGCATTAGGTGATCCAATAAAAATTAAAGTCTCATTTTCACAAATGCGGCTTAACCGTGCCAGAGTTTCCGGGCGAACCTTTTACACGTTTCTGGCCACCACCAATGAAGGTTGTTTTGCGATCAGCGGCAATACCCAGGATTATATTGTGCTTGGTGAAAAATATTTGCTGTCTGGTTTGGTGAAAAAGTTATTAACGTTCGGTGATGATATTCATGCCGTGATTTCAGTTAAGCATCTTGAGCGAGTGAATGGGCAGGCGGGGTAAAATAGTTAATGAGGTATCCATTGGCAGTTGAAATGCAACATTTATCCACTAATTGGTCACTGTCGTTAGGACTCACTCACGTCAGGTAAACGCCTGTACGTTGCTATCCGACAAGCCGCCCCTTCGTTTCGTTAATGCCTGGGACAAAAGGAATATGTTCCGATAAAATTTAATTTAAAAAAATGTTATTATTGGGAAACCATTTTTTTATTTTATCCTGCAGAAATCAGGAGCCTTGGATGCTTATTCAGGATTTCAGTCTTCGCATTATTTCAGACTCGGGCCGGAGTTCACCGGTCAAATCCTATTCCAGAACTGTTCAGCTCAGCGCGGGATTTCGCCAGCACTGCCAGTTTCCCGGGCAGCTAATTCTATGCGGTGATCTCCTGCCAGCAAGCTATCGCTTTGCGCTATTTATCCTTCTGTTGAAATTGCAGCAACACGATCCGGCGAAGCAGCTGATTATCAATGAGGAAGAATGGTTTTTACGAGCCCGAAAACTTTGCCGGGATACAGGTGGAGGTGCAGGTACTCCCCTGAAACAGATTGATCGCCTGCATATACAGGCGCTGACAGACGCCCTGTCGGGCACTATCTGTTCATACCGCCCCTGGTCAACAAAGTTGCTTCGCTTTCCTCTTCTCGACCATTTTGAATATTCAGAACGTTCAGGCCGCTATAAGATTACTTTTCATGATCAGATCAAACGCATCGCCATGCTTAACGGCGAACTGTTGCAGGAAGGAATTACTGACCTGATTGCATCTCGGGTCGATGGACTGTCTGCACTGATTGCCCGGCTGCGTGAGCTCCCCGGCTTTTCTGTCTCCCTTACTGACCTTGCTGAGTCTACCGGGCTGGCTGCGGAGCATTGCGTCAGGCTGATTAAATGGCTGATGGATCGGGAACTTCTGTACTGCTACCGGCATGGGCGTGGAAAGGAGGTTATTTATGGTGGCTTCCGGCTATTACCCTATATCGACACCAGCTGCTCTGAACTGAATAAATACCACCTTCCAGCGGATTTTTCTCCGCCGGTTCTGGTTTAGCTTTAATGATTATTTGAGTGGGTTGCTGACAGCAAGGATTTCTTTCACCGATTTGCGGGTATTTGCCGCGGCGCCGATGGAGCGTACTGCATTCAGAAAATGCAAAGTAAACCCACGATCCTGGTAGAGTTTATGCGTGAATTCGGTCACGCTGTTGGATATGGCCACACTGGCGCCGCGGTCTCGTGCAGCTGCCAGCATGTCGGCCAGTTTTATCTGTTCTTCCATGCTGAAGCTGTTGCCATCGTATTTTGTGAAACTCTGGTCATTAAGCTTGTCATATGGAGGATCACAGTATATTTGGTCTCCGGCACCGGCTTTGCTGAGCGTTTCTTCAAATCCTGCTGTTCTGAGCTCAATACCCGATAACCGGAATGACAGGTAACGAATCCGGCTTTCATCGACTTTTAAAGCAGGGCGCTTTCCCCACGTCCCGTTAAATTCGCGCTTAAGGTTATAACGGCATAAGCCGTTAAAGCAGAGATTATTAATGGCGAAGAATAGCACCCCACGGCGAAAGGGTTCGTTGCATTGATTAAATTCATCCCTGAGCTGGTAATAGCGTTGACGGTCGTACTTGTGCTCGGCCAGAACCTTAATTTGGCTTAGCAGCTCACGCGGATCTTTCTGTACCGCTTCAAAAAAATGTATTAAATCCGGGTTATTATCAGCCAGCAGTGCATTCTCGCTGAAGACATTCAGGAAGACGGCGCCTGAACCAATGAACGGCTCTACCCATCGCTTTGTCGGATCCACGGGAAAGTGGCGCCGAATTTCCGGCATAAGTTTCGTTTTTCCTCCAGCCCATCTCAAAACAGGCTGATGCAGAAGCATTTCACGGGTCTGGAATTTGTCTGACATGGCTATATTTCTGCTGTTCGGTTAATGAAGGACAGCATACAGGTTCTTAACGCCTGGTTAAGACCGTTACCCAGCGGAAAAGAATGGCACCGCACGTTGTCGCCGGTACAAACACGGAACACGGTTTTCCTTCGTAGCCCGGATACATGCACGAAACTATCTTTTGTGAGGAAAGTTACTTTCCTCCGGACGAAGCACGGACTGTGGACAGGTGGAGTTACAGTGGAGAAGGGATGGCGTTACTGACGCGATCAGGCTTGTTTCTGACGCTAACTGAATTAACCGGGCATGATAGCAGAAAAATTTTTTTTGAGAATAGCCCATTGGTATGGAATTTGGGTTAAATACGGGCTCGATTTTTAGTTTCCCGCGGTAGAATCCCTTCATCCGGCAATAACAATACTTTATGTGTCTCAGAACTCGCATCAGTGGTTAACCGCAGCTTTATAGTGCTGGGTTATTGTGCAGTAACCTCAATGACAGCCAGTAGTGGGAGCTCTGGCACTCAGGTGGAAGATACTGAGGCGAATTCTGAGACACATAGTGAGAATGATGGAGCTTTTGTGATGGTGGCAGTGGCAGACATAGTGTCATCCGTTGACACGAACTATAAAACGGAGACGGCATCGGGAAAAATCATCCAGAGCCTGAGAGATTTTCGTAAAAGAAACCACGACATCTGTCAGTCGTCAGATGAGAATGCCGCGTTTTTCGTGGATCCCAACTTTGTTACCCTTGAACCGGGGTTTAACGCCCGCGAAATGGGAATGGGCTGGGCTTATTACGAGTTACCGGAAGTGCGGGCGCATATTGAGAATATCAAAAATGCCTTCATTAACGGTGAATATGTCGACCCGATTAAAGTTAAAGTCCTCGATGGCGTTCTAATCGTCCGCCAGGGGCACTGCCGTACCATTGCTGCAAAACTCGCTCAGAGCGAAGGCCATACCGTCATCAACTTCCTTTGCGTCGAAACGAAGAACGATGAAGTTGGCGATGAGCTGCAGACACTCGATGGTAATAAAGGTCTGGCACTCTCCCCGGTCGCTATTGGTGAATCCTACCGCAGACTTACTCAAGGACTGGGCGGCTGGTCCCCGGAACTTCTTGCTCAAAAGCAGGGCGTTTCAGTTGTTACCGTTAATACCTATATTCGCCTGACCGAGCTTTCATTCGAGCTGAAAAAATTTATCCATGCTGGGGTAATAAGCCACGGGCAAATGTTGGATATGGTCAGCGAGATGGGCCAGAAAGAGACGGCTCGTTTTATCACTGAACGTCTGGCAGAGCTTCAGGCTCAAAACGACGGCATTAAACTGGGCCAAAAGCCAAAAAAACTGCGTATCACGGCATCCGCCTACAAAGCTCCGCCAGTGCCTCCGAAACTGGCTACAAAAGCCGTGGAAGGCCTTAAGTGCTTTGCCCCGTCTTTGCTTGAGCAGCTGACGGAAATTCCTGACGAGCAGACTGAAGTTACGGTGAAACTGGATCGTAACGCGATTGAGACGCTCAAAATGCTGCAGGCGGAGATTAAAGATTTTGAAGACCGCCAGATCCGTAAAATGAATAAGCGGAACGCGAAGCTTGCAAACAATAGTGCTGACGATAACGCAGGGTCAGATGACGGGGCCGGTGCTGGCGCCGACCAGTTCCAGGTGCAGGATCAGGATGCTGCCTGATTGCCGGTATCGCTTCGGTTGTCCGGTATTATGAATGTATTGTGTTGAGTGGTAGTCATAGTACGGTGAGTTGTATATCTAAGAGTTAGTCATACATGTAGAGCCGGGGGTTGACCCGGAGTTAGCCGGGGAAACCCGGCTTTTTTTTGCGTTGCATCCCGGTCGGCCATACCGCTCGTCGCTCACTACCCATCCCCTTAACATCCTGGTCGCTTTTGCTAACCTGGTTTTTTGCTCAATAGCCCGGAGGGCCACCCGTGTCCATTATGGAACTCTCTTCATTTCCTGAAACCCCATCCACCCAGCTCATTCAAGTTACCAGCACCACGCAAAGCGACAGCACTCCGCCGGAGTTACGGGAAGAGCTCGGTATCATTCATCAGATGGTGGAGGACTATCAGGCTGAATGTCGCGAACTGGATGCGCTGTATAGCCAGTTCAAATCTGTGCGTACCCGCGATCTGTTCAACTACCTGACAGGTTTCAACAGCAGCATCTCGGAGAGATACCTGAGAGGGGCTCATAATGTCCTGCGATCAGGTTACTGGCAGCGGGTAATGAACCGCACAAATGTCCTACGAATCATGGACAGTGCAAGTCGTAATAAATGGGAGAATCAATTTACATTCCACCGGGAAGACATGTACCGCGATGGCAAACAGGATGTACCTGACTTCACGGTTGAGGCCATCGTGCCGACCGTCATCGGCCTGCTCAATGATCGCAACCAGTTTCTCCAGGCCCGGGTCGTAGGGGTCTTTAACCGGCTGAGTCGCAACCACAAGACCAACAAACGCTTTGGCTTCTCATCGCGCATGATCATTACCGGTGTGCAGGAGTATTCACGTAGTCCTAACGGTAAAATGGTCGCTATGTATAACCGTGGCAACATTGAGCCACTCAGCGAGCTGCGCGAAATTCTGGGATTTTTCGAGCACCGCACTATTGAGAACATTTACAAGACCGACGGACTGGTAGAAGAGTGCGTTTGCCGTGCGGGTTTTGGGCATTGGGTTAACATTGACGGCAATGGTATTCGTTTTCGCGTTTATAAAAACGGCTCGATGCACATTGAAGTTCACCCCACTATGGCCGAGAAAATGAATGCCATCCTGGCCGCAATGATGCCGCTGGCACTGCCTTCTGAAATCCGCACACAGCAGGCAAAAACTGTGCGTGAATTTCCGACGCTTCGCACAACACTTGCCTTTAGCACGCGAAATATACTCGCAGATATGAAATTCAGACAAACCGGCGCCGTCTGGTCGCATCATATTTCAGGGAAGCTATTTTCATGCGAGCAAAGTACGCATGAGGATGTGGCCCGGACAATGGCCTTTATCGGGGCCCGAATTAATGGCTATAGCGCCGAACTGGATTACTGTCCGACGGATGTGCTGCATTACCTGGCCGCGGTCGGATCGGTGGCCGACCGTGTCGCCTATCAGTTTTACCCCACGCCTGATCGCATCAGCGATTACGCTGCCAATTTGTTAGGTGCCGGTGATGGTGACACTCTGCTAGAGCCGCACGCGGGGCAGGGTGGGTTACTCACGTACATCCCCGACAGTGTCACGGTAAAATGCGTGGAGCTCGATCCGCTGAATTGTCTTATCCTCAAAGCGAAAGGTTACGACGTAGAAGAAGCGGATTTCATCACGTGGTCACGTAACAACCCCGATCAGCTGTACAGTTGTATCCTCATGAATCCGCCGTATTCGCTGGGACGTGACCGCCTGCACCTTGAGACCGCGGCCCGCCACCTTGCCCCGGGGGGGCGGATGGTTGCCGTCCTGTGGCTGTCGCTCGTCAATGAAGAGCAATTGTTAGGTGATCAGTACGATATTCAATGGCTGCAGCAGTATGACAATGAGTTTGACGATACCTGCATTTCTGTCCGGGTCCTGTATGTGGAACGCAAATACTGACCCACGGAGGCCCCATGCCGAAGTTCTGGGGCCGCACGTCTGGCGCCGCACGTCTGGCGCACTCCTGCCTGTCCGCCGAACTGTCGCCATTGTTGAGCGGGAGTTGAAGATTATGCCACGTCAGCGAATCACCATTATCATCAACTAAGGGAGTAAAAAACCCGCCGCAGCGGGTCAGTGAATTCATTCAGTCGCAATAGCGCTGCCGCGCTTTCACTTCCTGGATGGCCAGGCCATGCACTTGGCGCTAATGGCCGCACATAGAACAGCTGCACGTGCAGGGTGTATGGTAAACAATCCCGGTATGAGCTGGTGACCGACTTCCTGCATTGTTGTAGTGCTTTCGAGCGGACTTTAATCTACGCTCATGATGACGCCTTTCAGCGCGGGTACGTGCCATAGTGAACTCCGTTCTGCAGGGGCACAGCCCCGACTTATGAGTTCCGAAAAGTCGATACAGCGTAGTTTCACTATCATCAGACACCACCATGGGGCATGTTAAAACCAGGGCTACATAACGTCTACTGGCTTCGGTATACAAGGGTTGATAAACCATCATGAAAATTTACCTTTGCATCTTATTTTTAATTACCAGCTGTAGCAACCATCCCACCAGCACACAGGATTTCGATGTGGCTCGGTTCAGTATAGTGGCGTCGTCTACGATCTATAACCTTAACCGAACCCGACCGGTTGACTATGCAGCCAAACAGCCATTCAGAGAGCTGCAAAAATTGTGTTCGAGTTATAGCTTTTCACCCGAAGAGAAAAAGACAAACATGATGGATATTCTTGCTCAGGCGAATTATAACGACCCTATGTATGCTGATCGTACTGAAGCAGATTACGCCGCTGACAAAGCTGAATGGGATGGCGTGAGGGTAAGGCAGTCGAGAAGAAACGCTGATTTCGCATACCAGATGTGTATGAATGCCTATCGCGAAAAGCATGGGTTGAAATCCGAGCCCATTAAAACAGGGAGTAACGAGAATTATGACGCTCCAAACTGGAACCAGTGATACCTGCATTCGGCCTGGAGATGTGGCGCTCTTATAAGACAATTCACCAGATTCACGCCGAAGCGATGTGAGGACCTGTATAGCTGGCTTGTCTACCAGCTGCTGGTATCCGAAGAGAAGGCGGGGATACGACAGTGGTCTGTTTCGATGCGGCACATTGACCGCATCATGTGTCCACCCTGACGGGGTTATTCCTCAATAATATGGCCACTGAAGCGCCGGATATACGCGCAAATTTTCAGCCCTGCCTTTTCAAGCACCGCCCGGTCACTGTGTTCAAGAACGCAGTAAGGATCGTGAGCTGGCCCTCCCTCGCTGGTTTTGCATTCATCAAGATTTGCCTGCTGTGAAACATCGAAAATGAATTTAGTGATTTTCTTGATCGATGCCAGGTCTTTATCCTGCTGCTCCTTGGTAGCTCTGACACTGGTGTTGTCGACATCAAAATCCAGTCGCAGACTGGTACACGGTCTCAATGGCCATCGCTCATACCCCCTTTACAGTTTCGCACGCAAAAAATCGCGGCGGAGCTGCACGAACTTCCTGCGCATTGACGTAAATACTGTGCGCGGGTGACTGGCGCCGAATTTACCTTCCTCATACGTTTCAGTCAGTTCGACAATCAGCACTTCAGTCTGCTGCATCAGCACGTCAATTTTTGCCAGCATGGCGCGGCGATCTACCGTCATTACTTCATTGCTCATTCTTCACTTGCTCCGTACTTCGGCAGTGCAGTCACCGCCTTTATGTTTATGTTAGTGTTCAGATGGTGGCGAACGGTACGCCGTGGGGTCACGGCGCTCCCTTGTTCAGACGGCATAAACTATTTAAGTCATTAAGGAGTGATCACGGTCGGCCGCATTAATGCTTGCAGTGTCGTTGCGAAGGGTTTCGACCATTTCATGATTGGAGGGCATCGAGTTCAGGATGGCTTCTAACTCTTTTTCTTCAGCGGTCAGCGCACGCTTTGTAGGGCAGATCACGTCTTTCAGGGACACTTCAACACGGTCCTCAAGTACGATCATACCCTGGCGGATCGCCGTCACCGGGCGTGAGTGGTAAGTGTTTTTATCGAAGACGATATCGCCTACCTTAATACCGGACGCTGCAATCAGAGCTTCCTGGTGCGCCTGCAGGGCATCATCAAACCAGCCCTTAAAGCGGTCGCGGAGATTGCTGGCAGTCTGCGGGCTGTGGTCGGATGTGGAAAAGAGCGGCTCAACCTGCTTATTCCCGTCCTGATCGGTCCACAGTAAATTTCCCCACGAGGTCAGGGCAGAGAGCTGAAGTTTCGGCGCAAGGTTACGCGAAAGGATAGAGTGAACGTGAGAGATGAAGACGGCTTTAAGCATGATTTTCATGAGTATTATTCCTGTCGTGCCCGGACAACGCCGGGGCGTGTGGCAGCGGTTGCGGCCAGTTCATTAAGAATACACTTACGTTAACTGTATGTCAATACGATAATCAATACATTCAATCTACAATACAGGCAGGATTGGATGGGAAGCGCCAGCCGAAAAAAAGTAACTTTCGTGGCCAGAACCGAATTTACTGACGGAATTGTAAGGGGCAATCGGACAGGTGGTTACACATTGACAGTTGTAAGAAAGGGCATCACTCAGATTCTGAACTTGAAGGGAATGAAGGGGGCAAACCACTAGAGTTTATTCCCCCTCTATTTACTGTTTACAGCATCGCTTTTAATCTTTCGATATTCTCGTCCTTCGGAACTTTGTGCATGTCTACACAATAGCTCTCTTCATACTCGTCAATTAATTTTTGAGCCTCACCTCTTCTGTTACGCCCATTCATCCATAGTTCCTCTCTGGCATCCTGACCAATTCTTATCATGTCGTAAGAGCTTATGTCTGACGGAGAATCTTTAAACAGAGCATCTACATTTTTTTTATAGTTTTCTTTAGCCAGAGGACTACCGATTTGTTTAACAGCTAAACCACACTTTAAGTATTTTTTGACTTTGGTTTCCTGACTGTCGCAACCTTGTAAAAAAAACAATCCTGCAGCGATCATCAGTATTTTATGCAATTTCATAATTTGCCCGAGAAAAGTTAGAACTAAACAAAAGTCTGTACATACACAATACGGAAATCCCACCGGCTTTTGCAATTCCCTCCCACATGTCGCGCCAGAAAGAGTTAGCCGGTGCTGGGGCTGACAACGGTAATATCGGCCCGAAGATGACATGTATGCGGATCAGCATTAACTCCGACCGGAGAAGGGCGCCCGAAAGCGCAGGGCGTACCCAATAAGTGTCACGTAGGATAGTTAACTACCGCATCGCAATGCTTCTGGATCCACTGGGACAGCTTTAAGCCTTCATTCTCCGCCTGACGTGTATAGCGTTCTTTACGCTCCGTTGTGGTTCGCAGCTGAATTTGCGCAGTCAACCTGGAGCCTGTAACAGGGGCATTAGCTGCGTCTTTGTCTGTGGCGTCACAGGCAGCATCACACAGCCCAAGAATCCATTCCGACAGACGCAGGCCAGCCTGTTCGGCGTGAGCGGCATAGTTGTCTTTCAGGTCCGCGGTGACACGCATCTGTATCTGTGCCGTTGCGTTATCTCTGGACTGAAGTACACGGGGTTTCGATTCGCCCCTTGCGAGAGTGCTTTCTTTATCACAGCACCTCTGAATCCACGCAGACAGGGTTAATCCTGCTCTTTTAGCATGCAGTACATAGCGACTTTTGCGCTCGGCGTCGACCCGCATCTGGATCGGAACGGTGGTTGCCCGGGTAATGGTCCGCCCTGGTGCCGCGGTGTCGCATACCCTGTCACAATGCCTCTGGATCCACTCTGAAAGCGTCAGCTGTTCAGTTGTGGCGTGGCTTACGTAAGACATTTTGCGCTCTTCATCTACCCGCATCTGAATCAGCTCCTGCGCTGCGGTCACGCCCTTAAGAGCATTGCTATTGCCCCGCATGGTTTCTTTTCTGGTCATGATCTTTCTGTTATTTCCTTTGAGAGGTCTCACGAGGCCTGTCATTTCGCAGCAGGCAGATGCTGATCTACCGTGACTGATTATCATTGCATACGGGATAAAATGCTATTCATCGTGTCACGCATTGGCAACGGATTTACCGGCTTTGTAATCATCGAGCCAGGCATCGGCGTCCGCCGCGTTGCTACCCTGTAAATCGGTATAAACTACCAGCTGCTCGTGGCACTCTGCGAACTTGGCTGTTTTGTTCGTTGATGCAAAATCTGTAATTCTGGTTTTTCCTGTCTGCGCATGTCAGCCACTGTCGTTACTAACATCGGCGTAATGAATCAGTTTTCAGACCCAGTAGTTTTCCGTCAGGCAACAGACGGTTTGCTTAACTTAGAGCTGCATTTTCTCCAAATCTGATCAGTGAGCTTCTCTGTAACATTGAGGATTTCCAGGACCTCCATCAAAGACCCGTCACAGTGTGAGTTCAGAGGGCAGCTGATGCCAGACTCGCCCACAAACGATACAATTGCAGGTCCTCCCGTCTCGACGCCCCTATAATCAATTTTCCACTCAAACCAGATAGCCGTGGTCTGATCAAGACTGACCAGCTCCGCTTGCCCGCAGGCAATGCGGTTACGATAAATAATGAGTTCCATAGAGATCTTCGTTAACTCTCCCCAGACAATATCCTCACGCAGCGATTTACGGGAAAATGTCAGCCCTGTCAGGGGGAACCGGGTGATTCCGGGAAATTGCAGGTAGACCGGCTTATTTCCTCGGTCAGCGCTCCAGGCGTTGTACACCTGTTTGCGGAAACCAAACTGGCGATCCAGATCCATCAGCACATCCATATATTGCTTCGTTTTCATGACGGTACTGTCCTTGGCGATGAGGAAGCATAATGGGCCGACGGATGAAGTCAGCCGCGGTTCACCCGTGAGGATGGTAACAGCCGAGCGTTCCGCCTGATATGCCAGCTCGCCAAAGTCCACCTCCCAGTTAAATGCAAAGCTGTATTTGCCGTCAGACGTGGTGACGATGGCCGTACCCTTTGCTTTTTCCTTCACCGGGTCGGTTGAGATGATAGTTACCTCTTTCACTTCATCCCAGGCTGCTGCGTACAATTTTTCTCGAAACACAATAGCCGCTGTCGGAGGCGTTTCATCTGCTTCCGCTTTCGCTTTATTTGCCAGCGCCTCTTTGAACCAGTCATAAAAAGATCCGAGCATGCGGTACGCATTCTGATCCGTGGTTGAATAAAGAAGTTTGCGCTGCTCTTTGCCGTCCTGATCTGTCCATACGAGGTAACCAACCTTATTTTCGTTCGCCGTCGCGATACCAGGCATAAAAGATCTACGGAGTGATAACACCAGCTTAAAGAACTCCTGTTTAGGCATTGGTGCATTGAGCGGTTCATCGTTAACCGGCACGACTACATCGTCGAAGGTTACTTCTAACTTATTATCCAGCACGAGTGTGCCTCCACGGATCGCAGTGACAGTGGAATAGCGGTTATTGAGTTTGTTCACAATACGAGTGCCAACTTCGATCCCTGCATCTTCAATGCGTTTGGTCAGGTACGCCGTGAGGGTATCCTCAAACCAAGTATTGAAACGCTGGGCATTCAGGTTGGCGCTCCGGGAAGTACCTGTGGGAAATGAATAGAGCTCTTCAACATGCTTAATGCTTTTTTCATCAAACCAGACCAGATTGCCGACCACAGCCTCGTCAGAGATCTGGAGTTCCGGGCTAAGGCCACGTGACAGAATGGAGTTTACGCGGGAAATAAAAAAAGCTTTAAGCATGGGTTTCATGATTGTTTCCTGTCGTGCCCGGAAACGCCGGGGCGTGTGGCGGCAGGTGCGGCCAGTGCATAAAGCGTAGCCGTTCGTTGATTGACTGTCAATACAATACTCAATACAAAAAAAGATTGGCTGATAGTAAATTTCTTAACCGTCTCCGCACAGCAAAGTATGTAGAATGGGAATCTTCCTAAGACATATACATCTTCACAAACCTTTCTAAGGGACTGTTACATAATGATAACTAGTGGCTATTTGATAGGACAAATAATTGATGAATTTGCTCTGCTGGGCGACAGGATAAAGCTACGAAACAGGCTTCATCTTTTCGATTTAACCATTCATGTAGAGAATTTTTTCAAAGACATCATGGATATCATCGATGATAGCCATCTCGTTAATCTGAACTCAATTCGTTCAAATGAACCTGGGCTTGATTTAGGTGACAAAGAAAGAAAAATAGCATACCAAATTACCTCTGATAAAACCGGGCAGAAGGTTATTCATACGTTAGAAAAAATCACTGCCGAACATTTAAAAGTTTACAACCAATTCAAGGTGCTAATCGTCGGTGAGAAACAGCAAACATACGGGTCTGTGACCAATGCATTAAAGGCCCGATTCAAAAGTGAATCTGATGTGGACAATAAGATTAAAAACGACGCAGATGATGCTACTAAAGAAGAAAATATTAACGGCGATGAAGTGGAAAATTCCGTAAAAATCGACCCGCAAATTCACTTTGATATTGATACTGACATTATTGACCTGACAGATCTGGCTCGAATGGTTGTCGGATTGCCGTTGGACAAAATTCAGAGACTGAATCGTTACATACAGGATCAGATGGCTAACGTCAGGATCGAACTGGAAGTGCCAGATGAGAATGGAAAATATGAGACTTCTGCTTATGACAAGTGGGAACCCCTGCCTGTACCAAAGCTTGGTGATGGCTACAAATTTGCTGCATGGGAGGAGAGTTTATCGGGCGATAAAAGTCCATCATTGAAGGTGCGGGCTGATCAGGTTAAAGATGCTTTGGAGCATTTATCTCAACGGCTTTATACGTTACCTCGTATAACTCGTGAGTTCTTTGCAACACTCCATGAGCGGGCTGTGTATAAAAAATTACGCTTTGATGACAATCCCAGTATTTTATTACCAGCAGTCCTGACTGCTTATGCTGGCGCACAAACACATCTTGATCTCCTTGAGGCTGAGGGTCTTATAGAAATCGATGGTGAGCAAACCTACGAAAATCCTCGTTTGCCAGCTGAAGTTGGATTGCGTCTCAATACTGTCAATAGCGAATACCTTGGTTGGTATTTTGATTTCGTCAAAGACGAAGGATTATCGTATCGTTCGATTTTTGGTAAGTTAGACTTTTCAGACTTCTGAACAATCGCTTAACGTCATTTTGTCTAAGGCGTGTCAACAGGATGTTGACCGACACTAATGTGCGGTTAACATCCGGCCCGATGGCGCCGCCTGCTTCGTGCTTATTTATCCCTGGTACGAACAACAGGGATCATGGTCCATGTGCCTTTAGGGCCACTGCAGTGGCAATTCGTTTCGTGTTCATCCACCATCATGCCACCGCAGTCATCGCACTGGTAAATTATGAAGTCCGGGGATGCCATCTCGGTCTGGCCAGCGCAGGCGTAGCTTTTAAAGGCGTTCTTTGCCCAGTCAGACAGCTTCTGGCCACGCTGGCCAGCAATCTGGAGCAACTGAATCTTCTCTTCTCGCGACATCCAGATATGAATCTGCGTTTCCAGCTTTTCTGCACCGGCCACGGCGCTTTTATTACCGTGCTGTCCCTGAGCGGGTTCTGATGTTGGGGGAATTTTTTTTGACATACCTGCGCTCCTGTAACGCGCCATTATTGTTTAATTTTGACAAAAGGCCCGTGGGGCCATGCTTAGCCGAACTGACAATTTACGCCAGAATCAGATGCAGGGTAGCGCCTGTTCGTTACTAACCTCGACCCGGCAACATGCGAGTCCCGGCAACACGTCAGTATTGCCGGGAAGCGTTATCAGTCGGGAGAAATATAATTTCCGGGATGTATCGCTTATGCTGCCCTGTCACAATTTGCATTCATTTCCAGCGCATCGCGGTGCGCCACATCCATCGCCTGGCGTTTAATACTCTCATCTGCCAGATATGCATAGGTTCCGCCGGGGGCGGCAATTGCTCGCTTTGAGTCTGTATACAGACGATCCGCCTCAAGTGCTTCTACATGAGCTTGCTCCACGGTTTCACAGCGTTTCGAGAAACTACAAGCCGACCAGAAGTGTTTGAAGCGTGCATTACACGCATCGAATACGTCATTCTGAGCCAGGGCCTCGGTGTGCGCCGTCAAAATGTCGGCCGCCATCATTCCCGGGTAACGACGTTCAGTAGCTGCGATCACGAAATCAGCGTCAGCAGCGTTAAGCCCGGACTCCGGCAGCAAATCAGTATTGCCGATGAGGCGGTCCATCTTGCGGGCTTCATCACGCATGGCTTCCCAGGTATCCAGACCCGCCCAGACATCAGCGTGTTCTTCTGCCATCACGTAATTAATTCTCGTAGTACCGGTCTGGAGCATCGCCTCTTTACGTGCTTCGCTTTCCAGTGCGGCAGTGTGGGCATTCTCTATGACGATGGCCTGACGTCCTCTGAAAGCGATGCAAAACGGGCATGAGCATCAGCAGCTGGCAAGTGGGAAAATACTTCTGCTTCCTGGAGATCCATGGCAGTAAAGCAGTCTTTAATCCACTGCGGACGTGCCTGCCGTTGTGCTTCATGGCTGGCATTCATTGCCAGGATATCCAGATAACGGGCTGTCGCAAGTGCCTGATCGTGGGCTTTTTCGAGCTCGATTTCCCGGCTCATGATGTCCATGGCCCCCCCAGTTTGCGGCGCGGCGCTGAAATGAACTATCGAAAGCCGCGTTCAAGTCCGTCGCCTCAACGTATGCTTCATCGATCGCTTGCTTTTTCTCGCTTTCGGTCATGTTGCGAAAGTCTGGCAGGCATTTCGCAAGCTCTGCATCCACCTGCTTGCGTTTCAGCTCACGCAGCCAGGTCAGCGCAGTGTCAAAACAGAAGTCCGCCCGGCGGATAGCGTGGCGTGCTTCATCGTAGGTAGCACCCTGAATTTGCTTCATCATTTCAGGGATAACCGAAAAGCGCTCAGCCGATGCCTCACAGCCTTTGTCCAGTTCGTAAAGACCGGTGATCACGTTTTCCAGTGAGCCAACATGCAGGACGGTATAGATCAGCTTCCAGCCCTGTTTTGTGATGGGGGTGTGGGAGTTGTGGTACGGATTGAGGATGATATCGCGATAGGTGCCAATACCACGCAGGCCAGTAAGGGACTCCTGTTTTCTGCGTAACTCACGAGCTACCTGACGAGATACACGCGCAACACACTTGACTTCGTCTTCGGTCATCGCGTCCAGAGTCTCGCTCTGAGTTTTCGCCAGATTAATGGCTAAGCGGGCACCAATTTCACCTTTGAGACGCTTATAGTCGGCTTTGAAGCGGGCTACCTCCTCAATATCGATCCAATAGCCGCAGGAGTACCCGGTGTGGCCGAATTCATCGTCCTCTTCGTAGTTAGGGCAAGTGTCGCTTTCCCAGCCCGCTTCCATAAGCAGGTCATCCATTGCAATCAGCTCTGCCGGAGTGGCCTTTTCGATATAGTAATGATGAATTCGGCCACGGTACAGGTCAGAAGGTCGAGCGCCCCATGGAGATTTCTCGCGGGTATCGTTGTCAAGATCGGTCAGGCTTTGACGGACTAATTTCATGATGCTTCCTTTTTTCACTGGTGTCGGTAAGCGCCGATTCGCGGGCTATAATGTCGCCGTGAGATAACTCTACATCATCACCATGATTCGTGCAATATAGTTGTATTGACAAACAGACGCTTTATTAAAAAACCCGCACATTGGCGGGTTCTGGATGGCGAATTTATTCTGACCTGAGGGTGTCTTTAATTGCCAGAGCGTTCTTCCAGCTCTCTGACCATTTTCCGGATGAGCGCAGGCCAATGACCCGCAAAAATTTGTCTGCATTATGCGTTCCGTATAAATACTTGTTCATCACAGCCATTGCCGAACTGCAGTTATTATTACGGCTATTTCTAATTGTGCTTTGTAGATGACGCAGTTGCGCCAACTCTTCTGCAACGTTGGTCTGCAGGACATTTTCCAGATAGGTTTCGACGAAGGGGCTTCTGCAGTTGATGATCCCGTTTTCAATGGTTCTGGCCATGAAAGCAAGAAAGCCGTTGGCAGCTTTTATTCCCATCTTTTTTGCCTTGTTCACTGTGTCGGTAAGCGCCGATTCGCGGTCGACGATGTCGCCCTGAGACAACCATACATACCATTAAAGGTTTCTGCAAACAGTTTGTATTGACAAACAATAAGGACACGCCTCAGCTCTGCTGCCAGCATTCTACGTTTTTCAAGGAAAGTTATTTTTTCCGCGGTGCCTGCGTGAAAAACAAAGTGCCTATCCGGGAACGGGAGGACGTGGGCACCCCGTAAACTAAACGTATACTTATCAAGGGGGTTCTATGAAGAGTAAAAAGATGGGGGGCTTACTGACCGGGGCTGTTTCGATAGCTGCGTTACTATGCCCGGTAACCGCATTGGCGCAAATTTACGAGTCTACGTTTACTGATACCAATAATGTCGTGGTAAACATCAGACCGACGGCGAAGTTTTACAATCCGCGCACACCCATGGCACTGACTCTCATTTCAGGCCTTGACCGGTACCTCACCGTGACCGTCAAAAACAAGTCAGGCGAACAACTCTTCAATCAGAAATCCACCCTGACCACCATCAACGACCGAATCACCGCCTCTGACGGCACCGATTTTTACGGTAAAAAAATGACGTTGCCAGCACTCAGCGACGACAACTATGTCATCACGGTTTTGCTCACCGACCTGAAAGATGCGCAGGTGGCAACTTATACCTATAACTGGACAATCGACACACATGCCCCTGCGGGTGATCCGATTACAGCAGATGCCAGTACAAGTGCTCCGGTTCCTAAGCCCGGCACAGTGTTTAAGCTGGGAGTGGCATCCGGAGACCAGTTTGATTTCTTCTCTTTGAACGTTTCCGACGAATCCTCCGGGATCGCTGGCGCCATCTTCAACATCTACAATCCGGATGGATCCCTGTTTTCCTCCACGCCTATGAAATATGACTCGGCGGGGAAAAAGGTCTATCACACATATGCGTATCACACGTCCGAGGGTGTCGGGATGCCCTCCAGCAATCTGGATGAAGAATTCCAGGCCGAGGTCCAGATTAAGGATAACGCCGGTAACATCAACACGCTGCCTAAACAGCCTTTTCGCTGGGACAATGTAATTGGGGAGATCACGCTCTTTGCCGTGCGGGATCCGCTGAGCAACAGTTCCGTAGTACCCGGCATTTCAAGTGGCTACAAGGCATACCAGGCCGGTATGACTGTTAACGAGAACCCGATCCGGTTTGTTTACCGTATTCCTCTTACTAACCTGCAGCCCGATGCGGAAGGTGGGCTACAGTTTATTAATAGATATGAAACACCCAAGCAATTATACCGGGACGCTACGTATGCTTATATCGAGATGAAAATCCCATATGGTTCAGTAAACGCCGACATGGTGCGGATGCGTAACTTCGGATCTAATTACGGCTACAAGCCAGCATTCAGCGTAAAGCTTGGGCCAACCGCTCCTGTTTCGCCAGCGATAGTCAGACCGTACATTGAATACCGGGACGAGGCTGGAACCTGGTGGCCACTGGCGGATATGCAGAATGTGGACTCAGATCGGTTACCTAAAATATTTGACCGTGTCCGTTATCTTGTTTCGCCACGTCCCTATGACCAGATTGTGAACGGTTTAGATACCTGCACCGTTCTGGCTAACCAGTCATCATGTGAAGCAGTCGCTAACTACAACATGTTGCCTAACACTCAGGCCAACTACCGTAAGCTTTATACAGTTAGTAGCGCAGATGATTCCGGTTTGGGTACTTCAGGGACTCAGGTAGTTAGTTGGAATGATACTCAAAAGCCCACTGTGACAAATGTGTCTCTGGACAAGTCAACGAACATATTATCTATGAGCGCATTTCTACCCGGCGACAGCGAGTGGCTGGAAGAAAAAATGATTGTGTCATGGTGGCTGTCGGATTCGAAGACTGGCAATAAGCTGACGCTGTCCGGCACCAATACCAACCGTGTGAGCGGAAACTACACCTTTACTTTTCCGTTATCCCAACTGGCGGAAGGTAGTTACAACCTGGTGTGTAATGTCGCGGATAAGTTTAATAACGCCGCGGCAAAAAACTACGGGCCAGTTGTGATCGACAGAACGGCGCCGACGGCAGCGATTACTTATGAAGGCAAATCCATTGCCGGTGATGTGACGGTCATGGGGCTGGAAAACATCCGCATTACGCTGCAGGACAATCTCACGCAACCGCGGATCACCCGTATACAGCTGTCCGGCGGGCCGACATCCGATGTGGTGGATTTAAGCTGGTCATCTATTAGTAGCAACGTTTACGGGGTCGAATATCCTAGGGTCTTCCCTTCACTAAGCGGGGAAGGATATACGCTAAAAGTCACGGTGCAGGACGAGCAGAATAACTCTCGTATCTATACCGTGGGTTTCAAGTACATGCCTGCAAACCTGGTTCAATTGCAGAATCTGCGCACGCTGGCTGTTAACAGCCCGCTAAAGACCTCCACCAACGCGCCGCTGGCGTTCCTTCGCACCAGTGTGCTGCGTAAGGAAAACGGTCAGATAGCGAAAGGCGTACAAAACGGCACACTAACGGTACGCAGTGACGCGGCATTTCCGATCACGATGAATGGGGTGACTGCGGCACCGGGCCAAACCGTCAATATCACCATAAACCTCGGCAACGGCGATGAGACGCTGGTCCCGATCTTCCCGGGCCAGTCAGGTAAAGCAGGGGATAGCTCATTCATGGTCGAGTTCCCACAGTTAACTGATTGATATTTCTGTTAATATAATATATTGCTGATATATTTAGTCTGTTTCAATTGCCTATACTTGGAGGCCTTAACGGTAACCGCAACTCCGTGCCGATATTTACTAGCGGCGTGAGGTTACCACCATAGGGAAGACGCCGATAACCTCCTAGTGCCTGTCGACGCCCGAAAGTAACTTTTATTGTCAGGCTGAGCGGAAAGCGGCGGGAATATTCGGTCTGGCAAAGACTGCATGTAGGTGAACGATTATATGTTCTCTTCAAAAACATAAGTCACTAATCTTGAGTATTGAAAAGTAAATAAAACTACTGGTCACTAAACGCACCTCGCACCATTAAGAAAAAGGCATACTGAACATGGCAAAATTTCTGAATACCAGTGGCATTACATACCATCTAGAAGAGCTTATTAAAAACGCGATGGACAAGTTGATTATTATCAGCCCATACCTTAAATTCAATGAGCGAATCAAAGAGCTTATTGAAGACAAGAATAGGATGAAAATCGACGTTCGGATTGTCTATGGCAAAGCCGAGCTTCAGCCATCTGAAATTAACTGGCTCAGGTCACTGACATATGTGAGAACGAGTTTTTGTAAGAATCTTCACGCCAAATGCTACATGAATGAAAGTGAGTGTATTATTACCAGTTTGAACCTTTATGATTTCAGCCAGGTAAATAATAATGAAATGGGCGTGTATATTGTCCGTGATAAGGATAGTGAATTATTTAATGACGCCAGTTCGGAATCCGCAAGAATCATCCGGATAAGTGAGGAAGTGCGCATATCTGCTGAGATCTCACTGGAGAAAAATGAGAATAATATCGGGGCAGTTGAACCTGAACCCGATAAAGAAGAAAAGCTTACGACTTCTCGCCTCGCTGCAAAAATGGGCATTCCCTCAAAGGACCTCTTGTCTAAAGCCGTTGATAAAGGCTATCTCAGAACAGTTCCACAAGGACACCAAGTTACGGATGAAGGTAAAACTGCGGGGATAACCTTTCATAAAGGTGCTCATGGGTGGTATTTTATCTTTCCTAATAACATTTCTCTTTAAATCACATGATTCTGTGATCCCGGAAAAGATACTTCTTAATTAAGATAGTCCACGTTGACCAACAACTTACCAATCGCGCAATCATCAAATTAGGATCCTTAGTTGATTGCGCGATTTATTGGAAATGCTATTTAATAGCAAGCACTAAATATCTAAGTTATGATAATGCTGCCACTGTCAGGTGTAGAACTTTGAAGTGCCCCTCCCAAAATCTTATCTCCTTTCCAACGGGCTAAATCTATTATGTGTTGGATTGAGGTGATGCTACCAACTTACTGATGTAGTGTATGATGGTGTTTTTGAGGTGCTCTTGTGGCGTCCATCTCTGTCAGCG